>Ga0315282_10014719_pt1 | contig 11613 bp, 6 predicted proteins | sample YL17G07_20_MG_FD_203693 | JGI IMG/M metagenome (GOLD analysis project Ga0315282, IMG submission 203693) | Sediment microbial communities from Yellowstone Lake, YNP, Wyoming, USA - YL17G07_20 | ecosystem: Environmental > Aquatic > Freshwater > Lake > Sediment | place: USA: Wyoming | collected...
TAGAGACAACGCCTCTGGACCTTAAAAGCTTTAAATGGCCTCCGCTTTTCCGAAGTTCCAAAGGATTGAGTTTCAGAATTTCGAAGAATGATTCCAGTTCGCCGGCTTCCAAGCCGCGATGAAAAGTAACCTTGCTGATGCTATGTTGGTGCAGGATGAGAGAAAGAGTGGCTATCCAATCCTCTCCCTTAATTTCTTCTTCATCCAAATATAGACAATTTTTGCCGATGCCGACGGCAAGAGAAGGATGTCGTTTAAAATAATTCTGAAACGCAGTAACAAGGGCGGTCATAGAATGGCCCCATTGGGGATGACCACGAGGGTACATGCTGTGAACTTTCAGGACATACCCTACATAAGCCAAAACCCTTTTAGGGCTTATAAAAATTTGATCTTCTCTAGGAGCCATTATCCATTGCTTTTAATTTATTAAGTGCTAAAGAATCGTTTATTAATGTTTTATTTATCAATCAAAAATTTGATTGATATAGACTCACTACCCAGATTCGGTCATTGAGTTTTAAGAATTTATTCTTAAAGTTATTCCAAGTCAAGCTATTGAAAAGAGTGAAAATATCCATTTGCGACTGGTGACTAATCACACGGTTATCTTCCAAGGTTTTATCATTTAACTATTTTTTTAGGGTCAATTTCCACCAGACCTATTGAAGTCGAAGTAAACAAGTTTCCGGTTTTCGGATGAATAAAAAGACACCTGGACCGCCTGCCAATGTCGACTTTTCCTAAGATTTTACCGCAATCCGGATCAATAATCAGCAAGTAACCTCTGGCATAATTCGCTAAATAACAAATGTCATTGACCGGATCGTACTTTTGAAATCTGCATCCTAATCCGACAGGGATTTTGTAAATCATCTTTTCTGAATTCATATCGAAAATCCATGCATATTCTGAAAAAAATATAGATATCAAAATTTTTCTGTGTAAATAATCCACACTGATTTCATCAGCGCCAAAGTTATCCGTGCCGGCAATTTCCATCGTATCCATATTTATTGAAGTGATCCCATTCGCTTTCGATAGAATCACATTTCGTTTTTGAATATCAAACCCAATTCCATTTTTAAATTCTTCTAATTCTATTGCTTGGACCGATTGATCGGGGATAGATATTCGATATAATGCTTTATCAGTGAGAGCAAATAAATATTCTCTGTCAGGGCTCATTCTAATTGTAATAAAGGCATAATTGTTTTTTTGAAACGGATTAAAAGGATCTTTTACTTTTATTGTTGAAAGCGTTTTCAGGGTGATATAATTTATTTTTTTAACGCATCCGCAACTATCATCCAAAGCATAAATACAGTTTTCTGTGTCATCCACAACTATTGCATTGCCTGCCCCTGTTGTAATCGGCAATATATTGCTCGGATGCGCTATATCAATTCTTAAAATACTTTTTCCGCTTCCGACAAAGAGATATTTGTTATTTTCATCTACTGCTATGCTTCTACTGGTCGCTCTCCATTTAAAAGATTTTGTGTTGCGAACTCCATAATGGTCCATTCCAACCAACAGTACGCCATCTTGTTTGCCGATTTCATAACCGGCAGGTCGCTCAGGGAGAAAATAAAAAGCCATTAGTGAAAATATTGGTAAAAAAACATATAACCAAATTATATTATATTTATATCTTTTAATATTGAAAGAAGTATTGAACAACCATAATAATATTGCCAACACGACAATTAATGGCGCCAATAATTGGTATTCAGTTTTTCGAATGCACCAAGTGACAGTCAAAAATGGCATTAAATAAAGAAGACGATAATATTTATAATACAATCGTTCTGGTAACAAAATGACTGCTAAAGATGCCAATTGAATTAGATATATAGCAGAATAAATAATTATTAAAAGATAATATGGTATTATAATATTTATTATAATAAGTATAAACATGAACATATTTACAGTCGAAGAAATACAATTTATTAAATTGGTTTTTTTATAATAAGATATAATAATATTTATTAATAAATATATAATAAATATCAATGATACAATTGTAATTATATTAAAATTAAGATATATATAATATAAAATAGATGGGAAAAGGCTTGGCAGTAAAATTATAAATAATATAATATATAATATTTTTAAAAATGGGGACCGCAGAATGGCTTTTATTTTTGAACCATAAATCATCTTATTTTTTATCTCAAAAAATAATAAGTAACCACTACAATATTAAATTAATTTTCTTAAAATATATAATATTATATATTAATTATAAATTTATTATAATATAAGTGTCAACTATTTGTCAACAAAAAATAACCAACATAAAGTTTAAAGTTATTTTGTGAACTCCATGCGCATGGAACAATAATAGATTATTATTATCCAAGTCGGTTTTCAATCTCGGATAACAGTCCTGGACAGTATTAACCACCTGTATTTGTGACTGGCAGCTTTTTACATTATTATCTTCCAAGGTTTTATTTTTTAATAATTTTTTTTAGGTCAATTTCTACAAGACCTATTGAAGTCGAAGTAAACAAGTTTCCGGTTTTCGGATGAATAAAAAGACACCTGGCCCGCCTGCCAATGTCGACTTTTCCTATGATTTTACCGCAATCCGGATCAATAATCAGTAAGTAACCTCTGGCATAATTCGCTAAATAACAAATGTCATTGACCGGATCGTACGTTTGAAATCTGCACCCTAATCCGACAGGGATTTTGTTAATTATCTTTTCTGAATCCATATCAAAAATCGTTGCATCTTTTGAATAATATTTAGATAGCAAAATTTTTCTGTGTAAATAATCCACGCTGATTTCGCCGGCTCCAAGTAAATCTGTCCTAGTAATTTCCATTCGATCCATATTAATGGAAGCGATCCCATTATTATTAGATAGAATCACTTTTCGTTTTTGTATATCAAAATCAATTCCATTATTAAAACCTCCTAATTCCATCGATTGAATTGATAATTCAGGAATAGAAATTCGATATAGAAATTTATCAGTGAGAACAAATAAGTATTTTCTATCCGGACTCATTCTTATTGTAATAAAGGCATAATTGTTTTTTTGAAACGGATTAAAAGGATCTTTTACTTTTATTGTTGAAAGCGTTTTCAGGGTGATATAATTTATTTTTTTTACACATCCGCAACTATCATCCAAAACATAAATACAGTTTTCTGTGTCATCCACAACTATTGCATTGCCTGCCCCTGTTGTAATCGGCAATATATTGCTCGGGTGCGCCATATCAATTCTTAAAATACTTTTTCCGCTTCCGACAAAGAGATATTTGTTATTTTCATCTACTGCAATACTTCGACTGGTTGTCCTCCATTCAAGAGATTTGATATTCCAATTTTCATAATGTTCTATGCCGACCAAGCGCACCCCATTTTGCTTACCGATTTCATAACCGGCAGGTCGCTCAGGGAGAAAATAAAAAGCCATTAGCGGATATATTGGCAGAAATAGAAATAACCAAATTATATTATATTTATATCTTTTAATATTGAAAGAAGTATTGAACAGCCATAATAATATTGCCAACACGACAATTAATGGCGCCAATAATTGGTATTCAGTTTTACGAAGGCTCCAAGTGACAGTCAAAAATGGCATTAAATATAGAAAATAATAATATTTATTATACAATCGTTCTGGTAACAAAATGACTGCTAAAGATGCCAATTGAATTAGATATATAGCAGAATAAATAATTATTGAAAGATAATATGGTATTACCATATTTATTGTAATAAGAATAATTATTAGTACATTTGCCGCAGAAGATATGCTATTAATTAATTTATACTTTCGCCAAAAATGCATCGCTATAATTAATAATAAATAAATAATCAATATTGATATTATTAATAATATATTATAATTAAAGTAAAAATAATATAAAATGGATGGGAAATTTCCCAATAATAAAATTAATAATAATATAATATATAATATTTTTAAAAATGGGGACCGCAGGATGGCTTTTATTTTTGAACCATAAATCATCTTATTTTTTATCTCTAAGAATAATAAGTAACCACTATAATATTAAATTAATTTTCGCGAAAGGCCATACTGTTTTTTGAGCTCCATGCGCCTGGAATTTGAAAAAGATTATTATCTTTCAGTTTCATTTTCAATCTCGGGAAGCGGTCTAGGACTTTTGCTTTTGAATTCATGAACCCATCGGATGATCGGAAATATTTGTGATCCACGTTTTTCCATTGGCGGTCTTGGGCACAGAGTCTTGATTGGATCATAATATCTCCCAATCACCCTCATCCCAGGCAATCTTTCTATAGATCTATCGGACAACCCAATCGGGATTTTTCTATCTATCAGCTCCTGCATAATTTCATTTCTGTAAGGTTGCAGTTCTTTGCTTTTGGTCAGGTCAAATAGGGGCATCCAATGAATAAATACGGCATTTTGGTGCTGCAAAAAAATATGTCTAGGTATGTAAACTTCGCTATTAGTGTTTGCAATAAATTTATGAACCTCCTCGACTGCGGCGCGGGATTCGGTATCCGGATACCAAGCCGAAATATCATAATGAATCGCCGTCATGTTTACAATAAGGCAAATCGGCATCATCCAAACGGCAGTTTTACCTCTAAATGGGAAAAATACCGCAAATGCAATGGAGGCTGATAATGCTGCTGGGATATAGCTATTGGTGTGTCCTCCTATAGGAAGCCTGAATAAAAAGCTTAATGGGAAAGAAATTGCTGCAAAGAGCAACCAAGGATCTGTAAGAAACCTCAAAAATTTTTTATTATTTATGGCCTCGAACAAAGCAATTGCAAAGAATATCAAACTGATTGCCGTATATTTTCCGAAATAGGTAAGCGCCTCTTCAATGCGTCCGGGATGCGCGCCCGTAAAACTTATCCCAAAACAATAGCGAAAGAACCATCCGTCGGTCGATTTATCATAGAGCCAGGCCGTAAACCAAAACAAAGTCGGAAAAATCGACAAAAACAAGAGCCCTGATTTCCAATGTCGGACCATTAGCACAAGCGCCAGAACCGGAAAGTAGACAATCAGGTTCTGCTTTGCCCAACAAGCTACAAAGAAAGCGGCCACACACCCTAAAGCGGCAGGCCGGCCCCGTAAGCGATCAGCGAAAACAAAAGCGAGCACGCAAAACATCATGGACAGCGCATCCACGCGATAGAGATCATAAAAACCGCCGGTCAACCCGAAAAATGCCAAATATAATCCGGCAGCAGCAATCCCCAGGACGATATCTCCGTCTCGCCTGAATTTGACCGCATAGACAATCAGGCTGCACGTGGCGAGGGTGCAAAGCAATGAAATCGTGCGACCTATCCATAGTCCCTGGCCTAAAATCTTGTGCAGCAGACCGCATATCCAAAAATACAGCGGAAAATAGGGTGAGGATCCGCCGAAAACTGTAGGCGCAAAATATAGCGATTGTCCGATGGAAAAACGCCACGCAATATATCTGATTTGTGTTTCGATGAATTCAAGCCCGTAGTCATAATCGACACGGTGAACGAAAATGTAGATAAAAGCGGCTAAGGGAACGAACGCAATTACTGAGGTCAGCCATCGGCCCCATTTTGACGGATCATTAGCGTTTGCCTTGATCATTGCTCTTCAGTTGAAGGTCTTGGATTATAGAGATATTTAATTTCATTTTCTTTGCCGAAAAAACCTTTTGCGCGCAATCGAAACGGAATCATTGAAGATCGGCCTTTGAATTGGCGAAAAATGAGCTTCTGAAGAGGTGAATCTTCTAATAATTCTTCAGAATAAATCTTTGATAGATTGACCTCGAATAATTCTTTGATAATTTCTTTCTTCATGTTTTTAGGCCATGGATCTCTGTTCAAAGTTTCGAGAGAGTGAAGCGTGATGTAATGAGTAATCCCTTCATGATGAACGATATGATCTGCTACCCAGACTTCTCCCGGCGGGTCGGAAGCTTCAACTATGAAATTTTGAGCTGCGCTCATGTTGGCTTCGGTCGGGACCATCTTCGTATATCGTCCGACGCCGGCTAAGATTTGAATGATTAAAAATGCCGCAAGAATTCCTCGTGCGGATACGGGATCTAAAGGGCCGATAATATGAGTCTGCGAACCGGCTACTGTCGGCGCTGAGAGAGGTGCGAAGGCGCCGAAAGCGAGCGCACATCCGACAGCCAAAGGGATACCCCATGGTTTGAGGTCATTTCCCAAATCGGCATGCGGAAGCAGAAACGCCAATGTGCAGCCGATAAAAGCCAGGATAAATGGATCGAAATAGAAAGGGCTTTTTTCGTAAAGGCATTTTGTAATGCGCCAACCGAGTATGACCAGCGGAATGGAAAAATAAGAACATGCAAAGGTAAGGTCTTTTGAAAAATTGGAAAACGCCGCCATCTGAGCGCTTAAAAGATAATTAAGAAACAAGCCGTTTGTCGTTATTTGATAGGCTTCCGCCACGGCGGCGGTCCCAAGGATCGGAACAGTGAAAAATAGAATCATTCGCATACGGTTTTTAAAATTGCCATTTATGGCGGCGCATGCCGGAACCATGAGCAATGTGGCCGGATGTGTACATCCTGCCAATAACATCAAGATCAGAGAAATCGGAACGGCCCATATTTTTCGTGATCCGGCAAAAGCAAATGAGGCCAGAGCAAGACACCAAGCAGGTCCGAATGGATTGATAGTATCCAACATAGCGCCGGATGGAATGAATGCCGTGAAAAAAAGGGCTGCGCACGCTGTACCCAAAATATAATCGTGTCTGTGCTTGCCGATAATATAGACCAACAAAAAGGCAATTCCGATGGCGCCAAATAAACTGACCGTACGACCGGCCCATAACTGCGGCCCGAACATCATGGCGCTCAGGCCATCCAACCAAAATATGCCCGGAAACCACCACAAGCCCATTGTAGTGGCGGAAGGCGATGGATAAATAGATGATGCTTTGCCGAACCCGATAGCCAGATCCAAGGCCTGGCCTTCCCACCATCCGATATCAAAGGGATACTTGAACCGGCGAAAAGCGACATATAAGAAAAGAATCCATGGAATGATACAAATTACAAGACATATTCCGGCTGAAATCCATCTGGAAATTTTTGAAACAGGTTTATTCGTAAAACTGTCATTTGCGTCCATTTATTCAACCGGACAGGAGAGGATAGCCTTTGCTTTTTTAAACGCCGGAGTCATCGTCGAAAGAAGAATCGTCATCCGGCGAGTTATCGTTCGTCTCGTGGTCATCGTCTTTTTCGGGCCTTGGAATAGGATTCACAAATAACTGGATCAATACTGCATTGCTAATATTTCCTGCATCATCAGAAATTTTAAGCGAATATGTTCCTTGCGAATCAGCGCCTGCAAGAAGAGAAAAAGAAATTACTCCGGCTTTAGTTCCGACAATTGAAAAATCTTCCACGCTGATGGCCTGAGTATTCCCCTCCTCATCCGTCAGATTGAGCGCGAGCATCGGACGTTTAGTATCGCCGTCAAAATCCTTGAACCCGACTTGAAAAAGTACAGTGTCATTCAGATAAGCCGGATTTGGCGACGCAGAAAATGTTCCCTGGTAAAGATGAGGGGCTTTTATATCTTCGACTGGAAATTCTCCTCTTCCGGAACAGGCAAATAGAAAAATAAAAATCAGGATTGGTAATAATTGAGGTAAATTACCTCGCTTCATTGATTTTTCCTTCTGATGACTATTTCCAGCCATTCTAACGTCGAATCCTTAAATGTAAAGTCTTGTATGATATTCTTCCGCATCAAAAATGATTCTTTAAGTAATTATTGACAATCGATATGGCTTGAATATATTTATGCGAGCGTGGGGTTGTAGTTAAGTTGGTTATAACGCCGGCCTGTCACGCCGGAGGCCGCGGGTTCGAGTCCCGTCAACCCCGCCAATAAAATCGCCCGTAATTCTGAGGAGTTATGGGCTTTCTTTTGGTCCAAACCCTCATTTTGTGTCATGATTTTAGCCGGAGAGCGGATTTAGGGTGCAGATAGCGTCGCGATTCACATTCAGGCTTAGGTGGGAGTAAATCATGGTCTGCCGAATGTACGAATGGCCTAGAAGCTCCTGCACTGACTTTAACGGTACGCCATTGATGATGAGTTGTGAGGCAAAGCTGTGCCGGATTTTGTGGAAACGGATATAACGGAGACCGGCCGCTCGTAAAATCCGTTCAAAGGGCTTGCGCATGGTGTTGCAGGTTAAGGGTTCGCCTTCTCTTGTCAGAAAGACATATTCGCCTAGGTGCTGGTGCGCTTTTAGAACCTCGCCCTCGATTCGGCGGACAAGGCGCACATCTGCTACTATGATTCCATCGTCAAGACGCTCAAGTACGCGACAAACCACCACGGACCATGGGAGGTGACCGTCATGAATGAAAAGGGCGACACGGGTCAATACTGCTCGATCTCCGTGGATTCGCATCGCAATCTGCACATCAGCTACGATGACGCAATGAATGATTGAGTGAAGTACGCTCACCTAGAGTGACGGCCGGTTCGGCCTGGTACGCGTGGAATGGAATCCGGTTCTCGCGGGACTTTCGCGGCCCGAGGAGTATCGATGGAGTAGCGCTCGGGCGCATTTGGCGGGCAGATGTGTTATCTTGATCAAGACCCAGCCATTGTTGGATATCATTGGCGACTGGCGCAAGTATCTCTATTAAAGGGAAGAAGATTCCTTGACGGAAAAGCTACGCGCACATGATCGTACTGGTCGTCCGCTGGGGGATGATTCATTCTTGGATAAACTGGAAAACTTGCTTGGTCGATCTTTGAGAAAACAGAAGCCCGGACAAAAATCCTACAAAATAATAAATAAAATCGATTGACTAATGAATTAAGAATTATATTCCCAGAATTCAATGACGAAGTTACCCAATAACGACCACGTCTCCGGGTACTTTGTTGCAAGATAGCTTGAAATGTGTATTATGAGATATTCTATCAAGAAATTATTTTATAGTTGGAGTGAATTTTCATGAAGCCAATAAATTGGTGCGTATTATTAGCCTTGCTGACTGTTTCTGTTGGAGCAATCAGTTGCGAAGGAAGATCAGGTATTAATTTTGATGGGACGATCTGCGCCGGAGCTGTGTGGGGCAAGGTGACAGACACCGACGGAAATCCGCTTGACGGAGTGAAAGTGACTTTACGCGACGGAGTCGGTACGAACATGGATACGGAAGGCGGCGGATATTTTTTCATTGTCGGGGTAAATATAGGTGAAGAGATTGATGTTAGATTTGACAAGACGGGGTACGCGACGACTCATAAACCGGTGAGCATGTCCAAAGGCGTGCTGACTTCGCTGGAGATGAGGATGAAAGCCATCGAACGAAGCGGCAAGCGTTCAACGAATTCAGGCTTGGATGAAAAGCTGGACGACGGCAGCGGGATCAACATCCCTCCAGGCGCGCTGGTAGATTCGGACGGCAACACTGCTGACGGAGAAATCGATGTGGAGATCACTGGTTTGCGTGTGACGTCCGCGGATATCGATGCTGCACCGGGAAATTTCCGCGGCCTGAACAGCGACGGTTCGGAAACTAAAATGGAAAGCTATGGAATTTTAGACATGAATTTCGGGAAGGACGGAAAACCGCTGCAATTAGCGAAGGGCCAGACAGCGCAGGTGACATATCCGGTGGATGAAAGCAAGAAAGCGGAGGGCGATGTGGTGCCGCTTTGGTACTATGACACGGAGAAGGGAAAATGGATTAGTGATGGGGAATGCACGGTGCAAAAGAACGAAGTCGGCGATGGGCTGATTTGTGTAGGCAATGTAACGCATTTTTCGACATGGAACATGGACGATCCGAGCAAGACAACTTGTTTAAGGGGTGTTATTCGCGATGTGGAAGGACGCGGTGTGCCCGGCGTATCAGTGCGATCCTATGGAAAATTATATGCCGGAACCGATCAACAGTATTCGCACAATGACGGATCCTTTTTTATTCTGATGCAGCCGGGCGAGGACGTGGAGATCACCTTCTTTAAGGAAAACGTCAATGAAAAGCGGGAAATGAAGGCGCCTAACACTCCCTACACCGATGAAAGCAGCTGCGAGGACATGGGGGAAGTGAAGCTTGTATTTGACTCTTCCAATACAACGAATTTGCCGGGTGTGCCCAAGGGCTTCAATCTTTGCGTCGATGTTTTTGATAAAATCAACAAGGCATGTGGGCAATAGCAGCGCATGATTTTATAAGGGGTAACGTTTCATCAACCCCCTTATAATATGCTGCAGCATAGCTTCGCGAATGAATTAATCCCAAATTCCTCAGTGGAGAGTAAAAATTGAAATGACCAACTTGCGGGGGGTGATTTTTTTCCGATCCGCCAGCAATTCCAGGGACATCATACTTATCTATTGATATTCTCCGGCAATGGCTACGATATTCGTCACGCCCTCAGCAAGGCGCACAGATTCCATCACTCAGTAGCTCAAGTACGCGACAAACCGCCATGGACCACCAGATGATGATACAACGCCAGACGATGATGTGACTGACGACGATATAGGAGATGACGACACCACGCCAGCTTGGACAATTGAAACAGTGGACTCGGGAGATGTCGGCTATTTCTACCTCTATCGCCATGGAACGTGCAGACCATGTACCCTCAAGTACGCCACGAACAGATCCTGACCCCCCGCCGTTCTGTACGTCGTCAAAACATTTTGGACACTTTCCAGACTTGCTTATTCCTGTCGTTCACGACTCCCCCTTGAACGCTCGATCCAGAATGCTTAGCAGCAGGGCGTTGAGGGCAGCTCAGGTAACCTTGTCACTGATAACGTCGATCCGGCCATCAGTAAACGACTGCTGCTCAGCGATGGCGTGAGGCAGATCATCCAATCCCGCCCTCTCTAAAAGCAGAATAGCATACTTCTGGCAGATGTCGACTTGGATTGAGCGACCGATTTCATCATAGTGACTAACCTGCACCTCAACTTTGGTGACAGTTTGGTGACAACTCAAACGTGAGGGCAACGCTAAGTATGCGTAATTCCAACGTCGTGATTTCGTTGATAGAAGTATTGAGAGAAAGACTAGGCTCGGCCCTAACTTGTTGTAATGATTAGTGAAAAATGGATTGGTGGAAATCAAAAAAAACAATTTCGAGTCCCGTCAACACCGCCATTCATTAAGGCTCGTAACTTATCGGACTTGCGAGCCTTTTCTCATTTAACTACTCGCAAATAGCGCTTCTGAGCAGGCCGTTGACAATCCCATTGACAATTTTCAGTCGTGGACAGAGACGGAAGGAACTCGTTGACCGCTCGCTTCATCTCATCGTCATCAAGCAATATCTTGAATCTTACAACCCGATAACCCATATATTTGAATCGGAAAATTAAACAAAGCGTTCAAGTGAACAAGCGCCTACTGGGGCAATGTCCTCACAATGCGAAAGCCAGAATTGTACGTTGAGACGAATGCCCAGGTACTGAGACGACACGCTGAACGGCAGGATCCCGCGCCACTGCCCCAGGAACCTCCGCGAAAAACACGACTTGATCCAGTTGGAGGCCCCTCAGGATCCGTCACTGTGCCAGGATAGGCGCCGTACCAATCCCAAACCCATTCGTT
>Ga0315282_10014720_pt1 | contig 11612 bp, 10 predicted proteins | sample YL17G07_20_MG_FD_203693 | JGI IMG/M metagenome (GOLD analysis project Ga0315282, IMG submission 203693) | Sediment microbial communities from Yellowstone Lake, YNP, Wyoming, USA - YL17G07_20 | ecosystem: Environmental > Aquatic > Freshwater > Lake > Sediment | place: USA: Wyoming | collected...
GTGTGAGACAAGCTGAGGCCGTAGGGGCTGCCTCGCACGCCGTCCTGGTTGGCCCACATTTCCCGCTCAAGGCTCCTCGTTCCATGCTAGACTCGTACGTGCCGGCGGCAGGGCCGCGGGGGGTCGTGATCGGTCGTCCGGTGCTGAGTCGGGTCTACGTTGTCGAGGCCTGGAGGAGACCAAGTGCAGAGATGAAGCCTATCCGCACTTTCACCGCCATCCCCAAGCTACCAGTCCAGTTGCAGCGTCTGCGAGAGCTGGCCCACAACCTGCGCTGGGCCTGGAACCACGACACCATCGCCCTCTTTCGACGGCTGGACCGCGACCTCTGGGAGACGTCGGGCCACAACCCGGTCCGCATACTGGGGACGATCGACCAGGCGCAGCTCGAGGCCGCGGCCAGCGACGAGGGGTTCCTGGCCCACCTGGAGCGCGTCTGCCAGGAGTTCGACGCCTACGTGGCTGGCGAGTCGACCTGGTTCGGCCAGGCGCACGGCGCCAGCCAGGCGCCCCTCGTCGCCTACTTCTCGGCCGAGTTCGGCCTGACCGAGTGTCTCTCCATCTTCGCCGGGGGGCTCGGGCTGCTCGCCGGCGACCACCTGAAGTCGGCCAGCGACCTGGGGCTACCTCTGGTCGGGGTTGGGCTGCTCTACCAGCAGGGCTACTTCCGGCAGTACCTCAACGAGGCCGGCTGGCAGCAGGAAGCCTACGACGACAACGACTTCTACAACCTGCCCCTCAGCCTGGTGCGCCGGCCGGACGGCGCGCCGCTGACCGTCGAGGTCGCCTACCCCGGCCGGGCGGCCGTCGCGCAGGTGTGGCGAGCGCAGGTCGGCCGCCTGGCCCTCTACCTGCTCGACACTAACGTCCCGGCCAACGACCGCCCGGATCTCCGGGACATCACCGACCAGCTTTATGGCGGCGACCTGGAGATGCGCATCCGGCAGGAGATGATGCTCGGCATCGGCGGCTGCCGGGCGCTCGCGGCCCTGGGCCTCGAGCCGGTTGTCTACCACATGAACGAGGGTCACTCGGCCTTCCTGGCGCTCGAGCGCGTGCGCTGCCTGACGTCGGCGCGCGGCCTCTCGTTCGCCGAGGCTCGGGAGGCCGCCTCGGCCGGCCTGATCTTCACCTCCCACACGCCGGTGCCGGCCGGCCACGATTACTTCCCGCCCTACCTGATGGACCGCTACTTCGCCGACTATGCCCGAAGCCTGGGTCTCTCTCGGCGCGACTTCCTGGCGCTGGGCCGGCGGAACCCCGCCGACGAGGGCGAGCCGTTCTGCATGACCGTTCTCGCGCTGCGCATGTCCGCCCACAGCAACGGCGTCAGCAAGCTCCACGGCCAGGTCACGCGGGACATGTGGCACAGCATCTGGCCGGACGTGCCGAAGGACGAGATTCCCATCGGCCACGTGACCAACGCCGTCCACTTCCGGTCCTGGATCTCGCAGGAGATGGACGAGCTGTACGACCGGTACCTCGGGCTACGCTGGGTGGAGGAGCCTGCCGACGAGCGGGTCTGGCAGGCAGTCGATCGCGTGCCGGCCGAGGAGCTGTGGCGGACGCACGAGCGCCGTCGGGAGCGCCTGGTGGCGTTTGCCCGGCGCCGGCTCCGCGAGCAACTGATCAGGCGCGGCGCGCCCCGGGCCGAGGTGGAGGCCGCCGACGAGGTGCTCGACCTGGAGGCGCTGACCATCGGCTTCGCCCGCCGCTTCGCGACGTACAAGCGGGCGGCCCTGCTGCTGCGCGGCCCGGAGCGGCTGGCGCGCATCCTCAACGACCCCAGGCGCCCGGTGCAGATCATCTTCTCCGGCAAGGCCCACCCCCGGGACGACGCGGGCAAGGAGCTGATCCGGCAGATCGTCGCGCTGGCCCGGCAGGAGACGTTCCGTCGCCGGCTCGTCCTGCTGGAGGACTACGACATGGCCGTGGCCCGCTACATGGTTCAAGGGTGCGACGTCTGGCTGAACACGCCGCGCCGGCCGCTGGAGGCGAGCGGCACCAGCGGCATGAAGGCAGCGGCCAACGGGGCGCTGAACCTGAGCACGCTGGATGGCTGGTGGGCCGAGGCCTGGGAAGAGGCGGGCCAGAGATCGATCCCCATCGGCTGGGCCATCGGGCGGGGCGAGACGTACGACAACGCCGACTACCAGGACCAGGTCGAGGCCGAGGCCCTCTACGACCTGCTCGAGCGAGACGTGATCCCCACCTTTTACGAGCGCGGCGCGGACGGGCTGCCGCGCCAGTGGATCGCGCGAATGAAGGCGTCCATCGGGACGCTCTGCCACTTCTTCAACACCCACCGGATGGTGCGGGAGTACGCCGAGCGCTTCTACCTGCCCGCGGCCGAGCGCTCCCGGCAGCTCGCGGCCGACGACCTGGCCCGGGCGAGGGCGCTCGCGGCCTGGCGAACCCGGGTCGGGGAGAGCTGGGGGCAGGTCTGCGCCGAAGTGCTCGACGCCGAATCCCTGGCTGAGCTTCAGGTCGGCGACGCCATGCGGGTGCGGGCGCGCGTCCAGTTGGGAGCCCTGACGCCGGAAGACGTGGCGGTGGAGCTCTACCTGGGGCGGGTGAGCGCCAGCGGCGAGATCGTAGGCGCGGTGGCCACGCCGCTGCAGTTCGTCGGGCCGGATGGGAAGGGCCACCACCTGTACGAGGCCGCCCGCGTCACCTGCAGCCAGAGCGGCCTGCACGGCTACACCGTCCGGGTGCTCCCCCACCACCCGGACCTGACGACGCCTTTCCTGCCCGGGCTGATCGCCTGGGCTCACGACGGGGGATGATTCGGCGCACAGACTCGGAGGGTGCAGAGATGGTCAGAGGGTTGACCGAGCGTCCCTCTGCGTTCCTCGCGCTCTCTGCGTCTCTGCGGTGCTGACGGGCATCCTTAGCCCGAGCAGAGGAGGCGCCCTCTGCAACCGAAGAAAGCGCCGTCGGTCGATTCGGAGAGGCCCCGACCGCCGGGGCCCGAGTCCGCCCGGCGGGAGCGCCCCGCGCCTGCAGCCCCCGCGAATCCGCAGTTGCTCCGCTGGTGGTGGATGGTGCTCCTGGGAATGCTGGTCGCCAACTGGCTGCTAGCGCCGCTCTTCCTGCCGAAGCCGCCCGGCCGGATCCCCGTCCCGTACACGGTCTTCAGGCAGCAGGTCGAGGCCGGCAACGTGGCCGAGATCACCAGCTCCGGCGACGCGATTCAGGGGGCGTTCAAGGCGCCGGTGACCTACGCGCCGCCGAGGGAGCCGGAGCAGACCTCGACCACCTTCGAGACGAGGGTGCCTGCCTGGCAGGATCCCAGCCTGGAGCCCCTGCTGGAGAAGAACGGCGTCGTCATCAATGCCCGGCCGATGGACGTGGGGGGCCCTGGTGGTTCACACTCCTGGTCAGCTTCGGCCCCGCCGTCCTCATCTTCTTCCTGCTGGCCCGGATGGTCTCGCGCAGCCAGCAGGGCGCGCAGGGCATGTTCGGGACCGGTCGCAGCCGGGCCCGCCGCTACGAGCCCTCGGGCGAGGCGCCAAAGGTCACCTTCGCCGACGTCGCCGGCATCGACGAGGCGGAGAACGAGCTGGTCGAGGTCGTGGACTTCCTGAAGAACCCGCAGAAGTACCAGCGCCTCGGCGGCACCATCCCGAAGGGTGTGCTGTTCGCCCAGGCCAAGAGGGAGGCGCCGTGCATCGTCTTCGTGGACGAGCTTGACGCCATCGGCCGCCGCCGGGGCGCGGGCGGGCTCATCGGCGGCAACGACGAGCGAGAGCAGACCCTCAACCAGCTTCTGGTCGAGATGGACGGCTTCGATTCCCGGCAGGCGGTGATCGTCCTCGCCGCCACCAACCGCCCGGACGTGCTCGACCCCGCGCTGCTGCGCCCGGGACGCTTCGACCGGCGGGTGGTCGTGCCCCGGCCGGACGAGGTGGGGTGCGAGGCGATCCTGCGCGTGCACACCCGGGGCGTGCCCCTCGCCCGCGACGTGGACCTGGCGCCCATCGCCGCCGCCACGCCCGGCCTGGTCGGCGCCGAGCTGCGCAACCTGGTCAAGGAGGCCGCGCTGCTGGCCGCCCGGCGGGGCAAGGAGGCGGTGGACCGCCACGACTTCCTGGACGCGCTGGAGAAGATAGTCCTCGGGGTCGAGCGGCAGCTCGCCCTCCGCCCGGAGGATCGGCGGCGCGTGGCCTACCACGAGGCGGGCCACGCCCTCATCGGGCTGCTGCTACCGGAGACCAACCCCGTGCACAAGCTCAGCATCGTGCCGCGCGGGCAGGCGCTGGGCGTCACCTACCAGTTGCCCGAGGACGACCGGCACAACTACACCGAGACCTACCTGCGTGGGCGAGTGGTGGGCGCGCTCGGCGGGCGCGCGGCCGAGGAGGTCGTCTGCGGCGTGGCGACGACCGGCGCGGAGAACGACCTGCGCCAGGTGACCGACCTGGTGCGGCAGATGGTGACGCGCTGGGGGATGAGCAAGGAGGTCGGCCTGCTGTTCCTCGCCGGCGACGACGGCCAGAGCTTCCTCGGGCCGGGCGGCGCGGGGCGCGACTACAGCGAGGCCACGGCGGCGCTCGTCGACCGCGAGGTGAAGCGCATCGTCGACGAAGCCTACGCCGAGGCGGTGGCGATGCTAACCCGGGAGCGCGCCCGTCTGGACGCCCTGGCGGCGGCGCTGCTCGAGCGCGAGTCGCTGGAGGAGGGGGAGATCCGGGCGGTCGTCGGCTTGCCGAAGGAGCAGCCGCCCGAGGAGTCACCGGCCGCCCCGGCGGCCAGGGCGGCCTTCAGCGCGGCGGATGGCTAGCGACGCCGGGGCGATCCTCGTGCACAAGGACCCCGATCTGGGGTCTCGCTAACTCAACTGCACTGCCTGGCCGGTGGCCGCGGAGCGGTAGGCTGCGTCGATGAGCCGGGTCACCTCCAGCGCGTCCCGGCCGGGCGTCTGCGGCTCCTCTCCCGCCAGGAGGGCATCCACGAAGGCCGTGGTGACGTTGCCCCGAATGGCCGGATCGGTGGGCGGCAGGTCGAGCAGTTGCTCCTCGACGGGCTGGCGGTCCGGCCCGGCGGCAATCTTCGTCAGAGGGTCGAAGCGCAGGCCAGCCTCGGTGCCCAGCACGACGAGGGCGTTGGCCCCGGCGATGTTCGAGCTCCAGGCGATCTCCATGACGGCCGAGGCGCCGTTGTCGCAGGCGAAGCTGACGACGGCGTGGTCCTCGACGTCCTGAGTCGGGCTGTCGGGCGGGATGGCGCCGATGCCCTGGTAGGTGGTGGCCAGCACGGTCTTCACCCGGGGGCTGCCCAGCATCCAGAGCAGCCAGTCGAGCTGGTACACGCCGATGTCGATGAGCGCTCCACCTCCGGCCCGCTCCCGGCTCACGAACCACGGCGCGTCCCGGAAGATGTCGATGCCGGGCCGGCCGCGCACCCGGAAGCTGCTCGACCGGGCGAAGTAGACCTTCCCCAGGTCGCCTCGGGCGGCTATCTCGTGCCCCATCCGCGCCGCCAGGCCGACGCGGTTGCGGGCCGAGCAGCAGGCCAGGAAGCGGCCGTTGCGCTCGGCCGCCGCAACCATGGCCTCGGCCTCCGCCGGGGCGATGGCAAAGGGCTTCTCGCAGAGGACGTGCTTGCCCGCCTCTAGCGCGGTGATGGTGGGCTGGGCGTGGGCGAAGGGGGGAGTGCAGACGACGACCGCGTCGACGTCGCGCCGCTCGAGCAGATCTTCGAGGCTGGCGCAGACGTTGGGGATGGCGAACTCCGCCGCGGTCTGCCGGGCGCGCTCGGGGAGCACGTCGAAGCAGGCCACCGCCCTGGCTTGCGGATGGGTGGCTAGCGACTTGAGGTGGGCCTGGGCGATGCGCCCGGTCCCGACGATGCCGATGCCGAGTTGGGCCACTTCTCACTCCTTAACGTAAACACAACGCAAACACGGGGAGGGCGATGGATCGTGCCCCCGCACTTGCCATCGGGCCGTGCGGCGACGGCCCCGCCGGTGCACTATGATACAGCGCGGTCGCCTGGCCGGCAACGGGGGCGCGGGCCTGGTCGAGCCCGAGCTTGCGTCTTGCCGCGAGCCATGGGATACTGAGTGTGCGCGCACGAGTGTGTGGAGTGGATACGGGCGCCTGTGTATGATGGCGGAGCACGAGCGGACGCGATGGGCGCGGGCATAAGCGCCGCGCGGCGCTGCCGGGCGTGAGGTGAGGCGAGGATGCTGAAGCTCTTCACGGTGCAGGAGGCGAACGCCCTCATCCCCACGCTGACGATCATCCTCAAGGAATTGATTGCCAAGCGCGAGCTGGTGCAGGTCCGGCGCCGCGAGCTGGCGGTGATGGAGGTGAAGGCTCGGGGGAACGGGCGCGAGTCGGCGGTTGCCGCCGCCGAGCTTCGCCAGGCCCTCGAGGACGTCCTGGCGGAGATGAACGAGGGGATCGACCGCATCGCGGACCTGGGTTGCGAGCTGAAGGAGCTGGCCCAGGGCCTGGTCGACTTCCCGTCCCTGCGCGACGGGCGTCAGGTCTACCTCTGCTGGCGGCTTGGCGAGGAGAGAGTTGCCTTCTGGCACGAGCGCGAGGTCGGCTTCGCCGGCCGCCAGCCCCTCTGATGCCCACCCCGCGGCTCATCCTGGCCTCCAGCTCCCCCCGTCGGCGGGCCCTCATCCGGGAGCTGGGAGTGCCCGTCGAGCTGCGCCCCGTCGACGTGCCCGAGGAGCCTTTGCCTGGCGAGACGCCGGAGCAGACGGCGATGCGGCTGGCCCGGGTCAAGGCCGAGGCGGCTGCCGCGCAGGGGGGAGAGGGCGTCGTCGTCGCGGGGGATACCATCGTGGTGGATCGGGGGCGCATCCTTGGCAAGCCGCGCGATGCGGCCGAGGCCCGGGCGATGCTCCGGCAGCTCCGGGGCCGGGAGCACCGGGTGATCACCGGCCTGGCCCTGCTCGACCTGGCGACCGGTCGGACCGACGTGCGCCAGGTGACCACCCGGGTCCGAATGCGCGACTACCCTGACGCGGAGATCGAGGCGTACATCCGCAGCGGCGTGCCCCTGGATAGGGCCGGCGCCTACGGCATCCAGGACAGCCAGTTTGGCCCGGTCCGAGAGATCGCGGGGTGCTACCTGAACGTGGTCGGGCTGCCGCTGTGCGCGGTGGCTCGGGGCCTCCGGCGCCTGGGCTACACGCTGCCGGAGGGCCCCTATGCCTCGGGGAAGTGCCGCTGCGGCGAGCTAGCCGAGGCTACATCAGCCCCGGGATCTTCATCCCACCGGTGAGGGCGCCGAGCCGCCGGTTGACCAGCTCCCTCGACTTCTCGACGGCCTCGTTCACCGCGGCGACGACGAGGTCCTCCAGCATCGGGACGTCCTCGGGGTCGACCACCTCCGGCGCGATCTTGACCGACTGCACCTTCTGATGGCCGGTCATCACGACGGAGACGGCGCCGCCGCCGACGCTGGCCTCGACGGTCTCGTTACCCAGCTCCTCCTGGATCTTGGCCAGCCTGGCCTGGAGTTGCTGTATCATCTTGGGATTCGGCATCATAGAGGATTTCTCCATCCTTCTCAATTCGCGTCACTCGGTACCCCATCGACGTGGCCATCTTGATGAGGGAATCGCTCGCGGCTGACCGCACCGTGTCGGACGGCGCCTCACCGCGGGGAGGCGCGCCACTGTCGGTGACTGTGCGTATCTGGCACCGACGGCCAAGCACCTGGCTCAGCGTCGTCTCGACCGCCGTGCGCGCCGGCTCCCGGTCGAGTCTCTCCTTGTGGAACGAAAACCGGCAGGCCAGCACCACTTGAGTACCGTCGACGCCCACAGGCCAGACATCGGACAGGAGCCCGAAGATGCTCTGGCCCCTGAACTGCTCTCGGACCTCCTTCCACCTCGCGTCCACTCCCGCCAACGTGAGAGCCGGACCATCATCCTGCAGCCTTGGTCGGCGACTCTCGCCCGCTCGTCCGCGCCTCTCGGCTCTCCCCGCGGCTGGCGCCGGTGCCGGTGCGGATTCGGCACTGGCTTCCGGCAGCCCCCGCGTCGGCTCAGCTAGCGTCGCCTCGCCGTATCCCGGGGCAGGCCGGGTGGATGCACCCGCTTCCGCGACGGTGGCTTCGGCCGTCTTCCCCACCACGGGGGCCGAACTCCTGGTCGGCTCGCTCGACAGCTCGGGGCCACGTGGCCGCGCCTGCACCGGCGGCCGCGCTGGTGCGGCGACCTCTGCTGGCCTGGTGGTCCTCTCGGCTAGCGGCCGCGGCGCCACGGGCGGCCTCGCCGCCGGCTCGGCCGGCGCCGACGCGGCCAGCGCCAGGCTCGCCTCGACGAAGGCCATCTCCAGCGGCAACTGCCCGAGCGTCACGCCCCGGGCCGGCGGCTCGCTCTGGGCGAAGATCCGGAGGCACTGGAGCACCTGCGCCGTGCTCAGCCGCCGGGCCAGGTCGCTCATCTGCGCCAGCGTCTCGGACGTCACGTCCAGCAGCTCGGCAAGGCTCTCGCCGGCCTTCAGCATCATCAGCCCCCGGAGGTAGTCGACCAGCTCTCGGCCAAAGTGGCGAGGGTCCGCGCCGGCCTCGACGAGCTGGTTGATCAGCCGCAGCCCCCCAGCCAGGTCGCCGCTGGCGAGATACTCCAGCAATTGACGTGCCGCCTCACTGCCGCCCAGACCGACGATCGACCGAACCTGCTCGACGCCAATGCTGGACCCGGCGTAGGCGACGACCTGGTCCAGCAGCCCCTCGGCGTCCCGGAGGCTCCCGGTCGCCGCGCGGGCGATGATCTCCAGCGCCGCCGGCTCGACCTCGACGCCCTCCGCCTGGCAGATCTGCCGGAGGCGCCCCAGCATCGCCGGCAGGGAGATGCGACGGAAGTCCAGCCGCTGGCAGCGCGAGAGGATGGTCGCCGGGAGCCGATGGGCCTCGGTGGTGGCCAAGACGAAGACCGTGTGGGCCGGCGGCTCTTCCAGCGTCTTGAGGAAGGCGTTGACGGCCTCGGTGGTGAGCATGTGGGCCTCGTCCAGGATGTAGAACTTGTAGCGAGACTCGCTCGGCGCGAAGTTGACCTTCTCGCGCAGGTCGCGAATCTCGTCGATGCCCCGGTTCGAGGCCGCGTCGAGCTCGATGACGTCCAGGGCCCGACCCTCGGCGATGGCCCGGCACGACGAGCACTGGTTGCACGGCTCCCCGTCGACGCTGGCCTCGCAGTTGACCGCCTTGGCCAGCAGCCGGGCCGCCGAGGTCTTGCCGACGCCCCGAGGACCGCTGAAGACGTAGGCGTGGGCCACCCGCCCGGCCCGCACGGCGTTCAGCAGCGTCCGGGTGACGTGCTCCTGCCCGACCAGCTCGGCAAAGGTCTGCGAACGCCACTTCCGGTAGTACGCCTGAGTTGCCATCTGCTCCCGCTCGTCCCACGACGCTTTCCAGATTATAGCCGAAGCGCCCGGATTAGTCGATCACGGGGGAAGCGCGGAGCCTGCTGAGCTTGCTCGGGGCCTTGCGCGGCCGGCGGCTGGGAGGTAACATGGCAGGTGACATGGTGACGGATTCCGCCAGGTGCGGCCACGGTAGTCCAGGGAGGCCGACGATGAACTGGTTGGCAGTGCTCTACGTAACGCTCGCAATTCTGCTGCTCTCCGGCTGCGCCCAGCCGGCCGGCGGCCAGCCCCGCACGCCGCCGCCCCAGCCGACGCCGGCCCAGTCCCCCCAGCCGGCCTCGCCCGGCCCGACCGCCGCGCCGCAGCCGACGGCCGCTCCGACCGGGGGTGTTCCGGCGACGCCGAGCCCGATGGCCGCTCCTCAGCCGGGCACGCCCTCGCCGACCGGGCAATCGACGGGCCAGGGGGCCGCGGTGCCGGCGGGCGCCGAGCCTCTCGTCGAGAAGGCGAAGCAGGACGCCGCCAAGAAGGCGGGAGTCAGCCCGGACCAGGCGACGGTGGTGAGCGTCAAGGCGGTCCAGTGGCCGGACTCTTCCCTGGGCTGTCCGCAGCCGGGGTTCATGTACAGCCAGGTGGTCACCCCTGGCTACCTCATCGTCCTCAGCGCCGGCGGGAAGACCTACGAGTACCACTCCGACCGGGGGCAGCAGGTGGTGACCTGCGCCAGCCCGAAGCCGCCGCTGAGCACCGACCAGTAGAGGGCTACCTGAACCGCGGAGACGCGGAGAACGCAGAGGCGATCTGGCTCTCCTCCGCGTTCTCCGCGCCCTCTACGTCTCGGCGGCGAATCCCCTCGGGTGCCGTCAGGCCTGTCGCAACCCCTCGCCGAGAAGCTGGCGCCGCTCCTCCAGGAAGTCGGAGACGGTCTTGGCCACCGATCCGGCCGCCAGCAGGAACTGGGCGTACACCTGGACGCGCTCGGGCCAGCCCGCCCGGCGCTCGCCCGGCACCCGGGCCTCGACGGCCTCCTGGATGGCGACCAGGGCGCCCACGATCACGGCGACGATCGCCCGGGCATACTTCTGCGCTAGCTCGACGCCCCGGTAGGTGGTCAGATCGGACAGGCCGGCCTCCTGGGCGAGCCGCTGGCCCCGGTCGCTCGTCAGGAACAGCTCGACCAGCTTGGCGGCGATCACGCCGCCGAACAGGATGAGCACGGCGCGGAACAAGAACCGGAACACTCGCAACCTCCGATGGCGCCAATCTCCGCTCGACCGGCGCGCACTGCCTGCGGATGCAAGCAGCGTACCGGCTGCCGCCGGGCTATGCGACCTACCGGCTCTCGGCCACGGGCGGCGCGGACAGAGCTTCGGCCGCCGCGCCGGGCACCCGTCCGTCGTGCCTCCGGAACCACTGGCCGACCTCGGTCAGGAGCCCCCCGACGTCGGTGAGGACGATGGTCGAGTTCTTCTCGGTCGCGATCTCGGCCAGGGTCTGGAGATAGCGGAGCTGCAGGGCCGACTCCTGGGTCGCGATGACCCGGGCGGCCTCGGCCAGCGTCTGGGCAGCCTGGAACTCGCCCTCGGCGTGGATGATCTTGGCGCGCTTCTCGCGCTCCGCCTCGGCCTGTCGGGCCATCGCCCGCTGCATCGACTCCGGCAGCTCGACGTCCTTGACCTCGACCGTGCTGACCTTGATGCCCCACGGCTCCGTCTGCTCGTCGATTATCTGCTGGAGCCGCTGGTTGATCTGCTCGCGCTGGGCCAGCAGCTCGTCCAGCTCCGACTGTCCCAGGACGCTCCGGAGGGTCGTCTGGGCAATCTGGAAGGTCGCCCGGACGTAGTCGGCGACCCGCGTGACGGCGTTATCCGGGTTCAAGACCCGGAAGTAGAGGACGGCGCTCACCCGGATCGTGACGTTGTCCTTGGAGATGACCTCCTGGGGTGGGATCTCCAGGGTGACGACGCGCAGGTCGATCTTGACCATTCGATCGACGAACGGGATGATGACGAAGAGCCCGGGGCCCCTGGCGCCGACGAGCCGGCCCAGGCGGAAGATGACTCCTCGCTCGTACTCCTGCACGATCTTGACCGAGGCGGTCAAGATGGGCAAGACGATGACCACGAGTACGATGATGACGGTCAGCAATGTGCCCACTTCCTGCGTACCTCCTCTTCACAAGCCTTCGGCACTCGGCGTTCAGCTTCCCGACGATTCCGTTACGCTCCCGCCCGACGCTCCGGCTGACGGCCGACCGCCAGCCTCCAGCAGCCGCTC
>Ga0315282_10014721_pt1 | contig 11611 bp, 12 predicted proteins | sample YL17G07_20_MG_FD_203693 | JGI IMG/M metagenome (GOLD analysis project Ga0315282, IMG submission 203693) | Sediment microbial communities from Yellowstone Lake, YNP, Wyoming, USA - YL17G07_20 | ecosystem: Environmental > Aquatic > Freshwater > Lake > Sediment | place: USA: Wyoming | collected...
GGCCGGGGCGTCGTGGAAGAAGGGATGGTCTTCACCGTTGAGCCGGGAATTTACATTCCCGGATGGGGCGGGGTGCGTTTGGAGGACATGGTTTTGGTCACAAACCGGGGTTGCGAAGTTTTAACGGTTCTTTCAAAGGAGCTGAGAGATAACATCTATACCCGATAAATAATGGTTAACCTTCGCCGCGGAGCACGCGGAGAACGCAGAGCGGATCAAAATTTCAACTTTGATGAAATCGTAAAAAGTAAAAAATACCCCCTCTCCCTTGACGGGAGAGGGTCAGGGTGAGGGTGAAGAATCAAGAAATTTCAACAAGTTATTTATCCCCCTCCCCTTACGAGATCATCCATTTTAATTTTAATTTTATCTCCGCGATCTTGGCGTTCTCTGCGGTGAGAAATATTTAAGGGGCAACTTTTATGTATTCCACGAGCGATTTTCGCAAGGGATTGAAAATTGAGATTGCCGGAGAACCCTACGTCATCGTCGATTTCCAGCACGTGAAGCCGGGGAAAGGGGGAGCGTTCGTACGCACCCGGCTGAAAAGCCTGGCGACCGGCAATGTCATCGACCAGACCTTTCGTTCCGGGGACCGGGTGGACAAACCCGACCTGGAAGAGAGGGAAATGCAGTTCCTGTACGAGACGGGCGGGGAGTACCATCTTATGGACACCCAAACCTTCGAACAGCTTTTCCTGACCGCTGATCAGATGGGGGAGAGCAAGGATTTCTTGAAGGAGAACCTGGTCATTAAAGCCCTCTTTCACAACAAGCGCCCCCTCGGCATCGAGGTGCCCATGTTTGTAGAGCTGAAGGTAGTCCAATCGGAACCGGGGGTCAGGGGGGATACAGCCTCGGGATCGACCAAACCCGCCACCCTGGAATCCGGAGCAGTCATTCAGGTCCCTCTTTTTGTGGAAGAAGGAGATATGATCCGCGTCGACACGCGCACCCGCGAGTACATCACCCGGGTCAAATAAAGGATGGCACGGTAGTCATTTACAAGCACAGGAGCCTTAGAGAAATGCTCGGCACTACGAACGTCCAGAATCTTGATATTTTGTAAAGAATATTGTCTGCCCCCTCACCCCATCCCTCTCCCCCGGATGCGGGGGAGAGGGGAGGGTGAGGGGGAAAAGTGCTTGCGGTTGCGGCTCTGCGGCGCTGTACTACTAACGTGCAAGCTCTTTAAATTGCGTAAAGATTTTTTGTAAATTTTAGGCATTTTAGGCATTTAAGCGCATTTAAGGCGTTTTGTTTGGTTGCGGCTCTGCCGTGCTGTGTCCTCTGCGGTTAGATTTTGACTAGACCAGCAGATTTAAAAAGGAGACTCACATGGAATTTCCGGATGACCTCTACTATTCCAAAGAACACGTCTGGCTGAGGGTCATAGGGGGTCGGGGCAAAATTGGGATCACGGATTACGCCCAGCAAGAATTGGGAGAGATCGTCTTCCTGGGCCTGCCGGATGAAAATTCCCTGGTCGAACAGGGGGATGTCTTCGGTACGCTGGAGTCTTCGAAGACGGTCGCCGATCTGTACGCCCCGGTGAGCGGAGAAATCGTAGTGGTCAACAGGGATTTGGAAGAGGAGCCTACCTTGATCAACGATGACCCTTATGGCAATGGCTGGCTGGTGACGATGGAGATTGATGAACCCAGTCAGCTGGATGATTTGCTCAGCGCGGCCGACTATGAAAAATTTCTAGAAGGTCAGGAGAAAGCCCAACGGGGAAAAAACAAATCGGGATGAATTCCTTGACAAAACAAGCGAAGGTTGTTAGAAAAATGGATAAGATCTCAGGGGAAAAATTGAGTCGGTAATAAATGGGCGGATTCGGAGGTAGGAATGGAAATTATTCAAGAGGCGCTGAAGAAAGGGCAGAAGACGCTTTCGGAATATGACTCCAAGAGGCTGCTCGGCGCGTACGGATTTCCCGTGGTCCGGGAAAAGTTGGTCAATACCCGGGCTGGTGCTGTCAAAGCGGCCAAAGAGATGGGGCTGCCGGTGGTCCTCAAAGGATGCTCGGCGGAGATCTCCCACAAGACCGAAAAGAAATTGATTGAGGTGGACCTGCGAACGCTCAAAGAAGTGCAGCGAGCCTACGATGAGATCGTCGAGCGCGTGGGGGATACTCCTCTGGATGGAATCCTGGTTCAAGAAATGGTCAAGGGGTCCCGAGAACTGGTCATCGGCATGATTCGGGACGCCCAGTTTGGTCCCTGCGTGATGTTCGGGTTGGGGGGAATCTTCACGGAGGTCCTGAAGGACGTCTCTTTCCGCATCGCCCCGCTGGAGCGGCGGGATGCTCTGGAGATGGCCCGGGAGATCAAAGGAGCACCCGTCCTGGGTCCATTCCGGGGAATGCCCCCGGTGGATATGGACCTGCTGGTTTCCCTGTTGATCAATGCCGGGAAACTGGGCCTGGAACTGGAGACCGTGAAGGAAGTGGACGTCAACCCGTTGATCATCGCGGGGAATCGGCCTGTGGCCGTCGATGCCCTCGTGGTCCTTGAGGATAAGGGAAAAGCCTGAAGCAGGCAGAGGGGGGAGCGGTGGCCAGCACGAACGATTTAGTAAGCGAAGCCCTTTCCGGGTCCGTGCGGGCCCTGGCCAAGCTGATCACCATGGTGGAGAACGAGATGCCCGGGTCCACGGAGGTTTTGCAGCAGTTGTACCCCCAAACCGGGCATGCGTATATTATCGGGATCACCGGTCCTCCGGGTTCGGGCAAAAGCACGTTGACGGACAAAATCACCAAGGAGCTGCGGAAGAAAGAATACACCGTGGGGATTGTGGCCGTGGACCCCAGCAGCCCGTTCAGCGGAGGGGCCCTTCTGGGGGACCGGCTGCGCATGCAGGACATCGCCAACGACGAAGGGGTTTTTGTCCGTTCCATGGCCACGCGCGGAACCCTCGGCGGGCTTTCGAAAGCGACCGCCGATACGGTCAAGATCCTCGACGCCTTTGGAAAAGATTTTATCCTCATCGAGACCGTGGGCGTGGGCCAGGATGAGGTGGACATCGTCAGGACCGCGGACACCACCCTGCTCATTTCTGTGCCCGGGATGGGGGATGAGATTCAAGCGCTGAAAGCCGGGATCATGGAGATCGGGGACATCTTCGTGGTCAACAAAGCCGACCGCGAGGGCGCCGATCGGCTGGTTACGGAGCTGAGCCTGATGCTCGACTTGAACCCTTTGGCGAGTCCCTGGAGGCCCCCGATCATCAAGACCATCGCCACCACGGGCGAAGGGATTGCCGAGCTCACCCAGAAGATCCTGGAGCACCGGCAATTTCTCGAGAAGGGAAAAGGATTACAGCGGAAGCGGAACGAGCGGGCCCGCGGGGAGATTATTAACCTGATTGAGCATGAAATTTCCAAGTATATTCACAAAATGCTCAAGTACGATCTCTCCTTTGATCAGGTGATCGATCAGGTCGTGGCCCGTAAAAAAGACCCCTATTCCTACGCCCAGAAGATCACCGAACCATTCGCGAAGTACTACCAGATTTATAAGGTGGATAAGCCCAAGAATTAAGGACCCGCTCGTTTACCCTGTGGGGTATCCGAATTTACTCCACCGGGCAAGCCCTCGCCCAAAACCCGCTTTATTCCTTGATTCTTCCCAGGAGTTCATTGGCGATAATCTCTTTCATGATTTCGTCCGTCCCGCCGCCAATCCGGCTCAAACGGATGTCCCGCCAATAGCGCTGCACGGGATACTCCATCATATAGCCATAGCCCCCGTGAGTTTGCAGGGCGGCGTCGGCCACGCGATTCGCCATCTGCGCCGCAAAGAGCTTGGCCATGGAAATCTCTTTCACCGGATATTCTCCGTTCTGGAAGCGCCAGGCACAATAATAGGTCAGATGCCGGGCGGCTTCGATCTCCGTGGCCATGTCGGCCAGCCGATGCCGGGTCACCTGGAAATGCGCCAGGGGTTTGCCAAACTGGACTCTTTCCTGGGAATATTTCAGGGCGAGCTCCAGGGCCATCTGGGCCCGGGCTATGGCATTGGCCGCGGCCATGATCCGTTCTCCCTGCAGCTCCCACATGATGTGGTAGAAACCCTTCCCTTCCTCGCCCAGCAGGGCATCGGCCGGGACCCGGCAGTCCTCAAAGAGAAGCTCCGCCGTGTCCGATGAGCGCATCCCCACTTTGTCCAGCTTGCGGGTCAGAGAAAATCCGGGTGTCCCCTTGTCCACCAGAAAGAGGGAGAATCCCTTGTAGCCTATCTTTTCCCCGGTTCTGGCTACAAGAGTGATGAAGTCCGCCCTCGCGCCATTGGTGATGAAGATCTTGCGGCCGTTGATGACCCAATGATCGCCGTCTCTCCTGGCGGTCGTCTGGATCGCACTCACGTCTGACCCGGCGTTGGGTTCCGTAATTCCCAGGCAGGCAATCTTCTTTCCCCGGTTGGCCGGCAGCAGGTACTTGGCTTTCTGTTCTTCGGTGCCGAACTTGAAAATGGGCGGAGTGGCCATCTCGCTCTGCACGGCCACGGCCATGCCGATGGAGCCCATGCCGCAGCGGCCGAGTTCTTCGGCCAAGATGACTGAAAAGAGAAAATCGCAACTCTGGCCGCCGTATTGTTCCGGGTAACGCAAGCCCAAAAAGCCCAGCTCCCCCATGCGGATGAAGACACTGTTGGGAAATTCCTCCGCCCCCTCCCATTCCTCGGCATGAGGAAGTAATTCCCTTTCGACGAATTTCCGCACCGTATCCCGGAATAACTCGTGCTCTTCGGTGAACATGGGATGCTTCATCTTTTCGGCTCCTTTGAATGGGACGCAGATTGGCGCAGATAGAAAGATTCTCAAATAGGCTTTGGCAAAACTCTTCACGGCGGATGGCCGCGCGCGTTCGCAATGACCCCGCAGGTCCTTTAATGGGACGCAGATTGGCGCAGATAAACGCAGATAAAGATATTTTCAAATCGCCTCTAGCAAAACTCTTAGAAACAGGCTGCGGCGCTTCGCTTGTAATGACCCCGCAGATCCGTTGGGAAGCTTCTTAGCCCGGGGAGTGACCAGGGAAGCTCCATTTTTCTGGCAGCTTTCTTGAAGCGTCATTGAAGATCCTTTAAATCTGCGTTCATCTGCGTCCTAATAAAATTTTATTTCTTGGAGAAGCGCTCGCGCAGTTCCCGCTTCAGGACTTTGTTTCCCAAGGGGGTTTTGGGGAGGGCCTCCACAAAGGCGACGGAGGTGGGCTTCTTGTAGCTGGCCAGATATTGCCGGCAATGGTCGATGACTTCTCCCTCGGAGAGAGCCTTCCCTTCTTTGACCACCACTACCGCCTTCACCGTTTCCCCCCATTTTTCGTCGGGCACGCCGATCACTACGGCCTCCGCGATCTTCGGATGACGGGCCAGAACCTCTTCCACTTCCTTGGAATAGATATTCAACCCGCCGCTCTTGATCATGTCTTTTTTCCGGTCCACAAAATAGAGAAAGTCATCGGAGTCATACTTTCCCAAATCCCCGGTGTGCAGCCATCCCCCCCGCAGGGTCTGGGACGTCTCCCCGGGATTCTTATAATATTCCTTCATTACGGTCGGGCCCTTGATGATGATTTCTCCGACCTCCCCCACCGGAAGGTCCCTATCTTCTTCATCGACGATGCGCACCTCCGTGCACATGTAAGGCCTCCCGACGCTTCCCGGTTCCCGGGGCCGATCCCAGGGCTTAAGAATCGTTACCCCCGGGGAACATTCCGTGAGAGCGTAGCTGACATAGGTCTTGGCGTTGGGGAAAAGTCGGCTCTCTATGGCCTGCTGCATATTGACGTGCAAGAAACCCTGGGAAGAAAGGTACATGCGCATGGAGTGGGTGTCGTAACGCTTTCTCTCCATCTCCTTGAGCAGCATCCCCCAGATCGTGGGGTTGCCGGTCATGGCCGTGACGCCTTCCCGCTCGACGATCTCCAGGCATTTTTGGGCGTCGAACTCCCGGGTGACGATAAAGGTGCCCCCCGCATACATGTAAGCCAAAAATCTGCTCAGTGCGGCGGTATGAAACAAGGGCATGGGGTAGTAGACGACATCCTCGGCGGTTGGGCTCTGGTTTTCGGTGGTCACAGAGATAATGTTCCAGAGGAGAGATTTGTGGGTAAGCACGGCTCCCTTGGGGACGCCCGTGGTTCCCCCGGTGAACAGGATGAAGGCCTCGTCTTCTTCTTTGACTTCGATGGGCAAATCCTCCGGAGCATTCCGGGCGATCAAATCTTCATAGGATTTCGCGAATAATGGCGGGGAGGTCCCGATCGAGATCCAGTTTTGGACTCGGGGAAGGGAAGGACGGATTCGTTCGACCCGGGGGAGAAAATCCGGGTGGAAAACGAAGAATTTACAAGCGGTAAAATCGGCCTGGTACTGAATCTCTTTATTCGTCCCCCAGGCGCCCAGCGGGACCGTGATCGCCCCGATCTTCAACTGGGCAAGGTACGCTTCCATGAGTTCGATGGAGTTCAAGGAAAGGATGGCGATCCGGTCGCCTTTGACAAGGCCGAGGCCTGTGAGAGCCCTCGCCAGGCGGTTGGACCGTTCGTTCAGCTCGCGGTAGGTCCGTTTCCTCTCTTCGCAGATGATGGCCGTTTTGTTGGGATATTTCCGCGCATTCCGTACCACCGAATACCCCAGGGTCATTTCCATCCCATTATCCTCCGTGGGGCTGAGCGCTGATTGCTGCGGTTACTTTATCCCGGCGATCTCACGAGCCAGGTTCTTTTTGGCTTCTAATTCTGCCTGGCGGCGGATCATGATGCGCTGGGCCTGCGGTGGGCCTGCGCCGTGCATGGACTCGGTGCGGTAGCCGACGGCGGCCGTGCCCAGCGTGAGATTCTCGATCAGGCGAAGGATGCGCATACGATGCTCGGTGGGCACCGAGGCCACGCCCTTAAGGTATTTCTGGATATAGGGGCCCGTCCGTTCGTTGCGCAAGTCCTTCTCCGAGGGCATGGTCACCATCAGGCCTCCGGCGATGTCTTCGGCCAGCCGGGCGATCTCGTAGGGGAACCGGGTGACATTCTGCTTGCAGACGTTGGCTAAGAGCATGTCAATTTCGTAGTTCCCCGCTTCCGTCGGGTGGCCCTCGGAGGAGCAGGCCAGGCCGCAGGAATAAAGAGTTTCGTTCAGGTGAACCATCTCGATGATTTTATCGGCGATATGGGAGGCTTTGGCCGTACCGTTAAAGTCCGCGGCCAGGGAGGCCGCGCCGATGAGAACGTCTCCGACTCCCACCTTGCATCCTCCGTAGCTCTGGCGATGGTATCCGGCGAAGCGCTCCACCAGGATGCCCACAAAGTCGGTCTCCCCGCATAGGAATACCCTTTCCCATGGCACGAAGACGTCATCGAAGACAGCCAGAACTTCATGCCCCCCATATTGGTGGTTGCCCACATCCAGGGTACTTCCTTCCAGCTTGCGGGTATCGCAGGACTGCCTTCCGTAGATGAAAAATAACCCTTTGGTATCGGTAGGCACAGCGAAGGAAACCGCGTAGTCCTTCTCTTCTTCGCGCAAAGCCATGGTGGGCATGACGATGACTTCCTGGGAGTTCACCATGCCGGTTTGATGGGCCTTAGCCCCGCGGACCACGATTCCATCCTTCTTTCTTTCCACCACGCGCAGGTAAAGGTCAGGGTCGGCCTGCTGCCCGGGCCGCAGGCTGCGGTCGCCTTTTACGTCGGTCATGGCCCCGTCCACCACCAGGTCTTCTTCCTGGACGCGCTGCAAAAAATCCTTGAAACGGACATGGTAAGAAGTTTGGCACTTCTCATCCGTTTCATAGGTGGTGCTGTAGATCGCGTTCATGGCGTCCATACCCACGCAGCGCTGGAAGCAGGAGGCCGTCTTCTGACCGAGAAGGCGCTGCATTTTGACCTTATTGACCAGGTCCTGGGCGTTCTGATGGATGGCGGTAAAGCGATTGACCCTTTTCCCCGTCAGGTGAGAAGATGTGGTCATCAGGTTTTTATGTTCTTCCTCCTGGGCCAGCTGAAAAGTCATGGCCACAGAATTGAGGGAGGGGTGGATAATGGGATGGTCCACCGGATTTTTCACCCGTTCTCCCAATAGATAAACCTCCAGGTTGAGCTTCCTCAAGTCTTCTATGTATTGCTTGGCTGTCTTCATGATTCCTTCTTTCTGAAAACCGTGAGAAGTGAGTAGACTAACCACTCCCCCCTCACGCCTTGCGATTTTAGCGCATCAAGGCCCCGCCCGCGACCATGCGATTGACCTGGTTGGTGCCTTCGTAGATCTGCGTGAGTTTAGCATCCCGCATCAATTTTTCCACCAGGTAATCTTTGGTGTACCCATATCCCCCATGGATTTGGACCGCATCGATGGTCACGCGCATGGCTACGTCTGTGGCGTAGAACTTTGCCTGGGCCGCTTCCCGGATGTAGCGTTTTCCCCGGTCGGCCAATGAGCCGGCATACCAGGTAAGCAAGCGCGCGGATTCCACGGCTGCGGCCATGTCGGCGAGCATGAAGTTCAGGGCCTGGAAGGTGCCGATCGGCTTCCCGAATTGAACCCTCGTCTTGGCGTACGCGAGAGCGGTATCGAAAGCTGCGCGGGCGATCCCCACCCCGCAGGTGGCGATATTCACCCGGCCTTCGTCCAGGGCCTCCATGGCAAACTTGAACCCCTCGCCCTCATTACCCAGGCGGTTTTCGCGGGGCACGATGACGTTATCCAAGATGACCTCAGCCACATTCAGGGCCCGCTGCCCCATCTTGTCCTCCACCTTGCCGATGGAGAGACCCTGAGACTCGCGGGGGACGACGAAGGCGCAAATCCCCTTGGTTCCTTTGGAGGGGTCTATGGTAGCGAAGATGCTGTAAAAAGCCGCATAGCTGGCGTTGGTGATAAAGCATTTCTGCCCATTCAACACGTAATGGTCCCCTTCCAGTTTGGCCCGGGTCTTCAGGCCGCCAGCGTCGGACCCGGCTTCCCTTTCGGTCAAGCCGAAAGAAGAGGTCTTTCCCGACTGATTCAGCGGGATCAGGAACCTGCGTTTCTGCTCATCGGAACCGCCCGCCATGATTGGGCCACAGGCCAGGGAATTGATCCCGATCATCCCGGCGATGGCTACGCAGGCTGCAGTCATCTCTTCTGTGATAATCGAGGCATTCACCAATCCCACATCATGCCCGGCGTATTCCTTGGGGCAGGTCAGGTTCATCAGGCCGGCCGCATGGGCCTTCTTGATGATATCCCCGGGAAACTTGGGATCCCTGTCATATTCCAGGGCCACGGGAGCTATCTCTTTTTGGGCAAAATCCCGGGCCAACTTCTGCAACGCTTTTTGTTCGTCGCTGAGACTCAGATCAATCATCGGGGTACTCCTCCTTATCCTCGATTTTTTGAGAAAACGGGTTGAAATCAGAGAAATCTTCCCCTCACCCCATCCGTTCGGCTGAGCTCACGACGAAGCCCTCTCCCCCGAGACACGGGGGAGAGGGGAGGGGAAGGGGGATCACAACATTAGGTCTTTTTATCAGAAATCCCTGGAACTGTCCAGCAGGATCGTCACCGGGCCGAAATTGACTAACTCCACTTCCATTAAGGCCTGAAAAATCCCCGAGGCCGCAATTAATCCGCGGCTCCTGGCCTGACTGACAAAGTATTCGTAAAGGGCCTTGGCTTCCTCGGGAGAGCCGGCATCAGTAAAAGATGGCCTGCGCCCCTTCCGGCAGTCCGCATAGAGGGTGAACTGCGAGATGACCATCAATGCGCCACCCACATCCAGGAGGGAGAGGTTCATCTTTCCCGCCTCGTCCTCGAAAATACGCAGGTTAACAACCTTCTCAAGCAGGGAATCAGCTTGGGCTTTGGCATCTCCTTTGCCGACGCCGAGGAGCAGGACGATGCCCTTGCCGATTTCGCCGACGATTTGCCCTTCGACACGCACCTGCGCGCGGCTCACTCTTTGAATCACCGCCCTCATTTAAGGCCGTCTCCTATCTTTCCTCTTATCCCCTTGATTTCAAGGCTGAGAAAAAAGGTACTCGCCGAATCAATAACAATAATTGAGCAGAATAGCCAATAAAGACTGAAATGGCAAGGCAAATTGAGCTCTCCTCAGTTTTTATATCATCCTAAATAATGACCCAAGGCAATAGGCAGCAAGATACGGCTTACCAACATGATTTATCCGAGTAGAAGTTACACATTTTTTCATGATCCCAAAGGCAATCTCTTAGTAGAAGGGGGTCAACAATGAAGAATGGTATCAATCATCTTTTTGAAAAAACCTTCTTATATCCCTTCCGGTCTCCCTTTTCCAAAGGGAGGGGAAGTTTTCCCCCTTTTTCAAAGGGGAGGAAGGGGGATTTAGCGGCGTTTTTCAAAGGGCTAAAATGTTACAAGAAATGTACACTTCGAATCGGAATTGAGAGGGGGCGTTGGGCCGGGCGTTGGTGCCATATTTGGGATTTGGGGAGGAACTGGGCTCGGTACTCCTTGCGGGGAGTTGCTAATCATTTTGGGCGGGATTCGGCGGTGGTGAGTGCGGAGGGGAGTCGTTGGAGTTTGGCGTTACCACCTAAGGCAAGAGTCCCGCCTAGGCGGGATAATTCCTCATGTACGGATCTGTGCGGCGGGCGCCAGGTAACTGGCGTCCCTACCGCGACTCTTCCCCTCTTGGATCTAGACCGCTCTAATCAAGTTCTTCACGCCTGTGAGGCTGTTTTCGCTCTGTACGTAGCACGTTGACCTAAGAAGATGAAAAGGAACCCCAAGAACAGGAATAGCAAGACCGCATAGGAAGGCGTGACAATGCTTCCAACCATCATTATCTCAGGCCTCGCGGCTGAACCGGGAGGACCCACAATACCGCACATGAGCCAGGAAGCCAACATGATGAAACCGTAGCCGACCACCTTCAAGTTACCTGCCCTCCTCATACCGCCCTTCTCGAGTCGGCTGTACCTCATCCAGTACCACAGCGTCCCGAGGAAGAGAACTGTCAATAGGCCGCCCAGAATCCCGAAGTACCAGGAGAGAATCTTCAAATCCTTATCCCTCCTCCATCCCGCGTCTGGCGTAGATCAGGCCGCCGAGAACGGTGAACATGATCCCCAGAGGCAGAGATAGAATCCAAGCCAAGACCACCAGAGGCGTGTTGCCAACGAGGGTCTGGGGCCAAACATGTTCTAAAAAGCCCTCCGTCCACCCGTATCGGATATACAGGGGAAAAAGGAACCAAGGAAGCAGTGAGCCCACAGCCATCAAGAACGCACCAGCTGTGAAAACAGCAACGCCAACCCTGCGATTCTGATCTCCCACCATCTAACGCTCCAGACTCTCCAATATGGTCAGCTCCGTCGTCATAAGCCACACTCGAGGTTGATTCCCTTGTCGGCCGCGAGCGCTCTTAACTTGTTCGCCACTTTTCGAAAAGGGCCAAATCGGGTTTTTCTCTTCTTCCATGCGGGTCAAGCCTCGACTGTGAAGGATCGGCCCTCATAGTTGGGCTTCTCTGGCCACTTGCCCGAGCGATTGAGTCGAGTAGACCGGTTTCTCCCGATATTACAGGTTGAGGTTTGTTTTCTCCGTTTGCCGCCTGGTTTCCCGGCGGTGCCACGATATTTCAACCA
>Ga0315282_10014722_pt1 | contig 11611 bp, 12 predicted proteins | sample YL17G07_20_MG_FD_203693 | JGI IMG/M metagenome (GOLD analysis project Ga0315282, IMG submission 203693) | Sediment microbial communities from Yellowstone Lake, YNP, Wyoming, USA - YL17G07_20 | ecosystem: Environmental > Aquatic > Freshwater > Lake > Sediment | place: USA: Wyoming | collected...
CCTTTTCGATGCTCGCCTGGATCAGCTCTTCGCTTCCAACATGACCTCTTTGCTGGGCCCGGAGGCGGTCGGGCCGGCCGGCCATCAGACCGGTTCCACGGACATCGGGGATATTTCCCACCTTATGCCTGCCCTTCATGGCTACATTAAAGCCGGGAAGGGAAACCTGCATACGGAAGAATTTGTCATCAGCGACCCCCATCTTGCGTACATCGAATCGGCCAAAGGATTGGCCCTGACCGCCGTCGACCTGCTGTGGGACGGAGCCCGCGAGGGGCTGAGCATCAAGAAAAATTACCGGGCAAAATACACCAAGGACGAGTACCTGAAAGTTATGACCCAACTCAGCCAGAGCGCTTGAAACGGCGCCAATCATGCCCCTTGGATAATGGAGGTTTCCCGTTTGGCCCATCGGCCGGAAAGGGTTATGGTCGAAGTTCAATGGGGGGAACGGAAGGATTTTCCTTTGACTCCAGATTTCGAACCCTTCTGGAAACGACTCGGAAAATATTCTTTTCAAGGCACGATGGTATTGACTTTTTCCCCCATCCGCAGGCCTTACCCTACACCCGACGCCCTTTTGTCTATCTGGTCCTTTGGTCATTAACCCGCAACTCGCAACTCTCTTTTCCCTACCCCCTAGGCGCTGCTTTTCTACTCATTGAATTGTCCCGTATCAATCCACTCCTTTTTCAAAACCGACCAGAAATCCTCGGCAAGTCCCTTCAGGAGGTAATCATACGGCAGCCGCCCATAGCCTTCTTCGCCCCATCCTTTGCCCCATGAATTTCTGATAAGCAGAGCGCCCGTCGTTTCGACCTTGCCGAAGGAATTCTTGATCTTCATTTTGTCGTCATAGCCCACGGTCACGATGGCATGACCTCCTTCAATCTTTTCTTTGGGTGATGGAAAGGGGATCTTTCCTGTTTTCTCCGCCTGTTCGATAGAATTATAAACCGTAAACCCAAACATGGCGGGATGACCTTTGGAAAGATATGTTTTTACTCTGCCCAAAACCTCCTCGGCCTTTGTCCCCGGAGGGTCGTGCCGGAAATATTGAATGGTCTGGTAATTCTGGGCAAAAGCATAACAGAAGGCCGGCGGTTCCCTGTCAAACCCTTTTTCATCATCCGTATATGGCCAGTAATCTTCCGGAGGAGTCCCAAAAAGAACCATTGCCCCCATCGTACTCCGGAGAAATGCTCCCGTATCCCCGCTCTGTTTCATCAGGTTACGGGTTACCTTATACAGGAAAAGGCGGGAAGCATCGATGTGCCTTCCGAAGGATTTCCTTTCATAGTATTCGATGACCCCGACCCCCGCATTGGCGGTGCAGGACCCAAGCTTTTTCTGGTCTTCTACGGGTGAACACCACTGCCGCAAATCAACGGATGCTGGCAGGCTCTTGGCCTTTGACAACCCCGTCGGCTCCAAGACTTTTTTGACCCTTTCAGTTTTCTCGGTGTAATCCCTCAAATCCGGATAATCCGGGAGCCACCCCATGCCGTATTTCCCTTTTCCCGTGATCATAGACCCCTCCTTCCCGCTGCTATTTGGAATTTCAGACTATTCTGTTCTCCGAAACAATCTATCATCCCCGGACCCTTTTGTACCACAATGGAAGCCTTAATTCTATTCTAAAAATCCAATTGGCGGCCATCCGGAAAGCCCCTCTCCCCTGGCGGGGGAGGGAAAAAACAAGGTTTCCGGATGAAAACTAATTGGAAGACAGCTGTGTACCCGTATTCTCTTGCCGTGAAGCTGAAGACTCTTCTCCCCATGAGAACACGGTCGGGATCTCAGAGGATGTCTTCTAATCTGCTCTCTAAATGCTTCGCATCCCCGGGAGGGCCTGTATACTTTTTGGCCCTTGACATATCAAAGCGATTTGAATATACTTTATTTACTATGTTAATCTAATAAAAAAAGGATTATCGAAATGCCAATCGTTAAAACTCATGCAAAAGGTCAGATCATAATGCCAAAGGATATCCGGGATAAGCTAGGTATTAAGCCGGGTACTGATGTGTCGGTAAAGCTGGTAGACGACCACGTCGAAATAAGGCCTCTCCCCGATGACCCCATTGAATTTCTAACAGGAATTTTCGAAGGCCGCCCCCGTTCCATGGCTGAACAGCTTCTTGAAGAAAGAAAAAAGGATAACAAAATTGATGAAAAGAATTCTCTTTGATGCTCATGCTATCCTGAAATGGACCCAAAAAGAAAAGGGATATCAAAAGGTTAAGTCCATTTTGGTTGAATGTCGCAATCAATCTGTGCTGGGTTATATGAATCAGATCAATCTGGGTGAGGTTTATTACCAAACGATTCGAGTGGTAGGTTTAGATGAAGCCAGGAAATTCCTGGAAAATTTTTCAAGACTCCCTATCTCCATCATCCCACCCGATAGCGAACTTATTTGGAAAGCATCAGAAATCAAGGCAGAATATTCAATTTCCTACGCTGACTGTTTTGCCGCCGCAACGGCTCTGCGACACGAAGCCGCCATCCTGACGGGAGATCCCGAATTTAAAAAAATTGCATCCTTTGTCCAGGTTGAATGGCTCTAGATTTTTTGGGCGTGAGTAGGAAGGGGTGAGCCGGAAGCCGGGATCCTCAGTCCTCATGCCTTGTTCCTGAATTTCTAACCCGTTAACCTGAAACTCACAACCCGCAGCATTTTCCCATCCATCCTGACCGGCACAGTACGGGATAGAGATTCTTCTTTCCAGGTATGGATGTAGAGAACGTCCTCCGCCCCTATTACATACTGGTTGCTGTCCGCCGCGATTTCTGCTTGGGCCTGCTTTTTTGCGATGTCTTCTTTCCCCGATTGTGCATGGACGGACGTCGATGGAAAGAATAAAAAAATGCTCAAGACGACGGCGAATCGATAGAACCTTATGTTACTCACGGTATCTCCAAAGCAAATAAAAGCGCATAGCGCATAGGGCATTTTCTTCACCCTCGACCTATTTTCAGTTTCCTTCCGGCCCGATTACTTTTTTAATTAGGTCCCGGGTGTCCGTTCCGTCCATGGGGAAACAGAGCTGGTCAATTTTGACCTCATACCCCTCCTTTTTAAAATCATAGTATTGCAGACTGGCCTCAAAATGGGATCTGGCCTGGCCCCCGGCTGACACGTCGGCGTAAGGAAGGAGGGCAACCAGCTTATTTTCGCCCAATGAGCCGAGGATATCGCTCTCCCGAAATTCTTCCCGTAACAGATGACTCAATTGGTTGTAGCAGTTGTGAAGGCCGCGACCATTATCCTTGCTGGAAAGTTGGACAAGCTTTAGAATTAGAACGCTAAAAAAGTTCTGATATCGTCTGGCCCGCTTGACTTCCAGGTCGAGAAGGTAAAGAAATATCTCCCGGTTCAAGATTCGGCTCAATTCCACCTCCGCCCCCCTTTCCGATGGATTCACTGAATAGCCCATCCACCCTCCTCCTCCATTTTTGGGAAAATTCATATCTCACCCATGCGGTATTTGTGCATTTTGTAGAGTAACGCCTTATAACTCACTCCGAGCATACCGGCTGCTCTTTTACGATTCCACCGTGTTTCCTGAAGAGCTCTCTGGATTAGCTCCTTTTCGGCGAATTTTGCCGCTTCACTCTTCACTCTTTTAAGATTCAGTGTTTCCATGGACCGTGAGCCATTCTCCCGGAAGGGTTCTGCGGAGAAGGGGGTTATTCCCCCGTTGACCGGGTGCCCAATCGATCCGCCAATCACCTCTTCTTCCCCGAAGAGAACGATTCGTTTGATCACATTTTCCAATTCACGGATATTTCCCGGCCAATCATATTTATGGAGAATCTCAATAGTCTTGGGAGACAGCGGGGGGATTGATTGGGCATATTTCCCCGTATATAGGTTGTAAAAGTATCTAGCGAGTGGAGGAATTTGTTCTCTCCGTTCCCGCAGAGGGGGTACGATGATGCTCATCACGTTGATGCGGAAGAAAAGGTCCTCCCGGAATCTCCCCTCCATCATGGATTCTTCCAAATGGTCCTTGGTCGTCGTAATCACCCGGGTGCGTACTGTAATATCCCCGTTTCCTCCCAACCGAGAAAATGCCCCGTCCTGGAGCACTTGCAGGAGTTTTGCCTGAACCGCGATGTTGATCTCTCCGATCTCATTCAGTAATATGGTCCCCCCGTTGGCCAGCTCAAATTTCCCGGGTTTTTTCAAATGGGCTCCTGTAAAGGCACCCCTTTCATACCCGAACAACTCGCTTTCGAGCAAATCTGCCGGGATGGCTGGACAATTGATTTTGATGAAGGGCTTTTCAGACCGATGAGAGTTAAGGTGGATCGCCAGGGCCACTAATTCTTTTCCCGTACCGCTTTCTCCCTGAATCAGGACCGGGATGTCTGTTCTGGCGATTTCATTGATGACGGCCTTGATCTTCTCCATCTTGGGGCAATTAGAAAAAAAGATTTGATGAATATCGGGAATCATAAGAATTAGAATTGGAGCAATACCGGTGCCAAATTTGGCAAAATTATTTCTTTGACATTTATCCAGATGTATTTATTTGATAATTTGGATTTTTTTGAAAATTTATGGGGTATTTGTTCAGGTGGGCCTTGCGAGAAAAGAGAGAAAGAAATGGGAAACAGTGGAAAAATATTTCCACTGTTTCCCATTCTTCACGTAATTGCCCCTGACCGCTTGGACATCTGCGAACGATGAAAATCCCCCCTCGCCCCCCTTTTCGCAAAGGGGGGGATTGTGCTTGAATCGTTAAGGTAGCGGCTTTTTACCTCAAGGGAGATGATAGGTACGGAAGAGGTCAAAAATCTTATGGCGCTTCCGAAGGGGGCCGTCGATTAACTCCATATTCTTTGATCTTATTGAGCAAGCTTTTATAACTGACGTGCAGCATAGCGGCCGCCTTCTTTCCATTCCCGTTCGCCCTTTGCAATGCCTTATAGATGACCTCCATTTCTGCCTTCCGAACGGCTTCTCGATGGACATCTTTCAATGAAGGCGGCGCCATTGCAGGAGAACTCCCGTTATGCTTATCATTGGGAATCTCCTTTTTATCCAGCAGATTTATTTCTGCAATAATCCCCTCTTCATTTCCCAGGACCACATAGCGCTGAATGAGGTTCTCCAATTCCCGAACATTTCCCAGCCAATTGTGACCCAGGAAAGCCTTCATCAAAGTTTCCGGTAAGGGGTCGGCCTTCTTTTGATATTTCTCGTTGAATTTACTCAAAAAATACTCCACGAAGACCGGGATCTCCTCTCTGCGTTCCCGTAAAGGGGGAACGGTCATGTTAACCACATTCAACCGATAATAAAGGTCCTCACGGAATCGTCCACTTCTTACGGCCTCCTCGATATTCCTATTCGTCGCCGCCAGTACCCGCACATCCACCCGGATATCCTTTTTGCCCCCCAATCGGGAAAACTCCCGGTCCTGCAATACCTGGAGAAGCTTGGCTTGAAGGGAAGAACTGATTTCGGCAATCTCATCCAAAAAAATGGTTCCCCCATTGGCCAGTTCAAATTTCCCGGGTTTCTTCCGATAGGCCCCCGTAAAAGCTCCTTTCTCATACCCAAAAAGTTCACTCTCCAGAAGTTCTTGGGGGAGGGCGGCGCAATTCACTTTGACAAAAGGTTTATCCCGGCGATTTGAGTTCTGGTGAATCGAGCGAGCCACTACCTCCTTCCCTACTCCACTTTCCCCCTGGATTAAGACGGTTATATCCGTATTCGCCACCTGATCGATGATCTCCTTGACCCGATGCATCTTGTCACTGGCGTAGATGAAAATCCCTCTCTCCCGGGGCATCATCTCCCCGACCTCCACAAAAGTGGAGGAAGAAAGTTGACGGGGAAGTTGCTTTGTTTCGGGAGAAGACCCTCCGGGGCCCTTCATCAATCGGTTCATCTCGGGAATTTTCAAAAAGAAACGAGCGGAGGTCATGGCGGCCTCTACCTGGCTGGAAATATAAGCCAGAGCCAATTTATTTCCCTCGTCAAAGACCCCTTGCCTTGAATGGCTGAGGTTAAATACCCCTACAATCTGATCTTTATCGCGGATGGGATAACACATCAAGGATCGAATATCATTGTTTAATCCATCCACATTGACAAAGCGGGGCTCATTTTTCACATCGTTGACCAATACAGCCTGGCCTTTTTTTAAGACCCAACCTGCAATCCCATCTTCGAGCTTTAACCGCTTTCCTTTGGTTGAAGGTCCTGGATCGTAAATACCTTGATCATCCTTCTTGCCCCGAGAGGCCAAAAGGGATAGCTCACCGGAGACTGGATCCCTCAACATGATGGAGCATTTCTCCGCATCCATTTCGTCCATTACTGCATCCAAAATCGTTTTGCAGGTTTCGACAAAATCGGGAACATGACGCATCGCGTCCTGGACCCTGCAGAAAAGGACGAATTCTTTGTTCTTCTCCTTGTCCGCAGAAATGAAGCTAGAAGGGGGAATGTCATTCCTTCCCTGAAAGACTGCTAGGTCCGTGGCGTTCATCTGTATGCCTCCTCTGCGGCATAGCCGCAATCAAAAGGAACAAAAACTCACTATTACCTTGTAGCTTATCTGTTACCCTCTGCAGCAAACTTCGCTCCTCATCGGCGTAGGTTGGAAAATGAAAAAGGTATGATAGCAATTTCTATACCTTCGCGATTATTTTCGCATATCCTGCGTAACCATGTAATTTCATAAAATTTTTATTTTAAGGATTTACCCAAGAATTTTTCCCATGGAGGCGAAATTGACCTTTTGGCACAATCTCTGAGCCAAAAGGCTCAACCAGGGGGGGGTTACCTTTGGGGGGGGTCTCGGTCGATATCTTCCAGTACAAGACTCAAAGATCGAGGAAGACCAAAGATTTCGGGGTAAGTGAAGGCTTGTAAGGAGAGGGTTTGGAGAAAAGGTTTCAAGGCATCATCGGATCTAAAAGGAGGATATTTTTCGATCAAACTGGATAACCTTTGGAGCAGCGCCCTGGACCCAGCTTGATCCGTTTCCGGCAGGAGGATTTCAAAGCTTCCATTTTCACGACCGACGATATCTTCTTCTCTTATATAGCTCCTTAAAATTCTTGCCATTTCATTGCAGAAATTATCGAACGGGTCCTTTTTTTCTTCGCTGGGAACTTTTACCAGAACAATGGAAAGGGGGTGTCCATGCCGTTTCGCCCTCTTCATCTCCTGCCGGAGGCATCTCTGGAAAAACATATGGTTGAAAATAAACTTTTGCACTTTCGGTGAACAGGGATCAAACACATTCTGTTTCTCCAGCTCCTGCTTCTTTAAGATCAGTTCCCCTTGTCTCAAACCCTTCTGAATGTGGACAAGAATTTTTTCCGGAGAATAGGGTTTTAAGATCAGATCGTCCAACCCAAGGCCAAAGAGCTTTCCATAATCGATCTCACCAATCGTGATGTTGGTGACCATAATGATGTATACTTCCGGCCGTTTCTGTTTCATCCAGCGGATGATCTGACAAGTGTCATCGTAGGGGGGAAAATATTCTATGATTACAATCGAATATTCGCGGGTGCCAAACTGAGCGCATGCCGCCTCGAGATCGCCCGCCGTATCAACCCCGTATTTCTCCGCCTCCAGGATCATCCGGTAGGCGTTGACCAGGTTCCTGAAAGGATCGACCAATAATATCCAATTCTGGGCGGCCATGAAATCCAAAGTCCCTCTATCGAATGTTAACCTCTTCGAGCCCAAAGCACAATAGCCAACTCCCTGCTAAAGCTCATTCCGGAATGGATTTATTTTTTAATCTTGCAAGCTTGTATTTTTTTATCCGATTCGTCAGCATCTTTCGAGTGATCCCAAGAAGTTTCGCGGTCTTTTCCTGATTCCAATCGCTCTCTATCAACTTTTGCAGAATCCATTTCTCCTCCAGCGCAGATACCATTACGGGCAACTGGATCTTCCCCTCTGTTTCGGCTTGAACACTTTGGGAATTGAAACGTAAATGGGGAGGGAGGTCGTTTACCGTCAGCGTATGGCCGTCGCAGAAGAGGATCATCTGTTGCACCATACTGGATAATTCTCTTACATTCCCATGCCATGGATAGTTTTTCAGGTGTTCTAAAACGGCCGGATCGATGCGACTCGGATGCCCCTCCTCCTTAAATTTCTTTAGAAAATGATTGACCAGAAGCGGGATGTCGGAGACGCGCTCCCGCAAAGGGGGGATCGTAAGGCCGACTATGCTTAATCGATAATAAAGGTCTTCGCGGAAATTCCCTTTTTTGATCTCCTCCTGGAGGTTTCGATTGGTGGTCGCCAGGATGCGAATGTCTACCCGAATCGGCCGGCTGTCCCCGACTCTTTCGAATTCTTTTTCCTCGATGACCCGCAGAAGCGTTTTTTGCAGGCTCAGCGGAACCTCACCGATCTCATCCAAGATCACGGTTCCGCCATCGGCGGCCTGGAAACGACCTACCGTTTCTTTAATCGCCCCCGTGAAGGCCCCTTTGGTATGTCCAAAAAGTTCACTGGTGAGTAAAGTGTCCGTCAAAGCGCCACAAGGAACGGCGACTAACGGTTTTTCTTTTCTGCGGCTGTTATAATGGATGATTTTGGCAATGAGGTCTTTACCGGTTCCGCTTTCTCCTTGAATCAAAACGGTCTTATCGGTTTTGGCAACCCGGCCGATGATCTCAAAAATTTCCTGCATTTTCGGATGATTCCCGATGATATTGGGGAAGGAATATTTTTCGCTGACTTCCTTCCGCAGATGGTCCAGCTCTCTTTCCATTTCTTGAGTTTTGAGAGCCTGGTGAACGATCGTCAGGAATCGTTCCAGGTTGTTAAAGATGGGCTTTTCGAAGAAGTAGAAAACTCCCTGCTTCAGGGCTTCAACGGCCAGAGAAACGGAACCATAGGCGGTGATGAGAATCACCGGAATTTGCCCGCCGCTTTTTTTGACTGCGGAAAACAATTCCATTCCGCTCATGTCGGGCATCTTTTCATCGGTGATTATGATATCAAAAGAATTGGTTTGAAATTTTTCTAAGGCTTGCTTCCCGTTTTCAGCCGGGATCACCCGATATCCCTCGTCCTTTAGTATCTGACAAATTCCAAAGAGGGAATTGGGCTCGTCATCTACGACCAGAATGCGGGGTGGGGTCATTTCACCGAATCTCCAAGAACTTCTTCAGGGGGCTCCATGGGTAATTCCACTTTAACAGTGGTTCCTTTCCCCCCTTCACTCGTAACTTGAATCTTTCCCTTGTGCCGTTCGACGATAATCCTGCGGCAGATGGCCAACCCCAGGCCAGTCCCCCTTACCTTGGTGGTATAAAAAGGGCTGAAGAGATCGTTTACGTTTTCCTTCTTAATCCCCATTCCATCGTCGGTAAAAAGGATTTCGACGGTGCCAGGATGGGAGTTCGAATTGAAGCTCGTCCGGATGGTAATTTTTCCGTTTTCTTCTATCGCTTCGAAACCATTTTTCAATATATTCAAGAAGGCACTCTTCATCTCCTCGTAATTGGCATACACCTTGGGGAGCTGGGGGTCCAAATCCGTATGGATCCTGATTTTCCGGGAGCGATCTTCATACATATGAGAGATGATGTTTATGGCCACGGAGATGACCTCATTCATCTCCACTTCAATGAAGCGGCTTTTCGTCAGAGGTCGAACAAAGTCCAGGCATTCCTGAACAAAATCACTGAGGTGTTGAACCTCCTCCTGGATAATTCTAACGGACCGGGAAAGGACCTCATCGCTTAAATTGCATCTTCTCTGAATGATAGCCAGAGCCCCACCGATGGCATGCAGAGGATTCCGGATTTCATGGGCGAGAAAGGGAAAAAACTTTTCTAAAGAAGAGAACCCCGCCTGCTTTCTGTCCTCAATCTGGGAATCCCGAATTTTCAGAACTTCTTTCAGGGATTTTAACAGAGTTTCCCTGTCAAAAGGCTTGGAAAGGTAATCGGCCGCTCCGGCTTTCATGAGCTTTACGGCGATATCTTCTCCCCCATGGCCCGTCATGACGATTACGGCTGTATCCGCGCTGATTTCTTTAATCCTTTTCAAAACATCCTGACCGGAGATGTCCGGTAGAATGAGGTCAAGGAGAACCACGTCCGGTGATTCCGCTAACGCCTTTTCGATGGCCATCTGGCCATTTGACGCCGCAGAAAGCTGGAAGTCCCCATCCTCCAAATACCGTCTAACCAGTCTGGACATCTGGGGGCTGTCATCGACGATCAATATTTTCGTTTCAGGAGTTTCCATATCTTCATTGATTCGGTATGCCTTGGCCTACTTCAGGGCTTCAAGGGCCGCCTTGGCCTTATCCGCCCCTGTAAATTTCGGGTCCATCCTCAGAGCTGCGGTCAACTCCTTTGGCGCTCTTTCTTTGCTTCCTTGCTGCACCCGATCAGCGCGACGGAAACAAAAAGAAGGAATATTAAAAAAATGAATTTCCGCCATCTACTGAGTGGAAGAATCGGCATGCGTCCTCCCCATTTTTAAACCTATTGAATTTATATCACATTTTTGAATTAAGGGGAATACCATAATTTTTTTGCTAAAGCGCATATTACTCTCCCATTATTTTCGGCTTTTCGGGAGAAGGCCTTCAGGGAGAAATTTGGCTCCCCAGACATGGGTGGAGATAGGATAAGAATTTCCCGCGGCTGGTGAAAGAAGTAGAACATTGTTTCCTATTTTATTAAGGAAGGATAGGATCCGCTTTTCCAAATCGCAATAAAATTAACCCCTTATGTATTCACTGGGTGCTGGCCTATTTATTGCTCATTTGTCAATTGCTATGTTAACCACGAAGGAAGTTTTGGAAGAACTAAGGAGAATAGGCGTGAAGGATCGAATTGCGCTTAGAGCTTATCTTAAGGATTTTGAGAATTACATGATGACCCACTACGGTTTAAGAATTGGCGACACGCAAGAGAAATTGGGTGTCCTTCCCCCTCGGAAACACCGTGCTGCAAGATATCAGCCGTAGGATGATAAAACCCGTAAGTCGTGAGGGCGCGAGAGCGCAAGGGGAAAAGAAAAATTCTCCCCTCTGACGCCCTTACCACTTACGACTAACGACTGGCGACTTACGGTTCTTATTTCTTTGCCCCTGATGATTGCAGAAAGAGGCCCAGGTCGGGAAAATCTCCTTTTCCTTTTCCAGGAAATGGGAAGTCTCCCTGGAAAGATCCGTTAAAGTCTTTCCCGGAAACCTCCAGCCTTTTCACCCGCAGCGTTCCCTCTTTGAGTTGAACCTCCGCCCGGATCCGGTCGAATAAGGCCAACGCTGCGGGGAGTTGAGGATTCTGGGCGCCCCGAATCTCGCCCCTCTCCAGCAGAGCCCACCCGAGGCCGTTTCCCTTCTCAAAATCCTCCCCCATCCAATCGAACGTCGCCTCCCCGCTCAGTTTCATCTGGAAGGAAGTCTCTTTGGCAGCCGACGCTTTGATGACCAGATTATTGAGCCGAATTTTCACCCGGTTCTGGTTCTTCTGCGATTGAAATTCCCCATGCAGCCCCGGAGATTTCCCGGGACCTTCAAGGTTGAAACCCGTCTTCCCCCAGAAGAACCCCAGCAGATTCGGATGCAGGCTCACGTCGGGCACCTGGAATAGC
>Ga0315282_10014723_pt1 | contig 11610 bp, 14 predicted proteins | sample YL17G07_20_MG_FD_203693 | JGI IMG/M metagenome (GOLD analysis project Ga0315282, IMG submission 203693) | Sediment microbial communities from Yellowstone Lake, YNP, Wyoming, USA - YL17G07_20 | ecosystem: Environmental > Aquatic > Freshwater > Lake > Sediment | place: USA: Wyoming | collected...
CCCCGTCCTTTTTGACTTGGACCATCAGTTCTACCTGCCGGGCGTAGTCAAAAGGAAGCTCCAGGAGCCTGAGGGTGTGCCCGGTCGGCGCCGTGTCGAACACGATGTACTCGAAGTCGCCGTTTTCGACGACGTGCGCGAATTCTTCGAAGACGGCCATCTCTTCCGTGCAGGGCGACTCCAATTCCTCCCTGAGCGCGATGAGCATGTCGTCGGAATATCCCGACCGTACGGCGTCTTCGATGATCTTCTTCTTATATGTTTCCACGCTCTTCTTCTGATCGATGCGGGCCGCGCTCAGATAGGGCAGGGACTTTGTCTGCCCGATCGAGTCCCCGATCGGCTCGTCGAGCACCTGCCCGATGTGGGCCGCCGGGTCGGTCGTGACCAGGAGCGTCTTCTGCCGGTTGCCCGCAAGATGCGCCGCCACGGCGCAGGCGGTCACGGTCTTCCCCACGCCGCCCTTGCCGGTGATGATCACGATCCTCGTATCGCGCTTCTTTTGGATGATCTGGGTTAGAGCCTCGCCGTCCGCGAACTGATCAAACGTCCCCGGCTGATGGAAGCCTTCCGTGAAGGCGGCCTTTTTCCCCTCGAACACGACGCCGGCGAAGTCCGTGATGGCCGGCAGGCCCTTGATCTCGCCGCTTTGAAGAGTCACTCGACTCGAGGGATAGGGCAAGGCCTTTTCGATCATCCCCAGATAGCGTGCCTGCAGGGCAGACAGGTTGGCGTAGCGGCTGTGGACGATTTCGTCGTCCGGGTAGATTCCGTTTATGATGACGCGGAAATTCCGTATGCCCAGCGTGTTCAGCTCGTCGCGAGCGCGCAGGGTCTCGGCCAAAGAGGTCTTTTCCGGCTTCAGGACGAGATGAAACGTCGTGCGGGAACCGTCCCGCATCGCGGCGATGGCCCGGTCATATTTTTCCTTCGCGCCTTGAATGGACGATACCGGGCCGATGCAGGTCTGCCCCGAGCCCTTCGCGCTTTCTTCGATGTGCTTCGACCAGTCCACCGGCAATTCCAGCAGACGGATCGTATGGCCGGTGGGCGCCGTGTCGAAGACGACCAGATCGAAGTCCTCGTTGACCAGAAAGTCGGTAAACCTGTCGAAGGCCGCGATCTCAGTGGTGCAGGCGCTTCGGAACTGCTCCTCGAGGACCTTCATGATGTCGTCGGGCATGACGCCGCGCATCGGCCCGATGACCTTTTCCCGGTATTCCTCCGTGGCGGCATCTGGATCGATGTCCATAGCGGAGAGATTAGCGATGATCGGTGTGACCGTATGCCCGATCCGCGTTTCGAAAATGTCTCCCAGGTTGCTGGCCGGGTCGGTCGAAATGATCAGGGTCTTTTTCCCCCGCATGGCGTTGTACACAGCGGTCGTGGCGGCCATCGTGGTCTTCCCCACGCCGCCCTTTCCCGAAAAAAACAGAAATTCAGTCATCTATATCTCCTCGTCTCCTACACTTTCGAGCAAAGCATTCGCTAAATCGTTAATGTTCTTATTGGGAACGTCTTTTACGGTCCTGGCCATCTCTAGCGCATCACGTATATCTTCCACGGCAATCCCGAGTTCACGGCATCGTTTATAGTGATAGCGGAGACATGGAAAGCAATTTCCCGCAAGAGACGCGCCCACGGCCACGAGCTCTTTTGTCTTTTCGTCAAGCGACATGATAAGTCTCCTCTCTGAGTCGGGCATCCCTAAGCGGGATATTAAAAATCAACGGAATACCAGTCGGCGCGGGTCAAGGGCTGGCCGCTGCTGCCAGCCTGTCCCTGGCGGATGAGAAGCGCCTGGTAAACATTGTGGCGCCCGACTTTGAAAAAGTGGGCTGCGCCGGACATGAACAATCGCCAGACCCGGTACGTCGGCTCGTCCACGAACTGCAAGGCCTGATCGTGGTGCGCTTCCAGCCGGCGAATCCACTTGCGCAGCGTCATGGCATAGTGCTCGCGCAGGCTTTCCACGTCGCGGACCTCAAAGCCGGACTCCTCAGCCGCTCGGAGGCTCGTACTGATGGGCGTCAGTTCACCGTCGGGAAAGACGTAGACCTCGGAGAACGAAGGGCCTTTCCGGAGTTTCTCGCCGGCCCGCCTGGCAATCCCGTGGTTCAGGAAGGCGCCGCCGGGCTTGAGCAGTTCCCAAGCCCGGGAAAAGTAGGTCGGAAGCAGCTTTACGCCCACGTGCTCGAACATGCCCACACTGACCAAGGCGTCATATCTGCCCGGCTCGTTCATGGCCCTGTAATCGCACATTCTCACGCGGCAGCGATCGGTCAGGCCGGCTTCGGCAATCCGGGCGTTGGCCAGGTCGGCCTGCGGCTTGCTGAGGGTGATCCCGGTTGCATCCGCGCCGTAGTTCTTGGCGGCATAGATGACCAGTCCGCCCCACCCGCAACCGATGTCAAGCAGCCGTTGACCGGGCCGCAATCGCAGCTTGCGGCAGATGTAGTCCAGCTTGTTTTCCTGGGCGAGGTCCAGATCATCGTCGGGGCGCTCGAAATAGGCGCTCGAATACACCATCTGGCGGTCAAGCCAGAGCGAGTAGAAGTCGTTGGAGACATCGTAATGATAAGTTACCGCTTGGCGGTCGCGCTCAATAGAATGGCTTTTCCCTTTGAGCTGGGCCGGGCCACGGCGACTGGGTTTGCGTCCTGACCCGGAGGGGAGTCTCAGCAGATCCTTCGCCGCACGTATCTTGGCTTGAATTCCGAGGGCGTCCTGAGACAATTCTTCGGCCAAACCGAAGACGGCCTCGAGGTCCCCTTCGACATCGAAGTCATCATAGAGGTAGGCTTCGCCCAGGCCCACCTCCGTTCCCGGCAAGAACATGCTGCGCAGAGCGCCGGGATGGTTGAGTACGAGGGTTGCCGGGCGCGGTTGGTCATCCGGCCACCACGTCCCATCCCACAGGCGAACACCCACGTCCGGGGCGGACTTGCCGCTGAACAACTCATGAAGCAGGTGTAAAGTCAGCTCAGCGGCTCGGTCGATAGAATCCGTTTGTTTATCAGCCACTTGAACCTCCTTCATACAGCTCAATGTTCAATGGATATTCTCTTATCCACAACAGCCGGTTCCGCCGCCGCAGCACCCGCTGGAGGAATTTCTTCCGCCTGTTTTCTTGCCGAAGAAGTTCACACCAAAGAATTGCTGGCGTATGTCTTCGGAGCCGCAATTCGGACCGGTTGGCTTTGCGTTCTTTTTTTCTTCCACCGTCATCCTTTTTTCAAAGACATGGGCGCACCGCCGGCAGTGATATTCATAGGTTGGCATTTAAATCACCTCTTTTAAAAGTTCTTCATATTTCGGATATCGTCCTTTGATGGCTAATTTCCCCCCGATGAGAGTGATGGGCAGCGATTCCTTGCCCTCGGAGGTAATGACGTCCTTGATGACAGGATTGTTCATGAACCGCATGGGCTGCTGGTTGATGGCGATCCTCTCCACGGAGTGTCCGTCCTTTTTGAGCTTCAGGATCGCTTCCTGTAAAGCCGCCAGGTCCGGATCCGGAGCGGGCCCGCATACTCCGGTGGGGCAGCACAAGGGCGCCTCGTAAATTTCGATTATCTTCATAAAATGCTCCTTTTAATAGCAGCGTTCGTTTGACAGGTTCCTGACTTTTCCTTCTTTTTAAGAAGGTCCAAATCTTCTTGATAACCGGGAATACTCCTTAAAATGCCGTGCACGAGTTCGTTGACGAATTTCAGCCCGCCTGATCTATCGAGGGAATAAAAAGACCACTGCGCGATTTTTCTGTCGCGCACAAGATCGGCATTCCTTAAATAGGCCAGGTGCCGCGATATTTTTGTCTGGGTTGTGCCGAGAATATCCTCAATGTCGCAGACGCAAAGCTCACGCTCATAAAGCAGATTGATAATGCGCAGGCGCGTTTCATCGGCGAGCGCTTTCAGGACTTTTAAATAATTATCAATGTTTTTCCGTGCTTGAGGAGGGGCCATATTAACAGGCGTTGCTGGAAGGGCCACAGCATCCGCCCCCGAGGAAGATATTCGAATAGCCTTTCGTTCCTCTTCATTATCAATGGGGACTCGTTTAAATCGCCGTAAGGCCTTGTTCCTTGTTTCAATCAACGGTTCCTCCTGACCTTAAGAGATCATGGGTTCAAAGGAGCCTAATGATCCCATTAGATTCTCTCTTCCGCATATGCACATATCCATATATACAGAACAAACCCCTATTTGTCAATAAAAATAAATATCTATCTTTTTAAAAGAACCTGACAACGGTCAAAGATGAAACGTGGGATGGGATTCCCCGCCAGGATATCCTCTGGTCCTGACCGTGGATGCGGACGCCTCCCTCGGTTGCTCATTGTGCTACCCGACCTGCGGGCACGGCGTTTTTGAAATACGAAACAACAAAGCCGTGCCAGCCAGCGCCATGAGTCGCATGGTCGGCTGTGGCTTCTCTAAGCCACTCCCCTCGAAAAGTGCCAACATGGAATACGCTTTCCCTCGGGAACTCAAAGCCGCAATATTTCTGCCTCACAGTCTGCGATTTCTCGAGCTAGGCACCATTCCTCCTGAGTAAGCTCCCCCGGAATAACCTCTACTCCTAAGGTTCGGGCCATTCCTTTCCGAATGGCTGTTTTTATCTCTTTATCTTCCGGCAAATATCCTAATATCTCTTGAATCGAAGTAATCTGAGTTTCCAGGTTTGCTCGTAACTCCGCGGGAGAATCAGCGTTTTTCTGCCATAAATTCAACAGAAGCTCAATCTGCGGCTCCAAGACGATAGAGCCGTGCTGGAGCATGGATGATCCCTGCCAAGTTTGGGCGCTGCCCACAAATTTCCTTTCTTGATACACGATAGAGGCTGTCACGTTCTGCAGAAGGCAGATGCCCGATGGCTCAGGTTTCATAGTGCCGGTGCCCATTCTGGCATCAATTCCCAGCAGCCGGAAGCCTTCCATTAGGCCTTCAGAAAGAAGCCGATAGGCCGCTGTAACTTTGGCAGGCATACCCTCGTTCGTGCCCGCTACGACGGCATAAGTGAGATCCCCTAGATGTAGCACCGCCCGGCCGCCCGTAGGCCGCCGGATGACTTCAATCCCCAGCCGTCGGCAGGCGGCGAGATCAAAGCCGTGATCTTTTTGGAAGTAGCCCAACGAAATGGCCGGCGGCTTCCACTGGTAGAAGCGCAGTGTAGGCGGCGTTTTCCCCTTCACATGAAGTGTCAGCAACGCCTGGTCAATGGCTATATTGACAGAAGCAGAGAGCGCGCCTGTGTCTAGAACCCGCCAAGTTTTCATTGGAGACGTCGAAAGAATGCTGAGGCCTTGTAAGAGCTTCGTATCAAAGGTCCGGCTGCAACACTTTTAAAACCGAGGGCCTGAGCCTTAAAACGCCATAGGACAAATTCATCTGGCGGTACATAACGGGCTACCCGAACATGCCTGAGCGACGGCGCCAGGTACTGCCCCAGGGTCAACATATCGCAACCGGCCTCTCTCAAGTCCTGGAGTGCCTTCTCAACCTCTCCCGCTTCCTCCCCCAGGCCTAACATCAAGCCAGACTTGGTGATGATTCTTGGAGAAATCTTCTTTGCTTTTGTAAGGAGACCAAGAGACCTGCGGTAGTCGGCACCCCGCCGCACCTTAAAATATAGACGAGGGACAGTCTCAAGGTTGTGGGCCAGAATGTCCGGTTGAATATCTAGAACCGAGGTCAAGGCCAGCAATGAGCCGCAGAAGTCCGGGACCAGAAGTTCTACCTTAACTCTGGGGCAGTTCTCCCGGATTGTCCTAACTACCTGAGCATAATATCTTGCGCCCCCGTCGGGAAGATCATCACGGGTTACTGAGGTGATGACGACATGCTGCAACCCAAGCTCCTTGATCGCTTGGACAAGGCGGGGTGGCTCATCTGCCCGTGGCGGCTCAAGAGGCCGGCCTTTTGTCACCGCACAGAAAGCGCAATGTCGGGTGCAGATTTCGCCTAAAATTAAGAACGTCGCTGTGCGCTGCGAAAAGCACTCATTGCGGTTGGGGCAACGGGCATTTTCACAGACTGTGGGCACCTCGAGGCGCGCCAGGAGCTCGCCGGTTTGTTTCACTTGATCCGCTCTCCCGCCTGTTTTTGCCCTACGGACTTCATCAAGCAGCCATGGCGGTGCCGTCAGGAACATCAGACAACTCCATCGGGCGGAATATGGATGGCTCGGCCGTGCAAAGCTTGAGCCACCTCCAGGATAGCCTCAGACAAAGTTGGGTGGGAATGAATGGTTTCCATGATCGCGCGGCTAGGCAAACCCGCCCTCATAGCGAGGGCAATCTCGGCCGCCAAATCGGCCGCATGCGGTCCGATGATATGAGCTCCTAAAATCTGGTTATTTTGGGCATGAACAATGATCTTGACCAGTCCTTCCGGCTCGCCCATCGCCAGCCCCATCCCCAGGGATTTGAACGGGAAGCGCGCCACTTTAATCAGATGATTCATTTTCGCCTCAGCTTCTGAGATGCCAACCGCTGCGTACTCTGGCAGAGTGAACGTACAACGGGGCACAACTCGATAATCCATTTTGCTTCCCAGCCCCAAAGCATGTTCGGCGGCGCAGATTCCCTCGGCAAAGGCCACATGGGCTAACAACCAGTGGCCGGTCACATCTCCAGCGGCATAAAGTCCGGGCACGCTAGTCAGCATGTGTTCATCAACTGCTATGTGCTCCTGGTCAAGAGCGACGCCCAGCTTTTCCAGACCCAGGTCCTGAGTGTTAAAAAGGCGTCCCACGGCAACAAGAATAGTATCCGGTGTGAGCTCCGTTCCGTCGGTCAGACGAATTCTGAACTGTTCGGTTTCCTCATTTATTTGTGCTACCTGAACGCCGCAGATTACTTTCATTTTGTGTCTTTTCAAAATCTTCTTCAGATGTTCTACCATCTCGACATCTTCGGTGGGCAACAGGCTCTCTAGCGCCTCCAGCAGGGTGACTTGAGATCCTAGCTCCCGAAAAATAGTGGCCATCTCAACACCCACTGCGCCTCCGCCCACCACAAGCAAATGGCGGGGGACGTAGGTTATATCTAAAAGATCATCGGGAAGAAAAACACGTGGATGTTGCGGGAACACTGGCAGCCGGGCGGGACGGGAGCCTGTGGAAATGACGATTTTGTCCGCCTCTACCAATCTCAGCTGCCCTTTTCGTTCCACCTGAATTTTTCCTCCGCCCGCGAGCTGACCTCTCCCCTCGGCCAGATGGATTCCATGAACCTGGAAAAGACCGGCAATGCTGCTCCTGAGTGCCGACACTACTCTTTCCTTGCGGGCGACGATAGCTGAGATATCCGGCTCCGACGTCACTGGTTGGAAACCAAACTCGCGGGCTCTGCGCAAATATCTACCCACCTCGGCTGAAGCACGAACTGCTTTGGTTGGTATACAGCCCTGATTGAGACAGACGCCTCCCAAGAATTTCTCTTCAACCACGGCTACTCTTGCTCCAAGCTGTGCAGCTCGAACAGCGCCTTGGTAACCCGCAGGGCCCCCACCTAAGAAAGCGATATCATATCTCTTCGGCATGAGCCTTTCTTTATTGGATGATGATTATAGGATCAATTTTAACTTCGGATTTAAGCGACTGGCAGATAGTTGAGTATTTAAGCGCCATATCCAGGGCTCTTCGTGCGGTCGCGAGTGGTTTACCCTTTATCATTATCTTAGGATGGAGAGTCACTGTCTTGAACCACGAGGTTTGGTCAAAAAACGTTTCTACGTCTCCTTCGGCCTCGCATTCCAAGGAAACCAACTCTATCTGAAATCGCTCCATAGCCCATATAACCATCATGAAATAGCAGGTGTTGGCTGCAGCCACAAAGGCATCCTCCGGCGTTAGCACGTTCGGCATCCCGTGAAGGTCGGGCGGAGCAGAAAACTCTGTCTCTACCCCATTTTGACACCAGGTATAACCCAGGTGTCCGCCCCGCCATTCTACTTTGTTCTTATAGACTGCCACACTTCCTCCTCTATCAATCCTCCCCAAGAACCTCGTCCACAGCCTTGGCAATTTCCTCTGCTACAGCCTGGGCCGCATCTTCCTCCTCAGGGCCAAAGTCCCGGAGTTTAGTTGGAAGAGCCAGGCCGCGCTTCTTGAGAATTTCGGGAATAAGCAGCGACTTGCTCGGTTTTCCCGAAAGCATCTCTGTGGCTTTGGCAGCGCAGAGTTTCTCACAGCCATCCACCGTAATCGTCGGGTAGTTGGAGGCAAAGGTGCGTTCTTCTTCGCCCCCAGCTATAAACAGAGGCAGGCAGATCGTGACGGTCTCATGGGGTTTGAGTTTTTCCAGCACTTTGCGGCAGGCCTGACGGCATAGGGTACCTCCAGGCAGTTCCTCGCCGCTGCAGGAGACAATGCCCACTTTTGTAATCCGGATCTCCATCATTTCTCCTGCCCGGCCAGTTCATCCACGGTTGCTGCTAATTCTTCTGCGGCAACCTTGGCCAGCTTTCGACCAGCATCATTGAGTTGGGTAATACCCTCAGGTTTTAGCTCCTTATGAGCCGTGTAAAACTTGATGACCTGAAAGGGTCTGTCAACCTTTTTCCCCAAAGCCTCCACAGTCTTCTTAGCGCAATCTCGCGGACAACCATCGAGAGTCATAACCGGATTCTCTGTAATCAGATGCCTGGCATTAAGGTCATTGATGATCAAAAGGGGCAGACAGGTTAAGGTGGCTGTACCGGGCCGAACCTGCTCAACCATTTCGTAAGCTATTTCCCGCGCCAGGGTCCCATAGGTTTTTCCGATGCCGCTACACGGCAGCACTAATACTTTTTTATGCTTTTTACCCATATAATTTCCTTGCCTCCTGGGCAATTTTTTGTTTCATAAGCTCAAAATATTCACCGGCCTGAAGCAACGCAGCTTTGTCGCTTTCCAAATTCGTGAGTTCAATCCGGTAGATCCAGCCGGTCCCGTAAGGGTCTTGATTTATCAGGTAAGGGCTGGCTTCCATTTCGGGATTGACCTCCACAACTTTGCCGCTTACTGGCGCTACTATTCCAAAGGTGGCCTTGATAGTTTCGATCTTGCCGATTTCCGATCCTTGTTTCACCTCAGTGCCCGACTCTACAGTTTCTAGAAAGGCCACGTCGCCCCTAGCTTTCTGCAAAAAATCGGTGACACCGATGGTGGCGACAGAGGCTTGAATAAAGGCCCAGAAATCCTCGCGATGGTAGAGATAACTATCCTTCACCCGGAAAATAAACTTATCATAGACCGTTTCCAGAAATTCCGTCACATGTCCCTCCTTTTAACCGCCTAAAAGAATGCCCACTTCCTTGACTATCTTCCTGACTAAAATGCTCCCCGCGAACTTGGGCTCGTTTTCGATAAGTACCAGGGGAGATGGATATTCTTGAGTGACCAAGAGCCGCCCAGCCTCGCTCCCTTTCTCGGCAAGATTCTCACGTAGATCGACGTAATCAACGCTGGTTTTTTCTGGAAAATTCTCTTCGAGAGCCCTACGCAATTCTGCCACTTTTTGTTGGATGGCTGCAAGGTACTCAGGACCGCCCACCAAACCGCCGCAGGCACAACCACCGCCGCCCGGTAGATCGAGAATTTTTATGGCGATAATATTTTCTTTTGTCATAACCACGTTCTTCCTTGCTCACTCTAAGTCGGCAAGCAAATGTATGTCAGTGCCCTGGGGTGCCAGAAATTTCATTTTTGTCATTAATTAATATATGAACATCTATTCATATATCAAACAGGCACGCTTGTCAAGCGGACAGGAAAACTCAGAGTGTTGAGACTTTCTCTCCGAACTTCTTTTCAATCCAGCTTTTTATTTCGTCCCGGCTGTGTCTGAAACAGTCCAGAATTTCTCCCTCGCTTCCCCGGCAGGCCGCGGGATCCGCAAAGCTCTGATCGATATATCCCTTCGCACCGGGGAAAAAAGGACAAGTCTCTTTGGCCTTATCGCAGACGGTGACAACATAATCAAAGGTCGTTCCTAGAAATTCCTTGACGTGTTTCGAACGATGGGCAGAGATATCGACGCCGATCTCGGCCATGACTCGAACAGCGTAAGGGCTCACGCCGGAAGGTTGAGTTCCCCCGCTATGGGCTTCGTACTCATCTCCATACAACGAGCTGAGTAACCCCTCAGCCATTTGAGACCTGGCTGAATTATGGGTGCAGATAAAAAGGACTTTCTTCTTTGGCATGGTCTAATTGTAGCAGAAAAATGTTATATTTTAGCGACGGGATTTGTTGGTCTTATTGAGTGCTTTGTTGAAAAGCATGTTTTTTTGCCTTTTCTTTTCCCCGAAGGTACGGGGGACCTGAACCGGCTCCCCCGTCGAAGGATCTTTCCCCGTGTAATACATGCAGGTCGAGCGAGTCATGGGAGTCGGCGTGAAGATCTGGACTCCTTCGACGGGCTTCTCCCCTGCCGCCTCGAGCTTCCGGATGGTCCGGGCCAGGTCTCTGGCTTCCTTTTCGGTCGTGCCCGGATGTGCGACCAGGAAGTAGTATTTAAGATGTTGCTTGCGGTCTTTGTTCAGCTTAGAGAAAAGTCGCCGGAATTCTTCGAGCCGAGGGGTGCCTTTATTCATCAGCCGCAGCACCTGGGGAGAGACGTGCTCCGGGGCGATTTTGAGAAGCCCTGATATATGATGGTCCGACAATTCCCGAATGTATTCCGGGCTGGCCAGGGCCAGGTCATGGCGGATACCGCTCCGGACAAAAACCTTTTTCACTCCGGGGATCGCGCGGGCCTGCCTCATCAGCCGGATGAGCCGCTGATGGCTGCGGTCGAGTTTGGGACATTCAAGACAATCGGCTTCGCACGCCTTGCGGCAATCCATGCCGTACATGTTGGCCGTCGGCCCCCCCAGGTCATCGACATACCCCTTGAAATCCGGGTGGTGTGTCAGGCGTCCGATCTCGGCCAGAATCGAGGCCTCACTTCTCGAAACGATCCTGTCTCCTTGATGGAGGGAAAGGGAGCAGAACGAGCAGCGGCCGACGCATCCCCTGTGGGTGACGACGGAAAAGCGGGCCATGCCGAACTCTGGGAAGTCCTTGGGGATCTCGCGCCTATAGGGAAGCCCGTAGATCCAATCGAGGTCCCGGGTCGTGTATTCGGGCATGGGATATTGAAGGACGAAGCGCCCGGCGGAGGGTTGAGCGAGACAGCGGCGGTTAGAAAAAAGATTTTGGGACCGACAAAACTGATCCGCATCGGCGCTCACTTCCTCAAAGGAGGGCAGGAGGGTGAATTCCGGGGGGAGGCTCGATCGGACGATGCACGTTCCGAGGACGCCGTCCAGGCTTTCTCCGGCCGCCAGTCGCCCGGCGATCTCGATCACCTGGAGCTCGCCCGGACCATAAACTAAGATCTCCGCCCGGGAGTCGAGCAGGATACTCCGGCGGACCCGGTTCTCCCAATAATCATAGTGAGCAAAACGGCGGAGGGAGGCCTCGATCCCCCCGATGACAATCGGAACGCCGGGATAAAGCTGCTTGAGCTTGTTGCAATAGACAAGGACGGCCCGGTCGGGAATTTGAGATTTATGGGGAGCGTGAGGATCGCGGCTCCGCGGCCGCTTCAGGGGTGTGTAATTGACCAAAAGACTG
>Ga0315282_10014724_pt1 | contig 11610 bp, 12 predicted proteins | sample YL17G07_20_MG_FD_203693 | JGI IMG/M metagenome (GOLD analysis project Ga0315282, IMG submission 203693) | Sediment microbial communities from Yellowstone Lake, YNP, Wyoming, USA - YL17G07_20 | ecosystem: Environmental > Aquatic > Freshwater > Lake > Sediment | place: USA: Wyoming | collected...
CCGGCCAGTCGGCAATTTCCAAAAACTCTTTTCTTTTTTTATAAACTACCTCCCGGTGCTTGTTCAACACATCATCGTATTCCAACAAATGTTTTCTGGCGTCGAAATTAAACCCTTCGATTTTCGCCTGCGCCGATTCAATGGCTCCGGAAATCAGTTTGGTTTCAATGGGCTGATCTTCGGGCACTTTCAAAAAACCCATTAAGGATTTAATTTTCTCGGCGCCGAAAATCCGCAGCAAATCATCTTCCAGAGAAAGAAAGAATTGAGAGGTTCCCGGGTCGCCCTGCCGACCGGACCGGCCTCTTAACTGATTATCTATTCGCCGCGCTTCGTGCCGCTCGGTACCTAAAATAAAAAGCCCGCCGAGTTCACAAACCCTCCGACTTTGCTCAGAGTCCGGAGGATTACCGCCCAAGATTATATCCACGCCCCGACCAGCCATATTGGTGGCTACTGTTACCTTACCCAATTTTCCGGCTTGGGCAATAATCTCGCCTTCTTGCTCGTGTTTTTTGGCGTTTAAAATCTGATGCGGAATCCCCTCCCGTTCCAGTAATTTTCCCAGATGTTCGTTTTTTTCCACCGACCTCGTGCCCACCAACACCGGCTGACCTAATTCATGCAGTTCTTTTATCTTGGCTACTAAGGCCTTCAGTTTGCCTTCATTGGTTTTGAAAACAAAATCGGTCAAGTCCTGCCTAATCATGGGTTTGTGAGTCGGGACTTCAACTACTTCCAGATTATAAACCTTGTGGAATTCTTCGGCTGAAGTGGCGGCGGTGCCGGTCATGCCCCCCAGTTTTTTGTAAAGCCGGAAGTAATTCTGAAAAGTAATGGTGGCCAGAGTTAAAGATTCTGGCTGTACATTCAGGCCTTCTTTGGCTTCAATCGCCTGATGCAAGCCGCCCGACCATCGCCTCCCCGGCATCAATCGGCCGGTAAACTCATCAATAATAATAATCTGGCCTTCTTTGACCACGTAATCGCGGTCTTTTTTAAAAAGCGCTTCGGCTTTCAAGGCCTGTTCCAAATGATGCAGATATTTTATCCCCCGCTCTTCATAAATATTGCCCATACCCAGGATTTTCTCAATCTTATTGACGCCCGATTCGGTCAAGATGCAAGTCCGCATCTTTTCGTCGATCTCATAATCGGTTTTTGAATCCAGGCGAGGAATAATCCGGGCGAATTCCGAATACCATTTAGAGCTCTCGGTGTCGGGAGCCGAAATAATCAAAGGTGTTCTGGCTTCATCAATTAAAATCGAATCCACCTCGTCGATAATCGCGAAATTATATCCTCGCTGAACCTGTTGGTTTGTCTCGTAAATCATATTGTCCCGCAAATAATCAAAACCAAATTCGTTGTTAGTACCGTAAGTGATATCGGCCGCGTAGGCCTCTTGGCGGGAAACCGGCCGCAAATAACTTTCCACCACTTTAAAGCCTCCAACCAAATCTCGTTCTTTATCTCTTTCTCCATTTTTGAATTTTGAATTTTCATTTTGAGTTTTGAGTTTTGAGTTTTGAGTTTCTGCTTGGTATGTTGGATCGTATATATAGGCCGCCTCGTGCACTATACAACTTGTAGATAACCCTAGCGCATGGTAGATTTGGCCCATCCAAACCGCGTCTCTTTTGGCCAGATAATCGTTGACCGTTACCAAATGACAACCCTTTCCTTCCAAAGCGTTTAAACAAAGAGGCAGGGTGGCGGTCAGGGTTTTACCTTCCCCGGTCCTCATTTCCGTGATTTTACCTTGATGCAAAGCAATGCCGCCCAACAATTGAACATCAAAATGCCTCTGATTCAAAACTCTTTTGGACGCCTCTCGAACTAAAGCAAAAGCTTCAGGCAGAATATCATCCAATGATTCGTTTTTTGAAATCCTGCCTTTGAATTCTTGGGTTTTTTCTTTTAATTGCTCCTCAGAAAAACGCTCGAATTGCGGTTCGAGCTGGTTGATTTTTTCAACGAGCGGCTGAAGCCCTTTCAAGTATTTTTCGTTGGCATCGCCGAAAATCTTATTGATAATTGACATATAACTCTCTTATCGCGGGCGGTACGCCGCCCGATATATCGAGCATCCTGCTCGTTATTGTACAAAAAAATAACCTTCTTGTAAATTAAAAAAGGAGGCAGAATTCTGTCTCCTTTTTATCAGTTTTTCGGTTCTCTCACTAAATAATCGTCGTAAGTGTAGCTCTTAAGTTCTTGCGGCAGTAAAACCAGGCTGCGCGCCGCCAAGCGAATGGTGTTTTCTATCCATTCGAACTTCCTTTCATTTATCAGACGTAAACCGAATCTGACAATGGGACGTTTCAACAATATCGGCTCGAAGATCAACCCGTAAGGCAATAACATCAATCCTAACTGACAAAACGCCCAAGCGGTCTGACTTAAAGCTAAAGAAGCACCTTCACAGTCCTGAGAAGAAACGATGACAAAAGGCTTTCCCTCCAATGGTTCTTTATGTTCATTGATAACAATTTTGTCGCAGTTGTTCTCCAAAGCAGTCATTTTCTCGATTAAAATCCGCAATAAGCTTGACGGTCCGCCCCAATAAATCGGTGTAGAAACCGCCAGAGCGTCGGCTCTAATAATTGCCTTCAAGATCTCGTTGGTATCGTCTTCGTGAATACAAGGAAAGGTGCACTTTTTCGGTTTCTCAGAATAACAGCCTTGGCATGGCTGGATTTTTCTCTCCGCCAACCTTATTTCTTCGACAAGGCCTCCGTACTGCCAAACTCTCTTAATCAGCTTTTTTAAAAGCTCTTCGCTGCGACTGCCTTCCTTTCTTGGGCTCGCGCTAATACATAAAACTCTAGTTTTTTGTTCCACTTTCCTCCCTCCTTTCTTATTCAAATTTTAACCTGCTTTTGAGAATATAACATATTCGAGCCAAAAGTCAATGTCTCGAAATATAACCGATGGTTTTGTAAATTAATTTTGCCACCAGAAAATCGGGAGCGGCCAAATTCTTTATTGGAGCCAATTCTACAAAGTCAGTGCCGATGATTTTTCTTTGGCGGCATACTTCACATAAAACATCTAAAACTTCATACCAACCAAGACCACCAGGTTCCGGAGTTCCGGTGGAGGGCATTATGGAAGAATTAAAAACATCAACATCAAAAGTCAGATAAACATTTCTCTTGAGATGTTTTAAAATTTCTGCAATCTTCCATCTCTTTTTGTCTTTTGCCCAGAAGGTCTTTATTCTTTTTTGGTTTTTTCTCCAAAAAACTAACTCGTTATTCTCGTTGCTGATGTTTCTGACCCCAATCTGGACCAGATTAATGCCGCCAAAATCAAGGCATCTTTTCATGGCCGCGGCGTGAGAATATTTTTGCCCCAAATAACCGTCACGTAAGTCCGCGTGGGCATCAAACTGCAAAATACTAAAATTTTTAAATCCGTTTTTGACATAGCTTTCAATTATAAGCGGCGTGATACTATGTTCGCCTCCCAAAATTATAGGCAGTTTTTTTTCTCTTAAGATTTTTGAAACTAAGCCCGCTAGCTGTTTTTTTGCGCCAAAAACTGATTTTGGCGGAACAACTGTTTTCAAGGTGGCGATTTTAATTTTTTTATATGTCTCCTGCCAAAGCTCTTCATCAAAAAGCTCCACTTGCGAACTGGCCTTGATAATGGCTTTGGGCCCATTTTTGGCGCCAACTCCATAAGTAGTAGTAGCTTCAAAACCAAAAGGCACGATAATCACTTTCGTTTCTTTGAAAGAATTTTTTTCAATGTTCAAAAAATTATTTCCGGCTGTTTCCATTTTTAGTGGTTATTTTTGCCCTTGTTGTAATAGGCCTTCAAAGAATATTTTTTAAGAGCTTTATCCAAAAAGTTCATGGCTTCGTCACGATAATCAAGCAAGTAGCGCGGCTCTCTTTTTATTCCTTCTTGCAATAAAGCGTGGACAATAAAAGGAAAAACCGCGGTGACGTCGCTAAAAACATACTGGGAGTTTTTGATGCAATCTTCTGAGGTTTTGCCCCAGGTATGGGCTTCCCCGGCCGTGCAAGAAGATAACCCGCCATTTTGCACGTGAGCATCGCAAATTTGCACATCGGTATCGTAGCCGCCCACATCCAAATTGCAGATTTGAGCCAAATAGGGTTCGGGCTGCAAAGAATAATTTTTGGGCACGCCGCCGCCCAAAATTATAATGGAAAGTTTTTTGCTCCAACGGTTTTTGGCAAAATAATGGTAGGCGCCGAACTCATGGATATCTTCCTCAAGGTCAATGCTAAATTTATATCTATGGCCTATTTTTCTTTTCAAAAAAGCCAAATTCAAAAAAATAGAACCGTCTTGCGGCGCGCCGCAGAAAATCGGCACGCGGTTGCGATAACACTGCACCAATAAACTGCGGTTCAAATCAGCTCTTTCAAAGCGTCGTTTGCCAAATCGCGCCAAGTGCCGGCCCAGCAAATAATGAAACTGGGTAGTAGTCATTGACCGCTGAAAATCAGGCCTTCTGACCAAATCAACAATCAAGTTGTCTGTTTCCCAAAGATCGTCTTCGGGAAAACCGGTATCGTAAATCCTGGTCCAACCCGCTTTTCTTAACTTAACATCTCCTTGGTGGGGATTAACTTCAAACCAATCCCAGCTTTCCAAGTGTTGCATATCATGATATAAATTGGCACCAGTGGTGGTAATAATATCTACATAGCCGGCTTTGATTAAAGGAATAATGCAGGAAACCCCGAAATCAATGGGCGTCATCGCGCCCGAAAGAGATAAAACAATGGTATGGTCTTTTTCGAGCATCCGCTTGATGATTTCGTAAGCGGTACGCAATTCCCGGCCGACGTAGCCGCCAAAGGCCTTTTCAAAAAGTTCGGCGGTGGTTTCTTCGCCATTGATCGGCTCGCCCCACAATCGCTTTCCCACTAATCTTTTAGCCAAGTGTTTCATATTATTTTGGCTGTTCCTCGGTCGTCACCTTTGGTTCTTCTTCTTTTTGTTCAAGATAATGAGGCATAATAAAGACCGCCGCGGCCAGCACCGTGGTCCAGAGGCCGTCTTTGTTGCCTAGGGCCGACTGGGTAATGTTGGTGGTTTTGATAATTTTTCCGCTGGCTTTATACAATTGCTCTCTTTCGTCCCAAGCGGTATCGGAATTGAATTCAATACCCAGAGTGGTGGCCAACATAGAAGCGGCCAAGTCCTCGGCATACTCCCCGGCTTTTTGTTCCGTTTCGCCAAAAGAATAATGTTCGGAAAGATATCCGTATTGCTCGGCGTCGGCGGGCAGAGCACAACCTAGTGAAGCAGCAATCAATCTGTTCGGTTCGTTGGTGGCGTTGCGCGCCATCACCAAATAAATGATCTGCCCCGGTTTTATGAGTTTCAATCCTTCTTCTTTGGAAATTCTTTTGGCGCCGGCCGGAAAAATACTGGAAACGATCACCAAATTAAAAGGCGCAATGCCGGCGTCCCTCAAGGCCAGCTCAAAAGATGCTAAATATTCTTTATGGACGCCCACGCCCTTGGTGAAAAAAACTCTGCTGGGAATCATATTTTTATTAGAAAAACTTTTCTATTATAAATTATTTTTTCTTGACGGAAACTTTTCTTTCAGTATACAACTTACAAAAAAGAAAACAACCCCTAAAAATTCCCGGGATTGTTTTTTTTAAAAAATTATTCGAATTTCAGTCTTTTAATCATTCGGGCTCTCAAACGATTTTTGGGCAGCATACCCATGACCGCTGCTTTTAAAACTTCCTGGGGTTTTAGAGGAAATATTTTTCCGAGAGACGACTCTTTCAGGCCGCCCAGATATCCAGTGTGACGGTAATATTTTTTCTGCTCCAGCTTTCGGCCGGTAAATTTTATTTTAGCGACATTTTTAACAACCACCTCGCCTCCCTCGTCTTTATGGGGCGCAAAATCCGGTTTGTTTTTGCCCCTCAATAAAATAACGATCTCTGTGGCCAAACGACCCAAAGATTTACTGGTCGCGTCAATATGATAAGTTTCTCTTTTCATATTTCGTAAAGCGCCTGTTATTTAATTAGTTCTGCTATCACCATTTTGCTGCCGTCTGATTTTCTGGGGCCCAATTTAATAATCCTGGTATATCCGCCTTTCCTTTCACGATAGCGCGGTCCGATTTCCTCAACCAATTTTTTGACGACTTCCGGAGAAAATTTCTGAGCCAATAATCTTCGGGCGGCCAAATCTCCGGCTTTGGCTCTGGTAATTTGTTTTTCGGCCAAAGGCAAAAACTCTTTGGCTTTGACCTCGGTGGTTTTGATTCTTTCCTTCAAAAAAAACTCTCTCATTAAAGATTTAATGAGCGCCTTACGTTGGTCTTTTTTCCGGCTTAATCTTCGGCCTTTGTTTCTCTTTCTCATCCCTGTAGTAGAATTTTGACAAATTATTATTTATTTTTACTGCTCCGCAGTGGTCAAAATTCACTACGGGGCAGGGATATTATTTTTTCTTTTTGGGCTTTGCGGTTTTGGCAACTTTTTTGACTCTCAATGTCTTTTTGGCTTTCTTAACCTTTTTGGTTTTTTTTGTTTCCGATGTTTCTTTTGCCTCTTCCTCCTTGAAGGTGCCGCAAAGCAGGTTGAAATGGTCAACCAGAATCCCGCAGGCCTGGGAAAAAGCGTTTTCGGGTAAAATAGTGCCGTCGGTTTCAACTTCCAGCAGCAACCGGTCAAAATCGGTTCGCTCTCCCACCCTCATATTTTCCACTCGGAAAGCAACTTTTCTGACCGGCGTAAAAAAAGCGTCAAGGGGAATGGTGCCGATTTCCAATTTCTCCTGGCCTTTCTCTCCCGGCTTTTTTCTTGATTCTTTTGATTGATAACCGACCCCCTTTTCAATTTTGATCTCAATCTCCAAGTCCGCCGAACGAGTGGTTAAGGTGGCCAAGTGAATGTTTTTGCTCACCAGTTCCACTTGCGAAGGTAATTTAAAGTCGGCAGCTGTCACCTCTTTTTCTCCTTTCACCCTGAGAAAAGCTTTCTGGGGCTCTTGGGTAAACATCTTAAATCTTAATTTCTTAAGATTAAGCATTATTCCGATCACGTCTTCCAGCACCCCGGGAATGGTTGAAAATTCATGCTGCACGCCTTTAATTTTCACTTGGGTGACGGCCGCGCCCGGCAAAGACGACAAAAGCACCCGCCTTAAAGCGTTGCCGATGGTCACGCCATAACCGGGGTATAAGGCCTCTATTTCGAAAACGGCCTTATGGTCTTTTTTCTCAATAACTTTGGGCTGATGAGGAAGTGATATCATATGATTAGTTTTTAGTTTTTAGTTTATAGCTTATAGTTTGAAATAGTTACCTTGAATAATACTCAAAAATCGACGAGATCTCGGCCGGCGGCGCCGCTTCAATAAAAGACGGCTCACCGGTTACCTGGCCTTCGGACTTTTTTATGTCAAAAGTCAACCAAGAAGGCGATTTCTGTTTTTTCATTTTGGCTTCCAAGTTGCGAAAAATACCTTTTGGCAATTTGAGGGGTTTAATCGCGATAATATCTCCCTTTTTGACCCGATAGCTCGGGATATCGATCGCTTTGCCGTTAACCAAAAAATGTCCGTGCGCCACCATTTGCCGCGCCTCTCTTCGGGAAGCGGCCAGCCCCAGACGAAAAACCACATTATCCAAACGGCTTTCTAAAATCTTAATTAATAAGTCGGCCGTATCGCCTACTTTGAATTGAAGTCCTAAAACCTCTCGGACATAATTGGCAAACTGGCGCTCTCTTAAATTATACCAGTTCCTCAGTTTTTGTTTTTCTTTCAGCTCTTTGCCGTATTCCGACAGGGCTTTTGAGCGCCTCTTGCCTTTTTGACCGGGCGGGTAGGCCTTTTTGATCATCGGGCATTTTGGTGAAAAGCATTTTTCCCCTTTTAAAAATAATTTGGTGCCGGTTCGGCGGCAAATTTTACATTTAGCGTTTTCCATATTTATATTATACGCGTCTAACTTTGCGCGGACGACAGCCGTTGTGAGGAATAGAAGTAACGTCTTTGATCGAAATAATATCCAGCCCTCGGGCGGCCAGCGACCTGATAGCCGATTCCCGGCCTGAACCCACACCCTTAACCTTCACCTCCACCTTTTCGATGCCGATTTTCTTGGCCGCTTCGCTCAAGGTCTCGGCCACTTTGGAAGCGGCAAAGGGCGTGGCTTTTCTGGCGCCCTTGAAGCCGATCCGACCGGCGCTGGCCGAAGCCAACAAATTCCCGGCTTTGTCGGTTAAACTGATAATGGTGTTGTTGTAGGAAGAAAAAATATAAATTCGGCCCTCGCGGCTTTTGGCGGGCGCGTCAACCTTGATCTCTTTTCTGGTCGCGGCTTCAATCTTATCGGTTTCTTTCAACAACTCTTCTTCAGTTTGTTTGATAATTTTCTTTTTCCCCATAGTTGGCTACGAAATACGAAATTATTTTTATGTCGGCATGGCGGGCGGCTTTCGGCCCGAGCCCACGGTTTTTCTGACGTTCCCCCGAACCGTACGGGTATTGGTCTTGGTTCTCTGGCCCCGCACCGGCAAACCTTTAATGTGCCTCAGGCCCCGCCAAGCAGCAATATCTTTTAATCTTTTGATATTCATCATTCTTTCCCTTTTTAACTCTCCCTCGATTTTATGGTTTTTCTCGATTATTTCTTTCAAGCGGTTGATTTCTTCGGAGGTCAGATCCTTGGCTTTTTTCTGAGGGTCAATCTGGGCTTCGGCCAAAACGCTTTTGCTCAAAGATAAGCCGATCCCATAGATATAGGTTAGAGCGGTTGATATTTGTTTGTTATCCGGAATATTAATTCCGACAATTCTCGGCATCCCCGTAGTAGAATTTCGACAAATAATTATTTATTACTGCTACTCCGTAGCGGTCGAAATTCACTACGGGGTATAATTTTTATTATCCTTGGCGCTGTTTGTGTTTGGGGTTTTGGCAAATTACATAATTCCGGCCTTTGCGCCGGACAATTTTACAGTTTTTACAAATTTTCTTGATTGATGGCCTGACTTTCATTTTCCACGATAAACAATCCTGCCTTTTTTGTCGTCGTAGGGGCTCATTTCCACAGTGACCCGGTCGCCGGCTAAAACCTTGATGCGATTTATTCTTAAACGGCCGGACAAGTGAGCCAAAACCTCGCCGCCTTGATCAAGTTGAACCCGAAAATTAAGACTGGGGAGAGTTTCCAAGACAAGGCCTGATTTTCTCAGATTTTTATTCAAATCCTTCATCAATTAGAGTAATGCTAAAAGAATAGCAGATGTTTGCGATTTAGTCAATATTCAGCCTGATTTCCACCTTGGGCGGCGCCGGGATAACTTTTATCCAAAAAGGAAAGGCTCTTATTTTAAACTTAACAATATCAGACATTTCCTCTATGGCCAGCTGCGCTTCTTTCAACGATTTACCGGTCAAGCTTTTTTCCAACTCCTGCTTATTAATATCCTTATAAGTCGTGGCTGAGATTTTGAGGGTCAAAGAAAGCCGGCCGGTTTCCTTGCTCAGGGAAGCGTCGCTGTATTCGATTTTCAAACTGGCGGGCTGGATTTTTTTGCCGGTATTTTGAAGTTTGTTTTCAATAAAAGCGGTGACAAATTTCTCAACTTCGGCTTTCTTTAAAGCGATGGCCTTTGATTTGGCTTTAACGCGGTAAGTAAATTTGTCTGTTTCGGTTCCGGCCAAAGTGCCGGTCGCCTCAATAATTTCCTGAAAAACCGCGCCGGCGGCCAAAATATAGTCCTGGCTAATTTTGTTTTTCAAACTGGCGGCAGTTTCTTTTTCAATCTGTTCGAGTAGCACTTCTTGGGCGTCCAAGAGGTCTTGTTCGCTTACTGTTTTTATTTCGCCCAAATAGCCGCCGGTCATCGGGGCAAAAGATTTTCCGTAAATGCTGTAATACTGGGGCCGGCCGGCCAAGCCCGGAACGGAAAAAGTGGCTGGTTCAATATTGTACTCTTGGCCCGGGGCATCGGCAATGACCTCCACATCAACATAAGTTTTGGGCGCTACGATTATTTTTTTTGTGGCGCGGAAATAAAGAACTTTTTCCAAAGGCGGCTGGAAACGGGTTTTAGCCACCATGGTCTGGGAGCTCTGGTAGTTGTTATAAACGCGAATAATGCCTTTGGCGTAACTTTCTTTGGTGATTTTTTCGGTTGAAGAAAACTCCCCAGAGACGCTTTTTTCTTCGTCAAAAACTTGGCCGGACAGGACTTTTTGCGCCAGATCCATTGTTTTAGCTTGCGGATCAATATTGATTTTTTCTTCAAAAGAAAATATTTCCGTTTCCGGCCAAAGAACGACTTCCACCTTCTGGAAAACAAAATGGGAAAGACCGGCGACAAAAAGCAGGGATAGAACGACGAATAAGAATAATTTTCTTTTTATCCCGCCCCTTCTTTCTTTTTTCTGAGCCAAAACCGGCTCTTTCTTTCCCGGAATTGACGGCCTGGCCTGTTCCAAAAACGCCGGCGTTTTAAAGGACGGCTTCTTCTTGGGCGGATAAATATCAATTAATTTTCTGGGTGTAGACATGGTGGCGGTAGCAGATTAAAAAAGACGGAGTGAATTGCGGTTGGTTTATTTTTTCTTTTATTTTATCTCCAATTTCAATCGGAGGCAAACCGCCAAGCGGCTTCATGAACGCCAAATCTGTTGGAAAAATTATTTTTAATTCCGCCTGGCCGCCAAAAGAAGTTCTATCCAAGTTTTTTCCTTTCAAAATCTCGCTGATTTCAGGTAATAGGGCCGAACCGCCCAAAAGATAGATATTGTGTGGTAAAAAATCGTTGTTCTTAATTTTTTTCAGCCCCTCGCTTAATTTTTGCGACCAAATTTGAGAAGAGGCCTGAAGTATTTCTTTGACCCTGACCAGCGACTCTTGGCTCAGTTCCCGAGAAGAATATCTTTCTTTAAATGACCTCGCTTCTGCTTCGGTCAGGCCCATTTTCTCCGAAAAAGCCCGTGAGAATATTTTGCCGCCGGCTGAAAAATCAGAAATTTTTTCGATCTGGCCTTCTTTTATCAAAAAAATCTGGGTTATTTCCCCGCCGACATCAAGAAAAAAGCCGTCAATTATTTCGTCCGAAAATAAGCTCAGGCCCTCAAAGATGTGAACTATCTCTATGTTTTTTATACTCAAATGCCCGAGAATACTTTCGATTTCTTTTAAATAATGGCCGGGCGCAAAAATAGCGGAAATTTTAAATTCCAACACCTCGCCTTCGTACCCCTTCAAAGACGGAACCCGGTAGCCGTCGATTTTTATCTCTAAGACGTTTAATTTAAGAAAACGGATGTCTTTGGCCAAAATTCCGGTTTCTCGGCTGTAGAGCTGAGAAAGATTTTTTGACGCCTCTGCGATAATTTTCTGGGAAATACTTTTCTCCTCTTTGGCGGTAATTGGCTGCCGGGGTTTTTCTCTTTTTAAAAAAGACGCTAAAATCCGGGCTTTCAGAATGCTTGGGGGTAATACGATAAAAGTCCGACCAATAAATCTTTTATTCGCCAAAGAATCGTAAAGGACCTTTGCCATCGCCCTTTCCAGAATATCTTTTTCAAAATCGCGGCTGTCGAAAACGCCGTATTTGTCAAAATAAG
>Ga0315282_10014725_pt1 | contig 11610 bp, 10 predicted proteins | sample YL17G07_20_MG_FD_203693 | JGI IMG/M metagenome (GOLD analysis project Ga0315282, IMG submission 203693) | Sediment microbial communities from Yellowstone Lake, YNP, Wyoming, USA - YL17G07_20 | ecosystem: Environmental > Aquatic > Freshwater > Lake > Sediment | place: USA: Wyoming | collected...
AACTACAAAGGATAGGTACAATGCCATGCCGCCCGTGCGTGGCACAGCCCCCGTGTGCTTGCGCCGCTCGCCGGGCACGTCCACCAGGCCCCAGCGCCGACCCAGACCCGCGGCCAGCGGCGTGAACAGCAGCGCCAGACCCAACGCCGTCGCGAAAACCAGGACGAAAGGCGCAACCGGGCTCACGGCGACCGGCCCTGACAAGCTGCCGCGCGCAAAGCAGATGGATGCACTACCAGGTCACAAAGCCACACAGGCACCAAGGTTGGAGACAGAGAGCAAGATCTCTGCACCGCAGTTGGTTGCCACCAGTGTATCTGAAGACTCTGTGTCTTGGTGTCTTGGCATCTTTGTGTAAGGCAGTCTTGCTGCATCAAAGCGTTCTCAGCGGCAGCTAGGCGGTGCCAAACTGACGGTCACCGGCGTCACCCAGGCCCGGAATGATGTAGCCCGCAGGAGGATCGCCAGGTTGGGTCGGCTCGGGCGTGAGGTGGTCGTCAACCGCAGCCAGATGGATGTCCACATCCGAGTGGGCCTTGCGCAGGCGCTCGACCCCTTCTGGCGCGCCGATGATGCCCACGAACTTGATGCGCTTGGCGCCCCACCGTTTGAGAATGTCCACGGTCGCCACTGCCGAGCCTCCCGTAGCCAGCATGGGGTCAAGGATAAGGCAGACCTGCACCGTGGGATGCACGGGCAGCTTGTTGTAGTACTGCACCGGCTGCAGCGTCTGGTGGTCGCGGTATAGGCCGATATGCCACACCTCGGAGGCTGGCATCATCTCCCAGATGCCCTCCACCATGCCCAGACCCGCGCGCAGGATGGGCACCAAACCGATCTTGTCGGTCAACTCCTGCCCCAGCATAGTCGCCAACGGCGTCTGCACGGGAGTTTCCCTAGTCGACAGATCGGCCGTGGCTTCATAAGCCAGCAGCATCGCTATCTCACGGATTAACTCGCGGAATTTCTTCGGCTCGGTCTTGACGCTACGCAGCAGCGTGAGCTTGTGCCGAATAAGAGGGTGGTTTGAGATGAGGACCCGTGACATAGCCGCTACCCCCACAGCACTCATGGGTTGTGGGTCGTGGGTCCTGGCTTGTACGTCGGGCATGACCCAAGACCCACAACCCGCACATCGTCTACGCACCGCAGCGCGCGACTAGTTTGTCCCACTCTTCGTCAATCTTGGCCTGAATCTCATCGATCACGTGTTTGAACTCGGGTTGGAAAAGGTGCGAGAAGCGCCCTTGCGCCTTCAGGAACTCGACGATGGGCTTTTTCTCGCGCGGCTTGTAGTTGAGCTTCCAGACGCCGTTCTCGACCTCGTACAGTGGCCAGTAGCAGGTTTCCACGCCCAGCTTGGTAACCTCGATAGTGGTCTCGGTGCTGTGGCGCCAGCCGCGATTGCAGTCCGACAGCACGTTGATGAACGAAGGTCCGTTGGCGGCAGCCGCCTTGCGTGTCTTTTCCATCAGGTCGCGCCAGTTGCTGGGCGCGGCCTGCGCCACGTAAGGGATGCCGTGCGCCGCCATGATCTCGGTCATCGGCTTGCGCCACTGCACCTTGCCAGGGATCACGCTGCCCGCGGGCGACGTAGTGGTGCTAGCGCCCCTGGGCGTGGCGGAGCTGCGCTGAATACCGGTATTCATGTACGCTTCGTTGTTGAGGCACACATAAATAAAGCGATGCCCGCGCTCGAACGCGCCAGAAATCCACTGCAGTCCGATGTCGTACGTCGCACCGTCACCGCCGATAGCGACGAAGCGCAGATTGCGTTCCTGCATCTTGCCCTGGCGCACCAGGGAGCGGTACATCGACTCCACGCCCGAAATAGTGCTGGCCACGTTTTCAAAGGCGTTGTGAACCCAGGGTACGTTCCAGGCCGTGTTCGGATACATGGACGTGGCGATCTCGGCGCAGCCGGTCGCCGCGCCGACCACTACGGGTTCGTCAATGGCATGCAGCATCTGCCGGATGATGATGGGCTCCGCGCAGCCAGCGCAGAAGCGATGACCAGAGGCGAGCCGTTCAGGCTTGGCCGATAGTTCCTTCAGATTGATAGCCATGGGCCTACTCCCTCAATCCAAGATAGCTGACCAGCGACCTGATCTTGCCGGTGTTGGCGATCTCGCGCAGATCGCTGGCGGCTTTTGCGATCTGATCGGGCAACACGTCGCGCCCACCCAGACCGTAGATATAGTTGACCACCTTGGGCGTCGCACCCGCCGCGTAGAGCGCCGCGCAGGTTTCCAGGAAGACCGGGCCAGCACCGTCCATGGCTCCAAAGACGATCGAGCGATCCAAAACGGCCACCGCTTTGAGGCCCTTGAGCGCCGCGGCAAGCTCCTGCGCCGGGAACGGGCGGAAAACGCGCAGCTTGAGCAGGCCAATCTTCACGCCCTGTTGGCGCAGCTTCCTGACCACGGTGCGCGCCGTACCGGCGGTGGAGCTGAGCACGACGATGGCCACCTCGGCGTCGTCCATCTCATAGGCATCGAAGATGCCATAGTGGCGACCGAACTTCTTGCCAAACTCCTCGCCGACGTCCACGATGACCTTCATCGCGCGGCTGAGCGCGTCCGACTGCTGACGCTTGTGCTCAAAGTAGTAGTCATACAAGTCCCAGGCGCCAAACGTAGCGGGGTGATCGACGTCGAGCACGGAATGCTGGGGCTTGTAGGTGCCGATAAAGTCCTTGACCGACATGTCGTCGGCCACTTCCACCCGCTCCACAGCGTGGCCGGTGATAAACCCATCCTGCATCACCATGACCGGTGTAAGCAGGTCGGGGTGCTCGGCGATACGCAGGGCTTGGATGGTGTTGTCGTAGGCCTCCTGGCCAGTCTCGGAAAAGAGGTGAATCCAGCCCGCATCGCGCGCGCCCATGGTGTCCGAGTGATCACAATGGATGTTGAGCGGCGCGGAAAGGGCGCGGTTGACCACCGACATCACGATGGGCAGCCGCAGGGATGCGGCGATATACAGTTCCTCCCACATCAGAGCCAGGCCGTTGGCGGCGGTGGCGGTCATCACGCGCCCGCCTGCCGTGGCTGCACCGATGCAGGCGCTCATGGCGGCGTGCTCGCTCTCGACCGCTATAAACTCGGTGTCTACCTCACCGTTGGCGACGAATTGCGAAAAGGTCTGCACGATGGCCGTCTGGGGCGTGATGGGGTAGGCTGCGACGACATCGGGGTTGATCTGACGCATGGCTTGGGCGGAAGCGTGAGCCCCCTCCAAAGCTCTCTTTGTAGAAACCACCATTGATTGTGTCCTCCTTCAATCACAGGGTGCCGAATGACCGGTCCAGGCTAGTCCTTCTCGGGAACCATCTGCAGGACCTTGCCCGGTTTGCCAGTGACCTTATGCGCTTCTACTTTGACCGGGCACACGCTGGCACAAATCCCACAGCCTTTGCAGTGACCGTAGTCGATCTCAGTCCAGCGACCATCCCTAACGATGATCGACGAATCCGGGCAGTAGACCCAGCAGATGAGGCAATGCGTGCACTTCTGCATGTCGTGCACGGGGCGGTTGGCGCGCCAGCTGCCTGTGTTGTAGGCGGCGGACGATCCTGGCTCGAGCACAATGCCGCCGATGTTGACTTCCCTCCAGGTTGGCTCATGATTGGACATGTCGCGTTATCCTTCCTTGACTTCGTCGTACGCCCGACGCAGAGCGGTCAGGTTGCTCTCGACTACCTCTGTACGAAGCTTGGCCCCCAGTTTTTCCTTGACCAGATGCAGCGTGTTCTCTAGATTGACCAAACCGGCTGCCCGAACGATGGCACCCAGCATTAACGTGGAGGGGATGTCGCGCCGCAGCGTCTCCAGGGCGATGCGTGTAGCGTCCACCGTATAAACCTTGACCCGCTTGCCCTGCAGGCTCAGTTGTGTGCGGATCTCCTGCGGTGTCTTGGGTGTGTTCACAATCAGAATGCCATCCGCTGCCAGACCCTCGGTGACGTCCACAGCGCTGAGCAGATTGGGGTTCACAACGACGACGACCTCGGGGTTCAGGATCTGGCAATGCACCTCGATCGGCTCATCGCTAATGCGCGTAAACGCCTTGATAGGCGCTCCCATACGCTCCGGACCGTACTCGGGGAAGGCCTGGAAGTACTTGTCTTCCTCCAGCGCCGCCTCGGCCAGCAATTCACTGGCCGTAACAACCCCTTGTCCGGCGCGTCCATGCCAACGAATCTCCGTTAGTTTGCCCAACTTGATCCTCCTTGATGCTTCCTACGAGTGATGGGTCCGGGTTCATGTTGCGGGCCCGAGCCGGCGATTCGAGCCTACTCTTCGTCCAGCGGCAAAGCCAGGCGCGGCCTGCGGCGCGACCCTCGCTCCAGCCTTACCTGGCACTTGACGCAAGTCGTGGCTTGGGGAACGATGGCCAATCGCTCCGGGTCAATAGCTTCACCGCATATTTCGCAGTAGCCATAGCGGCCCTTGGCGGCGACGGCCAATGCGCGATCGAGGGACGCCAGCTTTTTCTCCAGCGTCTGGATGATGGCTAGCGTCTTTTCGCGCTCATAGACATCAGAGGCGGCGTCAACCGAGTCCTCGCCGCCATCGATGAAGCGATCCACCTCCGCCTCCAGGTAGCCGCTGAGACGCTTGATTTCGGCCTGGGTGCGCGTACGCTCGGCTTCCAGCTTCTGTCTTTCTGCCTCTACCATAATTCTCTCACCATGAAACCCCTAGAACTTGATGAGCGAGAAGACTTCGTAGCCCTCAAGCTTATCCATGCCCTTGAGCGCCGTGATGTCGACGACAAACGCAATGCCGACGACCTTTCCGCCCAGCTTCTCGATCAGCTCGGCGGCAGCCTTGGCCGACCCACCCGTCGCCAGCACGTCATCCACCAGCAGCACGCGTTGGCCGGGCTGAACTGCGTCCTTGTGGATCTCCAGCACGTTGGTGCCATACTCGAGCGTGTAACTAGCGCTGATCTTGTCGGCCGGAAGCTTGCCTGGTTTGCGGATAGGCACAAAGCCCGCCGCCAGCTCGTAGGCAAGCGGGGCACCGAAGATAAAACCGCGCGACTCGATGGCGGCCACGAGGTCGACGGTCTCATCCGCATAGTGATCCGCCAACGCGTCGATAACTTCCGGGAAGGCATCGGGGTCTTTGAGCAGGGTGGTGATGTCCTTGAAGAGGACGCCTTTCGCCGGAAAGTCGGGTACGTCACGAATCAGTTTCGCCAGGTCCATATGTCCTCCCCCTTCTGCAGTGGCTCTGCTTCATGCCCGGAAAACCGTAGGCGATTGTATCATCAAACGTGCAAATTGGCAAGTCTTGCGCGCGATTGCATTTTGCGCCGCTTCCATGCTATAATTGCTAACAACGATTCCAGTCGGGGGAGGGATAAATGGTCAACAGAATACGCGTTCTGGTAATTCTCGCATTGGCACTCTGCCTGGGTCTGACCTTGATTCGCCCTGGCGTGGCTGAACGCAGCGCTGCGCAGAGCGCGCAGATCCTCAACGGGGACTTTGAAGGCGCGTTCCTGGCCTACGGGAATGGCGAGGTCGCACAGTACTGGCAAGCCTACGACCTTAGCTCACCGGGGGGTGCGCCACAGTTCAAGCGCAGCACATGGGTATTGCTCCACGGCCAGGCCAGCCAGATGTTCTGGAAGGACCATGGCCTCTACAACGCCGGCATCATGCAGGTCATTGGGGGTGCCGCGTCTCCTGCCGGAGTCCGTATCGCGGCCAATCGGACTTTCACTGCCCACGTGTGGATGTACAGCGTCTACGAGGGCGCTTCCGCAGCAAAACAGCCAGGCAAGATTCTGAAGCGCATCGGCATCGATCCCTACGGCGGGACGAATCCGCAGTCCAGTAGCGTCATATGGACGCCTGAGACTCTATACGGACAGGACAAAGAGTGGGTCCGCCTCGACTGCAAGGTGGAGGCTCACGCCAGCCAAATTACGCTCTTCATCGAGGGCAAGAACGTGACTATGGGTGGCCAGGACCAGGTGTTCATCGATGATGTCACGCTGGACGAAGAGGGCGTGCTCCCTGTGACACCCACACCGCAGCGGACGGCCACGCCCACTCCCACCCCCACGCCGATGATCGACGTGCTGCGCACCGTATCCGTTGGCCGCCAGCCCAAGGGCATCGCTGTGATGCCCGAGCTCAACCGCTTCCTGGTGGCCAACAGTGGCGACGGGTCGGTCTCACGCTTGGAGGGTTTCCTGGATTGGCGCCAGAGCAGTTTTTCCAGCAATGGCGAGCGCCCGAGCGGCGTAGCCACAGATCCAGACCGCTGCCTGCTCTACGTCTCCAACACGGGCAGCAACAGCGTGTCGGTGTTCAACGTGTGCGGCAGCGCCAACCAGCCGGCCGGCACAATCGCGCTGGGCGAGGGTCGGCATCCGGACGGCATTGCGGTGCTCACCACCACCAACACGATCTACGTGGCGAACGCCGGCGCAAACTCAGTCTCGGTGATCAATGGCGCCACGCTGGCCATCAGCAAGGAGATTCTGGTGGGGCCACTGCCCGGACAGGTTGCCGTCAACCCCAAGACCAATAAGGTCTATGTGACCAGCCGCGGCTATCCAGCAGAGAACGATGGCTCAGTCACCGTTATCGACGGCAACACGCAGACCGTGGTCAAGACCATCGGCCTGTCCTATAGCGATCTCGTGCCCGCACCGGAAGCCTATGGAGTGGCCGTCAGCCCTGCCACCAACCGGGTCTATGTGGGGTCGGCTAGCGGCAAGCTGGTGATCATCGATGGCGCAAGTGACAACGTCCTGCGCGCTATCACACCACCTACCTCGGTCGGGCTCGCAAGCGTAGCGGTCAACCCGCTCAGCGACAATGTATTCGTCGCCAGTGCGGCCGGCAACCTCGTGTTTGTATACGATGCGGAGGCCGACCGCTGGTTGCGCACGTTAGCGATTGGCGGAGGCCAGATCGGAGGCATCGCTGTCAACCCGCTCACCTACCTCGTCTTAGTCTCCAACACCGCTCAGAACAAGGTGAGCGTGATCCGCGATTATGGCGTGCGCCAGCCCTACCATTTGTTCCTGCCCAGCGTCATCAACCGGTAGGCCCGCAAGGTCAAGTCCACCTCGAAACCCGGTTGCCGTCAGGAGCCGGGTTTCGAGTGATTGCCCCACCATTGCGCGAGGTGATGCCATGTCGGAAGACATTCGACAACGCATTGAGCATCTGCGCCAGCAGATCCGCCGCCATGCACATCAGTACTATGTCCTGGACGCCCCCGAAATCAGCGATGCCGAATACGACGCGCTGTTGAACACCCTGCGCGACCTGGAGCAGGCCCATCCCGAGCTCATCACGCCGGACTCGCCCACACAGCGCGTCGGCGGCGAAGCGCGCGAGCAGTTCGTCAAGGTGCGCCATCCCACCTCCATCCTCAGCCTGGCCAACGCCTTCAGCAGCGACGAGGTGCGCGCCTGGCGCGACCGGCTGCTGCGCCTGCTGCCCGCCGACACGCCGCTCCGGTTCGTGGTCGAACCCAAGATCGATGGTCTGACGGTGGTGCTTCACTATGCGGACGGGCTGTTCCAGATGGGCGCCACGCGCGGCGATGGTGAAGTGGGCGAGGATATCACGGCCAATCTGCGCACGGTTCACTGTGTGCCACTGCGCATCCCGGTGCATCCCGAAGGGCCGCCCGCTCCGCGACGGCTGGTAGTGCGCGGCGAGGCCTACATGCGCGTTGGCGACTTTCAGAAGTTCAATCGCAGTCAGGGAGAAAGAGGCGAGAAGACCTTTGCCAACCCGCGCAATGCCGCCGCGGGCAGCTTGCGCCAGCTCGACCCGGCCATCACCGCCGCGCGCCCGCTGCGCCTGTTCACCTACTCGGTGGTATCCTCCGAAGGCGTGAAGCTGCCCACGCAATGGGATGTGCTAGAGTATTTGAAGCGGATGGGCTTCCCGGTCAACACGGACAGCAAGCTGTTCGATGACCTGGAGGAGGCCATCGCCTATAGTGAAAAATGGATGGAGCAACGCGAGCGGCTGGATTACGAGGCCGATGGCGTAGTGTTCAAGGTCGATGACCTGGCCACGCAGGCCAGCCTGGGCGTGGTGGGCAAGGACCCACGCGGGATGCTGGCGTTCAAGTTTCCGGCCCGCGAAGCCACCACGCGGCTCAAGGAGCTGGGCATCAACGTGGGCCGCACTGGAACGCTCAACCCATTCGCCATTCTGGAGCCAGTGCAATTGGGAGGCGTGACTATCGAGCGCGCCACGCTGCACAACTTTGAGGACATCGCACGCAAGGACATCCGTGTGGGCGATATGGTCGTCGTCAAACGCGCGGGCGACGTGATCCCCCAGGTCGAAAAACCCGTCATCGAACTGCGCACGGGACAAGAGCGGGTCATCACCGTCCCCGAGCAGTGCCCCGTGTGTGGCGAGCCCGCCGTCAAGCCCGAGGGCGAAGTCATGGTCTACTGCGTCAACCCGTCGTGCCCGGCGCAGGCCGTACAGCGCATCATCCACTGGGCTGGGACGATGGACATCGTGGGCCTCGGCGAGAAGATCGTGCAATTGCTGGCAGACCACGGCCTCGTGCACGATTTCGCAGATCTGTACACGCTCCGGCGTGACGATCTCCGCGATCTGCCGGGCTTGGCCGACAAGAGCACCGACAAGCTGCTGGCGGCCATCGCGGCCAGTAAGGAACGCCCGCTGTCGCGTGTGATTGCCGCGTTGGGCATCCGTGGCGTGGGCGGCATCGTCGCCGAGACGCTGGCGCAGCATTTCCGCTCTGTCGACGAGCTGGCGCGCGCCTCGGAAGAAGCGCTGCTTCAGATCCCGGGCGTCGGCCCCATCAGCGCCGAGAGCATCACCGACTTTTTCCGCAGCACGGCCGTGGGCCACCTGCTGATAAAGTTGCGTCGCGCAGGGGTCAGGCTGGAGCAAAGGGCCGTGGCGCAGGCGTCTGCAGGGCCGCTCTCGGGCAAGACCTTGGTCATCACTGGCACGCTGCCCAGCATGTCGCGCGAAGAGGCTGCCGAGGCAATCCAGGCCGCAGGCGGCAGGATCAGTGACGCCGTCAGCAAAAAGACCGACTACCTACTCGTGGGTGAGAGCCCTGGCAGTAAATACGCCAAGGCGCAGGAGCTGGGCATCCCCATCATCGACGAGGCACGCCTGCGGGAGATGCTCACTTTGTGATTCTACGCCTCGTACTTGGGGAACAGCACCTGGCCAGGGTTGACGCGCGTGCCGACGGGGTACGTACCCAAGGCAGTGCCCCTGGCCCACTCCAGCTTGACCGCGGGGTCGAGGCCCAGTTGACGCGTTAGCTCGTCCGCCTTGGTGGGCATCACGGGCTGCAGGCAATAGCCCAACAGGCGCAGCACGTCCATCAGGTTGTAGAGCACCGTGGCCAGGCGCTCGCCCGCACGCGCGTTGCCGGCTTTGCGCGCCTTGGCCAGCTCCCAGGGCGCGCTCGCCTGCACGTACTTGTTGGCCTCCACCACCAGAGTGCCCATCAGCACCAGCAGGTCCTGCAGGGCAAAGCGCCGCAGCGCGTCCTCCACACCCGCACGTAGGCCCGCCGCCCGCTCCAGCAGTGCGCGGTCGACGTCCTCCGCCCCACCGGCGGGGGCAAGCACTACTCCCTCAAAGTAGCGCACAACCATCTGCAGCGAGCGGTTGAGCAGGTTGCCCAGGTCGTTGGCCAGGTCGGCGTTGTAGCGGTGGACGAAGGCCGCTTCGGTATAGTCCCAGTCCGCGCCAAAAGTGCCCTCGCGCAAGAAGTGGTAGCGCACCGCGTCGCAACCAAAGCGCTGCACCAGCTCAAAGGGATCGATGGTGTTGCCCGTGGTCTTGCTCAGCTTCTGGCCATCCTTGGTCAGCCAGCCGTGGGCAAAGACGTGCCGTGGCAGCGGCAGGCCCACCGCCATGAGCATAGCCGGCCAGTACAGGCAGTGGAAGCGGATGATCTCTTTGGCCATCAGGTGCAGGTCGGCCGGCCAGTAGCGCCGGAAGGTGGCCGGGTCGTCGCCATAGCCCACAGCCGTGATGTAGTTCAGCAGAGCGTCCACCCACACGTAGAGCACCTGCGTGGGGTCATCGGGCAGAGGCACGCCCCACTTGACGCGCTCGCGTGAGATACTAAAGTCCAACAGCCCCTGCTTGAGCACGCCCAGCAGCTCGTTGCGGCGCGTCTCGGGCAGCACAAAGTCGGTGTCGCCGATCAGACGCTGCAGCCGGTCCTGGTAGCGAGAGAGCGCGAAAAAGTAGTTCTCTTCCTCGGTCCACTCGCAGGCTCGTTTGTGCACACTACACAGGTGCTCTGGCAGAAGGTCCTCTTCCTCGTAGAATGCCTCACAGCGCGGGCAGTACCAGCCCTGATACTTGCCGCGGTAGACGTCTCCGGAGGCCAGCAGGGCGCTGGCGAACTTGGCCACGGCTTCCTCGTGACGCCTGTCGGTGGTGCGCACGAAATAGTCGTTGGAGATGTCGAGCAGCTTCCATAGCGCGCGGAAGCGCGCCACGATGTCGTCGCAGTAAGCCTGTGGCGTGACACCTTTCTCCGCAGCGATGTGCTCGATGTTCTGGCCGTGCTCGTCGGTGCCCGTGAGGAAAAAGACGTCATCGCCCATCAGGCGGTGGTAGCGCGCCAGCACGTCGGCAGCCATGGTGGTGTAGGCGTGCCCCACGTGAGGCACGTCATTCACGTAGTAGATGGGTGTCGTGACAAAGAACTTGTCCATGCTTCCTCCTTCAGCTCACTGCAGGGCCCCCAAAAAACGATGCCCCGTCCACCAGGGACGAGGCTTGCGACTCGTGGTACCACCCCAATTCGTCGTGACCTTCAGGTCACAACCTCTGCCAGTGCCGCAAATCGCGGCACTGCGCCCCTATAACGGTGGGCACGCCGGCGCGGCCTACTGGAATGCTTCCCGATTCCCGTCACCTCGCAGGTGACAGGAATCTGAGAAGAGAAGTGTCTGTTCAGCCTGCGGCTCTGAGGTCATTTTCCGCGGCCCCTCCGCGCTGCCTTGCACCAGCCGGCAGCTCTCTGTGGCATCCAATGCCGCGTACTCGTCCTCTTCACAGCCTCTGCGACGTGATTCTAACCGGTTCCGGGGTTTTGTCAAGCTGCCATACGTGAGTGTCAATCAAAGTTGAAAAGTGAACCGTTGACGGTTCAAAAGCGAACTGGTCGTGGTAGTTTCACCTGATTCTGAACGGAGGGATCTTAGAGAGCAGTTGGACTCACACCCAGGTTGCGCAGGCTCTCATGCAGGCCTATGGCTTGCCCTGGTCCTATTACGTGGACAACCTGCGCGTCTTTCGCTTCATGCAGGATCGCGACAGTATTTGGCGCAATCACGTCTTGCACACAGATGATGTCGATCCCCAACGGCGACTGGTTATGCGCACCCTGGGAGTGAACGTGGTCTATGCCTTGTCCCCACCAGTAGGCGACACTCTGTGCCCGCCGTTTTGTCCTGCCCAGACCATACACGTCACCCTCAAAGGTGCTGGGACTCTCAGCCAAGGACGCATTCTGTCTCCACGAGACCAGAGTAGTCAACGGTTACCGGCGCAACTCGCTGTTCAGGCCCGACATTGCCGTGCCCAATGTGGCACTCCGT
>Ga0315282_10014726_pt1 | contig 11610 bp, 8 predicted proteins | sample YL17G07_20_MG_FD_203693 | JGI IMG/M metagenome (GOLD analysis project Ga0315282, IMG submission 203693) | Sediment microbial communities from Yellowstone Lake, YNP, Wyoming, USA - YL17G07_20 | ecosystem: Environmental > Aquatic > Freshwater > Lake > Sediment | place: USA: Wyoming | collected...
ATTTTTTTAGAATTTTTGGGATCCACAAGAATTCCAACTTTGTTATTGGTGATAGCATCTGGAATACCACCTACTCTTGTTCCGACAACGGGCTTTCCACATGCCATGGCTTCCGGAATCACCGTTGGGAAGCCTTCGTTAAGACTTGAGAGTACAAATATGTCACAGGCATTTAGCCATAATGGAATCCTATGATGTGGTTCCCATCCAACTAAAGTTACTTTTTGCTCGAGGTCAAGTTTACGTATTTTTTCTCTTAATTTCATTTCTAAGTAACCTGAACCCACTATCATAGTAATAACGTCTGATCTGACTTTCGAAATGATATACATAGCATCAATCAAATAATCATAACCTTTCACTTCATGGAGGGAACCCACTGAGAGGATAATTTTCTTTTTTAGGGGTAATCCTAGTTTTTCCCGTGCAGATTGTTGTAGAATGGGTTTGAAAATGGTGTCATCGCATCCATTTGGTATAATGGATACTTTATGGGGTGGAAGACCGAGGGATAAAATCTTGTCCGCATCAGATTTACATACAGCAATTACATTATCAGCTCTACTTATAGTATATTTTGTAATGGCATCATAATAACTTCCTCTGAAAGGGAAATCATAAACATCTGATCCATGGCAGGTAATGACTAGTGGCGTGGAAAACATATCTTTCAAAATAGCTCCAGTAAACCCTATATCTAGTCTTTGAGCATGAATCAAATTAAATTCTATCTTATTTTTTCTTAAAGCATTGATAGAGCTTCGTGCAATAAATAATGGAACCCTTTTTCGCATATTTTCGATAGGTAAAGTAAAATATTTAGGACATAAGATATCCATATTATGTAATTTACTTTTAGAGCAAGATTCTACTGCATTTTTTAAGAAAGGAAAAAGATTGTTGAAAAATGGAATATTTAAAAAAGATTTAGGAAAAAAGGGTTGAGGCACTAAAACAGTGACTCTATTGAAGAAAGGCTCAAGAGTAACAAATTCATCTCTAATAAACATCTTAAAATGAGGAGAAATAACTAATAATTTTTTTGAATAATTATTGTTTTTATCGGTCATTATTCTTCAAATTTCCTAGGTAAAATATGGTATCATTTGCCTGATAATTAGTTTGATAAGTGAATCTTTTTTATAATCGAAAGCCAATTGGTATTTTTGTGGACGTAAATTTAAGTCTATAACTTCTGTTATGCCTGTTACTTTGAATGCTAAAAGAAATAAAATATCTAAATATTGTGAAACATAATGTGATAAGGTTAATTTTTGCCCAAATTTTTTCCTTATTTTATTTACTTCCAAATTAACTTTGTATTTGTTACTCATACTTTTTGTATCTTTATGCCGTCTATATCCCATTAAAATTTTATTTATAAATTGAAATCTAACTCCACCCTTATACATTCTAAAACACTGCTCATAATCCATCGCATAATTTAATTTAGTATCAAGTTTATATTTTTGAACAATTTTTTTCCTATAAAAAACACATGCAGCAAAATGAAATCTAAGTAATCGTTCGTTATCGAACCAAGGGAATGCGTATTGCATTTTTACAAATTTATTCATTTCATCTATTATAGCCATATGTCCATAAATAACATCAGTTTTTGGATTCTCACTAAATTGTTTAACTATATCTCTAATTACTTGTCTATTAAATAAAACATCATCAGCATTTAGCCAAACGACAATTTCACCTTTCGCTAAATCAAAACCCTCATTTACAGTAATTGTTTGTCCTTCATTACATTTTGAGAACCAGTGTAAATCGTATTTCTTTTCATATTGTTTAAGAACATTAATTGTACCATCTTCTGAACCGTCATCTATTACTATATGTTCTATGTATGGATAATCTTGAAAAATTACACTTTTTATTGTATTATCAATATATTTTTCCGCATTATAGGCAGGAGTTATGATCGAAACTAATATTTTATTATTCAAATCTAATAAATCAACTTGAAAAATAGTTTTTGCTTCTAAATTTTTTTATTAATTAATAGGTCATCATAAAGGCGTAATAATTTGTTTTCCATTGCAGCCCAATTATAGGTTTTTTCAAAAGCCTTACGACCTTTTACACCCATTTCTATTTTTAATGACGGATTATTTTGTAAAAATGATATTGCATTTTTTACACTTTCTAGGTTATAACCTACTACTATTCCACAACCAGTTTTTTCCACTATATCTTTACATACATTTGATATTACGGGGATTTTTAACATCATCGCTTCAAACAATTTATTAGGATTAGCTACGAGATTTATCGGTATTGAGGGGTCATAAATAATAGGCAAAACATCAGCCATTCTCTCTAATTCTAAAGCATCGCTATGTTTCAATAATCCGACATAATGAATCATTGAATTGGTTAAAACTTGATTAATAGTGCCATCAATTATTTTTCCTGCTATTATAAAGCTAATGTTATCTAGATTTTCAACTGCTTTTTTTATCAATAATAAACCTCGTTCATAAGAAATTGTCCCTGCATAAACAATAATAAAATCATTATATTGTTTACTTTGTAAGAAATCACTTTTTATTGTTTTTTCTGTTACATCTAGAGGACAATTCATTATCACTGCAGTAGATTTAGGTTTATATTTATTAAATGTAGATAAACGTTCCTCTGAAACAGATATTAATGCATCTACATTATAAGCTAATATATTTTCAAAGTTATTTATAAATGTGTAAAGTAAATGATACTTTGGTGGAATAAATGCCATTGCATATCTGTCAAAGCTATCAAAAACAACCTTTTTTGAAAATAAGATTTTAAATAAATAACTAGGTATTAATGATTCTAGATCGCATGCGTGAATTATAGTGACGTTATAAATAATAAGATTATAAAAAATCCAAATCCAAAATAAAGGGTAATAAAATATTAGAAAAGTTTTTCCTGAAGGTGCCTTAAGTTTCATGTGTTTAATATGAATTTTTTCATTTACTATTTCATATGATTTATTAGTTAGTTCACGGTCCCACCCTAAAACGATAATATGATATTTTTTAGATAATGAATTATAAGTTTTTATTACTCTTGGTTCATTTACAATAGAACTTGATCTTATTATAGCTATTTCAAAAACCATAATCTTTTCTCATATAAAACTAGTTATCAAATAATACTTAATTACGGGATGTTTTTTTAATAAGTATAATATTATTTTTTTATTTATTTTTTGGATGAACATATAAAAAAAAAGATTAAGTGAATATGTTTTCAAAGGATCATTAATTAAATAAAATTCCTTTTATAAAGCCAACTGTATAAAAAAAATGTTCACAGATAAAAAAAAATGGTAAAAATAAGAAAAAATCAACTTTTTTCTTTAATTACTATTGTAGCGGAGGATAATAATATTAAAGATATATATATTATTGTTAAATAATTAGTAAAATGGAAATTATTTGTCAAATATTCTTCTATACCTGTTAAGAAATATATCATAAATAATATAAAAGGAAAGATAGGTAAAAATCCCATTTCAAATTTATATTTTTTAAAATTAATCGCCTTCCCCATTCCATAATTATACATTTGTTTTATGAATGAACTTATATTTTTTCTTTTATAATATTGTACTTTTGCTAATGGATTAACATATAATTTATAACCTTCTTTTTTTATTCTCATATTTAAATCATAATCTTCTCCATACATTAATGATTCATCATATAAATTTATATTTTCTAATACTGATTTACGATATAATGCAAATGGTGACGTATTTACTATCTTTATTATTTTTGTATTTTGGTATGATGATCCATATCCTCCTATTACTGATTGAAATATTGAATTGATAATTCTTCCGAAATATGATTCATCTTTAGGATTTATCACGACTGAACCTACTCCAGCTACATCATCGCCTCTTTTTATAAGTTCAGAATATAAATAATATAACCAATCTTCATCTGCTATACAATGCCCGTCGATATAGGCAATAAATTTTGAATTTGGACTATTTCTAATCCCAATATTTCTTCCAGAACTTTGTAACTCTTTTTTATTAATATAAACTCTTATTCTATTAGAATATTTAATTGAAATATCTTTAATTATATTAAGTGTATTATCATCCGATAATCCATCTACAACTACAATATCAAATAAATCTGGAGATAATCTTTGATTTAATAAAGATAATATACACTCTCGGATTCTTTTTTCTTCATTTTTTACAGCAACAATTATAGAAATATAATCTTCATTTATCATTGGCATTTTAAAAATCTTTTAACAGCTTATCAGAGAGGCAATTTTGTTTAAAAACATGTTATAGTTATCTATTTGTATATAAAGTTAAAAATCACAACTAATTTGTATATTGGTCCAATTATCTTCAAACCATCGATGAGTGTTTAATAGACCTTCTTTAAATCTTGTCCGAGGTTCGTAGTTAAGTATTCGATGCGCTTTTTCAATACTCGATAATAGATGACTTTTTTTATCCCAGCTTCTTCGTTCTTTAAATACTATGCCATTCTCATTTCCTGTGATTTCATTGATCCAAGTAGCTAAGTCGATTATTTTGATTTCTCTTGCGGTGCCAAGGTTGAATGGTTCGCCAATCGCATTTTTAAAATGAGCCATTGCCAATAAACCATTAATAATGTCATCGACATATGTGAAATCCCTCGTTTCTTCCCCTGATCCGGTTATAGGCAGAGGCTTGCCATTCATCGCCCAATAGAAAAAGTTGGGAATAACATTTCGGTACTTGCCAGGCACTTCTCCTGGACCATATGAATTAAAGAAACGTGCGTTTACGATTGGTAGACCATACATATTGTAAAAATAATTTGTGTAGAGTTCACCAAGCATTTTTGTTACTTGGTAAGGCGTATTCAGGCTTATCGAGACATCATGCTCCTCAAAAGGCATCTTTGAATTAAGACCATAAATACCACAACCTGAAGAGGAATAGACAAACTTCTCAACTTTGGTAAGACATGCGTATTCCAGAACTTTAAGAATTCCCATACCATTTACCATCAAGTCCGTTTCGGGATTATCCACAGAGTTCTGATTTGCGAAATGAGCTGCTAGATGATAAACAATCTCCGGCTTTAATTTAAATACCCACTTCAACTTTGAATCATCAAGAATGTCACCCTCAATGAACTGGATCTTTGGGCCTCTCGGGATATTCCACTCGTAGGCAGAGGAGAGGTTATCGAGAATAATTATCTTCTTAGTCTCAAGAGTGTCTAAAGCATGAACGAGATTACCACCAATTGCCCCTGCACCACCGGTCACGAGCACTGTCTTACCCTTAAAGGAGTCCGCTACTTCAGCCAACTTATCCCAACCTGTAATACCATTTCATCCATTTAACTGTCCTCTGGATGCCTTCTTCAGGAGTCACCGTCGGATTATGATGCAGATCCCTAACAGCTTTTGAAAAGTCCATTGTCTTAATTTTTGTGGTAAAGGGCTCAGAATCCTTGTATGTGACAAGTGCGTCATCCCTTCCTAATATATTCAGTATTAGATTAGAGTATTCCTCTACACTTCGTTCCCATTCTGGCTTACCACCAACATTATAGACTTCACCAGGATGGAAGTTATCGATAATATTAGCCCAAGTCCTACATGAATCTTCTACATAGTCAATAATTCTCTTATGTCCCTTGTAAACAATGTAGGGTTTGTTGAAGAGTGCATGATAAATGAACTTGGGAATAAATCCCCTATAAGGTGTATAATGTTCACCTGGTCCATAGCAATTAACGGGTCTAACTCTGACAGTCTCTGTTCCGAACATCTTAGCTGAGTTCATACACATCAATTCACCAGCCCACTTTGAAATGGCGTAATCATTCAACTGGTATGTATCAGAGATTGGGTTACTCACCATGACGTTCTCAAACATTACTCCTGTGTAGTCGCCATAGACCTCAGCGCTGCTAAAGAAAACCATAGGGAATTTTAACCTCTCTTGTAGACGAAGCATATGCTTTGTACCAATAACGTTAGTTTCCCAAAGATTCTCGTAATAATCCTCGCCATTCCATCGACCATACTCAGCAGCTAGATGATATACAAAATCGAATTTCTTATTAAATACCTTCTCGAGTTGTCTGAAATTCCTTATGTCAGCACGCATATAGTTGTCAAGATCGTTATTTATAAGATCCAATGATAGAACACAATGACCCCTTGTTTCAAGTTCCTTTACTAGACTTGAGCCTATGAAGCCAGCGCCACCAGTAACCAAAATATCAGCCATAAGTATTCCTCATAATTTCAATTATTTTAACCGCAGATGCTCCATTGCCATAAGGATTTAACCAGTCATTTGCAACCCCAATCATTTTCTCCACACCAGTTAGAACACCCTTTAAATCCCTGCCCACAACGAGGTTTGCACCTACATTGACTGTCTCGGGCCTCTCGGTACTATCTCTTAGAGTTACACATGGTATATTTAGACAACATGCTTCTTCTTGAACGCCACCTGAATCAGTTAGAATGAGCCTGGCTTTGCTCTCAAGTTGAAGAAAATCCAAGTACCCTAATGGCTTTATTATATCTATTCCTTCACATAAAAGACCAAATTCCTCTACCTTCTTAGTAGTACGAGGATGCATCGGAAAAACAATTGGTAAGCCATATTTTAAGATTAAATTTCTAAAAGATGACAATAAGCCTCTTAAAATCAACTCACTATCAACGTTCTCAGCACGGTGCAGTGTAACAAGGAAATATCCACCTGGACTTAAGCCCAAGTCTTTAACTGAGAACCGCTCCTTGGAATACTCAAGATTCTCCCTGACTGCATCAACAATAGTGTTGCCTGTCACGAAAACCTTAGAATCTGAAATCCCCTCACGAAGCAGATTATTATATGAAATATCCGTTGGCGCATAGAGTTGGTCAGAGACATGATCAGCCACAATACGATTAACCTCTTCCGGCATTCTCATATCCCCACTCCTAAGACCGGCTTCAATATGTCCAAGCTTCTTATGGAGCTTAGCAGCTACTAGAGCTCCTCCAAGGACTGTATTCGTATCGCCCTCAACTAATGTAATATCTGGCTCCTCATTTGCTAGAATCTTCTCAACGCCAACCATTATCTTCGACGTCTGCTCCGCGTGACTTCCCGACCCAACTCCCAGATTAAATTCAGGTTTTGGGAGTTTTAAATCTCGGAAGAAAGCACCGTCCATCTCATAATCATAGTGTTGACCTGTATGCAACACAAAATAATCTATCCTCCTCTTTTCAAGTGCTCGAATTATTGGGGACATCTTAATTATTTCGGGGCGTGTTCCTAAAATTACAGCAACTTTCAAAGGAATTTTTCTCTTTACGACACTAATTAGAACTCATAAAATAATCGTAGTTGTGAAGTGTATGCGTTTAGTTTAGACTTGTTCGAAATCTTGAGAACCTTGGTTGTTTATACTATTCGGATACGTCAAAGCCTTGGGTAGAGCCTCCATCCTAAGGGCTGATAAAAATCAAGGAATATTAAATAACTCTTGAAACCTTTATCCCTCTCAAGCTCATTCACTCTGTCATAGCAAAGAGTCCGAGCTTGATAAACAACCTCTTCCAGCCTCCTCAACCCATAAGCCTCAGTATGCTTTGTGTAACTGCTCTTGAAAGACTCCCTAAGCTTCGTAATGATCGTTAGTACCTGATCCAGCAGTGTAGAACTATGAACAGTGTCAAGCAGATCAGCCGTGAGGTTAAGTATACCTCTCTCCAGGTTATCCAATACGCGGTACCAGCTTCGTTTACGCAGAGCTTGCCGCCGCACATCCACTATTATACCTCTGGAGAGCATTACAGACAAATATGCTGATCTCCTTATAAAAAGTATTAACAAAAAAAATTATTAATATGCTATATAATACTGTATATTCATCAATTGTTTTTTTCCGAATTTTTATTCGTGATAGCCCATAGGATAACTGCGGTACATAGCAGCAATAGCCCAACCATTGTGGTCCCTATAGCCAATAAAGCTGCATTCGACCAAAGTATCCCTGTCTTAAAGTATTGAGAAAATGTAAGGATCCAGAAGAAAAGGGATACTACTAATGCTAAGCCACCTGGTAACCCGTAGACTTTAATTGGCTGGTTTAATGACATGGTTTTCAATGTGCTGATAATTACATCTAAACCATGTTTCACAGGGTTATGGGTTGAAGTTTTACCGTTATAGGTGACATGTATGGGCACCTCCGCGATTTTTAGACCCGCCAAATCTGCCTTCAGGAGAATCTCCGTACTGATCCCCATCCCCATCTCTTTCAAGTCGAGTGAATTGATCGCTTTATTGGTGTAGGCTCTGAAGCCTGACTGAGAATCAGATATCTTGGAACTCGTCTGGCTCAAATTGTTAATAAAACTGATTCCCCATTTCCTCCAAGCAGGCGCCTTCGAGCTACCACCTCTAATAAAACGTGACCCGATGACAATGTCAACGTTTTCTTCTCTCAAACGATTCAGCAATAAAGGAATCTCAGATCCATCGTGCTGGGAATCAGCGTCGAGGGTAACAATGAAATCTGCATTGATATTTTTAGCATACTCAAAACCCCTGATTAAAGCTCCACCATAGCCAAGATTCCTATCATTCCTAAGAACAACAGCGCCCAACCTTTTAGCTATCTCACCAGATGAATCCCATGAGCCATCATCGACAACGACGATTAAATCAACGTTTTTTTCTGTTCGAAGAATAACATCAGCTATAGAATCCTGTTCATTGTAAGCAGGAATTATAGCTACTGTATTAACCAATGAACATAGCCTCAACGCTGCTACCTAGCTAGTCCTTACATTGAATAAAGATTATTAAATAAAAATTGTAAGCCAAATTAATCTAACAATATTTAATCTATTATCAACCACACAATTAGTATGAATTCAGGAAAACAAACTTATAGAGAAATGAATCTAAATTAATATTCAAAATGTACATCAGGAATTAATAAATAAGGTTACTATGCTGATTAGAAGCAAATAACCTTGTTCTTCTGGAGACTGACCCACAAAATCACGGAGTCATCGATGAGTCAGCCAATGCGCGCGCGCATATGTGCCAGTAAAATAATTGAGGAGGATAACAAACAGCCACCTAAGAAGCGTATGTCCATGAGGAAGGGATGGATATGAATTCCACGGTTACAGCCGGTCACCGAGCCGAGCTCAGGCGTGAACGGTACAGGAAGGAGCACGGCCTATAGGCTTTTGTGAAGGTTGATGGTCGCTAATAGTTGTGCTTAGTACACGATTGTTGTAGTTTATGTAATATTATTGTTGTTTTTCATCTTTCTTGTCAGAGTTTTTCTCTCCATCCTTACCTGGCAATATTGCAGTAATTTTTCCATATTTCTTTGATTCAGGCGTGTAAGGTGTACCATCTAGATTATAGATGGCTGTTGGCTCAACTTCTTTCAGCTTTCCCGTGTCGATGAGGTGTCTGCCCCATTGTGCTAGGGCACTTTGACCTTTCCGTACGCAGTCTTCCTGAAACTGGAAGACTTCCTTGTATTCAAGCAAATCAACATAGACCATTGCAATGTCTCTTAACCGTTCAGGTCCATGATCGTATCGATCAAAATAGTTTCTGATGTTATTTAGGGCATCATCCTTCCCGGTGACCTGTTTCATTATGAGGCCGACAAATTCACCGATTACTTTTATGAGTTCAGGGTCTCCTAACTTCCTCGCTGGCATGATAATTGAGTTAAATCTATTATAGATTACAATTTTAGCCGTCGATCTGACAGATTGCTCGATTGCCTTCTCTGCTTCAGGAGCCAAGGAGGCTAATGTGCTGATTGCCTCCGATAGTTTATTGTTATAGCTGGCTGCCATCATGAAACACCGCATATAGGTCATTCCGAAGCTTAGAGACATCCTCGTGTAAATTCATAGGTCCTTGTGACTCCAATAGATACGCTGAGAAGCCGCCTAGAACCGCTATCATCGTGTCATATGCTTCAACTGGCTTAACATTATAACCTTTAATGATTCTTGACAAAGTCACCAGTGAGGTCATATCATTATACGCAGCTCCGGCTTTGAAGGCTAGATCACCTGAATCTTTTGCATCATCAATAAGGGTTTTTATCTCTTTTTTCAATTCTTTTGCTTCTTCTTCAAAAAGCTGTTTTGCAGATACTCCGGTTTCAGCCAGATTGTTATTTGCGGTAATCAGTGTTTTCTCATATTGGGTCAGGTAGCCATCTTCTGGATTAGTGAAATCACGTTCAAGCTTAACCAAGGATTCACTTAGACGGTTCGCAAGGTTAATAGCATTTTTTTCTATGGTTTTGTTCAATTGATCGATATAAGTCTCAAGCTTGGTTTTACTCGACTCAAGCACCGATACCTCGGTCTTTAATTTATCTATTTTTACTTCGACCTGTCTCTGCTCTTTTCTCCTTGACTCAACAACCCCTTCGATGCCACCTAGCTCCTTCATCTGCTTGTTAAAGCTACTTAGATCCGTGTCGGTGCCTGTGAGAATTTCCTCCCAGGAGGTAAGATGCTTGTTGGTCACCCCCAGGTTATTGATATTTGTTAAGGCGTCGACTGCTGCTTGTTTTCCCTTATAGATTTTATCTAGGTTCTCTATCTTCTGGGTGTAGTCCTCAGCCTGCTTCTTGAGCTCATGATCATTTTCAGATGCCTCGTTTATCGTGTACTCCCAGCTGAGTTTTGCCTCATACTGGTTCTCAAGATCGCTCACAAACTTGTTTAAGGCCTCAGTCTTACTGACCCCAGCTGTATGAGCTATTTCTGCAACGAGGTCTGTGATGCTATGTACCATTTTAATAGGGACTTCATTGGCGTTAAGCCCTTTGACTGCTTCAACCATCTCAGCGTCCTTTGCAAGCTTCTCATCTAGCACCTTCAGCCTAGCCTCTTTCTGGGAGATGTCAGCCTGTTTATTAGCCACATCTGTAATGGTCTCTTGATGCTTCTCGTCGAGGTCAATTTCCTGCGTGTAGAAGTCCACGATCTTCTCTGGATCATAGTCCTTTGCCTTAACGTTGGTTAGAAGGGCTGAGAGCTTATCTAAGTCCCCTAAATCAAAACCATTCCCCGATAGTTTAGTTCTTGCTGCAGTGAATCGTTTGAGCTCATCGGCATCCGTCTGGTTTTTCTTGAAGGCCTCCCTATTTTCGAAGTCAAGTTTCTGTTTTTCTGCCTCAAGCTTGCCTAGTCTTCCGGTGTCATCCATGATCTTCTGGGTGAGCTCAGTGGACTCGGCTGCCTGCTCTCTGTAGGTCTTTCCTGTAGACTCCTGGTTTAGATAAATTTCATGCACGGTTTTAACTAGGAGAGGCGGGTCCATTTTCTGCTTCTCAGACTCCATCACAACCTCGTTAATGAACTGGGTGATCGCCTTGGGCTTCACGTCAAGTTGCTTCAACACACTCGCCACATCGACGCCATCCTCAACATTCTTCCACTCGAGGTCAGCCTTATCGATCCTCCCTCCAAGCTTCATCAAATTCTCAACTTGTTCCTCTACACCGTACTCTTTTGCAGCTGTCAACAAACTCACCTCCTCAGCCCTTTCCAGAAACTTTTTCTTGACGCTTT
>Ga0315282_10014727_pt1 | contig 11609 bp, 8 predicted proteins | sample YL17G07_20_MG_FD_203693 | JGI IMG/M metagenome (GOLD analysis project Ga0315282, IMG submission 203693) | Sediment microbial communities from Yellowstone Lake, YNP, Wyoming, USA - YL17G07_20 | ecosystem: Environmental > Aquatic > Freshwater > Lake > Sediment | place: USA: Wyoming | collected...
AAATGCAACAGCTCCATATTATGACGTGTACATAACAGTGTTTATCCATGATGAACTAAACTACCCAATTGGCGGCTACATGAGCCTCATCCCAATCGGCGAAGGATTGGAGCTGAACGACCGGGGAGATTGGTCTAATGAGACGTTTTGTCACTATGGAAACTACACTTGGACATTCAGAATACGCATAGAGAAATGGGCAGTACCATTCATAGCGCAAGTACACGTAAACGCCCTCAGCAACCTACCAAGCCTAGGCGGATGCGCTTGGACGCCAGAGTACACACCAATACCAGAATTCACGATACAAGCTAAATAGGCTTAAAAAACACAGCACCCCCTTTTTTTATCTTTTTAATAAAGACCAATAGAAAAATATTCCAGAAGACTTATACTAATGTCTCAACTTCATATAATCAGGAAGAGAGGAGAAAATTGAACTCCAAAAAAATCAGTTTACCCTTACTACTTTTCTTCTCTTTCACCATCCTCATGGCGAATTCAACACTCATTTCCTATCAATCTACCTTAAAAATTACTGTAACAACAGACAAGCAAGTTTACAAGGTACCTACAACAGGAGTAACAGTTCAAATAAGCGGAAACCTAACCCTTAACAATTTACCCGTCTCCGATGGACTAATAGCTCTACAAATAAACACCCGCATTGGAGGATTTATCTACAGAACCTTGCTCACAGGCACCATCCCAACATGGACACGCTACATAGAAATAGTTGATGCATATATAGGAGACGCTTCCGGAAACCGATTAACAAATGTCAAAAGAGGAGCTACTATTTGGATTTGGATATATTATAAAAACAATCTGATTGTACCAGTTTACACAGTCATAGCCTTCACGATATACAGCTCAAGCAACATCCCACTTTTCGGCTTTGATCTTGGAGGTAACTCCATACCACCGGGCGGCCCGTGGTGGTCAGCCTATAGCTGGCAAGTCCCAAGCAGTGCTGATCTTGGGACAGCAGCAATTTACGCCAGTGCCTTCAGCGATTCTCCACAAAATCACGGAGTTCCTTACTGTCCAGAGAACTCTTCAACCTTTAATATCATAAGTTCAAAAACATCAACAATGCAACACTCAAGCGAAACTGCTCAAGTCACATATGAAAATGGAACATATGGCTCATCCTTCTACATACCCCCCAATGGAGGAACACTAGGCAACTACACGGTCTATGTAGCCTCCTACTATCAAGGAGGGCAAGTCAGTGACTCCACAAAGTTTGAGGTCAAGCTACTAGGCGACATATATAGAGACGGCAAAGTCGATATCTCAGACTTGGTTAAAATGGTTCCTACGATTCCTTCAATGCCCGGATACCCGAACTGGGACCCAGAGGCCGACTTAACCGACCCCCCCGACAACAAAGTTGACATTTCAGACCTAACTATATTAATCAACACCATTGGAAACTATGGTACATACTAAACCATTTTGCAACAATTAAAATAACACGATCCAAGCTATTAAATTCTCTAAATCTGCCACACAAAACAGAACAGAAATTACCGACACTTAAAATAAAATGAAATGATTTCTCCAAAAAACTGCCAAAGGTTTACGCAATCTTTATTAATTTTTCTAAACATTGTATTCATGTAAAAAAAGGGAGAAAGGAGAATGTTTGGAAAACTAGTTTCAGCTTGTTTGACTGTTTTACTGCTACTGAGCATGGCCATGGTTTTTTCAGTGTCCGCATCATCTACGACGTATGTCTCTGTCATCAACGCAACAAATGGATACGGCGTCCCAGGATTCTACGGAACCACGACCGTCAACTTCACGGACACGTATCCCCCACCAACAGCGACAAACTATCCTCTTGGCTACTTCCTAGTGAACATAACAGTAACAGACGTTACTAACCTTTCAGGCTGGCAGATCAACCTAACATGGGATCCAACCCTCCTACAAATAAGAACGGAAGATGACATATACCGCAACGATACCCCTACCCATTATTTTGCTATCTTCGGTATGTTCGGAATAGAAACAGCAAAGAATGTTAAACCTGGTAAGGTGTACTGGGCTGTTAGCCGTGGAGTCGGCAAACCAGCATTCACAGGCAGCGGAATCATATGTCAAATAAAGTTTAACATCACCCAAACACCCGCCAGCGTTCTGACATGTCCACTACACTTAGACCAAGTGTCCTCATTCCCAACCAAAATCACAGACCCAGCAGGCGACCCCATACTCTACACACCTCAACACGGCACCTACGAATATAGTGTGCCTCCGCCTCCAAGCCTCGGAGGCGAATTTTTCGTGAGGCCTTCAGAGATAATTAATTCTTCAATACTACCCCCACAAACCATTCAAATCAACGTAACAATTAAGAACGTCACCAACATGTATAGCTACGGATTCACCTTAGGCTACGACTCTAACATATTGATTTGTATAGGTTTTACCTTCCTTGATGTCTTAGGCGAGCCTAACTACATCCCTGAATTTTCCGTGGACAATATGGTAGGCGTCATAAAAGTTAACGTGACATATTACCCGCCAGCGGTGCCGATAACATCCATTTCTGAAGTTCCTTTACTTAAGATCATTTTCCGAGTCAAAGGAAGAGGAGCGACCCCTCTAGATATTCATGACACATTTCTCGGTGATTCTCTCGGACGACCAATACCACATGTATCCCATGACGGTTTATTCGTGAATTTGATAAGAGATTTAGCCATAATAAATGTCGTTCCATACAAGAACTGGACTTATCAGGGTAACTTATTGAAAATCAACGTGACAGTTCAAAACAAGGGAGAAGTTATTGAAACTTCGGTCGATGTAAAAACATATTTCGACAGCAATTTAATAGATACGTTGATTATTCCAAGCCTAAATCCAAGCGAACAGACTACAGTAACTTTCGTATGGAATACAACAAGTGTGACGCCTTGCCATAACTATACTGTGTCCGCAGAGGTTCTCTCCGTTCCATTTGAACTCCATCTAGAAGACAATAAACTCGAAGACGGTGGTGTAAAGATTAGGCTTCCATGTGACGTGAACGGAGATAAAAAAGTGGACATCGACGACTTAGTACTAGTAACTAACGCTATCCCCTCAAAGCCAGGTGATCCAAACTGGAATGAATACGCAGACGTAAATGACGACCGTTTGGTCGACATCGGCGATCTTGTACGACTCTTAAAAATGATTGGAACATCATGCAGTTGATTCAACCAATAATCCCCTTTTTTTAGAGATCATGTATAATATGCCGAAGCCTAACCTGATGAGGACTACTCGAGTAGTTTTGGCGCTTGTTGGATGCATCGAATCGCTGAGCTAACAGTAAGTTTAAAATATGATATCGACGAATACGTAACGTTTAGGTGAAAAACTTGAAAGAAAAAACAATGAGAATTGCAGCGCTATTTATTCTAGGTTTTACAACGATGTTCTTGATATCGCCTGTTAACGCAGCAGTCCCGGTTATTTCTATCATTAATCCCATAACTGGAGACAGCAACTTCATATTTCCGTCCAGCACCCCCGTCAACTCAACGTTTTTGGCGAACATAACTATTACTGGTGTTACTGGACTTGCAGGCTGGCAGCTCAACCTAACATGGGATCCAACCCTCATAAAAATAAACACAACAGATGACATATACCGCAACATAGGCAGTAACTATTTTGCCATCTTCGGTGCAACAGCAATAGAAGTGGCAAAGAATCTTAAATCTGGTAAGGTGTACTGGGCTGTTAGCCATGGAATCGGCAAACCAACATTCACAGGCAACGGAATCCTATGCCAAATTAACTTCACAATTGTGAGAAACGACACTGGAGGACCGCTAACCTGCTCCATGCATTTTGACTTGGTTTCCAGTTTTCCAACAAAAATAACAAATATTAGCGGTGACCCGATCACATTTACTCCGCAGGACGGTTCTTACGTAATACCCGAGTTCCCGACAACTACACTCTTACCACTGTTCCTAATAATAACAATGCTTGCATTCCTTTTCCAAAAAAAGAACTGGCTAAAGCATCGATAACTCAATTGCTGAATGACGTAGTCTCAGAGATTCATGGGCACATCAAAAGTCGTGTTTCCCCTTTTTTCTTTCACCTCCGTATTTTAGATTGATGTCCCAAAAATTTCGGGGAATGTGTTTAGAAGAATTACACCTTAATGCGTTTTAGATAAAAAACTTCAAATATGAATTCATGTAACTATAAAGTTAAGGTGAGGAAATTGAGGGAAAAAACGCTTCCAACACTACTGTTGCTAGCCTTAATCCTAATAGGCGGTCTAACAAGATTCTCTCAAGTACATGTGCCTGAGGTAAAGGCCGCGAGCACAACACTGAAAGTTGACAGCGTATACAATGTAACTAGCCCAGGTATGACCTTCAAAGTTAACATAACTGTTACTGACGTAACCAATTTACAAATGTATATTGTCGACCTAAAATGGAACGCTAGTATAATCAAAGTATCCACCGGCGATCATAATGGCATTGGAATAGTTGACCCGATTATTGTCGATTGGGTATACTTTAACATATATGAAGGACCATTTATTGAGAATGCCCGTCCGGGTCGGAACGCAGTATTCATAGCTAACGAAATAAGCAATGTGGCGGGGAAAATTACACATCTTTCAGGTGGTTGGCAAACTTTCGGTCCTTCTTCTAGCGGAAGTGGGCTTCTAGCAACTATCAATTTTACATCTGTTCAAGTAGGCGAAACACCGTTGAACATAACCTACAGTGCACTCAAAAACAACCAGACGCAGATAATAGATCATACGCTTGTAACTGGTCTAGTCACAGACAAACCACCACCAGTTTACCCAATTTGGACAGAACTGTGGTTCCAAGAAACAATAGCCGGCATCATGATCATAGCTATAATAGGTATAGTAGCTATTGCGATTATACGCCGCAGAAAGAAGTTTCCTAAGGCTCCACCAAAACGCGAGGAAGAAGCGGAAGAATTGTTGTCAAACGATCTACGCTACCAAAAGTCAAGAATATGACCGCACTCTCCTCCTTCTTTTCTTTGTCCACCTCGCACAGTTTGTTAATTTCGAACCCCTTTAGTCATTGGAAGAGAAAAACCTTCCATGGATACGCACAGTAAAGGAAGAACCTGGCCTCTTAGACGGGGAGATGGACATTTTGTAGCTTTTACCTCTATACGCAATAATTGGGTTCCAGAAAAATGTTTCACAAAGTATATAGGTGAATTTCTCCTAATAATTAAATTAGAGAAGGCTGACGTGTTTAATCATGACTAGCTTTGCAGTGGAAATACTCTGCAACAAGCATGGATTCGAAAGATTTAGAGTTAAAATTGTAAAAAGATTCAACATGCCTTCTAACATTATAATCCCTGAGTTGAGCCAGAGACCAACAATCGGCGAAATAAAATGTATATATGTGGGTCGAGACATCAGTAACAAAGAAGTTGAGAAATTTCTACTTAATTACTTTCGCGAGAAAGACATGCTGGAAAGAATAGTGAAAATGCGTATAATAACATGATTTCGCATGCCCAAAAATTTGATTAAAGGACTCAAAAAGATATGTTTGGTTCGTGTTGTTTATGAAATTGTTGTGATATACTCTGTTAGATTTGCTTTCACCATTAGCCCCACACGCTTAAACTCTAACTAATTTAATGTAGTGTTGTCATAAATAAACTTGCAGTTTAAAACAAGTTCAGCTCACACAACAATCTCAACAGGCGAAACTCTTGACACAATGCTAGGAATGATTGATCCGCACAAGCTTTAACATTTTTGAAAACATCCATACGTTTTCGAATGATAAGAGAAACATGACATTGTAATTCGTTATAGAAGATAATTCCAGAAGTCTTAAATGTATTGAAATGCTAAAGATATGGTTGTCGAGGGAGAAGGGAAACTGTGAAGCTGCGTTTACCTATCGTAGCTGTTATGCTTTTTCTACTAATCCTAATTGTGCCATTTTTTGTTTCACAAGTTGAGAGCAGCACCTCAACCAATACTTATTATCCGTCAAACTATAACTTGTCGGGTTCAACGCAACTTGTTTCTGGCTCACTAGGAAACTTGCAATTAAATGATGAAAATTATATGATTTTTAGAAGTTATCCTAACTATGACTTCAGATTTGGTGAGAGTCTAGGAGAGAGTTCATGGAATACTAATACAGAATATCAAGACAAAGTGGTTTTGACTTTCACTCCTCCGACATCTGCGGATTATATAGTGATAGCAACTGCTGAAGTGCAAGGCAATTGTATATCGCCCCCTGATGTGAAGGCGAGATTATACAATGGTACATCTACATGGCAGGAATTGATTTATAGAATTAAAGACACAACGGACTGGTATCCGTTTTGTGCCTTGAAACGCGTCAACCTGCCAGCTTCCTCTCAGACGCTTAAGATTCAGTACGCAACATCTGACACTTCAGCCACTGCTAAAATCAGAAATGCTAGACTGTATGCCTTCTCTTTAAGTGGTCAATATGCAGAAAGTGAATCAGAATCATCGAGCACGAGCACAAATTGGCAAGATAAGGTTGCTCTAACCTTCACCCCTTCTACCTCAGGAGACTATTTGATAATAGCCACAGCCAATTATGGTGGTTCGTCAACGGACTATAGTACGTTGCTTCAGTTTTTAAAAGACGGTAGTGTACAAGTTGGCCCTACCAGAGAAACGAGTGCGTCAGAAGCCAGATTCACATTTGGTGTTATGAGAAAAATAAACCTTGACGCAACTTCTCACACATTTAAAATCCAGTATAAAACAGAGAACACAGCCAACACTGCCCGCATAAGTTATGCTCACATAGTTGCTATCCGAGTTGACCAGTTCTCTAACAGCTATTACGCTGAAAGCGAGGGTGAATCCGGTCCAGCTTCTTCGAATACTTGGTATAACAAGGTGACAAATACTTACACGGCTCAAGCAGCAGATCATTTAATCATTGGTTCAATTCTGTACAAAGCAGGTTCAACATCTTCCTCGGTTGGTTTGAAGCTGGTACAAGGAGCAGACGTTGATCAATCGCCTTTAGTAGAACATAAAGACTCAACTGATTATGAAGGCTGTTTTATGATGGCGAAGGCTTCTCTATCTGCGGGAAGCGTCACAGACAAGATACAGTATATGGGTGAAAGCACATCAGCTAGAGTCAAAAACGCCAGATTAATCTCTCTTCAACTGCCTGTTCAACACATGGTAGAGGTCGAGTTTACAGGTTCATCAAACACACTTGATTGGACTCAACTTGCTTGGGTAGTCGACAGCGCTTGGACGACGCCCAGCGTAACCGTTACGCTGCAACTCTACAACTACAATCTTGGGCAATACCCAACAAGTGGAGACGGATGCATATCATATACATCAAGTGCCACATCAAACACTGACGAAACAAAAAGTCAAACCATAACCACAAATCCGACCCATTTCCGCGATGGTTCAGGCAATTGGAAAATCAAGGTTAAGGGAATTAAATCAACCGCTACGCAGTTTGATTTCAAAGGAGACTTAATCAAATTCGAAGCCACATACACTCTGCCACCCGTGAATAATCCTCCAGTGGCTTACGACCAATCGGTTAGTACGGCGGAAGACACTCCCAAAGCCATCACTTTAACCGCCAGCGACCCTGACAGCGACTCCCTAACCTATTTCATAGTAACCGGACCGTCTCACGGAAACCTATCAGGCTCTCCCCCAAGCGTAACCTACACTCCAGACCCCAACTATAATGGCGCAGACAGTTTCACCTTCAAGGCATACGACGGCCAAGCCTACAGCAACATAGCAAACGTCTCCATAACAGTTACCCCAGTCAACGACCCTCCAGTTGTAAGCGACATACCCAATGTAACATTCCCTGAGGACGGGTCGGATAGCAGCATCGATCTGGACAATTACGTTAGTGATGTAGACAATACTGATGCAGAAATGACTTGGACGTTCACTGGTAACGTGAAAATAATTGTGTCTATCAATCCTACCACCCATGTAGTTACTTTCACAGCTCCAGCTAACTGGTTCGGACAAGAAACTATTACGTTTAGAGCTACTGATCCTGGCGGCTTATGGGATGAAGATGCAACTACTGTAACTGTTACATCGGTTAACGATCCACCAGTGGCAAGCAACCTTGCCATATCTCCCCCAAGCCCAGTCACTACGGATGACTTGGTTGGAAGCTATACTTATTACGACTTGGAGGGCGACCCCGAGAGCGGGACGGAGATCAGGTGGTATAAAGGCGGCGTTCTACAGTCGGCCTACAACAACATGCTTACGATTCCCTCCAGCGAGACGGCAAGTGGTCAGGCATGGTACTTCACTGTGAGACCCAAGGATGGGATGGATTTTGGCGACCTCAAGACATCGCCGACGGTAGTTATAGGAAACAGTCCTCCAGAAGCTTCTAATCTAGCCATCAGTCCATCATCCCCATACACGACTGACGACTTGATTGGAAGTTACACCTACTACGATGCTGATGGTGACCCAGAATCTGGATCCGAGATTAGATGGTATAAAGACAGCATTTTGCAATCCGCCTTTAACGATCAATTAACCGTTCCGTCGAGTGCCACCACTAAGGGTCAAGTGTGGTACTTCACCGTGAAGCCCAAAGATGGAACAAGCTTTGGAGCTTTGCAAACATCACCATCTGTAACCATACAGAATAGCCCTCCAACGGCTCCAGTTGTGAACGTTACTCCAGACTTCCCCGTCACCACAGACGATTTGATTTGCACCGTAACCATTCCAAGCACTGATCCTGACGGAGACTCAGTAACCTACACCTACGAATGGTATAAGAATGGCATCCTTCAATCGGCCTATACAACAAACACGTTACCAGCATCAGCAACAACAGTGGGTGATGTATGGAAGTGTGTTGTCACCCCCCACGGATCAGACGGTCCCCCAGATGAGGATCAAGTCACCATCGTAAACTCACCGCCTGTGCTAGACCCGATTGGACCTAAATCAGTTAATGAGCTGGCTACGCTTTCCTTCACTGCCACGGCAACTGATCCCGACGTACCTCCGCAAACCCTAACCTTCTCTCTGGGAGCGGGTGCACCGCCTGGCGCTTCTATCACGAGTGGTGGTGCATTTAGCTGGACTCCTACGGAGGCTAAAGGTCCAGGTAGCTACGTCATAAGGATCATCGTGTCTGACGGAACTTTACAAGACTATGAAGATATCACTGTGACCGTAAATGAGGTGAACGTTGCTCCAATACTAGGCCCGATTGGCAACAAAGCAGTCAACGAACTAACTCTGTTAACTTTCACCGCTACTGCGTCAGATGCTGACCTTCCAGCGCAGACTTTGACTTTCTCGTTGGGTGCAGGCGCTCCGGCAGGCGCGTCGATTACATCTGCTGGTGTGTTTACTTGGACTCCAACTGAGGCTCAAGGTCCTAACAGTTACATCATAAGAATCATCGTTTCCGATGGCCTTGCCCAAGACTACGAAGACATCACGGTAATCGTAAACGAAGTCAACCTACCGCCTGTACTGAGTCCGATTGGACCTAAAACGGTTTCCGTGGGAAATCTTTTGCAATTCACCGTAACTGCTTCAGATCCCGACTTGCCTGTTCAAACTCTAACCTTCTCGGCAAGCAACCTCCCTCCAGGAGCCACCTTTAATCCCACTACTCGCGTCTTCAGCTGGACTCCCACCTCTGGGCAAGATGGAGTCTATTCTGGTGTCCACTTTGCGGTAACTGATGGGACCCTAGCGGACAGCGAAGACATAACTATCACCGTCCTTGGACCTCCAAGGCCAGTGGGAGGATACTCAATCTCACTCACGAAACAAGCTCCAGCATCCAATATAGCCGCCTACACCATGCTAATCGCCTTATTCGGCGCGGGACTAAGCCTAATGAAGCGCAAAAGAAAATAGACACGATTTCTTCTCGTTTTAAAGTGTTCAGCAATTGTCCGGAGCCTAGTTAATGAAGAGAAAGAAAGAGCATTTTCCACAAGAAAAAAAGCTGTTTTCCAACAAACAATTAATAATAGCAATGGTTATCGTAGCCACAATTGCGTTAGGTTTTCTGGTTTCCGCCTTTCTTCTGCAAACTCGAGAAGTTAAATTCTCATCTAAAGCCGCAATAATTGACCAGTTGGGAAAAGACTTACCAAACACGGAATTTAACGAAACGGTAGCCAGTCTTTTAGAAAATAACGGGTTTAACATATCTTATCACAGAAGTGAGAGCGTAAATGTCACCTTCTACAAAGGACTTGCTAAATACAATTATGGAATGATTATTCTTCGGGCTCACTCAGCACTAAGGAAAGGCAAAACAATAGTAGACTTCTTTACATCTGAAGAATACAGTGAAGATAAATATGTTTCAGAACAAGACAATGGCCTGCTAACGAAAGGCTATTATTCATGGGAACAAAATAAGTTCTACTTTGCTATTACGCCAAAGTTTATAGAAAATTTGGAGGGCTCTTTCCCTAAGAGTATAATTATCGCAATGGGTTGTAATAGCCTCAATGCGACCTGCACCGAAATGGCAAATGCTTTTATCAACAAAGGCGCCAAGGCATATATTGGATGGACAGGGCTGGTTGACCCCTCGCATACAGACTCTGAAACCATTAAATTGCTGAGAATGTTATTAGACGATAATCAAACAATAACCGACGCTGTGTCTAAAGTATCCCCAGACTGGAACTATCCTAATAGTAGGATGGAGTTTTATCCGCTATCCGCTGGCAACCTAAGAATCTCTGACCTTATGGCAGAAGCAAAGGCTATCGCAACTTTGCAAATTACATTCTTCAATTTCGAAAAAGATTTCCTAATTTACATTACAAACGTAGCCCGGTTTATCAAACTATCATAGTGTTTTGAAACTGTCGTGTATAGTTTATTGCGGAGTGCATCGCCCGTTAGACTGATTTTCTGTAATCTCCTGAATTCTTCTGCTAGCTCCTTGTCTTCTAAAACTTCAGCTGTCCACTTCTCGAAATCTCCGCGGTAGAGATGAAATTCTAAAGATTTCACGTTTACTCCATTTATCTTTTCAAAAAACTCTTTCAGAGAAGAGGCGCTTTCCCCCGTATAATTTCCAATAGAAGTGAAGAAGTAGAAGGCTTTTTCTCTTGGAAGGGTTTTCAAGGCTTTTGAAATATTTTCTTTCATTACCTGTTCCCTCCTACTTTATTATGTATTCCTTTTATAAATGTAACTTTTTCAGAGTCATTAACAATTGAAAACTGGGTTTCCTTAAACTTTTTAGTAACTATTGAGGTGCGAATTCTCAAGACTCCCAATAAAGGTGCAACATGATTGGCGATAAAGGCGTGGAGGCTTTCCTGATTCTCTGCAACAACCTTTGCCATTATCAGGAGTTCCTCTGAAAGCGATGTGTAGACTTCTAATATTCCTGGTGCGTTGCATAGTTTTTCTGCAACCCTTTCGCTTTCTTTAGGGTCTGTGTAAATTGTCATTATGGCTGTTATGCTTTTAGTTCCAGCCTTTTCCGCATCTATCAAAGCTGTATATTTCTTGATTATTCCATTCTGCTCCATTCTTTTTATTCTGTCGTAAACTGTTG
>Ga0315282_10014728_pt1 | contig 11609 bp, 10 predicted proteins | sample YL17G07_20_MG_FD_203693 | JGI IMG/M metagenome (GOLD analysis project Ga0315282, IMG submission 203693) | Sediment microbial communities from Yellowstone Lake, YNP, Wyoming, USA - YL17G07_20 | ecosystem: Environmental > Aquatic > Freshwater > Lake > Sediment | place: USA: Wyoming | collected...
CAGGGCATTCTGCAACGCCTGGGTAATCGGCCTCTGCCCGACCACTTCCTCAAAGGTCTGGGGCCGCCACTTTCTGGCCAGGACTAGATAAGACATATTAACTTCCGTGCATAGCGCAGAGCGCAAAGCGCCTAGCGCAAATCTCTTCCCCACTCTTTGCGCCATGCTCTATGCGCTCTGCCGCTTTTGGGGGTGATAGCCAGGCACCCCTGCGGCACACGGAGGCAGTTACGGCCGCTGCTTCCTTCCGGACCTGACGGGGTTGGTAACCTTCCGTTGCGCAGGACCCGGCTATCATAAATTATTTTGGGACGCGGATTTACACAGATACACGCAGATAAAAAATTAAATAATCGAAGCCAAAAAAATTCTTTACCGATTCTGATTTTGCCGCTTTTGATATTTCTTATCCTGAAAATCTGCGTTCATCTGCGTCCCATATTCTTGCCTTTATGGCGGAGAGAGAGGGATTCGAACCCTCGGTCCCACTTTTGGCGGGACACACGATTTCCAGTCGTGCCCCTTCAGCCAGCTCGGGCATCTCTCCGTCTTCCAAAAATTTAACCACAGAGAACGCAGAGAGCGCAGAGGAAACACCAGAATCGAGTTCAAAAACTAAAAAGAATATCGGCCAAGACTGATTGCAAAATTTTTATTTTTTATTCTCTGCGTTCTCTGCGTACTCTGCGGTGAATCTTCGTCGGCAAATTTTCTGCCATGCACCCTGCGTGGTGCATGGCGGAGAGGGTGGGATTCGAACCCACGTGAGAGCTTTTGGCCCCCAAGTCGATTTCGAGTCGACCCCGTTACGACCACTTCGGTACCTCTCCGGAAATACTTCATTAGCCACAGAGATCACCGAGAGCACAGAGATAATAGAATATTTTAAATATTTTTTTCTAAATTTGATTCTCTGTGGTCTCTGTGCGCTCTGTGGCAAATCGATTTTACCGTCTTTCCTGGAAGAAGCCGCGTAAGATCTCCCGGCATTCTTGCAGGAGAACGCCCGAAGTCACTTCTACTCGGTGATTCAGGCGTTTATCTTCCAACAAAGTATAAAGCGACCGGACTCCGCCCGCCCTGGGATCTTCGGCACCGAAAACCAGGCGTCCGACCCGCGCCTGGAGCAGCGCCCCCGCACACATGGCGCAGGGCTCGATCGTCACATAGAGCGTGCAGCCCGGAAGCCGGTAGTTTCCCACCTTGGCAGCCCCTTCCCGCAGGGTCAGGATTTCAGCATGGGCTGTGGGATCACATAGGGCAATGGGCCGGTTTCGACCCCGCGCGATTACCTGTCCACTGGAGACTAGAACCGCCCCTACGGGGACTTCTCCTTCCTGCCCGGCCTTCTTTGCTTCTTCGAGGGCCATGCGCATGAACTGTTCGTCTTCGTTGTCTGTGGGTCGAAGATCGATGCCCAAATCCCCGTCTCTCGTGATCGCCTGCGGCAGGAAGAGCCCCGGTTCGCAAAGGGACGGCGTAGCGGAAAATCGCCATCTCCCCGTAAAATTTCACTTTCTTTATATCATTTTCCGCTCTTTTGTCAAGGAAGAAAGGAGTGTGAAAGGTTCCTTGATTTTGGGTTGGCTTTCTGTTAGCTTAAAAAAAACTAGACGATTATGAGCCTTTCCATCCCAGAATTCGCTATCATCGCCGACGACCTCACCGGATCCCTGGATACGGGCCTGCAGTTCCGCAAAAAAGGATTGACCACGGTGGTTCCCCTGAGTTTGGCCCGTCCCTGGCCTAAAGCCCAGGCTCTGGTGCTGAACACCGATAGCCGAAATATATCTGGCGAATTGGCCTACCAGAAAGTATACCAAGCCTGCCGAAGTCTAAAATCCAAGGCCCTGTATAAGAAAATCGACTCGACCATGCGGGGGAATGTGGGGATGGAAGCCTCGGCGATTCTCGACGCCCAAAAAATTCCCAAAGCGATCATCGTCCCAACCGTGCCGGGGCAGGGCCGCACGGTGGAGAGGGGCATCCTACACGTTTATGGAGTCCCGTTGCTCCGAACTCCCTATGCCCGCGACCCCTTCCATCCTCTCTGGACCTCCCGGATCACGGATCTGCTCCAGAAGGAGGTGGGGCAGCCCGTAGGTCACATCGCCCTCAAAGAAGTGAGAAAGGACCCGACCCATTTGGCCAAAAGAATCGAGCGGAGCCCGGAACGCCTCCTGGTTGTGGATGCAGTCCTGCAAGCGGATCTGCAAGCCATCGCCTCCGGCTGGAAGCTCCTCTCCGGACAGGCTTTGGCCTGCGGTTCCGTAGGGCTGGCGGATGAGTTGGGTTTTCCCCCGAAAGTGGAAAAGAAAAGACGACACGTTTTCCCAGGGCCCCTCTTGATCATCTCGGCCAGCCGAAACCCCAGGACCGCAGAGCAAATAGAGGAGGTACGGCAACATCTCTCCCTCTCCCTGCTGGAACCAAACCTCCATTATTTAATCAACCCCCGATGGGCAGGAAGGGAGGCGGAGTCCCTTATTACCAGCCTGCGAAAAAATCTGTCCCATGGCCCTGGGGTCATCCTCACCACTACATTCCAAAAGCATTTTTCAGGGAAGGAACGAGCGATTCCCGCAGCCCTGGGGAAAGTGACGGCCCGCCTTCTTGGGAAGATACGCCTGGGAGGGTTAGTGCTTACGGGGGGCGATCTGGCCATGGGGGTCTGCCGGCATCTGGCCTCTTCCGCGCTGCGGGTCGAGGAAGAGGTTCTACCGGGAATCCCCTGCAGCACTTTGATTGACGGGCCTTTTCGGGGGCTCCGCCTGGTTACCAAAGCTGGAGGGTTCGGTGAAAAGGACGCCCTCTGGCACATTACTCAATATTTGCGAGGAAAGTATGAAAGCCAGAAAACCTAAGATCCCCATTGCGATCACCATGGGGGATGCTGCCGGCGTCGGGCCTGAGATCATCGTGAAGGCATTGGAGCGGAAAGAATTGCATCGCCACGCCCTGCCCGTGGTGATCGGGGATGGACCGACGATGGAGCAGGCATTGTCCATCGCCAAAAGCCGGCTGAAAATCCGGGCGATCTCTGACTTCGCCGAGGTCCAAGATGACCCCGCCACCATCAATGTATTGGACCTGAAAAACATAGACCTTCCGAACCTGAAACACGGGCGCGTCGATCCCATGACCGGGAAGGCGGCGGTGGAGTACATCCAGAAAGCGGTCGCGCTGGCCCTGGAAGGCCGCGTTACGGCCATGGTCACGGCCCCGATCCATAAAGAGGCAATCAACCAGGCTGGATTCCATTACTCCGGCCACACCGAACTGCTGGCCCACCTTACGGGCACCCGGGATTACGCCATGCTCCTGGCGCACGGCCCTTTCCGCGTCGCTCATGTCACAACGCATACCTCACTCCACCGGGCCTGTGAATTAATCAAGAAGGATCGAGTGCTCACCGTCATCCGCCTCACCCACGATATGTTAAAGAAATTGGGAATCAATCAACCAAGAATCGGCGTGGCGGGCCTGAATCCGCACTCCGGAGAAGACGGTCTCTTCGGGGATGAAGAGCAAAAAGAGATCGGCCCGGCGATCGCCGAAGCCAGAGAAATGGGCATGGATGTGGAAGGTCCTGTCCCCCCCGATACGGTTTTCACCAAATTGAGAGGCAAACTCTATGATGCGGTCGTAGCCATGTACCATGACCAGGGACACATCGCCGTGAAACTCGTGGGCTTTTCCATGAAAGCGGGCGGCTCAGAATGGACCAAGATGAGCGGGGTGAATCTAACCCTGGGTTTGCCCATCATCCGCACTTCTGTGGACCATGGGGTGGCCTTCGGCAAAGCGGGTGAAGGCCGGGCCAACCCCCAGTCTATGGTCGATGCCATCAAGCTGGCGGTTAAAATAGCCTCCAAGAAGGCCACCGTGAAATCTTCGGACAATTGACGGGTGAAGGTCCCCAAAAAACTTGTAATGCTTTTGGAAACATGCTAATAATTCCCATAGTGGGGGAATACCGAAGAATTTTTTCTTGCCCTATATAAATTCGTTTCTCCTTTTCAGACCTCGTGGAGGTGCCTTTCTGGAAAAAGCATTGTATTCTTCAACCAGAGCTTTACTATTGGGGATTTCTCCAATAGACAAAAAATGGAGGTGAAGGGCTATGGACGACAAAAAACTCTTAGAAGGCGAGAACGAAGGGCTTAGCCGCAGGGATTTCATTAAGACCGGCCTCGCGGGGGCGGCGGCTGTGGGCTTGGCCGCGGCTCCTCTGGATGCCTTGGCGCAGAAGGCGAAGGCGGCTCCCCCTAAAAAGGCACCCGAAGGCCCGCCAGCTCCCCCGGAGCTGAAGATCGAAAAAGACGCTGTCTTGCGAGTCCTCCGATGGGAGGTATTCGTCCAGGGCGACAAAGACCTGTGGAACAAGAACACCAAGAAATGGGAAGAACTAACCGGCTGCAAGGTGATGCTGGAGTATATCGGCTGGGAAGATGTCAGGCCTAAGGCTGCCATGGCTGCTTCCGTAGGCGCGGGGCACGACATGGTCCTCGGGTGGCACGATGACCCCCATCTCTATCCGGATAAGCTCATCGATGTTACCGATCTGGCCACCTACCTGGGCCAGAAGTACGGAGGGTGGGAATCCGTCTGCCTAAAATACGGGATCAATCCCAAAACCGGACGCTGGATCGCCATCCCCATGGGCGGCCCGGTGAACTGCATCAACTACCGGGAGAGCTGGGTAAAAGAGGCTGGCTACGAAAAACCGCCGAGTGATATCCAAAACTTCATCAAGATGTGCAAAAAGCTGAAGGCCAATGGCCATCCGCCGGGATTTGCCCTGGGACATGCCGTGGGCGACGGGAATAACTGGACTCACCAATGGCTCTGGACCTTCGGCGGAAAAAGTGTAGATCAAGGGGGAAACATTGTCATCAACTCCCCCGAAACCAGGAACGCCTTAGAGGCGGTGAAAGAATTATACGAGTCCTTAATTCCCGGAACGGCCTCCTGGCTCGATCCCCACAACAACAAGGCTTTCTTGGCCGGGGAAATCTCTGTTACTACCAACGGCATCAGCATATATGCAGCAGCTAAGAAAGATTGGCCGGATATTGCTAAAGACACGAACCACGTGAACATGCCCATTGGACCGGTGGGAAAGCCTACTGAGCTGCACCTCTTCAATCAGGCGTTTATCTTCAAGTTCACCCGCTTCCCTAACGCCTGCAAACATTATTTGATGTTCATGTTAGAGGAACCTCAGGCTGGCCCCTGGATCGATGCCATGATTGGGTACGTCGGCCCCAGTCTGAAAGCCTACAAGAATTTGCCGGTATGGACCAGCGACCCCAAGATTACCCCCTTCCGTAACTGCATTGCCAACATGCTCTGGAATGGTTACGAAGGCCTAGAGGGGCCAGCTTCGGCCGCGGCCATGGCGGAGTATATCGTAGTAGACCTCATGGGCGACGTTTGCGTACGGGGAAAGACCCCCAAAGAGGCGGCGCTGATCGCCGAGCAGCGGTTGGCCCGGTGCTATAAGAAAGCAGCCCCGCCCAAGAAGGTAGCGCCAAAGGAAAAGAAGGCTTGAGTCCGGCGCAGTTAACAACTGCAAAGGGAGGATGGCCTCAGCCGCAGTTAAGGTTCTCCAGACTGTTGGAGAATCGCACCTTACTCGGCTTTCTCTTGGTTCTTCCGGCTGAAGCCATCCTCCTCATTTTTTTGGCCTATCCCTTCATCCTGGGCCTATGGCTCGGTTTCACGGATACTCTCGTCGGTGGAGAGGGAGAATATATTGGCTTTGAAAACTACGTGAGCCTTCTGAAAGATTCCACTTTCTGGCTGGTTACCTACAACACTTTTTTCTATACCATCGTAGCTGTGATCCTCAAGGCCATCTTGGGCTTTGCTTTAGCCATCGTCCTCAATCGCGATTTCAAAGCCAAGGGAGTCACCCGGGCAATCATTCTTCTGCCCTGGATCATCCCCACGGCGCTTTCAGCCATTGCCTTCTGGTGGCTCTACGACTCAACCTTCAGCGCCATCAGCTGGTCTCTGATCAAGATGGGCCTCATCAGCCATAGAATCGACTTCCTCGGTGATCCGAACAACGCCCGGTGGTCCTTGATCATTGCCAATGTCTGGAGGGGGATTCCCTTCTTTACCATCGGTCTTTTGGCCGGACTGCAGACCATCAACCCCACCCTTTACGAGGCGGCAGCCATTGACGGGGCGGGGTCTTGGGCCAAATTCAGACGCATCACCCTACCCATGGTCGTACCTCTCCTGGCGGTCGTGACTACTTTCTCCACCATTTGGACGTTTGGAGATTTTCAGTTGGTCTGGGTTATAACCAAAGGGGGACCGGTTAATGCCACCCACCTCTTCGGTACCCTCTCCTTCCAGAGGGCCATCCCCGGCGGCCACTTTGGGGAAGGCGCGGCCATTTCTAATTTTATTCTACCCATCCTGGTCATTTGCGTTCTCATCAGCTTCAAATACTTGAGAAGGGAGGACTGAGGGGTGCACGAATCATTCGGGGGAAAATTTATTAAGTTTTACCTCCCCCTGGCCGTTTTCATCATTTTTCTTCTGTTTCCTTTCTATTGGATGGTCAACACCAGCCTCAAGCCGATGAAAGAGTTGTATAACTTGAAGTTGAACCCTTTTTACGTGCATAATCCCACACTGGAGAATATAAAATACTTGCTTTTCGAGACTATCTTCATGCGCTGGATGTACAATACATTTTTTGTAGCTATTCTCTCCACGGTGGTTTCCCTGGGAACCAGTCTACTCGCGGCTTATGCCATCCAGCGGCTCAAATTTAAAACTTCTGGCCCGACCGGGCTGGCCATCTTTTTCGGGTATCTGATTCCGCCGACCATTCTTTTCATCCCTTTGGCCGCGATTATTTTTAAGCTTAAATTGTGGGACTCGCTTTGGGCGTTAGTCCTCACTTATCCTACATTCCTCATCCCCTTCTGCACCTGGCTGCTCATGGGATATTTTAAATCTATCCCCAAGGAGATGGAGGAGTGCGCCATGATCGACGGAGCCAGCCGACTGCGGGTATTCTGGAGCATCATCATTCCCCTTTCCCTTCCCGGAATTTTCTCGGCCGGAATTTTCGCTTTCACTCTCTCCTGGAATGAGTTTTTATACGCTTTGTCTTTCATTTCGACCACAGAGAGCAAAACAGTTCCCATTGGCTTGGTCACCGAACTAGTTCGCGGCGATGTCTATCATTGGGGACCACTGATGACCGGGGCGCTCTTGGCTTCTCTGCCAGTCGCCTTGGTCTATTCTTTCTTTGTCGAACATTATGTCGCCGGGCTAACCGGCGCGCTAAAGGAGTGAATAAATGGCCAAAGTAGTCATGGAAAATCTGAGCAAGTATTTCAACGAAGTGGTAGCGGTGAAAAGCTTCGACCTGGAAATTCCGGATAAGGAGTTCATGGTCCTGGTTGGCCCCAGTGGCTGCGGCAAGACTACGACCCTGCGCATGGTCGCCGGCCTGGAGGAAATCACCGACGGCAACATCTACATCGATGATAAGCTGGTCAACCACCTGCCGCCCAAGGACCGGGACATCGCCATGGTCTTCCAGAACTACGCTCTTTACCCGCACATGACGGTCTACCAGAATATGGCCTTTGGCCTGACCCTGCGTAAATTTCCCAAGGAAGAGATCAATCAGCGGGTCAAAGAGGCGGCCGAGATCCTCAATATCGGCGAGCTTCTGGAGCGCAAGCCCAAGGCCTTATCCGGCGGGCAGCGGCAGCGAGTGGCCGTCGGGCGGGCGATCGTGCGCAAGCCCAAAGTCTTCCTCTTCGACGAGCCGCTCTCCAACCTGGATGCCAAATTGCGGGTGCAGATGCGCGTAGAACTCAAGAAGCTCCACGACCGCTTGCAGACCACCATCATCTACGTCACCCATGATCAAGTCGAAGCCATGACCATGGGCGACCGCATCGTGGTCATGAAGGATGGGCTGAAGCAACAGGTGGGGGCTCCCCTGGAGCTTTATTTTCATCCCGCGAACAAATTCGTCGGCGGGTTCATAGGCAGTCCCGCCATGAACTTTATGGAAGCCGACCTGGTTTCGGAACAGGGAGGGCTCTTCTTGCAGGCCCCGGGGTTCAAGTTAGAAATTCCTGAGGACAAAGCGGCCAAGGTAAAGGGGTATGACCAGAAACGGGTGATCTTCGGGATTCGGCCGGAGGATTTGCCGGAGGCGTCTTGCACCGTTCCGGGTGAGACGTTTGACGTCCTGGTGGAAGTGATGGAGCCCCTGGGGAGCGAAGTATACCTGGACGTGAAAGCCGCTGAGGCATCGCTAATTGCCCGGGCTGAACCCAACACCAAGGCCAAGCCTCATACAAAGTTGTGCCTCAAACCCGCGATGGAAAACATGCACCTTTTCGACATCCGGGATGAACAGGCGCTGCTTTGAAGCATAGCGCAAAGCGCAAAGGGCATAGCGGAAAAAATTGTTGGCTTGTCTTTAACTCTTTGCTCTATGCGCTATGCTCCAGGCTTTTTTTCTTAGCCTCCAGCCAGAATGGGCAGGAAAAGAATTCGATCCCCTTCCTTCAGTTTCGTGTCCATCCCCTGAGGGAGATTAATATGGTTGTTGATCAATAGGCTGACCTCGCTGGAAAGGCTCTGGGTCCGGGGATCGAATACGGCCTCCGCAAACGGTTCAATCTGCCCCGCCAGGCGGCTTAAGAGGGAACGTAACGATTCCCCTTCTTCCAATGGCTCCTCCATGATGAGGGGCCCGGGCTGATCAAAACCGAGGCGGTCAGCCATCCAAAATTCCAGTCTCACCTTCGAAATCATAAGGGAATATTTCCGTGCTTTCTTTCTGCCCGGGTTATCTTCTTATTCTCCAGCATCTCCAGGGACCGGATGATATGGATCCGGGTCTCCTGGGGGCGGATCAGGATGTCGATTTGCCTCTTGGAAGCCGTGTAATAGGGGTTTACAAACTTTTCCCGGTACTCCTGAATCTTTTCCTCCCGCACCCGCTCCTTATCCGCGACGGCGTCGAGCTCCCTTCGGTACAGGACGCTTACGGCTCCCTCGGCCCCCATGATCGCGACCTCCGCGCTGGGCCAGGCCAAAACAATATCCGCCCCCAGCTCCTTGGAGTCCATGGCCGAGTAAGCCCCGCCGTACGCTTTGCGGATGATGCAGGTGACCTTGGGCACCGCCGCCTCTTTCCAGGCATACAGCATCTTGGCCCCGTGGCGAATGATCCCCTTGTGCTCTTCCTTGATTCCCGGAAGATACCCGGGAGTGTCCACGAAGGAGATCAGGGGGATGTTGAAACAGTCGCAGGTGCGGATAAAGCGGGAGGCCTTATCCGCGGCATCGCAGTCGATCGCCGCGCCGAGAAAAAACGGGTTGTTCGCCGCGATGCCCACCGGCTTCCCGGCCATTCGGGCAAACCCGGTAACCATGTTCCGCGCGTATCCCGCTTTGACTTCGAAGAAATCCCTGTTGTCCACGACCAGGGAGATCAGGCGACGCATATCATAGACCTTTTTGGAGGTGTCCGGAAGGAGGTCCGCCAAAGCCTCTTCGCATCGTCCGGCGTCATCCGATGCTTGGGCCACCGTTGGCTTCTGAGTGCAGTTGGCAGGGAGATAGCTCAGGAGCTTCTTGATCTTGGCGAGGCAGTCCCTGTCGTTCTGGCTCACAAAATCGGCGACTCCCGAGATCTGGCTGTGGATCTTCGCTCCGCCCAGCTCCTGGCTTCCAATCGCCTGGCCGGTAACTTCTTTGATGACCAGAGGTCCGGTGATGAACATCTGGCTCGTCTTCTCCACCATGAGGATGAAATCCGTGAGCGCCGGCGAATAGACCCCGCCTCCCGCGCAGTTTCCCATAACCGCCGAAATCTGGGGGATCACGCCGGAAGATTCCACGTTCTCCGCAAAAATCATGGAATAAGCGCCCGTACCCTCCTGAATTCTTCCTCCGCTGGAGTCGATTAGCCCTACAATCGGGGAACCCGCCTGTCTGGCCATCCGGGTAATGGACACGATCTTCTGACCATGGACTTGGCCCACAGAACCGCCGAGGGCCGTGAAATCCTGGGAGTAGACAAAAACCAGCCGGCCGTCCACTTTGCCATAGCCCGTGATGACCCCGTCGCCCCAGGGCCGATTCTTCTCCATACCAAAGTCGGTACACTGGTGCTGGCCCAGCAGGGCGATCTCGACAAACGTTCCGGGGTCCAGGAGATTTTCGATCCGCTCTCGCGCCGTAAGCTTGCCTTTGGCATGTTGCTCATCGATCCTCTTTTGCCCGCCCCCGGCCCGGGCGGTTTCTTCCACTTGCCCTAACTTTTCGATCTCAGCTTTAATAATGGACATCGTTCAACCCCCGTCCTTTTCCTTTTTTAAACGAAGGTGACCCCAGGGCGCCGTCCCCGGCAGGTTCAGCAAAATAGAAATCGTGGACCCCCCGTACATGGCACAGTGCTAGATCTAAATGGCTTTTTCTTCCCTTAAGTTGGCCAGGTCCTCTTCGCTCAGTCCAAGCAAATTCATGAATACTTCTTCCGTATGCTCACCCAGCACCGGGGACGCCCGCTCAAGTTTCACCGGGGTCCTGGAGAGTTTGATCGGGCTGTTTACCACCCTCAACATTCCGGCCTGGGTATGTTTTACCTGTGTGATCATTTCCCGGGCAAGGGTATGCGGGTCGCTGGCCACCTGAGGCACCGTATTCACCGGCCCGCAGAAGAGCCCGCCCCCGATATCTCCAATGGAAAACCCTACCCGTACTGGGGGACCCCCTTCCTCCCCGGTGATCGATAGGGTTCCTCCCATGCCCTGGACGATCACATCGTAAGCGGGCCGGTGGGCATAAGGGCTAGTCCGCCCAAAGCCCGAGCAGGCCGCATAAATGATTTTGGGGTTGACCTCTCGAACCGCGGCGTATCCCAGACCCAGCCGGTCCATTACTCCCGGGCGGAAATTTTCCACCAGGACATCGGATTTTTTAGCCAGGGACAGGACCATCTCCTTACCGCGAGGATGCTGCAGGTTTACGGTTACACTCTTCTTTCCCCGGTTCACGCTCAAGAAGTAAGAGCTTACTTCTTTGACGAAAGGGAAATTCTTCCGGGAAGTATCTCCTCCCTCGGGGTTTTCCACTTTAATCACCTCTGCCCCCAAATCGGCCAGGAGCATGGCACAAAAAGGGCCGGCCAAAGCCCAGGTCATATCCAGGACTCTTACATTCTCTAAAGGACCGGCCATAAATACCTCTCTTTCAACGGAACCCAGAATCGAAATACGGGGGCCAGAGTGCGGGAGTGAGAATAAAAGCGACTCTGAATTCTATCATATACTTTTCCCCTTGACTCGTGTCAATCCGGCTAATTTTTCTTAAAAATGGTTCGAATGGGAGCGAAAATCGGGCCGGAGAAAAAGATCCAAGATTCCCTTTGTGGCGATCATTATATACATGTTTAATGAATAGCGGTCAAGCCAATCTTTCACCAGGCGTTTTTGGCCGGTAATTGGCTGCCCCTTTAGCCTCCCATCGAATAGATGATATGTTATGATGGGTGAAAAATCGATGCTCAGGGGTAGTTAGTTTTCAACCGGAAACACCCTCTCCCCTCG
>Ga0315282_10014729_pt1 | contig 11609 bp, 8 predicted proteins | sample YL17G07_20_MG_FD_203693 | JGI IMG/M metagenome (GOLD analysis project Ga0315282, IMG submission 203693) | Sediment microbial communities from Yellowstone Lake, YNP, Wyoming, USA - YL17G07_20 | ecosystem: Environmental > Aquatic > Freshwater > Lake > Sediment | place: USA: Wyoming | collected...
CCAAAGGTGGGGTACTCACGGTGCCGCAGGGCCATCAGCTCGCCCTCGGGGGTTCGAGCGGTGGCCTCCAGGTCATCGGGCAGCGGCTCGGCCACGACCAGGGAATGGTACCGGGTGGCCCGCAGGGGAGACGGCAGCCCGGCAAAGAGGTCGCGGCCGTTATGCTCGACCGACGACACCTTGCCGTGCATCAGCCGGCCGGCCCGCACCACCTGGCCGCCGAACGCCTGCCCGATCGCCTGGTGCCCCAGGCAGACGCCCAGGATCGGCACCGACGGGGCAAAGCGCCGGATGGCATCCACCGAGATACCTGCGTCGTCGGGGGTGCCGGGGCCGGGCGAGATGACGATGTGCGACGGCGCCCGCTCGTCGATGGCGTCCAGGTTGAGCGCATCGTTGCGCACCACCTCGACCGAGGCCCCCAGTTCGCCCAGGTATTGGGCCAGGTTGTAGGTGAAGCTGTCGTAGTTATCGATTAGCAGAATCATCTCACGCCTCCACTCCCCGGTTCTCATCCTCTGCCGCCCGGACTGCTTCGGCCAGGGCGCGCGCCTTGTTGAGCGCCTCCTGATACTCGCGGCCGGGGTCACTGTCGGCCACGATGCCCGCCCCCGACTGGATGTAGGCTGCGTCTCCCTGCATGACGATGGTGCGAATGGCGATGCACGAGTCCATAGAACCGTCGTATCCCACGTAGCCGATCACCCCGGCGTAAAGCCCGCGCCGCGAGCCCTCCAGCTGCTCGATGATCTCCATAGCGCGCACCTTGGGCGCGCCGCTGACCGTGCCGGCCGGGAAGGTGGCTTGCAGCAAGTCGAGGGCATCGCGGCCGGCTTGCAGCCGGCCCCGCACGTCGGAGACGATGTGCATGACGTGCGAGTAGCGTTCGATGGCCATCATCTCCTCGACCCGCACGCTGCCGTACTCGCAGACGCGCCCCAGGTCGTTCCGGCCCAGATCCACCAGCATCACGTGTTCGGCGCGTTCCTTCTCGTCGGCCAGCATTTCCTCGCCCAGCGCCGCATCCTCGGTCAGCGTGGCACCCCGCGGGCGGGTGCCGGCGATGGGGCGCACCTCAGCGATGCCGTTTTCCAGGCGGACGTGCATCTCGGGGCTGGCGGCGATCACGTGCAGCGGCGGGGTGCCCAGCCCACCCGGAAAGCGCAGAAACACCATGTAGGGCGAGGGGTTCAGCCGGCGCAGGGCGCGATAGATGTCGAAGGCGCGCGCGTGGGTAGTGCGGGACAGGCGCTGCGAGAGCACCACCTGGAAGATGTCGCCGGCCGCAATATGCTCCTTGGCGCGGCGCACTATGTCCTCGTACTGCTCCTGGCTGAGGTTCGAGGCCAGCGCGAAAGGCTCGCCGTCCGGCGTCGCCGGCGCCGCCTCGGCCTGCGGGATGGGCGCGCCCAGGCGGGCGACAATCTCGTCGATGCGGGCCGTGGCGCGCCGGTAGGCCGACCGGGCATCGCGGCCGTCGGCCGGATCGCCCAGCCGAGCATTCACGATCACCAGCAGGCGCTGCCGGGCGTGGTCGAAGGCGACCAGCGTGTCGGCCAGCATGAAGGCAGCCTCGGGCAACCCCAGCTCGTCGGCGGCCGTGGCGGGCAGCCGTTCGAAGCGGCGCACTGCATCGTAGCTCAGAAACCCCACCGCGCCGCCGCTGAAGCGGGGCAGGTCAGGCAGCGGCACCGGCCGGCTGGAAGCCAGCTCGGCTCTGAGCACCGACAGCGGCGTGGCTGCCCCGTCGAGCGGCACCAGGCGCTGCGACCCCTGGCCGCCGATCACCATCCGGTCGCCCATGGCGCTCAGCACCGCCCGGGGACGCACCCCGATGAACGAATAGCGCGCCACCTGGTGGCCGCCGGTGATCGATTCCAGCAGGAAGCTGGCACCCTCGTCCTGCAGCTTCAGGTACACGCCGACCGGAGTTTCCAGGTCGGCGGGCAGTTCCCGGTACACCGGCACCACGTTGCCTTGCTCGGACAGCCGCTCCAGCCGGGCGAAACTGGGTTGATACATGCTGACCCTCCTCATGAAAAAAGCCCTCGCGTCCACTGATCGTTGGCGATCAAGGGGACGAGAGGGCCTGTCTGGTCAACTCCCGCGGTGCCACCCCGCTTAGACCGGCGCCGCCCGCTCCACCCTGCCTGAAACAAAAAGACCCTCTGCGAAACGCACGAGGGTCACCCGGCTGGCCAGTCTCACTCAACAGGTACGCGGCTGCTGCCCATCTCTGGCTCGGCAGCCTGAATACCCGGCTCCCAGTTAACGGTGGAGTCTCCGGTGCCGTCTACTGATCGAGCCTGCCGCTCGACGTTCGGGGCACAACTCCCGGGCCCATTCCCCGCCCGCGCGCGTACCGGACTTTCACCCACCGCCGGCTCTCTGAACGCTGCTTGAGCAGATACTACTCCCGTTCACAGTCGTCAATCTTAAGTTGGCTAAGATTATACCATGCAATTCGGGACCTGTCAAATCTAAGGAATACTATGGGTTGGGGGCGGCGATTTGGTGGCTTCGTGAGAACCCCGTTCCCAAACCGAGACACACGCGAGATTGTGAACAACTTGACAAATCGCCGAAATGGGTATAAATTAGGTGAAGAGCCTCACCGAATTCGGGGTGAAAGATGTGACTATCTGCCCGCGTGCCATCCAACCCGCCGTCGAAGCGGCCCTGTTCCGGGGTAAACTGATCGTCATCTACGGCGCACGCCGGGTGGGCAAGACCACCCTGTTGCGTGCCCTCCTGGGTGCCCACCCCGGCATTTCTCTCTACCTCGACTGCGATGAGCCGGATGTTCGGGAGACGCTGACCGGGCGCACCTCCACCGAGCTGCGCGCCCTGCTGGGCAGCCACAAGCTGGTCGCCATCGACGAGGCTCAACGGGTCAAGAACATTGGCCTGACGCTCAAGCTGCTGGTAGACACCTTCCCCGACACTCAGGTGATCGCCACCGGTTCATCGTCGTTCGACCTGTCCAACACGATCAACGAACCGCTCACCGGCCGTAAGACTGTGTATCAGCTGTATCCCCTGGCGGTGGGCGAGCTGCTGGTGGTACAGACCCGGCTCGAGCTGCAGCGTCTGCTCGAACACCGCCTGCGTTACGGCATGTATCCGGGCGTGGTCTTTGGCGACGACCCGGCGGCCGAGGTGATCGAGATTGCCACCAGCTATCTATACCGGGATGTGCTAGAATACCAGGCGGTCAAGAGCTCCGACCTGTTGCGCCGGCTGTTGCAGGCGTTGGCTTTGCAGGTGGGCGGCGAAGTGTCGTTTAATGAACTGGCGCGGCTGCTCGGCCTGGATAAGGCGACGGTGGCCCGCTACGTGGGGCTGCTGGAGCAAGCCTACATCATCTTCCACCTGCCCCCCTTCAGTCGCAACCTGCGCAAGGAGCTGGGCAAGCTGCGCAAGGTGTATTTCTACGACCTGGGGGTGCGCAACGCGTTGCTCAACAACTTCAACCCGCTGCAGCTGCGTCAGGACGTGGGCGCTTTGTGGGAGAACTTTTTCATCAGCGAGCGCATCAAGTACAATCACAACCGGCACTGGCCGGTCAACACTTACTTCTGGCGCACCTATGACGGAGCCGAGCTGGACTACCTGGAAGAAGAAGGGGGCCAGCTGACCGGCTTTGAGTGCAAGTGGGGTGCTGCCCGGTGGCGCGCGCCGGCGGCATTCACCCAGACCTATCCTGGCAGCCAGCTGCAGCCGGTCACGCCCGCAAACTACCTGGAATTCCTGGCGCGGGGTTGAACGGAGACTACCTGGATATGCAGCCTGTGACTCAGCAGGACCCCATCGCGGCGCGCCTGACGCGCCGGGCGCGGGTGGTCGTGGCCGCGCAGCCGGCCCGCCAGGTCCATCCCCTGCGCCAGCTGCGGCGCTACCTGCCCGGCTGTGAGCTCGAGGTGGTCGAGCCGGCCGAATTGGCGAGCGCGTGGCCGGCACTCCAGCCGGACCGCGTCGACTTGGTGGTGGCACTCGCCGATTCGCCCGCCGCGGCGCTTGCCGGACTGGCCGGCGCGGACGAGCTGAGCGGGCTGGCAGAGGATGCGTTCATCCTGCGCACCGGTCAGTGGCAGGGGCGGCCGGCGCTGCTGGCGGCCGGCGGCGGCCTGCCGGGGCTGATCCACGCGGTGAACGAACTGGGGTCGCGCCTGGCCGAGCGCGGCGGCGCGCTGGAGCTGCCGGTGCTCGACGTCCGCCAGGAGCCCGCCCTGCCCTATCGCCTGCTGTGGACGTGGGATCACTCCACCAACTGGTACCTGGAGCAGGTCGGCCTCCAGGAAATCGGCGCACTCAACTATTATGCCAAGCCGGCCGAAGGCTTCCTGGAGGATTACCGGCGCCTGGTGGACTTCATGAGCCTGGAGCGCATCGGCGGTGTCACCATCTACGGGTTCCTGCGCGATAACCACGGCGGCGTCGAGGCCGCCCAGGAGCTCTGCCGCTACGCAGCCGAGCGCGGGGTGCGCATCCTGCCCGGGGTGGGCATCAATGCCTACGGCGGCATCTACTGGGAGGGAGAGCACCCCTACAACCTGAGTCACTGGCTGCGCCTGCACCCGGAACTGCGGGCGACCCTGGCCGAACGCCCCGCCTTTCACATTCCGGAATTCCCGCAGCTGTGGTTCCCCGAGACGCACTACACGGATGCCGCCTGCCCCTCGAAGCCCGAGAACGCCCGCTATCACGAGGAAGCCATCGGCTGGCTGGCCGAGACGTTCGACATCGGTGGGATCAACTTCGAGACCGGCGACTACGGCGTGTGCGCCTGCGCCGACTGCGCGGCCCGGCGCGGCGCCGACGAAACCTGGTCGCACAAGGATATGGCGCTCTTGTATCCGCGCCTGTTTGAGGCTGCCCGGCGCCGGCGGCCCGACCTGTGGCTGGTGTGCGAGGCATATTGGGACAACCTCCTCGACCTGGAGGCGCTGGCGCCACTGGCTGAGCTGCCCGAGGATGCCATCTACCAGTTCTGCATCAACCGTTCCTACTGGCCAAAGGTGAGGGATAACCTGACGCGCGAGCACGTCTCGCGCCTGCCGCGGCCCAGGAACATCGTGCGCACCCACATGGGCACCCAGTGGAACCACGAGCGCTACGCGCTGGTCGCGCGCCGTTTTGCGCAGCTGATGCAGCTGGTCCGGCACACCGGCATGCAGGGCGCCACGATCTTCGGTGAGGTGAGCGCCTTCAACACCGCCAACGAGATCAACACCCTGGCCTTTGCCCATTTTGGCTACCAGGCTGATCTGACCTGGGAACGCTTTGTCGCCGAGGACCTGGGCGCGCGGCTGGGCGGCACCCAAGCCGCCGAACGCTACCTGGCCTTGCTGGAAGTGCCGCCCGAAGCGCCGGCGCTTCGCCAGGCCGCCGCCGAGGCGCGCGCCGTCGCCGCCGGCCTGTCCGGCGAACCCTACCGCCGCTGGGTCTGGCTTCAGAACCGGCTGCACCGGAAACTGATGATGTCAGGGCAATAATGCGAGGAGGCATACCATGCGGATCGAACCCAACCTGTACCTGATCGGCAGCGGACAGCTCGGCTTTGACTTGAGCGACCCATATGACTGCAATGTGTACGTGTTCGACTCGGGCGACGCCTGCATCGCCTTCGACGCGGGCGCCGGCCTGGGCATCGATCAGATGCTGGCGGTGTGCCGCCAGGATGGCCTGGACCCGGCCAGAATCGGCCACCTGTTCCTGACGCATGCCCACGCCGACCACGCGGGCGGCGCGGCGCACCTGCGCCAGCGGGTTAACCCGACCATCTATGCCGGGCACGCCACAGCCCGTATCGTGGCCAGCGGCGACGAAGTGGCCATTAGCCTGCCGGCAGCCAGGGCGGCCGGGATGTATCCGGCCGATTACGTTTATCACGCCTGCCCGGTGGATCGCGCCCTGGAAGCGGGCGAGGTGGTGGAGATCGGGTGCTTCCGGGTCGAACAGATTGCCACCCCCGGGCACAGCCATGACCACAGCTGTTACCTGGTCAGCGGCCCGCAGCGGACTTACCTGATTGCGGGCGACGGGGTTTTCTTTGGGGGCAAGGTCATCCTGCAGAATACGTATGATTGCAGCGTGCCCCACCTGCTGGCCTCGCTGCGCCGGCTGGCCGAATACTCATTCGATGCCCTGCTGCCGGCGCACCTGAATTTCAGCCTGTGTTGCGGCAAGCGCCACATCGAGGCGGCGTGCGCGGTCATCGACCGGTTGGGCTGCCCGCCGGCGATTTTCTAGTTTCACCGCAGAGGCGCAGAGAGCGCAGAGGAATCTATAGGAATCTCTGCGCCCTTTGCGTCTCTGCGGTGGATTTCCGGTCAGCTGATCGTCACGACCCTCGAGTCGTATCCCGTGGCACCGTTCGGAAACGTGTCGGCCACCGTGGAAATCTGCAAAGTGCCGGCACCGTCGGTGGCGCGCACCCGAATAATGTGGCGCCCGCTGACCGGCGGCCAATCGTAGCGCCACTGCACCCATGTCAGCGGGCCGAGCGGCGGGGTGCGCAGGATCGCCTCGGCCCAATCGCCGCCGTCGACCTGCACCTCCACCTTGCTGATGCCGCGATCGCCGGCCCAGGCGATGCCGCCGATGGGCACCTTGCCGTCCACAGGTTGGTCCTTGTCGATGGCGTCGATCACCGAGATGATCTGCGGGCGCGCCTCCTCGCTCCAGCTGCGCTCCACCCAGAACCCGGGCTTGTACTGGTCGGTCGCGGTGATGTGCACGATCCACTTGGGCTGCTTCATACCATAGCGGTTGGGGATGGTGATGCGCAGCGGAAACCCATGCTCCTGCGGCAGTGTCTCGCCGCCCATGCCATAGACCAGCAAGGTGCGCGGGTCGAACATGTCCTCGAACACCACGGTCTCGTAGAAGCTGTCGGCAGACTCGAGGTACAGGTACCTGGCCTCGGGACCGATCCCCAGGTCGGTGAGCACGTCGCGCAGCCGGGCCCCGGTATAATAGGTCGTGCCGATCAGGTCGCCGCCCTCCGGGTTAGAGATGCAGGCCTGGGTGACCGGCTGAGTGACCGCCGGGTAGGCCATCAGGTCCTTGAGCGTGAGTGAGCGCGCCTTGTCAAACATGCCATCCACCTTCAACACCCAGCTGGCCTCGGCCACCTCCGGCGGAAATGCATCGATGTCGACCCGGTAGAAATCCGCATTCGAGGTCACTTCGGGGCGGGTGCCGGGCGCAGGCGGCACGCGCTCACGCATCGTCTCATTGGCGATGACGGTTGCCACTGCTGGGGGTGCCGGTGTGGGGGTGCCGGTCGGGGTGGCGGTGGGGCCCGCCGTGGGCTGGGCCGCGGCGGTGGCCGGGGGCGCCTGGGTTGGGGGCGCTTCAGGCTGAGGCGCAGCGGTGGGTTGGCTGGCCAGGGGCTGGCTGGCGCCCACCGGTGTGGTTTGCTCCCCAAACAGGCGTCCCACCTCCCAGGCCACTGCCGCCAATACCAGCCCGCCGCCCGCCATCCTGCGGAGCGCTGCGCGCCGGCCGGCGTCGGCATCCTCTCCCAGCTGGACCAGCTGCCGCTGGCCGTCCAGCGCCACGCCCAATACGGTTACCCAGCCGATCGTCAACACAGCCAGCCACAGCCAGGCAGCTGCCGACAGCGGGGCGCTTCGCAGGCTGAGCTCGACAGACGCGGTTGCCAGGAAAACCAGCGCCCCCAGCGTCATCCCCAGCCGCCAGCCCGGCCACGCGCTGCCTCGCATGGCCAGAGCGACGATCACCCCCAGCACGATGCTGCCGGCCAGCACCATGCCGATGCCCATCAGTTGCTCGATCTGCTTGGCGGCGGCCGCGGTCGGGCCCAGATTCAAGAGCCGGACCAGGCGTATGTTGGTATCGATGGTGAGGGTGAGGATGCTCCCCGGCAGCGTGCGCGCCAGCCAATCGAACAGGTTGAATGGGATAAAAGGCAGACCCGCCAGCTGCTCGCCCACGTAGGATAGAGCGATGGCAACCAGGCCGGTCAGGCCACCCAGCCAGGCCCCCACCAGCAACGACGGAGACCTGGCCGCTTGCTCAAGTTGAGTACGGCCATTGCGATCCATCTCGGCCTCACTCTCTCATAAGAGATAAGTTTCTCTATCTACTATTCGTCATGACTATCAATATTACGCAGCTGGCAGCCTGCGGGATCTGCGCCGAAGGTGCCAGCTGGACCGGGAAAAGTGGTTCTCCGTCGCAGGTCAGCCTATGCTGCTTTGAACAGGCAATGCGACACATTCTGGAAGAACACCAGCTGCTCCAGAAAACGATCCATGGCGACGATCTGCGGCGCGTGGCCGCCCGGCATCTCCACCGTTTGCGCGTTGGGCAGCTGCGCCGCCAGGGCGTCGATGACTTGATGCAGGAATGCCGCGGAGCCGGTGCCCGTCCAATCCGTAGTCCACTGAAAGCAGCTGCACCGAAATCACCTGGCGGTTGGCCGCCAGTCTCTCGACGTGCGGCTTCCAGCTCAGCGACCCGGTCAGACCCCCGGGCACCAACACCAGCGGAGCGCCGCGGCCGGCGACCTCGGTCCTCATCTTCAGCTGCACTTCAGGCAGCGTTCTTGTCATGACGGTCATTGTGTCTTCTCCTACATCGGCGGCAGCAGTCCCAACTGATCGAGCAGGGTCGCGCGATCCCAGAATACCCAGGAGCGGGTGACCTTACCGTTCTTGATCTCCCACGTACCGCTGCCGGGCACGGTTGCCTTCTTTCGGGTGGGTGGGACAGTCTTGCCCGATGGGGTCTGCATCGGGCCGGTGTGCGTGCCGGTGGCGGTCCAGTGCATGACGACGTAGTCGCCGCTGGCGATCGTCTCCTTTACCGTGAAGCGCAGGTCGGGAAATGCAGTCAGAAAGACCTGGAGGAATGCCCGGTTCTGCTCCCCGGTCAGGCCGGGTGCCCCCGGCTGCTCTCCCTTGAAGTTGGCCGCAAAGAGCTGACCGAACTTCTCCAGGTCGTGGGCGTTCAAAGCATCCCAGGTGGATTGCACGATCTTGATGTTGTCCTGTTCGGACATGGTGCGCCCCCTTTTTCAGCGGGCCCCGTCGCCGGGCTTGATATTCTGATTGATATGGAAGAAGTTGTCCGGGTCGTACTTTCGCTTGATCGTCACCAGGCGCTGGTAGTTGTCGCGGTAGCTGGCCTGGACCCGATCCTGGCCCTCGTCCATCATGAAGTTCACGTAAGCGCCGCCGGCTGAGTAGGGATGCAGCGCCGACCAATACTCCTTGGCCCAGGCGGTCATCCGCTCGTTGTTAGCCGGGTTGGGATCGATCCCCACGATCACCTGGGCCCAGCGGCTGTTCCGGTAGGCCCAGGCAGTCTCATTCTTGCCCACCCGATGCACGGCGCCATCGATCGGGTACATATGGATGGTCGACAGCCCGGCCGGCGGCTGGGAGCCATATTTCACGTGCTCTGCGATCGCCCCATCACTTATTTCGTTGACAAAGTCGGCCTTCCAGTACCACTGCAGGCCGGGTGGCAGCAAAGGATCGAACAGGCTCTGCAGCACCGGGTGCGGCATGGGGCCGACCAGGTCAAGCGCCGGTGGGCCAAACTGCCGGATTGGCTTAAACACCTGTTCGGCCTTATCCATCGGCCCGGTGTAGCACCAGATCACGCCGCACATGGGCTTGTTGTGCAGCGACTCGGGGAAGATAGGAACTGGCGGCACGTTCAAGAAGACAAAGAACCCGTTGAGGTCCTCGGGGGCCTGGGCGATGAACTCCCGATACCAGCGCAGGGTGTCCGCGGCACGCTCGACGGGCCAGAGTGTCGGGCCGGCGTAGTCGATGCTGACCGGGTGCGCCTTGAACAGGAACGAGGTGACCACCCCGAAGTTACCGCCGCCGCCCCGGATGGCCCAAAAGAGGTCCGGGTTCTCCTTGGCGCTGGCGGTGACAAAGCGCCCATCTGCCAGCACCAGGTCTGCCTCCAGCAAGTTGTCGATCGTCAGGCCATATTTGCGCGTCAAATGGCCGATGCCGCCGCCCAGCGTCAGCCCGGCCACGCCGGTGGATGCGACGGTGCCGGCCGGCACCGCCAGACCGAAGACATGGGTGGCGTGGTCGACTTCCGCCCAGGTGCAGCCGCCCTCAACGCGCACGGCGCGCGCCGCCGGATCGACCCGAATTCCTCTCAGGGACGACAGGTCGATCACCAGGCCGTCATCACAGGTGCCCAGGCCGCCCACGTTGTGCCCGCCGCCGCGGATGGCCACCGCCACGTCGTTGTCGCGGCCAAAGTTGACGGAGCGGATCACGTCGGCCACGTTAGCACAGTGGGCGATCAGGGCCGGGTGCCGGTCAATCATACCGTTGTACACCTTGCGCGCCGTTTCGTAGTCGGCATCCCCCGGCCGGATCAGCCGGCCGCGCAGGCTCGACGCAAACTCCTGGATTCTCTGGGGTGACACTCCCAGCAGTATGGCGCGCTCATGTCGTTTGGCGGAAGATTCCTCCACTTTCGGGGCGATGGTTTGCTTCTGTTGGATAGCCATATTCTGTCTCCTATGTTGCACTCACGTTGATGCGAGAGGGTCATCTGACGGGTCATACGCCTCTGCCAGGTGAGCCGGTTCACTGTTGGCAGCACGGCCTTGTCTTCGGCACCAACAGCCAATTGTTCCCGCCAGCTATGCCCAGCTGTCCCCCGACGGCCCCGTTGGGAAACTCCGCGTTGTAGACGTTAACGTAATAGGCCTCGGGATGGTAGCGCAGGGCCTGGATCAGCCGGGTATCGGCGGCCACACACCCCTGGGAAGAGCCATGGGTGGGTGGCACGAGCTGTGCCACGGCTGGTCGCGCCACGGCGGATCCTGTCGGAGCCAGCTCCGTTACACCTGCCGTTGCGACGTAGATGCCGGCGGCGGTGGGGGTCGCAATCCCCTCGACTTCAAGCCTGAAGCAGATCTCCCCCTCAACCTGGTCCAGCGAGATGTACGCTTCACCGCGGCCGTTGGGGTCCCCGCGCTGATACAGCTCGGCTGTGCCCGTCAGTGGGGTGGACAGGGCGCGGTTGCCGGGATCGGCCTTCACCGGCCCCGGTGTGATCGCGAACGACGACGCGGCCACCAGCGCAAACGACAAAACCAAACTCAACCGTGTGTGTTTCATAGGTGATCCCACCCTTTGCCGTCGGCGGGTTTGCTTCCTCGCCAGTGGTCAGCGCCGGCTCGCTTGCGCCGCCGGCTCGGGGACCGGCACCGCGTCCAGCTGCTGCATCATCCCCAGCGCATCGAAGATGACCCAGTTTTCGGCAATCATGCCGTCCACCACCCGGAAGATACCCGTGAGGGATATGTTCACGCGCTTGCCGGTAGGGGGCATACCCATAAACTCGCCCTTGTGCGTCGCGCCGAAGGACACGCGGAGTGCCACCTTGTCTCCTTCGGTGATCGCATCCTCGATGGTGAAACGGATGTCAGGGAAGGCCGTGCGCACCAACTGCCTGGCTCCCTCGCGGCCGCGCAGCTGCGGTGACGGAAGCGAAGGATCGAGGTTGATCCAATCAGTAGCGATGACCTCGTCGATGACGGCCAGGTTTCCCTGGTTAAAGGCCTCGTCGAAGAAACGGCGCACGACGGTCCTGTT
>Ga0315282_10014732_pt1 | contig 11608 bp, 11 predicted proteins | sample YL17G07_20_MG_FD_203693 | JGI IMG/M metagenome (GOLD analysis project Ga0315282, IMG submission 203693) | Sediment microbial communities from Yellowstone Lake, YNP, Wyoming, USA - YL17G07_20 | ecosystem: Environmental > Aquatic > Freshwater > Lake > Sediment | place: USA: Wyoming | collected...
ACATAGTGCTTTCTATGGGATCGGCGCTTATATTTGCAGCCTCCTGTTCGTAAAATACGGCATACCTCCGCTGTTTGGCCTGATCCCCAGTATCGGGGTTTCCATCGTGCTGGCGGTCATTATTGGATACCCCTGTTTTCGACTGAAGGGTCCGTTCTTCACCCTGGCCACTATTGCGGTCGGTGAGGTGATGCTGCTATTGGCGGTTTATTCCAGAGGGTTGACCGCGGGCTCCGAAGGTCTATCCATCCCGTTTAAGCCATCTTTTTTCAATCTCTGCTTTGAATCCAAGACCCCCTACGCCATTGAGGCCTTTTGTTTTATGCTTTTTGCCCTGGCCCTATCAACCTGGATTAAGAAAAACCGTTTGGGGTTCCAGCTCGTGGCCTTGCGGGATGAGGATCAGGCAGCCGAATCTTTGGGCGTAAACACAAGCAAAGCGAAGATGGCCGGCTTGATGGTAAGTGGTGGATTGACAGCGTTAGGGGGAGCCATTTTTGCCCAATACATCCTTTTTCTCGAACCCCATTCGGAATTCTCGATAAATGTTTCCGTAAACCTCGCCTTGACCTCAATGGTAGGTGGACTCGGCACGGTCGTCGGTCCGGCCATCGGCTCTTTCCTGCTGATACCGCTCCAGGAATTCCTCAGAGTGTGGATAGGCAGTTCATTTCAGGGTCTTTACTTTGTCATTTATGGTGCCCTGCTCATCCTGGTGGTGATGTTTATGCCCAGAGGCATCATCGAGTTTTTCTCCGGACCGTACCAGTCGCTTCTGACAAGGCTCCCGCTTTTTGGGGGTCGAACCGAAGCCGATGTAAAAGCCCGCCGAACACCTGTGTCCTCTGTGCGGTTCGGCAGAGCTGAAATAAATCGCCGATCTGAGACACCTCCCATCATAGAAGTGGAAAATATTTCAAAAAGATTCGGTGGACTGTCGGCGATAACTGATCTCAGCTTTTCTGTGAGGGCCGGCGAGATTTTTGGAATCATCGGACCGAACGGCGCCGGGAAGAGCACCTTGTTCAATGTTCTTTCGAGCGTTTACAGGCAGGATTCAGGAACCGTCAAATTCCAAGGGAAGAATTTATCGAGTATCACTAAATCTCATTTGGTGTGCAGGCTTGGAATCGGTAGGACCTTCCAATTGGTCAAACCCTTTGATAACATCACCGTCCTTGAGAATGTCATGGTAGGAGCTTTCTGTCGGCACACCAAAAGCAGTGAGGCGTCAGGTTTGGCTCTCGATGTCCTTGACTTTCTCGGTATGTTTGATAAGAAAGATGCTTTTGGACATACCCTGACCCTTGCCGAAAAGAAAAGGCTTGAATTGGCGCGGGCCTTGGCTACGGGACCCGAAGTTTTATTGTTGGATGAGGTCATGGCCGGGCTTACTTCCTATGAAATCGGAGAAGCCACTGACCTGATAAAAAAAATCAGAGATCACGGACTGACCGTATTGGTCGTAGAACATGTGATGCAGGCCATCATGTCTCTATCCAACAAAGTGATGGTGCTTGCGGAAGGCCAAAAAATTATGGAAGGGTCTCCCCAGGAAGTGATTCAGGATCAACGGGTGATCAAGGCTTATCTCGGGAAAGACTATGAACTTACTTAATCTGGAGAATGTAAGTGTACGATATGGGGATGTAGAAGTCATAAGAGATCTCTCCTTATCCGTGGAAGAAGGATCCATCACTAGTCTGGTCGGTTCGAATGGATCGGGAAAGTCAAGCCTTCTTAAAGCTGTCTCAGGGATCCTTCCCAGCAACAAAGGAACGATTTATTTCGACGAAAAGAACATCACCGGCCTGCCGTCCCATCAGCGTGTCGAGCTAGGTCTTGTCCAGGTTCCTGAAGGCCGGCATGTCTTTCCTTATATGAGTGTCATGGAAAATCTCGAATTGGGTTCCATACTACCGAAGGCGCGTGCGAAACGAAAAGAAAACTTCCCCAAGGTATTTGACCTCTTCCCCAGGCTTTCTGAAAGGTCCAAGCAGATGGCCAGGACCTTGAGCGGAGGGGAGCAACAGATGCTGGCTGTCGGCCGGGCTCTCATGGCGGATCCAAGGCTTTTGATGCTGGATGAGCCTTCTTTGGGTCTGGCCCCCATTCTTGTTTCAGAAATTTTTGCTGTTTTAGCCAAGATCAACGCCTTAGGGGTGACGGTTCTAGTGGTAGAACAGGATGTAAAAGCCTCACTGGAACTGAGTCGTTGGGGCTATGTTTTAGAAAACGCTCACATCGTCCTGTCGGGTGATGCAAAAGATATATTAAAAAGCGACCGAGTCAGAAAGGCTTACTTGGGTTTGTAGAACACCCAAGCAGACAGGACCACGTCGCTATCGGAAAATATTTTTCAATGGGTCAGTAAATTATTGAAAAGGAATAATGATGCGGAATGAACCAAGGACCATTCAAGATGCCTTTAATAGAAATTTAGAGGCCTTTCCCGACCGGGAGGCTTTATATGCCGTCAATTACCGTTCCGGACTCTGGGAAAGGCTCACCTGGCGAGAAATAAAGGAGATCATGGAGTGCCTAGCCAAAGGTCTGGCCGACCTCGGTGTCAGGAAAGGTCAGAAACTGGCCTTTATGAATGCATCCTATTTGGAAAATGTCTGCTTCTATCTGGCTGCCCGTAAGGTTGGTGCGATTTTTATACCGGTCAACGTCCGCCTGGTCGCCCGCGAGGTGGAGTACATCGTGATCAACAGCGATACGGAATATCTTGTTTACGGTCATGAGTACGAGACATTGGTGGAACAGATAAGGGGGAAGGTCCCACAGCTTAAAAAAATAATCTGTATTGAAAAAGAAGGATATCCTGTTCCGGAGTGGGCCGTTCCTTACGGGCAGCTCCTGAAAAGCTGCGGTTCTGCTCCCGAAGTGGAAATCAAACCGGAAGATGATGCGGATATTATTTATACCAGCGGTACCACTGGACGCCCGAAAGGTGTGGTCCTGACCGAAGGCACCAAACTGGCCTGTGGCCGGTTGCACGGTAACGCCTGGGGTTTTCATCGGCTGCATTACGGATATATGAAACACCAGACTCCTTTTCCTTTTTTCACCTCGACGGGCGTAAGCTCTCATATCATGACCTGGCTCTGGTACGGGTATTATCTTATATGGGAACCGGTGTTTGACGCGGTGCAATCCATGAAACTTATTCAGCGGGAAAAGACGACCTCCATCTGCCTTGCCCCGACGATGATCATTTTTATTATGCAGCACCCGCAGTTCAAAGAATTTGACATGTCCAGTCTCAGAATTATGTCTTACGGCGGTTCGGCCATGCCCGAAGAAGTCATCCGCCAGGCCCTGGAGGCCTGGCCCGGCCTGAAACTGGTTAATATTTACGGTTTGACCGAAGGAGGGGTCGGCGGCACCCGACTCGGTCCCGAAGATCACCTGGCGAAAATCGGGTCTATCGGCCTCCCTTGGGCTCCGGATATGGAAGGGCGCATTGTGGATGATCAGGACAGGGATGTGGGCGTCAGGGAGGTCGGCGAACTGATTTTACGTGGTCCTAACGTCATGAAAGAATATTATAAAAATCCCGAAGCGACTGAAGAAACACTTAAAAATGGATGGCTCCATACGGGCGATCTTACCTATTACGACGAAGATGGGTACTTTTATTATGTGGATCGCAAGAAAGATATGCTGGTGCGGGGAGGATATAACGTATATTCCGTTGAAGTGGAAAGTGCTCTTTACGAACATCCCGCTGTCGGGCAATGCGCCGTTGTAGGCAAACCGCACCCGAAACTCGGTGAGGATGTGGCCGCTTTTATTGTTCTCCGTGAGGGTCTGTCGGCAACAGCTGAGGAATTGATGGAATTCTGCCGGGATAAACTAGCCGACTTTAAACGTCCCCGGGATATAAGATTTTTGGACGCCCTTCCGGTCACAGCTATGGGCAAAGTGGATAAAAAAGAAATCCGGGCCAGGTATTTCGGGAAATAAAGGTAACTAAACGATTTCAATAGGGAGTCACCATGCGAGAAGACCATGACCGAGAACCCCGTCGTGCGGGGACTCGAACGCTACGTTATGGTGGTGAACGACTGCCCTACGAACCCGGCTCTACCGAGCCCGTAGTTGCTATGCCGCGCAAAGGCGTGGCACTTGCTCTCTTTGCACCTAAGAAATATCTCGAAATCAACATTTATAGCTGTAATGAACGCAGACTCAAAGAGCCAAATATCGTTCAAGTTTCGATAGAACTCTCACTTGAACAAATCAGATCAGTTTGGGTGGTAGGTTGTCTTGTCCTTCGACTTTCACGTCAGGGACAATCATCATGGTGGCGGTGCCGTGGGCTAAGAGGTTTCCCTCGCTGCCGTTGATGAAGACTTCCCCTAATGCCAAAGTCCTTCCCATTTTAATACACTGACCCTTTGCTACAAGCTTCCCCTTTTGAACCGGGGCAAGATAGTTGACTTTTATCTCAACCGTCGTGAGCCCCATCCCATCCTTCACTTGGGGAAAAACGGCCCAAAAAGCGGCGGCGTCCATGACGGAGGCAATAACCCCTCCATGGACGTAGCCAAATGGCTGAAGATGTTTCTCCTCCAGATCAATCTCCAAGACGGCGGTTCCCCATTCAAGCTCCTTTATCTCCATCGAAATAAGTGAAAAATAAGGGGATCGGTTTACAAGCGTTGATATGGCCTCTGTATATTTTGGATTTAATCGAAACTCAGACATCCATATCTCTCCTTTCGAAAATTGAATTTCGTCGTTAAACCGCGCGAAGCGACTCGATGATATTCATCCGCGATGCCCGGACCGCCGGCAACGCGCCTCCGGCAAAACCCATGACCAAAGAAAAACCGAGACCCTTCCAAACAATGCCGAAAGTGAGAGTGAAACTGAAGGCGAGTTCGGAAAAGGTCTGAAAATTCAACGTGGAGATGGTGAAGAGCTGCAGAAAAGAGGCCAAAAAGAGACCGAGGCAACCGCCGATCAACCCCAGAAACAAGGCTTCCACAATAAAAGCCCCCAGGATACTAACCTTCTTGAAGCCCAGGGCGCGCATGGTTCCGATTTCGCCTGTGCGCGTGGCCACCGCCGAATACATGGTGATCATGGCACCGATGACGGCACCGAGAGAGAAAATAATGGTCAATGCCGTCCCGAGAATGCGAAGGAATTGGGCCATTCTTTCGGATTGTTCCGCGTAGTAACGATTCTCACGCTTTGCATCCACCGTCAAGCGTGGATCGTCTTCGATCCGTTTCTTCACTCTTTCAAACTCGGAAGGATCGCGCAGCTTGAAGATGACGGATGAGTAGATCGTCCTGCGAAAGGCCTGCATGAGCTGATCTGCATCCCCCCAGATCTCTGAACTGAACCCCGTGTTGCCCGCATCAAAGATCCCTACGATCCTCCAGTCCCGCATTCCGAAGCGGAGGATTTCGCCGATGCCGCCCCCCTTAAATCGCTCAGCAATGCTTCGGCCGGCGATGATCTCCGATAGTCCTGGCTTCGGCATCCGCCCGTCTACCAATCTCGCCTGCGGTCGCAATGCGAGTGAGCTTGCGCCGATTCCCCTGATCACCACATTGGAGAGTGCATTCGTCCCCCGTTTGGGAAGAGCGATGAGGACAACTATCTCTTTTGCAAGGAGCATCTGACCCCCTGCCCCTGTCGCCACTTCAGGCTGCGTTTCTACAATAGAAGCTTGTAGTCGAGGAACCCCGCTCATCACTTCGGATGTAGAACCTTTTCGGACCACCACGACGTTATCATACGAACCCGTCTCAACAAGTGTCTTCCGAAGCCCTTCGGCCAGCATGAGAATGGCAGCAAAGACGAATACGACCAGGGCCATGCCCGAAGCAGTGAGCACGGTGGTCAATCGGCGCGTCCAGAGGTTCCGGAAACTGTATGAGATGGGAAGTCCCACCTACCCGATCCTCCTCAGCCCATCGGCGATGCGGATTTTCAGAGCGCGCCAGGTCGGAATGATGGCCGCGAAAAGACCGACCAGAATGGAGGCTGCAATATCCATATAAATGGTCTCAATCTCCACCCTAAAGGTCGGAAAGTAGGTGCCTACAATCTTGCTAAACTCCTTTGCCGCGGGAGGGGTTAAGGCGATTCCTATCAGGCAGCCGATCACGGTGATCAGAAGAGATTCTCCGATGATCATGCCGGCGATACGCCAGCCCCTAAAACCCAGAGTTTTGAAGATGGCATATTCTCCAATCCGTTCCCGGGCCGTCATCGCCATGGTGTTTGCCGCCACGGCGATTATGATGATGATCACTACGAAGGAGACCAGCTGGATGGCGACAATGATGGCATCTGCCATGGAGATAAAGGAGAGAAAGAAGGCTTTTTCGGTTTCGGTGAGCGTCTCAGCCAGTGAATTCTTAAAGGTCTTGTCGATCGCCTGAGCCACTTCCGCCGCACGATTCGGATCTGTGACTTCGACGATGTACCAGCCCACCTGATCCGCACGGCGAGGGGCCGTCTTTTTCAGCGCCTCATTCAAGTAGTCCCAATGGAAAAAGAAGACCCTTTCATCCGTGCTTTCGTCTCTTCCGTGGTATATGCCTCGGAGGACAAACTCCCAGTTGCCTGGAAAGACGGCACTTTTCAATACAACAATGTCCCCGATTCTCCAATGGTATCTCTCCACAAGTTTCAGTCCTGCAACACATCCTTTCCGATCCCGAAGAAAGGCCTCTTTTTGATCCGGAGGCAGAACGAATTCCGGGTATAATGCCATATAGTTTTTTGCTTCGATGGCGTAATTGGCAAAAAAATTCTTTTCGTCTTTGTAGATCCCTGCAAACCAGTTCCCGTAAGATATCCGCTTTACCGCATCGATCTGGCGGATCTTATCTTTATAGGAAAGGGGGAGTGGGAAGATGAGGGAGATGGCATTTCGGGTGATGAGACGGTTTGCCGAGGAGGCCTTGACGCCTGCATACCAGGCGCCGACGAAGGTCCTAAGCAGCCCAAAGGCAAGAATGGCGATGGTGATACTTAGAATGGTCAGGGCGGTCCGGAGCTTATGGCGAAAGGCATTTCTAAGGAGCAGCTTGAGAATGTACATTGTTCAAGACACCTTTATCGAGATAACGGATCGTATGCGCCTTCTTCGCTGCCCGAGGGTCGTGGGTTACCATGATAATGGTTTTATGTGAATCACGGTTGAGCTGATCCATCAAACCGAGAATCTCCTCGGCAGATACCCGGTCGAGGTCTCCTGTCGGTTCATCCGCTACCAAGATGGTCGGGTCAGTGACAATGGCGCGGGCAATGGCCACCCGCTGCTGTTCGCCCCCTGAGAGTTGGCCAGGATAATGATCCATTCGACTCGCCAGATTGACGACTTGGAGCGCCAGCTCCACATGCTCGCGTCGTTCTCTACGGGATAGACCGGTAAGCAATAGAGGAAGCTCAACATTCTCGAAGGCCGTCAAAACAGGGATGAGATTGTAGAACTGGAAGATGAAACCGACGTTGACCGATCGCCACGCAGCCAATTCGGTTTCTGTGAGCCCTGTGATATCGATGCCCCCTACCCTGATGATACCGTTATCCACCTGGTCAAGGGCAGCGATCAGGTTAAGCAGGGTACTCTTTCCCGAACCCGATGGTCCCATCAATGCAAGGAATTCCCCTTCTGCGATTTCGAGGGTGATATTCTCCAGCACGGGGATAATGTGGGTACCCCTGCGGTAGGATTTGTTCACGTGCTCTATCTCGACAATCGGCGCTTTGCTTTCCATTCACTTCTCTTCTATTTTAATCTTTGAGCCATTCCTCAATCGATCCGAAGGATTCAGCACGACCCGGTCTCCCACCTTCACGCCTCCAAGAACTTCTATCATATCACCCATAGGCCCCCCGAGACTGACAGGGGTCTCGGCCACCCTGTCCCCTTTGACGAGATAGACCACTTTCCCATTTTTTCGATTCACCAAAGCCGTCTGATTAAGGGCGGTTCGGGGTTTCTCTTCTTCTGCCTTCACCAAGCGGGAGAGAAAAGCGACCTTTGCCGACATCTCCGGCAATATGCGGCTGTCTTTATCGATGAAACGAACCTTGACCATGACGGTCGCCTTGCTCCGATCAGCGGTCGGTACAACCATGTGAATCTCACCACGGAAGCGCTGATCCGGCAGAGCATCCAGTTGAATCTCGCATGGCTGGCCAAGCCTGACCTGACTCAGATTCGATTCGGAGACATCTGCCTCCACCTCGAGAGACCCCATATCGGCAATGGTGACCACTGCGGCTTTAGCATTGGCGGCTGCGCCAAGGGGGGTAACGATATCGCCCACATCCGCGTCCTTGGTCAAGACGACGGCGTCAAAGGGAGCACGGATCAGCGTATATTCCAGCAGGGCCGCCGCGCCTTCCAGGGCCGAGGTATTCGCCTTCAATGCAGCCTCTGCCCCCGCAACGGCAGCGACTGCTTTATCGTAACGGGCGACGGCATCATCATAAGCCTGTTGAGCCACAACTCCCCGGGAGAGGAGCTCCTTGTTACGGTTAAACGAGAGCGTTGCATCTCGAAGCTCTGCCCGGGCCTGTTCAAGGCTGAAACGGGCCACATTGACATTGGCTGCGGCCTGATCCTTGGCTGCACTGACATCCTGATTCTCGAGACGGGCAACCACCTGGTCCTTTTTTATACGGCTTCCCTCTTCAACGCCCAGCCAGATGAGGCGTCCGGTTACCTTGGATGCCAGGGCTGACTTACGTTGGGCAACGACATAGCCGCTTGCATTCAGCATCGTAAAGGCTTGAGACGGGTAGAACTGCGTGATCGTAGCCACCTGAACCTGGATAGAGGGCGTGAAGACCCCTTTGGCGGAGAGCGAGGCCAACAGGATGATTGAGATCGCCACCAATGTTGCGTAAATGACCTTTTTCCTCTTTTTCGGACGAAAAACAACTTTGGACTTATCGATCTTCAGCTTTAAAAGGTCTTCGTTTGCCATGTAATATGACCCACCTGTGTAATTTTACCATTTTCATAGAACATTGCTCATTTGTCAAATCAAAAAGCCATAGAATCCCGGCTGCAAGAGACTGTGCCACAATTAACGAGAGACCAATTCCGTTGCGAGACGGAACAGGCGATCAGGTGACGAAGCTTTAGACCTGCCTGCGCGAAGCCGCTTCGGCGAAGGCAGGGCGGAAACCTTTTATCGGTTAGCTGCCCCGCGGCAAGCCCATGAAAAGGCCGCATTGTCAAGAAGCCCAATCATGCATAACTCTAAATGACCGCATTCTAAAGCTGAGAAGCCTGATTGTCTGTTCCGCGGCGTATCTACCCTCCGTCACGATCATGGCACAGTCTCCAATCTTTTCTTGCTTCATCCTTTCCCCTGTGCGAATATATTTAAAAGAGTTAAGTTGAAAGGAGTTATTTCAACCATAAGCCAAATTTATGAGGGAGGAGAAAAATGGGAGAGATCGTTCATACATCACGGATCAAGATCGTCAGGGAAAAGGGACCCACAAGAAGAGCCATGATCGAGGGATTCAATGAGCCGATCTATTATGGTGTCCATGGCGGGATCAAACGATTCTACAAGATCGAGCCTGAAAAAGAGCATGCCGCGACACTCGACCATATTGTCGCTGCGACGGCTGCCTGAATGATGGGAACCCTGGCCACGCTGTTGGCCGGAAAAAAGATCCCCACTCCTGAGGACCGCTATTGGGCAGATGTGGAGGGAGATGTCGAGAATGTGAACAATGTTCTGAAGATTTCTCAAATTCGAGCCACGTACCATCTGAAAGCACCCAAAGGAAAAGTCGGCGAGGCCCGAGAAGCCTTCTCCTCGTACTTGCAATTCTGCCCTGCGGCTCAGAGCGTGATCGGCTGCATCCATATCCGGGACGACATCGTGGTTGAGGAGTTTAGCGAATGAATCGACCTGCCCTTTTCCTATTTCCTTTTATTGGATTCCTTCTTGCTGTTCTGGCGGCCATGGCAGCGATGCTGGCAGGTTTCGGAACCCATTGGGGGCTATGGCATTTTAGAACGGGGTTTGCCATTCTTGGGTGGGCGGCCTATGCCGGTATAGCGACTGCTCTGGTTTCTCTTGCCAGCGCCATTTTGACCCGGCCAACCACTTTGCGTCGGGGCTTTCTCATCTCGATCTTCGGGCTCGTCATCGGAATCCTGGTGTTTGGCGTTCCATGGTGCTACTGGCGAACAGCACAGCGTGTCCCGGCTATCCATGATATTACAACGGATACAGAGAATCCACCCCGCTTTGTTTCCATCTCGCCTCTCCGAAAAAATGGACCCAATACATCCGAATACGGCGGACCTAAAATCGCTGCCAAACAGCGAGCCGCTTATCCTGACTTGACTCCGGCGATGCTTTCTATTCCACCGGATAAAGCCTTTGAGCAAGCCCTGGCTGCTGCTCGAAAGATGGGCTGGGTAATTGTGGATGCGAACGCATCCGATGGACGCATCGAGGCAACAGATACAACATTCTGGTTCGGTTTCAAAGATGACATCGTTATCCGTATCACTCCAGTAGACCACGGAAGCCGGGTTGACATACGCTCTGTATCGCGGGTCGGAAAAAGTGATGTGGGTATGAATGCCAGACGAATCCGAAAGTATTTAAAAGAGTTAAAGCAGATGGGGTAAGCAATAAGTCACAGGCACTCAATCATTGAATGATTGTGGTAAGTAAATCCGCCCTTTCACATCAACGTGGCTTCTACCTACTTATCTGCAATCCATGAGACCAGTATAAGTCAACGATTACGAATGCAATGTTTACGCAAGAAAGGCAGAATCATTTCTGATCCTGCCAATGATTCTTGATAATCGGATTTATTTCACAACTAAGTAGTCTTTTAGATGGACTGAACCAAACAAATCTAACCTGAACTTCTTCTCCTTTCTCAAAATTCCTCCTTACTAAGTGTCATCTTCTCCGCGGGCATCAGGAATCCTTTTTCACGTTTAACTCATGGGGGACAACAAAGATCGCATGTTTATTTTTCACCGTTTGGCCAAACATCGATTTTGCCCAGCTCAAACCAGATTCAAGTAGGCTCTTTCCTCTCAAATCCTTCCTTCTCTCCACTAATATGCCCATAAGATCGCCTTTTTTAAGCTTAAAATTCTTGTAGAGAACTTTATAGGTTATCATCCTGCTCGTGCCACCCCACAGTCCGTATTATTTTAACGCTTTTGCTCCTCAATACGTTACTTTTATTAGTTTTATTTTTGCTCGCTAGGCCGACCCGAAAGAAAGTTTGGGCCAAAAAATTCCCCCGTTATTCCATCTATTGTTTCCAGAATGAAAAAATATTATGAATATCATCAGTGTCATCCCAAATCTTTTTCCCCGAATGCTGAGGGGCATTTGTTTCTTTACTTCGTTTAGAACTCCATCTCCTTATCAGTGTGAACTTCATTAATTGTGGGCATCTCCTCCAAATCAAATCGGCTACCCAGGAGGAAATTCAGTTTCCAACGATCCTCCTCCAATATCTGAATAAATTCTAATCCATACTGGTATCCTTTCCAGTACGGGTCTCCTTTCAAGTCTTCTTTCGAATAAGGTTCCTTGCGCACAATCTTCGCCACCACGTTGAA
>Ga0315282_10014733_pt1 | contig 11607 bp, 13 predicted proteins | sample YL17G07_20_MG_FD_203693 | JGI IMG/M metagenome (GOLD analysis project Ga0315282, IMG submission 203693) | Sediment microbial communities from Yellowstone Lake, YNP, Wyoming, USA - YL17G07_20 | ecosystem: Environmental > Aquatic > Freshwater > Lake > Sediment | place: USA: Wyoming | collected...
GCTTTTCCGGCTCGATTTCCAAAATCTGTTTCATCTGAGCCTTGAGTCCTGCAAGTTCTTTCTCAATTATATGCCAGATGACTGATGTGCTTATTCCGAAGTATTCATGAGCAATTCTATTTCTGAGGCCAACAATACCTTTCCAGTCCACCTCATAATATTCCTGCTTAATATTTTCCGGTACAGACCTGGAGGCTTCACCGATTATCTCAAAATTTCTTACAACCGCATCTATTGTTTTTCTGTCCTTTTTGAAACCGTCAAACTGCATATTTGCAGTATAGCCCTCTATCAGCTCGATGCTTTCAAGAATATCCTCTATGAAAAGTCTCCAATTCCTCTCAGACATAGACCAGGTCTTCCATTATGTATTTGTGTCTGTTTGGCTTAATAGCATCAGGCGTCAGCAGGTCAACTTTGACTGCCAGGATTTCCTCCAGGAAATCGGCAAGGTGGACGAAAAGAAATCCGACCGGTTCCCTGAACTCAACCAATATATCAACATCGCTTTTGTCGGTTTGCTCATTCTTTGCGCAGGAACCAAATATGGCCATCTTTTTCACCTTGAATTTCTGCGCCAGTTCCTGTTTGTGTGACTCGATGATTTGTTTTAATTCTTCCAATTTCTTCATAATATCAACAGGGCCCTAAAAAGGCCCTCCTGCCTGAGCACGCCGAACTTGGCTATATGCCGCGATATGTGCTCTGTGTCGAACTGGTAGTTCATTTTTTCGCCGTCAAAAATGCACAAAAGTTTCACAATTACCGGTAATTTACACTACCGACAGCAAAAAGTCAAATAAAACAAGCAAATTGTGCGTGGGAAATGGTTAAGGCTCGTGATTCGTGGTGCGACCCGGCGTAAAACGCCGGGCTAAATATCGTATACGCTGCACGCTACACGCTAACCGCTGAACGCTGTATGCTTTAATATCGTCTATCGGCGGATTTGGGGCTGTGGCGGTAGTTGACGAAAAAGTAACGCAGGGCGTCAATGGGATGGTCGTATAGGCCGTCCTTGAGGGGCAGTTCGCCGGCAGCGGCGCCGAAATCGGGATAATGGTAGCACTGGAGGGCCTCAATCAATCGCGGGCAGTTCGGCGAAATGATAAGTGAGCTTTGGCCGTCGCCGGCGTGAATGGCCCGGCGGATAAGCTCAATACCCTCCAAGATGCTGCTTCGCTTAAAGCGAGTTGCTATCCCGAGCGTCCGCAGCTCGCGAACGACGCTTGTGCCGGTGACATCGTTGACGCCCGCACCTGCCGGGTCGCAGAAGGTGGCGGCGATGCGCTCTTCGCCGCCCAGTGTTAGTTTTCTTATCTCCGCTGCGTGGATGTCGATTGTGGCGCGGCTGCGGATGTATTCATCGATTACACGGACAACGCCGGCGTCATCGACCTGCAGCCACAGGCAGACAAACGGATTGACGAATCCGAAATCCAGCGAGCGATAGAGCGGCAGATTCGGGTTGTAATCAACCGCTTTGACGTGGATGGCGGGGTCGAACCGGTCAAAGACGACATTTTCCAGCGACGGTCTTTTGCAGAGCATTTCCGCCTCCCAGCCTGCGCGGCTGGCGCGGCGCATCTGCGTGATGCAGTCATCGATTTTAAGATAGCCGTTCGCCTGTTTTGCCTTGCCCGCACAATCGGGCCACAGCGGGCACTGCGAGCAGGTCCTGTCGGTGCACTTCTCTATCACTTCCCAGATGCACCATTTGAAGACGGGTGTGCCGGATTGCGGCGCGGCTGAGACGGCTTTTTGCATCAGGCCGTAAGGGCGGTGCATCGTGCTGATTAGCTCCATCGCGGCGACGAGATTCTGTGTGCTGTGCGTGGTGAATTTTGCAGCGGCATAGACATCCTCATCGAAAAGCTCGACCTCATCGCAGCGGAGCTTGTTGGTGTGCTGGCCTCGGACGCTCGTGGGCGATTGCGTGAGGACCTCGACCGATGAGCCGCCGACGAATTGACATTTTGATTTTAATGCGGGACCGACCAGGAAATCATCGTAGCCGCGGGACAAAAAGCCGGTAAGGTATTCATACATCCTTGCGGACTGCTCACCTGAGCCGCCGAGGATTCTCGTTTTGCAGTTGGGCTTGAATATGCAGTCCAGCAGCGTTGCGACGGCTGCGAGCTCGGTCTTTCCACCCGAGCGGTTTGCCCAGACGATTGCATCGGCGTTGCTCGTGACCCGTCGCTCGTATCTCGTATCTCGTTCTTCCGACTTCTCACTTCCAACTTCACCGCGGCTTGTGACTCGCAAGGCCGGAAAGTCAATAGAGAAGGCGTGCCAGAGGTAGTCCAGAGGGCTGTTGTGCTCAGAGCAGATTTTTTTGTCGGGGACGTCTATGCCGAGAAAGACCTTGACGTAGTTTTTCAGGTCGCGCCGGCTATTCGGCCTGGTCCGGCGAAGGGCCTCGTAGATATGCGTTGCCTTTTCAATATCAGCACAAGTGTTTTGAAGAGTCAGATTTGTCACTTTCATACCCCCATTGATTCAGTAATTAACTGCAGAGTTCGCGGATGACGCACCTCCTGAATGACAGGTCTATCGCCAAACGGGAGGTATTATAACAGATTTGCGGGCGTTTGTCCAGAAATTTGTGGGGAAATTCGCAATCGCTGCGCTCCGGCGATGCCGGATGCTTTCCGCCTGTGGCGGACCATGACGTGATGGCGGATCCAACCGCCCTTCCATATTCTGAATTCTACATTCTCAATTCTCAATTTGCTCCATCCTTCATCGCTTGTGACAGCAGCGTCACTGCATCCGCAGGTGTTTTTCAGTGCCGGGGTGCAAAGTTACGGCAATGCCCTGCTGGATCTGTTGGCCGGTAAAGGTTTGTTTGGAGCCATTCAGTATGTCGGTGACGGTGTATGTCTTTTGCGATTCGGCAGTGAACCATTCGGGAAACTGGTTTATGCGGGGCCAGTCGATGGGCAGCTTCATAATCGTTTTGTGACGCGGTGAATCGAAGATAAGTTTGCCGGTCCAGTCTTTTTCCGCGCGGAGGGCGATTTTAAGACAATTAGCATCGGCAATTGCGCCGAAGATAACATCCTGCCGCCAGGGTCGGATAGTAAGTCCCTTTGTTTTCCAGAGGCAATACATAATTGTGGTGCGTGCGAAGTTGCCGTCCCCGTGCCAGCCCTCGATGATGCCGTCGGCTTTCTGGATATTCCACATCACCTTTATCTCGGAATCAAGCCAATCTGCGACCGAGTCAATCCGCTCACGGTTATAAAGATTCAGGGCGCTTTCGATTGAGTCGGCGTAGCCATCGGCGCTGCTGCCTTCCCATTCATAGCCGCGATAGTGCTCGTTGAGATTGGCGAGTGCCTTGCGGACGGCCTGGCGGTAGGAGTCGGTTTTGTCGATTAAATACACCGTGTAGAAGCCGTTGTAGTCATAGCCCCAGGTGTCACAGAGTGCTTTATCGTGCTCGCCGGTCCTGGGGTTGACGGAGTTGTAGAACAGGCCGTGCTCGTTGCAGGCGACTTCGAGGATGCGGTCGAGCATTTCGTGGATGGGTTTTTGGTAGGTGAGTTTTTTCTCCGGGCGGGCGAAGGAAACGGTTGCGTAGAGTTCGCAAAGCCCGGAAATGATTTCACAGCCGTGGTCGCGGAGTTTGAGCGAGGTCTCATTCTTTGTCGGGCGGTGTTCATCCAATAGATAGTAGTCGCCGAGGCGAATCGCCCGGTTGAGATACTTTTCATCGCCGGTCATCCAATAGATGCGCGAGAGGGTCTGGAGCATTTCACCGTTGACTTCCTGACTTGTGGAAATGATTTTTCCGAATTTGGTGTCGATGGGGGCGTTTCGCCAGATGTCGTCGAGGATGCCGAGCATCCGCTCGCACCAGGGGCTTTGGCCCAGCCACTCGGTCAGGGGCAATAGGCCGTCTTTGACGTATTCCGCCGAGCCGAAAATGATGCGATTTATCTCCGGCTGGTCGTCGCGGAAGGTGCGTTTGGAAAATGAGTATGTGTCGGGCATATTTCCGACCCGGCTTGTCAACTTTTTCTCCGCCTTGAGCATATCGAGCATTCGGCCCTCGAAGAGCGGGCGGTCGGTAATGGCGGCGGTGAGGACCATAAATGGATAATTGTCGGCGGCGCTATCCTGGGCGTTCCAGATGTCTTTGTCCTGAGAGAGGTTTCGCGGGATTAGGCCGGTATTCGGGTCGGCGTGTGCCAACCAGCCGGTGACGAAATTACGGCAGCGGATAAAGCCCTCGTTGGCGAGCCGACCATTTTCGACCGCCTGTGAAAAACTATCATCTTTAGCCACAGAGAGCACAGAGGAGGCACAGAGAAAAACAACTGTGGCTACCAGTGTAAGAAATTTAGTTTTTGTGTCCATTCCTCAGTCAATCCTTTCGGAACTGTCGAATTAAGTCTTGGCTACTCCATATTATTGGTGATTTAAGTTACCATGTGCCACGGTATCAATCATTTTTATGAACTCGTTGCTGTTGATCCATTGTCCTGGCATGCCTCGATCTGGCTTTCTGCTGCTAAAACAGTATTGACGACTACGCCATTTATCAGTCTGGATGTCTGCCAAGAGATTCTTTTTACCTCCTTGTCTCCCAATCCAAATAATGTTTCCCTGCTTGGCTTTTCGATAGATCTCTTCGCCTGATAGACGGCCCTCAACATGGTTGAGCTTACCAGTTCCACCTTTCTGAACGAGCTCGCTATAATGGTCTAACGCAAACATAAGATAATTGAAGAATCTATTATCTTGAAGTTTGGAGAACATCTTTTCTTCGATGAAAAAATCCCAATAGACCACCTGATAATCGCTGCATTCTGTAATGCCTAATGCCTTTGGCACAAGTGCAATATGAAGAATTTGTTGGTCTGTTAGCTTATATTTACTTTTCAAAACGCTTATCACCGCCTTTTGTTGTGCGGACATTTGCCTTTTTAAATCTGCCTTGCTAGCTTTGGAAAACATTTTGGCTTCAATTACGACAAATAGTTTCACAGGCATTAAAAACTCTATAATACAGTCCGGGGTATCCTTCGTTGCGGTTTCTATTTTCTCCCCAACATTACGCGGTCCAGCCGATTCCTTCAAATTATATTCGGTGTAAAACAGAAAGTTATCCCCGGTATTTGTTTCGTTTATTTCTTCAGGGAAGCCCCTTAGAGATTTTAGGAAATCATAAAAAATGCTTAATCCTTTGTGGAACAGTAGGGATGGAAGGACGGTGCCGGTATAGAATCGTTCTTTGCGATTTAAGGGCAATTCTTTTTCTAAATATTTACAAAAATTTTCATATTTCATTTGAATTACTTCTGAAAAATTACTTTTCAAAACTGCTTGGTAAAAAAAGTATCTTATTATAATGCTCTACCTTCTTCGTAGATGTGAGCAGTCCAGTAGTCTGCCCAGTGGGCAAGGAGCGTAAGCGGCTCCTCTCTATGTGCGACACATTTATTGTCATCAATATACTGGCCATCGTGGTAAAGTATCGCCTGCGCCTCGGCATCGGATAAGGAAATATATTTTGTCACCAAGTAAAGACTTCTGGCAGCCAAACTCATCTGGGTCAGCTCTCGATTCACCTTGTATATAATGTTCCTATGCTTTACCTCCCATTCGTTTTCATTTTTAATGTAGAGCGGTTTGCCGGGCATCCCGACCTTTCCGACATCGTGAAAAAGGCCGACGATTACACAACTTTCATCGGAAATTTGAGACGCAAGGAAATCGCGGAATTTCAGCAGGTTCTCTGCGACGGCAACACTATGTTTAAGCAATCCCTTTTCCTGGTTTAGGTGAAAACGAGTGCTGGCCGGGCTTGTTAGCCAGGAGGTCTCGCTCTCAAGCATTCTGATAAAAGCGTCGAACTCGCTCTTTCTTTTCACCACTTTGCTTTTCAGTGCTTCGTATCTTTCTTCCAGCTCCATAATATATTCCCAACATAACAAGATGGGATGTTTTGATGCGCGTTTGGCCATTCTCGCCCACCTTCGGGAACATATTATAGCGGCGGCGGGAGATTTGTCAAGAAATTTCCGGAAGACTCACAAAACGCAAGACCGTGAATCGTATTTCGTATATCGTATGTCGCAGGATCGAAGACAGGCAGAAATCGAAAATCACAAACTCTATCCCCTATACGCTGCCCGCTGAACGCTATAAGCTAACCTCATAGAGGACAAGCGCCGATGCGACAATCGCTGCGGTCTCGGTCCGCAGGATTCGCGGGCCGAGAGTAATCGGTATCGCTCCACTTTCTTTCGCAAGCTCAACCTCCCGCTCGCTGAAGCCACCCTCGGGACCAATCAGCAAAGCCACAGTGCGGGGGACATTTTTGTTATCTGCGCGAAGGGCTTGTCGCAGGGAAAGACCGCCTTCGGCGGGCCCCCGATAGTCCGCCAGACGTATGGCGGATTCGGGGGCAGGCCAAGTGATGAGGCGGCAATCGAAATCGGCAAGTCCGCCCAATGCCTGCTCAAAGGTTACGGGCGGTGACAATTTTGGGATTCGGCCCCGGTGCGACTGCTCGGCGGCCTCGGTGATGATGCGCTGCCAGCGGTCAACCTTTTCCGGCTTGATGAAAGTCTCGCGAATCAGACTTCGCTCGGTAACCATTGGCACAAATTCTGTCACGCCGACTTCGGTGCATTTTTGCAGGACGACCTCGAATTTGTCGCGGGTAAGCAAGCTCTGGAATAATGTCACCTGCACGGCCGGCTCGCCTGATGCCGGGCTTTTTTCTTTGATTTGCCCGACAACCTGTTCCCGCCGGACCTGCGTAAGGACCACATCGTATTCGAGACCTTCGTTGTCGAGGACGACTATGTGCTCGCCTTCTTTCATTCGCAGGACATCGCGGAGCTGATGGGCGTGGTCGCTGCCCAGCAGGACGGTCTGGCCGTGAAAACTCTTCTTTGAAACAAAAAATCGATTCATTGTTCGCGAAATCATCTCATCGCTACTTAGGGGCGGCGGCCTCCATTTGGAGAAGACGCGGCTCAATCACCCTGCCAGCGTAGCGAAAAGATTTTGCCAACAGGAAAACGAAAACAATAAGGACCAGCAAAAGCACAAGTGCGGTGACCCAATGATGCGGCCGGAACCTCCGCACTGTTGGCGCAAAGGCAATCAGTCCGAAAAGGACCAAAAGTACCGTAATCGTATCCCAGCTCGCTCGCTGCCAGTAGCTGCCGCCCAGGTGCAGCCACATTCCGAACTCGTCAAATGTCAGAGCCATCCCGATTCCATACACAATGGCCGCCGCCTTCAACCCCCGTGCGGCAGGACGCCCGAACAGCAGATATCCGCCGGCAACGGAGAGCAGGAAAATACCGTAGTTGAGATGATGGACGTGAGTTTGGCCGACATACAGATAGAGGTCGGGCACAGCGCGTGACATAATCAAAAACGCCAGAATTCGCGCCGACATAAAGGTCAACACAAAGGCGATGAACACCCTTCGCGCCAACCGGACGGGACCCGGCGAATCAATTTTATCTATTTCATCATCCGCATCTGCCATAATTTGTTTACTCCCTCAGTCATATCGATTGAAAGTCATCGAATCGAAACCTTATTATACCTCTGGCCGGCACAAGAGCAAGTGCACAAGAGCACAAGGGCATAAGATCAAAGATATTTGCTCCGCCAAACAACAGCGGATCTTCGAGATTTGCGATTGTCTATTTTGGTTGTCTGCGACACATATCGAGGCATATTAGGTATAAAGTGACAGAGTCAGGGAAGCACAATTTTACATTTTGATTTGTAGTTTTGATTTTTGCATTTTGATTTCTAATTTGACTTGACGCTATCCGCTATTCTTCCTCCGCCAATGCTTCCAACAGCCGGCTGGCGGTTTCATCGGAAAGGCCGCCGGGTGGCTTATCGCTCGTGGCAAGCGGTTCGTTGTCTTGAGTCTTGAGTCCTGGGTCTTGTGTTTTGGGTCTGAACGCCGAGCTGATAATATCCAGGCAGGCCTTGCGGGCGGTCTCCTCTTTGTCGGATTCGGTAAGAGCCACCAGCTTCGCCGCCGCAAGAGGCGCGTAGCGTGCAATCAGAATGGCGCTTTGACGAAAGGCGGCTTCGATTCGCCGGTCGAACTCGGCGGAAAAAGTTTCATCGGCCAGCCAGCGGTTGTAGAGCTTTCTGCTGACTTTGTATTTATCCAGTATGGATTGCTCATCGACCTCGCCGCGAAAAATCTCGTCGATGACGGCGATCTGACGCTTCGATAGTTTCCTTTTCTTGACCATACTTCTAATATCACCCAAATTTGTTGATTTATCAGATATGCACCAGCCAATTTGATTATGGCTTGTGGGTTTTCGGGGAATAAGCTGGTGAGAAGAGGTTGGATTACCAGCCTTCGTATTTAACACCCAAGCACTGAAAATGTCGCTCGTTCCTGGTTATCACAACTGCGTCGTGCTGACGAGCTTGAGCAGCGATGAGGACATCAGCGCCGATGCCTGCTGATGTTGGCTTTCCTTCTCTTCTGCACTTAGCCCAGAATTGAGCACCCATCTCCCAGGTATCTCTGTTTAGGTCGCACCAAGTGCAATCGGTGATGAACTCCTTCAGAAATAAAAGTTGCTTCTGGGCATTGCTCCATCGCAGCCCGCGGGCAATCTTATAATAGACTATAGGGGAGATTAAGATGTCAGCATTTTGCATAAGTACGCCGGTGAGTTTCTTTTGCGCATCAGCGTCTCTTTTCTCAAGTATAGCCGATAAAGCATTTGTATCCAACAAGTACTTAGCCATCGCATCTATTCTCAGGATATGCGGAACCTATGTGTCTTCAGGTCTTTCTCAAATTGCTGCCAAAAATCTGACCCCAGGTCGTCTGGTTCTGAGAACCAGTTTTCAAGAAGCTTTAAGGCTCTGATGTTTTTTTCACTGATGTGTTTTGGTCTTGTCCATCTCTGAATGAGCCCGATGTCGTCAACGGCAACAAACGTAACAGTAGACCCATTGTTCCCGAAGGCCCAAGAGGCGCCTCCTTGAGTGTCGAGACACCTATCGGTGAAATCTTTGTAAAGCCCCGCTATGATCGAGGGGTCTAAAAGCACGCCCTCGTCCCCGACGACCGATTGCGTTGTATTTAAATCTGTGTGCATGAAGATAAGGGTCATCCTCCAAATATTTTATCAACCTGGTTTTTGAACAAGTCGACGATTTTGTGATAATCAGTGGTGACGCTATCCAGCCGAGCCCTTTCTTTGTCAAGATCCGCAACTTCATAGTTAAAATCCACTTTCGCCTGCCCCCCAGCTTGACCGACAGTTGCCCGGAACATCGTTGTTGCTTGATCTTCTGCAAGCTTGGTGCGGAGGGTCCAACTGTTAATTATCTCACTATCCTGATAAATCGCAAAGGATACTTCAAGGTCTGCTTTTTGTAAATTCAGTATCTGAAGAAACTTGTTGCGATTGCTTTTTAGCCATTCGTTTATGGATTGTAATCGCGTTTTGTTTACGTTGAGCATATAGCTGAAGTTCGCGCCACACTTGGTGATGGGGGTATGTGGTAACTTTTCTAAATATGTTTTCAGGTAGTCCGGAACTTTACTGGCTTTAGGATCTGTACACTTCTTTTCTGTGATTTGCAGGCGGCCAAGGTCTGCAAAAAACGAAACGGTATCGTAGTCCAGAGACGCAACTACGGGGATAGGTGGAACCTGGCGAGCCGGCTCACCGCGTAAGTGCGTGAACTCACATTTCTCAACTAAGAAACTATGCGTCAAAATGGCGGGGTTAAAGCTGCCCAGAACCACCGGGTTTATGTAATTATTTTCGTAAGTTATCATAGTAAAATCCTTTGCTCAGGAACCTACCCATAAAACAGTTTCTAATCGGTAAGTAAATATATCGGAAAACAAAGCTTGTTGCAACATGTTTACATTGATTTGGACCCGAAATTCTAAATTCTCAATTCTACGTCCTGCGTTTCGAGCTACAGGTTTACCGTGAGCTAAATACTATCCGCTGTCCGTTTGTCTGGCCCATTCGTATGCCTCGCTGTCAAACTCTTTGGCCCTGGGATAAAACTTCATCAGCGACAGCATCAACTTTATGCGCTGCTGCTTGGTGTATGTGGCGAGCACCTTCTCGCGGAACTGACTGAAGGTGATGGCGGCAACCGACTGGTCAGATTCGGCAACAGGCGAACGAGGCAGCAGCGTTTTCACAATGGCCAGCAGCCGCCTGGTGCTCGGGGCCGACGGGTCATCGTAAAGTCTGTGCTGACGGACGGCCGTTGTCAGAAGCTGCCGGTCGTATCTGCCGAAGGCAATGAACCAGTCCTCAAGGATATACCGATTCGTCTCCCACTTGGGCCAGCGGCTGGTGACATGTTCGCTGAACCAGTTATAGAATTCATTTCTATTCATCGGCTAAAAACTCCTTCTTTGCCTGTTCGAGGGCCTGCTGCGCCCGCAGACGGTCCTGCCAGTCAAAACTCATAGACGGACGTTGTTGAGAAGATGAAAAAGAAAAAGAAGCTTTGTTGCCATTATTTATCACATTCTTGTCATTCTTATTACATTCTTGTATATAGTGCGCGCGGTTTTTATCCTTCGTGTGTTCTTTCGTGGCAGCTTCGTGAGGGCTTTCGTAATTCTGTGGGTCATGGTAAAAGCTGTAGTTGCAAATAGTTACAAGCAGTCCGCGAGTTGTCTTTTGAAATTCTATCGTATTGCTTTCCTGTAGCCTTCGTAGTGTCTTTCGTAACTGTCCGATGCCAGGGCTTATACATCTGTATCCGATCAGGTAGCTGGCTGCCTGCTGTAATTGTTTTATCGTTGTCAGCAGTTGGCCGCGGTTCAGGCCGTTTGAGCCGGGGCTGGCTTTGTGGCTGGCCTTACAGTAGAGGTAAGTAAGCAGCGCGCGGTCCAGCAGCGGTGTGCCGGCAGATGCGTCGATAAATTCTCTTGGGAAAATGATGGAGCCGCCTTTTATTTTTGGTTCAGCGTTCATTGCCGTGGCTCGTGACTCGTGACTCGTCGTTCGTGAATCAAAAATCGTAAATCGAAAGTCGCAAATTCTATCCTCTATCCCCTGAAAAATGTTGTGCGATTATGGTTAACGCCGCTGCGTTTCGAGCTGCTGTGGTTTTTTCGCTGCGGTCCTTCTGTGCAAGTAACATCGCTTTTTCAATAATCTCTTTTTGCGCGGCGGTTACAAAAAACACCAGCGGAGCAAGAAAACTCTCCGCCTGCGGAGCCGGCGGGGCGCTCGGCAACTTCAAGTTTGTCAGGCGTTCAATCTGCTTTGCGGTCGCCGGCAGAAGCTTTGCAAGCTCACCGGTGGTGAGTCTGGCGTTGAGCCGCCTCAATAGCGCAAGTTTCTTTTCGAGGACGTCCCTGCCGCCTAAGCGATTGAGCGTGGCGAGCAAAAGGCGAGTTTCCTGGTCATCAATATCCCATACTATCGCGCTGGCGGTTTTATGGCCGAGCTTCTCTAATGCCTGCCGGCGATGGTGGCCGTTAATTATCTGGTAGAAGCCTTTTCTCGTAGGGTGCGGGCGGACAAGCAGCGGTTCGTATCGGCCGGTCCGCTCGATGTTGCGAACGAGCTTGGCGAAATTGGCCTTACTCATCGTGTT
>Ga0315282_10014734_pt1 | contig 11607 bp, 9 predicted proteins | sample YL17G07_20_MG_FD_203693 | JGI IMG/M metagenome (GOLD analysis project Ga0315282, IMG submission 203693) | Sediment microbial communities from Yellowstone Lake, YNP, Wyoming, USA - YL17G07_20 | ecosystem: Environmental > Aquatic > Freshwater > Lake > Sediment | place: USA: Wyoming | collected...
GCCTGCGGTGGCAGATCCGCCGGGGTCGGCTGGCGGTCCTCCGGTACTTGGCGCGGCTGTTATTCCGGCCGGCGGGACTCCGGACGTGGGCGCGTAACCTTGGTCTGTTCCTGGCGGCAGGAGCTCTCGGCGCTCTGGCGGGTGCCACCTCGAACCTGGCGGTGCTGGCGGGCGTTTTCGGCACCCTGGCGGTGCTTCTGGTTGCGGCGGGCGTCTTCCTCACCTTCCGCATCGGCATACTCTCCATCGTCGCGGGATTGGCCCTGGTCTTTGCGGGCCTGGCAACAGATGCTCAGTTCCCTTATGCCTTGGGCGTCTCGTTGGTCGTTCTGGGGGTAGTCCTGACCCTCGACTTCGCCGGCCTCCCTCAGCGGCCCGTCTTCACGACTGCGGGCCTTCTGCTGCTGGCCTTCTGGGCGCTTGGCGCTGGCGGCCGTATCCCTCCGAAACTGGAGTCCGGCGGTATCGAGATGTTCTTCTTGAGCGGCATCGTCATGGTGGCCGCCGCGACGTTCGTCCTCATCTACAACGCCGACCTGCTGCTCGCCGTGGTGAGCAAGGTGGGCGGGCGCTTCGGGCGCATCCTGCCGGCCGTGAAGACAGCGGTGGCTTACCCCCTGGCAAACAAGTTCCGCACAGGCATGACTGTGGCGATGATCTCCCTGGTCGTCTTCGCCCTGGTGGTGATGTCCACCATGAACGCCAACTTCAACCGCCTCTTCCTCAGCGAAGACGCGCGCGGAAGCTGGGATGTCCAGGTGGATGAGAACCCCAATAATCCCATCGCGGACCTGCGGCAGGCCCTGGACCAGGAGGGCTCCGTCGATACCAGCAAGTTCACTTCCCTAGGCAGGCTAGGGGTGGCGCGTCGCTCCACCGCCGAGCTGCGCCAGGAGGGCCAGGAGGAGTTCAAGTTCTACCTGGTCAAGGGCGCTGACGACGAGTTCTTGGCCACCGCCAACCTGCCCCTCCAGGCCCGTGCCACCGGCTACGAGACCGACGAGGCCGTCTGGGAGGCCATCCGCACTCAGCGCAACCTGGCTGTCATTGACCTCAACGCGGTGCCCCAGGGGTTCGCTTTCGGCGATTTCGGCCTATTCACCCTGGACGGCATTACCGCAAGCTCCACCACGTTCGAGCCTATCAAGATCCAGGTCCACGACAAGGCCACGGCGATGGTGGGCGAGGTGCAGCTCATCGGCCTCCTGAACTCGGGGGCCAGCGGCTCTGGCCCCTTCTCCAGCTTTTCCGGCCTTATCACCTCCGAACGCCTGGTGCGGGAGGTCTTCGGGCACCCGGAGTACTCGACGTACTTCATCCGGCTGGCGAACCCGCGGGAGGCCAAGGCGACCGCCGACGCCATCGAGGCAGCCCTCTTCACCAAGGGGGCGCAGGCCGTGTCCATCAAGGCCCAGCGGCAGGATCAGGTCCGCCTGTTCAGCGGCTTCTTCTACCTGATGCAGGCCTTCATGGGCCTGGGGCTTGTGGTGGGGGTCGCCGCCGTGGGCGTAATCGCCTTCCGGACTGTGGTGGAGCGACGGCAGCAGATCGGCATGCTGCGGGCCATAGGTTACACCCGCGGCGCCGTGGCGCTGAGCTTCCTGATGGAGTCTTCCTTTGTGACCCTCATGGGCATTCTGTCCGGCGTGGGCCTGGCCATCCTTCTCTCCTACTTCATCATGACCAGCGATGAGTTGACGGCCACCGGCCTGACGGGGTTCTACATCCCGTGGCTTGAGATCCTGCTGGTCTGCGCCTTTGCCTATATCGCCTCCCTGGTGATGACCTTCGTCCCCTCGCGACAGGCCTCCAGCATCCCCATCGCCGAAGCCCTGCGCTACGAGTAGGCGTCCCCGGCCCTCGCCGGGTCGCCGCCACAAGCGCCAGAGAAGGCGCCCTCGCTCCTTCCAGGCCTGGAAGGTGTCAACTAATAGTGCTAGAGTCTACGGGACGCACCGTCTACGGTCGTCGGGATGGACTTTATCTGCTGAGAAGGAGCGCCGAATGGAGGTAAAGCAGGTAATCGGCAACCGCAGGACCATTCGCTTCTTCCTGCCCCACAGGCCGGTGGAGCGCGAGAAGATCCAGAAGATGCTGGAGGCAGCGCGGCGCGCTTCCTGCGTGGGCAACGTGAACAACACCCGCGCCATCGTGATCTGGAAAGAGAAGGCCTCGGAGCAGCTCATAAGGGCAATCACGCCGCCCCTGGGCTACCAGCAGATGCAGACCGCCCCCTGCTTCCTCATGTGGTACCACGACAAGGCGGCCTACGAGGTCAACAAGTGGATACAGGACCTGCACGACCTGGCCGACACGCGCCGCATCGGCACGGATGCCGCGGAGACGAAGGCCCAGATCGAGAAGTTCCTGCGCCCCGCCTTTGGCGCCGTCTGGCAGCAGATGGCGGAGGCTCCCCTGGCCTACATGGACGTGGGACAGGCCGTCGCCCAAGCCACCCTGGTGGCCTGGGATGAGGGCCTGGCGACCTGCTGCATGAGCAGCCCCCGCCTGGAGCAGGTGGGCAAGCTGCTCAAGCTGCCGGAGACCGCTGTCCCCATCTGCCTCATGGCGGTGGGCTACCCGGCTGAGTCCTGGGAGGCCGGCGGCCAGACCCGGAAGGCCCCCTTTGAGAGCCTCTTCTTCGAAATGGAGCACGGCAAGCCCTTCAAGCTCGATCCCCAGGTGGAGGAGGAGCTCAAACGGGCCAGGATGATCCAGGAGCCCGCCCCTCTACCCTGGCGGGACGCCGAGCTGCAATTCGTCGTGCGGGCCCTGGGCCTCCAGGAGCAGATCGTCAGCATCCCCCAGCAGGAGTCTTGAGAGGAGAGAGATGGAAGTTCTCGCTTCCGGGGTGGGCGAGTTCCGTATGCCGGACCCGGACGGCCTGCGGGCCTACGTCCGCGACCACAAGGAACGTCGCCCCGTCAACAAGGTGGTGACGGAGCAGGAGGCGGTGCAGCGCTTCGTTCAGGACGGCGACTACGTGGCCTACGACCAGAACGTTGCCAACAGGGGGCCAGCCTCGCTGTTCCGCGAGATCATCCGCCAGCGCAAGAAGAACCTCTGGCTGTGCGCGAAGTTCAACTGGTCCGATGTGAGCCTGCTGGTCGCCGGGGGGTGCGTCAGCAAGGTGGACGTGGGCTGGATGGAGTCAGGCCCCGTCATCAACCGGGCTCTCCAGAAAGGGGAGATCGAGCTCATCGAGTGGACGAATGGGGCCCTCTCTTATCGGCTCCTGGCCGGGGCCATGGGGGTGCCTTTCCTTCCCATGAGGTACATGGGTGGGACCGACGCCTTCGCTCGCTCCGCTGCCAAGCTCATCGAGGACCCCTATCTGGCGAAGCCGATCTGCGTGGTCCCCGCCCTCAACCCGGATGTGGGCATCATTCACGTCCACCAGTGCGATGTCCATGGCAACGCCCGCGTCTTCGGCGCCGGCGTGGCGCCGCTCGAGATCGCCATGGCCTCGAAGAAGCTCATCATCTCCACCGAGGAGATCATCGGGAACGAGGCCATCCGGCGGCAGCCTCAGAGGACCACCATTCCCTACTACTTCGTCGATGCGGTCGTCCTGGCCCCGTTCGGCGCCTACCCGGGCGCCGTTCCGGGACTCTACGGCGCCGACTTCCAGCAACTGTTCGAGTTCGCGATCGCTCAGGCCCAAGACCGCATGGGCGAGTACCTGGACAAGTGGGTCTACAGCGTAGCCTCCCATGAAGAGATGCTGGAGCAGCGGGTAGGGGTCAAGAAGCTGCTTCAGCTCCGCCAGGACGAGACCATCCGGGAGGGCTACTACGAATGAGCGAGACATCGACCTTCACAGACATCGAGGCCAACATCTGCGCCGTCGCTCGCCTCATCGAGGAGGATAAGCTGTACTTCGTGCAGATGGCAGGGCCGCCGCTCATGTCCATCCTGATGGCCAAGCGAATGCGAACGCCGGACGTGGGTTACGTGGTGGAGGAGGGAGCCGTCGCGCCCAGCCCTACCTTCCCTCTCTGGCGGATGATGCTGGGAGCGAGCCGCTCTCACTACCGCTCCGTGTGCTGGACAGGCATGAATACCGTGGACTTTCACGCCGCCCTCGGGTACATGGACTACGGCGTCCTGGCTGCGGTTCAGATCGACAAGTACGGCAACCTTAACTCTACCTTTATTGGGGAGAGCTACGAGAAGCCGGAAAGGCGGTTTGGAGGGCCCGGCGGGGGCAACGAGATCGCCTCCCAGTGCTGGCGAATCATCGTTATGACCAAGCTGGAGAAGCGTAAGCTCGTGGAGAAGCTCGATTTCATGTCCTCGCCAGGCTATCTGGACGGCAGCCCCGGCGCTCGTGAGCGCGCCGGCATGCCCGCCGGTACCGGCCCCTACCTGGTGGTCACGGAGCGGGCCCTCTTCGGCTTCGACGAGAAGAGCCACATGATGAGGCTCCAGGCCGTAGCACCCTGGATCTCCGTGGAGGAGGTGCTGGCCAGGATGGACTTCAAGCCCCTCATCGCCGACCCGCTGGAGGTGCTGGCGCCCCCTTCGGATGAGGAGCTGGCCATCCTGCGCGCCGAGATCGACCCCGGCGGCTATACCCTCAACCGGGGCGAGTGGATCACGGTGGAGCGCGACGACAGCGGCGCCGTGCGCCTCGTGAACCCGGCAGGCGAGGCTGCCGACGCCTAGAGGCGACCGCGTAGGCCAAGCAGCCGAGGCCACCTGTTGCCCCCCTGTCGTCGCGTCGCCGGAATTGAAGAGGGCACGGGCCGGAAAGGGGTCGGCGCGGGGGAGGCCGCGAAACGAGCCGGTGGCCTCAAGCGTCTGCCGGTAGATGGGTGGGGCGTGTTGGTGGCCCTCCTGAGGTATGGCTCGGTTTCCGGGCGGACACTAGGTACTCGATGAGCTCCTTCTTCGAGTTCCGTTTCCGGATGGGCTCTATCTGTACATCCCGAAACCCTGCGGCGTCGAGGATGGAACCGTAGATTTGTTCAACGGGCAGCATAACGTCGAAGAACTTAGAGTTCCCGACGATGTAATGAACGGCGCCCCCGGGGGACACGACGTGGAACAGCTGTTGGAAATGTGGGATGACATCGTAGAAATACTTGTGAACGTAGCGGCTCAGGACTTGGCTGCGGGCGGCTATCCTCTCTAGGATATGGTCGAATCCGGGGAAGGGAACCAGGCGGATGCGATCTGGGCTCCACTTGAGCAGATTGCTGGTGGCGCATCCCCATGTCCCGCCTATTGCCTGCCAGTCGAGTTGACCTGCGGCTCGGGCATTGCTGAGAAAGCGAAGCCAGTACATGTAGGGCCGCAACTCGCGGATATAGCTCATGCGGTTCGGATACGGGGGCGAGGTTATGACGCAGCTGTAGCGGTTGTCCTCGAGCTGGGTTCTGAGTTGTCTGGCGTCGCAGAGGATAGCTCGGGGGGGACATAGAATGGGGGAAGAGGCTGCCTGCGCGATGGTGGCGACCGATCGTTCCCAGAGACTTCTCAGCACTTCGTCGTCTGAGGGAGGAAGGAGAGCTGGTGTGAGGTTGCCGCGTTGTTTTTTGAACGACATCGACTGATGAGCGAAGCTGACGCGCGAAGATTCGATCATGGTGCGGCAGAAAGCCACCTTCAGCAGGTCAGTGACAGGGGGTGGAAGGGTACCGGACAGTGCGTCAATATGAGCCTTCGCGCGGGCCAGCGCGGTGAGCGTGCACTTGGGCCACCACTTATCGATCTGGTGGAGGGGGGGAACCCATGCGAGGTGATCGTCGCGGCGGTCTATTGCGAGCGCGACCTGGGTGCTTGCCTCGTGGAGTAGCTTGGTGTCCGCGGGGGTGTAGGGAAGCGTCTTGACCTTGGTAAGCCAGATGAGGAAGGGGTTGATATCCGTTGTGTCGCAGGGCACGCCTCGCTCGGCGCAGACGAGAGCGGTTGTTCCGGTTCCTCCAAATGGATCGAGGATGGTGGGCGATTCGTCAGTGAGCCCGTCAAGCAGATCGGACACCAGGTGGACCGAGTACGCGGCGGTGAGTCTGAGCCAACCGTAGCGTGTGTGCCGCAGGTTGCCCTTGAAGGTCAGGTGCTCCCGTCGTCGCACAGGCGTATGGGTCGTCATGAGTGATTAGCCCTCCAGCAGTGCCGTGAGTACGGTTTCGAGCTCAGCCCTTATCCGTGCTGAATTGCGTTCGAAGAAACCAGCAAGGTCGTAGTTGAGGACTTCCCTGCAAAAACTGTAGGTGCTGTGGATGGGGTCGCCGTTGGCGGTGCCGACGAGGAGAAGCCACTGGGCTTGGGTGTAGCGGATTATGAGGTTGGCATCGATTTGGGTGGACAGAAGGACCAGAACTGGCATATAGCGGTGGGAGTAGGCATTGGCGGCGTTCGCTATGTCGGCGTTCTGTCGCTTCGAATCCATGCTCTTGTAGCCTTGGCGGACCTCAAATACGATGCCGTTGAGCTGCCGTCTAGTTTCGTGGGGGAGGAGTAGCTTAGACGCAGCGTTGGTCATCCATTCTTCAAGGCGGGCTTTGTCGTTGGTGGCGGTTAAGTCGGCAAGGTCGATGCGGCCATCAAGCGAAAGTGAGCGGGGTTTGCCGGTGGGGGTTGGGACCTGGTAGGTCCAGCTGGCCTGCGGCGGTGTGAGGCGCAAGGTGTTCTGTAGGACGTTAAAGAATATCCATTGGCAGCCGATTCCGAGCTGGCGGTAGATGGAGGTCATTCCGCCGGCTGCTTTATGAGCGGCGTACATGCCTGGCGAGTTGAGGCCGACCCAGTTGTAGAAGGGGTCAGCGCCATAAAGGGCCTGGAACTCGGCTAGAGAGAGCCCGTCCGCCTTGCCCGTACCGAACTTAGGCTTGTATCTGGCGCAGATGCGCACGGCGCGGGCGAGAAGGTCAAAGTAGGTGTCGTCGCTCGCGTCGGCTGCGATGGGCGCTGGGACGGCAGGCGGCGGGTCATCTGAGGCGTTGGGTTCGTGGTGGTCGGGCAGTCCAGGCATAACTCTCCTGGCATATTGTGGCGGTGAGAGCGGTCGCGGGTCAAGGAGTACGAGCGGCCCAAGACGTTCTGGTGTTTGCTGTCGACGGGACGGGCTCAGTTGTGGTCTATTCCTGAGGCGGGTGAATACTCGATAACTCTGGCGGTTTCGCTTGGGGGTGCGGATTCTGGTGGTCAGCGCTAAGGCCGGGATGTTTGGAAGGCAGGAGGCCTAGAGCCGAGGGCTCCGGAGATACACATGATAACTTGGTGGTTTTCGCTCGTTGTTGGGAACCTGAGGCCACAGCGTATAGCGGGGCCGGCTTACGAAACCGGTTGTCGCCCGCCGCCTAGGCCGTGGGTCCGGCCTCGCCCGGGCCGAGCGGCTGGAGCCGGCTCTCGACGCTCACCACTCCCGCCACCTCCTGGGCGACTTCCACGGCCGCCTGGGCCGCCTCCGGCCTCACCTGGCCCTCCAGGCTGACCCTCCCCAGGCGTGAGTGAACGATGAAGCGCTCGCCCTGGGTGGACGGGTTCTGGGCCAGCGCCGAGGCTACGCTTATCTCCACATCAGGGTCAGCGACCAGGCGGCTCTCTACCCCCAGCACGCAGGAAACCCCGGAGAGGGCGCCTTCCATGGCCTCGGCGATGCGCGAGGAGGCCGCGTTCCCCGACAAGACTACCTTGCCGTTCTCTACCTCCAGGTGGACGGCCCTAAGCTCCGTCTCACCCAGGCCGCTGGCGCCGCGGAGGGCGGTCCAGGCCTCCCTCTCGACGTAGCCGTCGGGCTCGTAGCTGGGGAAGATGTCCAAAGATTGGCCCTTCAGGTCCAGCCAGACGAACTCATGGTTCTGATAGGCGGCGGACTCGCCCGGCACCAGAATGCGCCTCTTGGCCAGTGTGCCCACCTCGCCGATCAGGCGGACCGAGCCGTCGGGCTCCACCACCAGGCCCAGGAACCAGCCCCCCTGGCGCTCCACGGCGCGGGGCGCTATGTGGAGACGGCTGCCCGTGTCCAGCCAGTTCACCTGGCCCTCGGCGTAGGGCGCGCCGGGGTGGGGGACCATCTCGCCCTTCGATGAGGGGATGCCCAGCACGATCTCCTCGTCTCGGAATTCGGTCGCGGCTTGCACGGGCAGCCGGAGGGTGGGCCCTCCCTGCCAGGGCCAGCGCCCCGGCACCCGCACCAGCAGGTGGGTAGGCGTCCAGTCCGGCTCCATCTCCAGCCCCACCAGCCGGCCGACAACCCCGTCAGCGAAGATCATTGCCTGTCTCAGCAGGAAGGTCTTGCGCGCCGCCATCGTGCTACCTCCTTGTGCGCTTCGGCCCATCGGGGGCCCGCTATGCTAGTCTAGCGCGCCGGAGGCCACAGGCAAGAGCACCACGACGACTGTCCCCGTTCGGCGCTGGAGCGGGGGCCGAACGTACCTGGGGCCCTGGGTACTTTCGGCCCTTTACGGGGGTCTGCGGGCGAACATATCTTGGCGGCGAGCAGGCGTCCGGAGCGGGACAAAGGCCGCTGCCGGCGTGGTCTTGCCATACCCGCTTTCGGCGGGAGGTAGCTGTGGGTCTACGTGAGGTTGAGTGGCAGCCCATCGACCTGCCAACGCGTCTTGTGGCGCTGATAACCAACAACCGCCTCTGGCGCTCCATCTTCCGCTTCGCCTATCCCAGCAGCGACAAGACCCGGGCTCTCATAATCCCTGCCGTCTTCTTCCTCCACATCCACCCGTTGAAGGTGAGCGCCCGATCCATCCGCCTCACCTACACCTGGGGTCTGGGCCTCTTCCTCTTCTTCCTCTTCGGCATCGAGACGGTGACCGGCATCCTGCTGGCCTTTGTCTACGTGCCCGACGTGGGCCGGGCCTACTCGGATGTGGAAACCATGAGTACCAGCGTCGCCTTCGGTGCCCTGCTGCGGAACATTCACCGCTGGGGCGCCCACCTGATGGTCCTGGCCGTCTTCCTGCACATGATGAGGGTCTTCTACACGGGCGCCTACAAGAGGCCGCGGGAGTTCAACTGGGTGATCGGCGTCATGCTGCTGCTGCTGACCCTGGCCCTGAGCTTCACCGGCTACCTGCTGCCCTGGGACCAGCTCTCCTTCTGGGCTATCACCGTCAGCACCAACCTCGCGGGGTACGCCCCTTTCATCGGCGAGCCCCTGCGGGTGTTGATCCTGGGTGCCAAGGAGGTGGGCCAGGAGGCCCTCATCCGCTTCTACGTGCTCCACGTCATGCTCCTGCCCCTGCTGATGTCGGTGCTGATCGGCTTTCATTTCTGGCGCATCCGTAAGGATGGCGGCCTGGCCGCGTCCAACCCCTTGCCGCGAGGCGCCCAGGCGGCTCGCCGGGAAGGGGTCGAGGCGCCAGCGGCCGAGGAGGACGACCCGCCTGCGAGCGCAGAGGCGGCGCTCCCTATGCCTGGGGCGCAGGCCCGGCAGCCCGAGGCGCCCGCCGCCGCCCGCGCCGCTGTGGCCCGCAAGCAGACGATGTCCACCTGGCCCAACCTGCTTATCCTGGAGCTCATCGCCGGGCTCTTTATCACCGCCGTGCTCGTGCTCATGTCGATGGCGGTGGACGCCCCCCTGCGAGACCTGGCCAACCCGGACATCACCGAGAACCCAGCGAAGGCGCCGTGGTACTTCGTCAACCTGCAGGAGCTCCTCCTGCACATGGACGCGGCCCTGGCCGGCGTGTGGATCCCGGCGTTACTGGTAGTAGCGCTCATGGCCCTGCCATACTTGGACCGCGACCTTGGTCACGCCGGGGAGTGGTTTGGGACCCGGAAGGGGCTCATCATCACCATCTGGTCGGCTGTGTACACGACGGTCTGGACCACCGCCCTCATCATCTTCGACGAGAAGGTGGGCGTGCGTTCCATTGTTGGGAACCCGGCCATCTTACCCAACTGGGTGGTACCCGTGGGGGTCATGGTGTGCCTGTCAGCCATCCTGTACGCCAGCATCCTGCCCCTGCGACCCAGCCGCCGCGAGATCTTGATGGCCTACTTCACGGCGTTCATCGTCGTCTATGCGCAGTTGACACTGGTGGGCAGCTTCTTCCGGGGCATTGGCATGCACCTGGTGGAGCCCTGGAACCTGCCGCCGGGTGGGCTTAGCTTCTGATCGTCGAGGTGACTGCCATGGCGCGAGAGGAGAGTGAGGGACGAGGCTTCCTACCGAGGCTGGACCGCCGTTCCTTCATGACCTATGGCCTGTGGACGGCGGCGATTGCCCTCGTTGTCGAGGGTGGCGTGATCAGCGTTCAGGCTATCCGCGCTCTGCCCAAGCCTGCCGCCTTCGGTTCCAAGTTCGAGGCGGGCAACGTGAGCGACCTCGAGGTGGGCAGCGTGACCTACTTTCTGGACGGCCGCTTCTACATATCGCGGCTGCCGGGCGGCCTGCTGGCCCTCTACCGCAAGTGCACCCACCTTGGCTGCGTCGTGCCCTGGCGCCCTGACGAGCAATCGGAGGACAGCCTGGCAGCCAGCGGCCGCTTCAACTGTCCCTGCCATGGCTCCAGGTTCGACCGCCATGGGGTGGTGAAAGGCGGCCCGGCGCCGCGACCCCTGGACATCTTCCCCATCGAGATCGACGGCGGCAAGGTCATCGTCGACACCGGCACCATCACCACTCGCTCGTCCTACGACGAATCTCAACTGACGAAGGTGTAGGTTGGAGAAGCGGATCCTGGCCGCTCTGGCCCTAGCTCTCGTCCTCGCCGTGGCGGTCCCCCTCTACCGGGCCCTGGAGCCCGGACACCAAGAGGAGGTTTCCGGAACTGTGGCCGAGAAGACGGTGGATCGGGGCGCCCTGGTCTACCTCGAGAGCTGCGCCTCCTGCCATGGTACCTACGGCGAGGGCAGTCCCGACGGACCTGCCGTGCGCGGAACGCAGCTCACCTTCAATGACGTCCGGCGCGCCATTGCACAGGGGACGCGGGCCTTTCCCTCCGCCTATCACGTCTACAGCCGTGCAGGGGGTGGACTGCTGAGCGATGCTCAGATCGATGATCTCACCTACTTCATCATGAACTGGGATACGCAGGCGCTACAGCGGGCGCTCGGCGCGCCCACCCTGGTGGCGACGGAGCTCAGCGATGCGGGCCTGGACCCTGCCGAGTTGGAGATGAAGGCGGGAGAGCCGGTGCGTCTGGAGGTCGCCAACTTCACTAACACCGACGACACTTGTCGCGGCGAAGGCCTGCGCGGTCGTATGCTTGAGCCAGACGGCGTCCAGGAGACGGAGCGGGAGGTGTCACTGGAGATCGCCGCCGGTGAGACGAGGAGCCTGGACTTTACGCCTGTCAGCCCCGGATCCTATCGCTTGTTGTGCACGCCCTCAGAGGAGGGGGCCGCAGTCTCCGAGGGCACGATCACCGTCACCCGTTAGCGGCGGAGGAAGTAGGCATGCTGGCAAAGAGGATAGCAGCCGCGTCCAAGAACCTGCTGGATCCCGACGCGGCTGAGTGGCAAGAGGCGCCCCTGGATGTCATCGCCATGGCTGCCACGCCGATCGCAAACGAGCCCAACGACTATCTGAAGATAAGCTGGGAGAACCGGGAATTTGGCGTGGTCAAGGAGCTGCGGGTCCGGGTTCTCCACAACGGTCTGCGCATTTTCTTCCGCCTGGAGTGGGACGACTCTACC
>Ga0315282_10014735_pt1 | contig 11607 bp, 12 predicted proteins | sample YL17G07_20_MG_FD_203693 | JGI IMG/M metagenome (GOLD analysis project Ga0315282, IMG submission 203693) | Sediment microbial communities from Yellowstone Lake, YNP, Wyoming, USA - YL17G07_20 | ecosystem: Environmental > Aquatic > Freshwater > Lake > Sediment | place: USA: Wyoming | collected...
TCCTTTCTATACCATACCTTGGGCAGTAGCATTCGGTTACTGTCCACATTATGAATATGGGCATGGTCACCGGGAGCGATATCTTGTGAGGCGACCCCGATAACCTCTCCATATTTGATAACTTTTGCCCCCTTTTCAATCTTGTCTAAAGCCACCTTGTGCCCAAACGGTATGGCTTTGGTTGCCACTACCTCTTTGACCACTTCTTGCCCTGCCGATACCACCGTGACCCTGTCCCCAGCCACCAAGTCATTGAGGACGGTAGCCACATCATCCTTAGGGTCCATCATTATCGCTCTTTTCATTTTAGTCGCCTCCTTACTGCTTCATAAAATTCATCAGGGTCCTTATTTATGGATAATTTCTCCAATGGGCACATACCTTGCCCTTCACGATTCTGAATATATGGAACGATTTCAGTGAAGTGGTACTCAGCATTATAGTTGCCCAAGGTCTTGATAGCAAGTTGACTACCTAAAGGACTATAAACTTTCTTACAATCAGCTTTAACCGATAGTAAAGCGGCGGCGTTACCCATTATTTTATCAAATATTTTTATCTCATCCTGACAAGGAACAAGCCTATCAATATATTCCAGTAGAGGCTGTAAACCATCTTTATTGGAGGTAAATATTAGTCTATCCCCATCATATACCCAAAGCGTATCATCACTTATTAGAAAATCATTAAATAAAGATGTGTCCATTAGCTTAATAAGCTTTTGCTGGCTTACGCCTTTAATCAAACAAGGCACACCTATTCTTTAATGCCGGCAAGCCGTTTAGCCAGCTTTTTCTTCGCCTCCAAGTCGGTTTCCCGCAATAGGGTTATTTTGTGGGCTTCAGATGACCCTCCTCCGATAATATAGGATGCCACATCCCTACTTTGGAAAGCGAGCGTCTCTATTAATCTAAACATGCGCATTCTATCCTCGGTAGACACATCAGCCACGCCCTTCAAGTATTTTTTGATAAAGTGCCCAATTTCAGGATTATTAAGGTCCCTCTCAGAGGGCATAGTGGCAACTAGCCCGCCAGCGATGTCTATGAGAAGTCGAATCATTTCAGGAAGGTTTACGCTCTCGTATAGTTTGGAAACGTTAGCTAAAACAGGGTCGACGAAATACACTCCGGAACTAGTCCTCCCAGCCTCGGTTGAGGCGGCTAGGCAACACCCATACATAGTCTCCGACATTTTAATCATGTCGGTTATTTTGCTCCTTATATGAGAAGCATTAGGGATTCCGTTATACTCAGCGATAGTGGCTGCAGCCCCGATGATAACATCACCGACTCCAGATTTGCAGCCACCGTGGGAATGTCGGTGATAGGCGGCAAACATCCTGAGTAGTGGACCGGCAAACTCGTATTCACCACACATGAATACCCTGTCCCAGGGCACAAAGACATTATCATAGATAACTAAGGGGCAAGACTTGCCGAACCTAATATTACCTAGGTCAATCCCTTCAAGCCATCTATCCTCTAGAGGACCTCTGGTGTAGATGTTGAATATGCCTTTGGTATCATTGGGCAGGGCAAAGCAAACAGCATACTCCTTATCCCTCTCCCTCATTTCTCTATTAGGTACCACTAACACCTCGTGGGCACATAGCGAACCTGACTGGTGAGCTTTGGCACCTCGAACTATAATACCGTCTTTTGTCTTATCTACTATGTGTAAATACATATCCGGGTCTGGTTGCTCTGAGGGGCGGAGAGACCTGTCACCCTTTACATCCGAATTCCCTGAGTAGACAGCCAGGTCATGCTCCTGGACATATTTAATATATTTCAATGCCCTTTCATGGTAATTGGTACCGTACTTCTCATCAATTTCATAGGTTACGGCTGCGATAGCGTTCATTGCATCTAATCCGGTACAGCGCATAAAACAAGTCCCAGTTCTTTGAGCACATAGCCTTATCATCTTAACCTTTGCCTTCAAATCGTCTATGCTTTCAAAGAGCTGAGTGAAACGGTTAATCTCTCCATCGGTTAGTCTGGACCTGGCTACGAGTAGCTCCATACCCTCTGGCTCACCAGCCAGGGAGTAAGTTTGGGCTACTGCTTCTACTTGAGGCTTTATTAACGGATGGTCAATTACATTGGTTACTTTCTCGCCTAGAATGTAGGTGGTAGGGTTCATCTTCCTCAAGCTGTCTTTATACTGTTCAGCCGTTTTTAAAGCCATTCTCACCTCCTTAGGTCAACAAAACTAATATCGTCTATCATTGGTATTAGTAATCCGAAAGCTGAGGAATTCCTACCTGCCCTTTATAATTTAGATTATTTGGTGGTGGAAACAGGCACTATTATGCCATGATTGCCACCAACAGGTTTCAATAGTATCAGGCCGAACTTAAAGAGAGGGTTGGTTTGAGGTCAAGCCTTATACCAGGCCCCATAGTAGTAGTTAATGAGGCAGACCTAACATACCGACCTTTAGCCCCACTAGGTTTAGCTCTCATCACCGCCTCAATCACCGCCGTTAGGTTACCCATCAACTTATCATCTTCAAAACTAACCTTACCCAGAGGTACATGAATGATAGCCGTCTTGTCCAGCTTAAATTCCGCTCGACCTTTACGAGCATCATTAATTACCCGAGGCAAGTCACTAGCAGCCACAACGGTTCCTGATTTAGGGTTAGGCATCAATCCCCTCCTCCCCAGAATTTTCCCCAGCTTACCCACCTTACCCATCATGTCAGGGGTAGCCATAGCCGTATCAAATTCTAACCAACCATCCTCAACCTTCTTAATCAACTCGTCACCGCCGGCAAAATCTGCCCCCGCCGTTTCAGCAATTCTTTCCGCTTCCCCCTGGGCAAAAACTAAAACACGCACCTTCTTCCCCAGACCATAGGGCAGGAGGGCAACACCGCGTACTTGCTGATTGGCATTTCTGGGGTCAACACCCATCCGAAGGTGAAGTTCAACAGTCTCATCAAATCGGGCATGAGCCATCTCCTTAGCCAGCTTAATAGCCTCCTGAGGAGGATAAGACTTTACCCTGTCCAGCAGTTTAACTGCCTCTTGATAGTTTTTACCGTGCTTTGCCATTTTCCCTATTCTATCTCAATTCCCATACTTCGGGCTGTACCCTCAATAATTCGCTCCGCCCCTTCAATACTGGTAGCATTTAAGTCCTTGGCCTTAAACTGAGCTATTTCACGCAGTTTATCTCGGGATAACTTACCTGCTTTTTCGTGACCTGGACTGCTAGCCCCCTTTTCCAAAGCTAATGCCTTCTTCAGCAAATCAGTGGTTGGCGGTGTTTTGGTAATAAAAGTAAATGACCTATCCTCAAAGACAGTTATTTCGACAGGAATAATAGAACCAATCTGGGCAGAAGTACGCTCGTTATACTCCTTACAAAAGGCCATAATATTAATCCCATGCTGACCTAAGGCCGGACCTACCGGGGGTGCTGGATTTGCCTCCCCGGCTGGAATCTGTAGCTTAATCACCGCTTTAATCTTTTTCGCCACTGGTGTCTCCTAATCATAAAATCAAAGTTTTTCCACCTGTAAGAAGTCAAGCTCCACAGGTGTTTCACGCCCAAAAAGGGAAAGGAGTACCTTAACTTTACCCTTGCCCACATTTATCTCATCCACCACCCCCATAAAATCAATAAAAGGTCCATCAATCACCCTTATGCTCTGTCCCTGCCGAAAGCCAACCTTAACCCTTGGTGCTTCAGCCTCCATCTGTTTCAAAATCCGGCCAACTTCTTCCTCAGGCAACGGAACAGGCTTATTGCCGCTACCAACGAAACCAGTAACCCCCGGGGTATTACGTACTATATTCCAGCTCTGGTCACTCATCCTCATCTGAACAAGGACATAACCGGGCAATATCTTCTTGGTCACCGTTCGCCTCTGTCCATTTTTAACCTCGATCTCCTCCTCAGTAGGTATAACTATCTGGGAGACTTCCTCCTCAGTATCCATGGACTTGATACGTTGTTCCAGATTTTTCTTAATTCGTTCTTCATACCCAGAATAGGTATGAACTACAAACCATTCTTTCTGGTTCTCCTCCACCAATAACCTCCCTCAGATAAAGATTTTGGGGAAAGGCAAAAAACTCCTGGATTATAATGCTTCAGCTCAATGTGGAAACCAACAAGCTTCTATCTACCTATTAAAAGTTTATCGATGAGGTTGGTAAAACCGTAATCAATAGCTCCCAGGACTAGACCTACGGTAATGGCAACAATCAACACTAGAACTGTCAAATAGGCAGCCTCTCGTCTGGTGAGCCAGACTACCTTCTTTAACTCAGCTATAATCTCACCAATGAATCTAAATCTTGAACCGTTTCGCTCGGCAGTATGATGCGTCATGGAAAGAATCTCACCTACCCCTCAGTTGTGCCACACTACTTTACCTCCCTATGGAGCCTATAAGCGCGACAACGAGGGCAATATTTTCTAAGCTCTAATCGTTGGGGGTCATTCCTTTTGTTCTTAGTAGTAGTATATGTTCTCTCCTTACACTCAGTGCAAGCAAGATGAATGATAACCATAGCTTCAGCTTTTCTAGCCATGTCTACTCTAAAATCTTGGTAAAGGTTCCAGCACCTACCGTCTTACCCCCCTCCCGAATGGCAAAACGCAAACCTTCCTCCAGAGCTACAGGATAAATAAGTCTTATCTTCATTCTGACATTATCACCAGGCATAATCATCTCCGTCCCTTCTGGTAGCTCAACACTTCCAGTAACATCTGTAGTCCTAATATAAAATTGAGGCTTATATCCGTTAAAGAATGGAGTATGCCTTCCCCCCTCCTCCTTACTCAAAACATATATCTGAGCTTCAGCTAGGACATGTGGTTTAATAGAGCCAGGAGCAGCTATTACCTGACCACGCTCTATCTCATCACGGTCTACTCCCCTAAGCAAAATGCCCACTGCATCCCCTGGCTCGACTTCATCTAAGGTTTTGTGAAACATCTCCAAGCTGGTAGCCACTGTTTTATAGGGCTCATGATGTAAACCAACTATCTCAACCTCGTCTCCAGGCTTAATCACACCCCTCTCAACCCTTCCTGTGGGCACAGTACCTCGCCCCTTGATACTAAAGACATCCTCCACCGGCATCAAAAAGGGCTTGTCTTTAGCCCGCACCGGGATAGGAATATAGCTATCTACGGCATCCAGCAGCTTCCAGATGCCACCACACCACTGACATTCCCTCTTACCGCAGCCACACTCACCAGCCTTAAGCCCGCTCACCCTCACTACTGGTATCTCACCTCCAGGGAAACCATACTTACTAAGCAGCTCCCTCACCTCCATCTCCACCAGCTCCAGAAGCTCCTCATCCTCCATCAAATCTACTTTATTGAGGGCAACTACAATAGCTGGAACCCCCACCTGGCGAGCTAACAAGACATGCTCCCTGGTCTGGGGCATAGGTCCATCAGGGGCACTTACCACCAGAATCGTCCCGTCCATCTGGGCAGCCCCGGTTATCATGTTCTTAATAAAGTCAGCGTGTCCCGGACAATCAATGTGAGCATAGTGTCGCTTCTCTGTCTCATACTCAATATGAGAAATAGCAATGGTTAATCCCCGTGCCTTCTCCTCAGGAGCATTATCAATGCTATCAAACGACCGATACTGGGTGGGACCTACCGTTGATAGCACCTTAGTTATGGCTGAGGTCAAAACTGTTTTCCCGTGGTCAACATGACCGATAGTGCCCACATTGCAATGTGGCTTGGTCCGCTCAAATTTCTTTTTAGCCATTTTAAAACCCCCTTTATTCTAAGCCCACAACCAGATTCGAACTGGTGACCCCGTTCTTACCAAGAACGTGCTCTACCTGCTGAGCTATGTGGGCACTAGTCCCATTATATAGATTTTTATAGCCCGATGTCTAGTCGGAACTCTATCATAATTTAAACTATGGTGGAGGGGGCAGGATTTGAACCTGCGTAGCCCTTTCAGGCGGCAATTTTACAGACTGCTCCGATTAACCACTCCGGCACCCCTCCCAACACCATTAGATACCCAGCCCGAGAGGGGACTCGAACCCACTAACCTACCGATTACAAGTCGGTTGCGCTACCATTGCGCTACTCGGGCACTACCTTACCAACACAATAGATATTAGCTAGGTGGAATATTATAAGAATGAATGATATAAAAAGTCAAGCTTGGTAGCGCATACCGGATTCGAACCGGTGATCTCCTCCTTGAGAGGGAGGTGTCCTAAACCCCTAGACGAATGCGCCACATATCCCACAACCACAGAATGTTCACAAAAGTTCACAACCGAGCTACTTGAGAAGTTTATCATATCCCGTCCACAAGGGGCAAGCCAAAGGAGTATTGAAAGCTATCATTATACCCTAGATAACTTTGTTGGTTATCCTATCACCCCTGAAGGCATAAGTAGCTATCTGGCTAGTCTTAGATGCCAGAATGATAAGGCTAAATTCTACTCCTGCCTTAGAGCATTATCCAGATGGCTCTATCATAACGGCTACATATCTGAGAATGTTATTGAAAAGGTCTCACCACCTAAGACGCAGAAGAAGCTATTGCCTACCATATCAAGGGAACAGTTAGATACCTTGCTGGCTCATTGTCATTGTGAACGGGATAAGGCTCTGATTAGCTTCCTCTGGTATTCAGGCACAAGGCTAAGTGAAGCTGTGAATGTAAGAGCTAAGGACTTTGACTGGCAAGAGGGAACTGTAGTCGTGTTAGGTAAAGGCAATCGTTATCGGAAGTGTCTAGTTGGTAACGGGGTTGTTAGAGAATGGTTTTCTACTCATGATAGTTTTGAGATTAACAAAGGTGGTGCTCAAACAATGCTCAAACGGCTCAAGGCTGAGACTGGCATACAATGTAATGCCCACTCATAACACTCACCCCCTAGCTGACTTTTTTAACATAGCGTCTTTTTATTTATATTTGTGATGCCTTCTTCAAATGCTCCATATACTGTGTGTCAGCCCCACTCTCATTGTATCTCCAGGTAAAACCTCCACTTTTTTGAATAACCTTATGTTGCTCAAGCTCCTCAAGTCCCTCTCTGACTTCTTGCTTGGTGTACGTGACAGCTTTTTAGGTAGACACGAAAGTTCCAAACCTGCGACTACACTAACTGGTCGCACGAAGCTGATGGCCACACTATGGCGGGCAGCTATCCACTCGGCGTAGCATAGTTCCAAGGTGCTCAGACGTGGTTTATATGACCGCAGCGCGGGCAGCGAACAGACGGCTGATTATAGCTGGGCGGTAATCTTAAGCGAATACCGCAGTTATCACAGACAAGGGACTTATAATTGCTCATACGCCACATTAAGTCAGAGGTCTCGCGAGTGCGATCAATCTGGTCCTGGACTTCCCCAGCTTGGGCCCCGGGAGATGCCTGCCTCACGTCAACAGAGGCAGCATCGGCCAGAGCAGAAGGTGGGATAACCTTTGAACCCTTTACTTCTTTATAAGATTTTTCATAATCGGCGTAGGAAGCCCCGGGCATAGCTCGCAGAATACGAATCCTATCAGTGAGGGGTGGGTGAGTGGCAAAAAGATCATTGCCTGATATACCTCTCTTATAGAAGGGATTACTGATGTACATCGGTGCTGTGGCCTTGTTGGCATGCTTGACCTGAGTATTATTGTTCTCCAGCTTTTCCAGGGCGGAAGCTAAGCCTTCAGGATAGCGGGTATAGAGAGCGGAAGAGGCATCGGCCAGATACTCTCTTCGGCGGGAAATAGCAAAGTAAATAAGTTGTGCCATAATGGGTGCCAGTATCATCAAGATGAGACCAGCCACCAGGACGATGAGCATTACCAGACCGCCTCCTCCCCCCGAGGAACTTCTTCTCCGGCTACCCCCACCAGCCATGCCACTGAAGAATAAGATTCTGGTGGCGTACCAGGCGAGAATGACGATAGCCCCCAATAGAATGCTGGCCAGCAGCATGAGCTGGATATCCCGGTTCTTAATATGTCCTATTTCATGGCCGATGACGCCCTGCAATTCATCGCGGTTAAGCTTATCCAGGAGTCCTGAGGTGATGGCAACCGCCGCATGGTCGGGGCTACGCCCAGTGGAGAAAGCATTCAGGGCAGGGTCGTCAATAATGTAAATGTCCGGCATTTTCTCCAGTCCGGAGGCGATTTTCATCTCTTCGACCACATTGTAAAGGCGAAGGTGGTCCTGAGGGCCTATTTTTCTGGCTCCGGACATACCTAGTAGGATGCTATCCCCTTGGAAGAGGGCTATCAGATCCATAATGCCCCAGACAATGAGGGCAATAACCAGACCGGCAATGGCACTGCCGAAGAAATACAGGCCGACAAAGTAACCAATCAAGAGCAATATTATACCCATTATGATTACCAGGGCCACTGACCGAATCTGATTAGACCTAATTTGTTCCCACATAGATTTTATTTAGTATCAACTTTGGTGTCGGTTTTGGGTTCAGCTGCAAAGCTAACTTTGGGGGCTTCTCTCTCCTCGGGTGCCTTGACCTCAAAGAATTCACCCTGTTTGAAACCGCTCGTGCCGGCAATGATATTGGAAGGAAACATCTGGGTTTTATTGTTGTATCTCAGAACAGAATCGTTGTAGTACTGGCGGGCAAAACTGATTTTGTTCTCAGTGGAAGTTAATTCTTCCTGAAGCGCCAGGAAGTTTTGATTGGCTTTCAGGTTGGGATAGTTTTCTACCACTGCTAGCAAGCGAGCTAAGGCGCCGCTCAGTTCCCCCTCCGCCTTGGCTCTCTCAGCAGGACCAGAATTGGCTATTGATTGTGCCAGATTGCGGGCGTTAGTCACCGCTTCCAGTGTCCCCCGCTCATGTTGCATGTAACCTTTGACGGTCTCTATCAGGTTGGGAATTAAGTCATGCCGCCTCTTCAGCTGGACATCAATCTGTGCCCAGGCATTCTTAGTCTGATTGCGCAGTCCAACCAGTCCATTATAGTTGGCGACAAAGATGATGATAAGAATGACAACAATTACGCCAATGATAATTCCAGCAATCATTGTTCACCTCCGTATTACACTTACTTTACAGGTTTATTGAATTACAGGTTTTCTATTTTTCGTGCCTGCTTTATGACTGGCCTGAAAAGCATCACCCAGGAAAGAGATTACATCTCTTGATACTGGTGTTCCCGACGATTCCATTTCTCGTAGGGCCTGCTGCAACTCTCCGCTATCAAACCAGAGGCCATCGCCTAGTGGACAGCTATCAATTAGTACTTTTGGTTCTTTCCCGAGCCAGACCTTGTCCATTTTGCGACGGCAGATAGGGCATTTCCGCTTGGCTTCGGTTACTTTAGCACTGTGAGGAGTAAGCAGCTCAGTATATGATAAATTTGCCCCTTCGGCTTTGAGAACTGCCGCCAGTAATTCCAGTTCCCCAGAGTCAAACCAGACCCCTGAGCACCGGAGACAGTAGTCAAGCTCAATCTTCTCATGCTCGACCACAATCATATCGCTCTTGTCTATGGGGCACTTCATGAATTCAATACCTCCAGCACTCTACTAACAGTGTAAGCACAGGAAGCCAACTATGTCAATGGGTTTCTCCATCAAGCGAATCACAAATGGTTACATTGTCATAAAGTACAGTCGATGCCAACCAGGCCTCCAATTCGATGTGGGGTCGAGGTTCATCACTCTATAACCAAGAAAAGGTCACCCCACAAGCTCTAAACCTAAGCTTACGGTACTAACCGACTTCAGATTCTTGGCGTATCAAGGCTCATCCCGCGTTCACATTGCCAGTGCCTTCAGAATCCGTCTGGGCCTTGCCTTGCTTCTATGAACTGGGCCTAACCTCGAGAGTAACCTGCACCTCAATTTGCTTGCCACCACGCAGCACAGTTAAGGAAACCGTTTGGCCGACAGACCCCGAGCGGGCTAAGAAGGTGACAAGGTCATCCGAACTCTTCACCACTTGACCGTTATAGGCAACGATCACATCCCCTCCAACAAGCACCTGCTGGCCATTGATGGTCACCTGCTTTTGACTTGCCTGGAGGCCAGCTTTATCAGCCGGACTCCCCGCTGTGACAATCTCTACCAAAGCGCCGCGCTGATTAGTTTGCAAATTCATGGCACCGGCAAGGTCGGGGTTCAGCGAGACGACGGAAACCCCTAGGTATGGATGGTCATAGTGACCGGTTTTAATCAAAGCGGGGACAACCTGCTGCACAATCGCCGAAGGAATGGCGAAGCCGACTCCGGCCGATGTTCCCGACGTCGTGGCAATGGACGAGGTTACGCCAATTACTTTGCCTGTGTCGTCCAGCAGCACACCTCCGGAATTTCCTGGATTGATGGCTGCATCAGTCTGTATGATGTCCGGAATGATGTAAGTCGGTCCGACCGCATTCTCGTTAGCAGGTAGAAGCCGCCCCAAGCCACTAACAAAGCCTACTGTCATCGTGCCTTGAAGGCCAAATGGGTTACCGATAGCGATGGCCAACTGCCCGACTTTAAGCTGAGTCGAATCAGCCGTTTGCACTGGCTTGAGCTGGTCAGTGGGCATATCTACCTTGACCACAGCTAAATCGCTATCAGGGTCAGTACCTACCACTTTGCCCGGAATGACGGTCCCGTCGTAAAAAGTGATGGAGATATTATCCGCATTAGCCACTACGTGGTTATTAGTCACAATATGACCCGCGTTGTCCCAAACGAAGCCGGAGCCTAGGGCTTGGCTGTACTGCTGCTGTCCCTGGGGCCCCGAGAACGGGAAACCGGGGATTTCAGGTAAGGTAGGAAACATAGCTTCTTGCTTCTGCAGTACACTGATATTGACCACCGATGGATTGACCAGCGTATAAATATGTTCTAGTGTGGCTTCGATATCTGCTAGTGAGGTAATTGAGGGTGCGGCCGAAACCGCTTCGGTACTGACACTCGGCGTTGATGGTGTAACAGGCATACCTGAAGGACTATTTGAAGTGCAACCCGCAAGTGTCAGCAGGAAAACCAGCATGATTGAGATAATCAGAATGTATCGTCTTTTCATAGTAACCTCCTTATTAATCAGTTTCTACGGAAACATGGCCAGGAGACTTTTAGTGAGTTAAATGCACATTTATTCATCTTTGTTTCCGGCTAGTTTTTCGTGAAAAATCTACTTCTTTAATTTACAATTGCCATACTCCACACGTGAGAGATTAATTCTCTTCTTTAATTTTATAACGCAAATGTTAAGAAAAGGTTAGTATCAAAGGCTTTCCTTTCTTCGGAGAGAAGAGAAATATTTTCCCCCTTGCTTATCGTCAGGTTGGTACTGTAAACGAAGTTTGGTTAGCTAGTTGGTTCCTGCTGCCAATTCCAAGCCACAATTGGCTGAAAAGTTCAACGGGGCAATCCATAGAAGTGCGAGGTAACAACATACTATATCAGGCTGTCCAAAAAGCTCTTCTGACGTGAATTAACCACCGATAACTGATTCCCCACTAGCATCCCAGTCTCTAATGAATGGGAAAATGCTATCAGGTTTTTACTACTTTTCTCCCTTTTTGGGCTTATTTTAGGCTTATGCAGGGACTAAAATCGGCACTTCCTCTCTGTATCCGGGTGTAGCCATGTGAGCCAATCCGCTATACTTAT
>Ga0315282_10014736_pt1 | contig 11606 bp, 13 predicted proteins | sample YL17G07_20_MG_FD_203693 | JGI IMG/M metagenome (GOLD analysis project Ga0315282, IMG submission 203693) | Sediment microbial communities from Yellowstone Lake, YNP, Wyoming, USA - YL17G07_20 | ecosystem: Environmental > Aquatic > Freshwater > Lake > Sediment | place: USA: Wyoming | collected...
CTCCCGGAGTTCGAACGCGAAACCGAATACATCGGCCTCTCCAACAACAAAGAATACGCGCTCTACGACGGCGTCATGACCTCCACGGACACCGGCCCGTTCCCCGAATACAAGAACTACCAGTCGCTCATGAAGGAGTACGTCGTCCCCCAGTCCACCGCCAAATACGCCAAACACGCCCGCGACTCCTACCTCGTCGGCGCCCTCGCCCGCTTCAACCTCAACAGCCGCCAACTCCACCCCCAAGCCCAGGAAGTAGCCGAGTACTTCGACATGCACGCCCCCTGCTACAACCCCTTCCTCAACACCTACGCCCAGATGATCGAGTTCGTCCACAACGTCGAAGACTCACTCCAGATCATCAACCAGCTGTTCACCAGGGGCATCAAAGACGAAAAACCTGCCACCGCCACCCCCAAGTCAGGCCGCGGCGTCGGCATCGTCGAAGTCCCCCGAGGCATCCTCGTCCACGACTACACCCTGGACAAGAACGGGAACTGTACCAAGGCCAACTGTATCATCCCCACGAACCAGAACCACGCCAACATCCAGCTTGACATGGAACAGCTCGTCCCTACGATCCTACATAAAAGCGAAAAAGACATCGAGCTCACCCTGGAGATGCTCGTACGGGCATATGATCCCTGCATCTCCTGCTCAACCCATTACCTCACCGTGAGGTTCGTCTAAAATTCACGCGTTTTCGTATGCACGTTGGCGTCATCGGACTGGGCAACCCGCTGCGCGGGGACGACGGCATCGGAATCGTCCTGCTTCAGCGCATCCAGGCCAAGAAAAAACCGGCCTGGCGGGAGATCGAGTTCATCGACGGCGGTACCGGCGGACTCTCGCTGGTCCATGACCTCGCACGGTTCACCCATGTGCTGATCATCGATGCGATTGACTTCCAAGGCCTCCCTGGAGAGCATCACATCTTTGTTGCCAGTGATTTTCTCTCGAGCCGCAAACCGCCGCAGACGCTTTCGACGCATGAGCCGGGGCTCGCCGAGGTCCTGCGCCTGGCCGCTCAGATGAATACCCTGCCGGGCGTGGTGAAGATCTTCGGTGTGCAGCCTGCGAGCCTGACGTATAAAACAGGGCTCAGCGACTCCGTCACTGGGCAGGTGGATGCGTTGACCCGGAGTCTGTCGTGGCTGTTGGATCGGCTTCCCCGCCTTCGGTGATCTCGGGTTCCACTGACATAGGCTGTGTAGGGGTCGTCCGTTTTTTCCAAATATAGGAGATGATCAGGGTCGCCGCGATGCTGATGGCCAACAGGGCGACGGGGGTCCAGACGTTCTGCAGGATTGTGAAGTCCGCGACGAACAGGATGCCGAAGGAGAGGATCATGATGCCGGACAGCAGCTTGAGCTGCCGTCCGCGCCATTCTGAGAGTTTCGCGCGTCCAAGAGTGAACGTGAACGCAAGGAGGATGATGATGAGAGGGATGACGTAGACGATATTGTAGAGGATGAGGTAGAGGTAGTAGGTGGTTGCGGGGAAGTGGTAGGCGGCCAGCTGGGTGGTGTAGACGAGGGGGAAGCCGAGGGTGCAGAGGAGTTCGTAGAAGTTGACGGTGACGGCGAGGAAGATGGCGCCGCCGAGGATCGCGGGGAGGTAGGTGGCGCGGACGAGGCTGCGCATCCGTCCGAAGATTATGGTTCGTTTCTCTTCTGGTATGCTGAGGGAGGGGCCTTGTTTGAAGTAGAAGAAGTCTTTGATGTTGAGGATGCCCATGATGAGGGCAACGATGCCTGCGGCGAGGGAGATGATCCTGATGTTTTGGAGGATGGCGAGGGCGTTGAAGAGGATGAACATGAAGACGAAGTAGATGAAGCCGGAGAAGAAGATGAAGATGCCACCGACGAGAAGCATCTTGCGTCTGGATTGCAGGGAGATGAGGAGGCTGAGGAGGAAGAAGAGGACGAAGAAAGAGCAGGGGTTGATGCTGTCGAGGGCGCCGAGGGTGACGGTAAGGACGGGGAGGGAGAGGGTCCGAAGGTCGAGTCTACCGAAGAAGGGGATATTGATATAGGATTCGTTTTGGGTATAGTTGGGGTTGAGGTTGCTGATGTAGGAGTCGAGGATATCGGCGAGGATGTCGTAGGTGATGTTGTCGCTGGTGACCACGGTTTCGTTTTGGATGAGGACGGCGGGGAACTGGGAGAGCCCGTGGTCTCTGAAGTCGTGCATGTTGGTGGTGTTAGCCAGTTCCAGCATGAGGACGGTGACGGTGGTGGAGTAGTTGCGTTCGATGGCTTGAATGATGGGGATTTTTTCTCGGCAGTGGGCGCAGGATTCGGTGTAGTAGAACTTGAGGGTGACGGGGTTGGCGGCGCTGACTGGTCGGAGGAGGAGCAGGAATGTGAACAGAAGGATGATGCAGAGACTGAGGGTCTTCCAGCGCATTCGATCTCGTGGCCGCCTAGGATGCTTCTTCCTTGGTTTTTATCCAGGAGATGTATTTAGGCTTTGTGCTTGCTTCTCGAGAGGGCTAGCCTCCGGAGACGACGGGGGGTGCGATGGCGAGGGCATCGGTGGGGGTGACGGGGGCGTCGTGGCCGGTGAGGATGCCGTTCTTGGTGACCATCATGTGGCGGGTGTCTTTGGCGAAGGCCGGGTATCTTCTGGTGAAGGCGTCGAGGACGTCCTGGATGGTGCGAGGGGTGTCGAGGGTGAGGGTGAGGGTGTCCGCTCCGACCGTGTCTTTGTAGCGGCCGTAGAGTCTGACGGTGATAGGGGTGGTCATCGTGTGGTACTCCTGCCGCAGCTAGGACAGCGGGGGTTGCGGGTGACGTGGAGGGTCTCGCAGCGCTGGTGGTCTGCGTCGTAGATGAGCAGGCCGGTTGGGAGTCTGCCTTGGAGGATATGGAGGGCTTCGACGCATTGGAGGGCCGCGGTGATGGCGGGGAGGGCGCCGTGGATGGGCAGCGGGGTCTGTGTGGGTTTGGGGAGGGTGTGGCTGAGGCAGTGGAAGCAGGGGGTTTTTCCGGGGATGATGCCGAGGATCATGCCGCAGGTGTCGGTGACGCCGGCGTAGACCCAGGGGATGTGAAGGTCGATGGCCGCGGTGTTGATGGTACGTCGGAGGGGGAGTGAGTCGGTGCCGTCGAGGATGATGGTGGCGTCGTCGAGGAGGGTGTGGATGTTGTCCCGGGTGACGGTGAGGTGGTGGTCGTAGATGGCGACCTCGCGGTTGACGTCTCTGAGGCGAGCGGCGAGGACCGTGCTTTTGGGTTTGCCGACGTCTGCTTCGGTGTAGACCGCGGTGCGGTGGAGGTTGGTGAGGTCGACGGTGTCGTGGTCGATGAGGTCGATGGTGCCGATGCCCATGCGCACGAGGGTGTTGGCGCTGTGGCTGCCGAGTCCGCCGCAGCCGATGATGACGGCGTGGGCGGCTGTGAGGCGTCGCTGGCCGTCCTCCCCGAAGGTTTTGACGAGGAGTTGGCGGTGGTACCGGGAGGGTGGTTTGGGGGTTGGCATCGGGTTGGTATCAGTCGAGGGCGCTTTTATAGGTTTTTCTTCGGGGCGGGAAAAAGGAGGATGTTACTCTTGTGGGGTGGTGGGTTTTGGGGTGAGTTCTTTGGCGGGGATGCCGCCGTAGGTCTTGCCCTTTTGGAGGGTCTGGTGTTTGGTGACGAGGGCGCCGGCCGCGAGGGTGACGTCGTCTTCGAGGATGGCGCCTGGCATGATGATGGATCCTGCGCCGATGACGCAGTTGTCGCCGATGGTCACGGGTGCCATTTCGATGGTTTCGTGTTGGATGTTGTGGATGTGGCCGTAGATGATCGCGTATTCGCCCATGGTGACGTTGCTGCCGAAGGTGGTGAGGCAGGGGTCTTTAACGACGCCGCCGACGAGGGTGTTGGCACCGATCTTCATGCCGAGGAGGCGGTAGTATGCTTTTTTAGTGCGGGCGAGGGGGATAATCTCGAAGATCTTGCGGCCAGGGGTGTAGATGCTGCAGACGATGATCCATTTGAGGGACTCTTTGTTTTTGAAGTCGTAGGGATAAGTGCCGGGGTGGTAGGTGATGTTGAGGAGTCGGACGATGGCGGCGGGGATGAGGGTGATGCATTGGATGGTGATGATGGCGCCGATGTAGGCGACCGCGGGGAGCAGGAGGAGGTGCCACCAGACGGTGATGGTGAGGTACCGGAAAGCGAGGACGGCGAGCAAGACCGGAGGTAAGAGGCTGATGTAGAAGATGATGAGGAGGGCGATGGGGAAGAGGAGTTTGTTGATGGTGAACGGGTTTGGGGGTGTGGTTGTTTCTGGCATCTCTCGAGGATTGGAACTTGTGAAAACCATTTAAACCTATGGGGCCCGGAGGTCTAGTGGATGAGCTGGTATTCCTGGTACGCCGTGTTCATCTCTGAGAGGTAGCCTGGGAGGCTGCCGGCGAAGTCTGAGAGGGCTTGTTGCTGGTGGCCGACGGCCGCGGTGTAGTGCGCGAGGTTCTCCCCGGTGAGGTTGGCGCCGAGCAGCGGCTGGTACCGGCGGAAGACCATCTGAGTGAGGCTGAAGGCGTAGGCGGCGGTGGCCGGGTCCGTGGTCTGGTTGCCGGCGGGGATCATAGTCTGGCGGCTGGCGTCCATCGCCTCGGTATAGACGGCTTTGACCTGGTCGGTGTCGATCCAGAGCCAGGGCTCCTCACCGGTCATCTTGGGGAAGATGTAGTCGTGGACGGTGTGCGCCTCGTCCGAAGGACTGCAGATGCGCAGGATGAGGTCGTTGTTCTGCACAACCGGGGTCTTGCCGCCGTGGGCCTGGGTGAGGATCCAGTCGTAGCCGGGGCAGTAGTACTCGACCATGTAGTGCATCTGGACCCAGTAGGCGTCGTGCTGGCTGACCATGACGCTGCGGGCGGGGACGCCCTGGGCGCGGAAGAGCGCGCTGGCGAGATGAGAACGGCCGGGGCAGTCGCCGCTGCGGCGCAGCACGGTCTTGGCATCCTGGCCTTTCAGGGTCCCGAGGTTGAGCTGCAGGACGTAGAAGAGCTCGTGGTGGTTATGAGTGAACCAGACGACGCGGTCCGCGTAGCGCAAGAGGTTCGAGGTCCCATACGCGAGATGCCGGGCGGTGAGGCGGATGGAGAGGCTGCGGGACTGGACGACGGGGCTGGGCAGCAGCCACCGCCAGGTCTCCCTGGGGAGGTCGCAGAGCCGGGGGAAGCGGACATAGCGGGGCAGGTCTGAGAAATCGGTGGGGTTGACAAGCGCCCAGCTGGTGAAATGGATCGTGGCGGTCTGATTCGCCTCGAGGCTGCCGAGGGTAAAGACGACGAGCTTGTTGGGCACCTCCGTGTCATTAACGATGGCGTAGGAAATCAAGGGCGCATTGGTATCAGGGAGGATCTCCAGGAACGCAGGGGTCTGGTACTGGTAGTCCGGTGGGAAGACGTAGGAGACGTGACAACTGGGGACAAAGGATGCGGCCGTGAGGTAGAGGTAGTTCTCGTTGCGCATGAGGTGTAAGGTGGAGGACGCCGTAGCCTGCGGCATGTCAGACGGCGGTGACGGTAGGGAGCTGGCGATCGCACAGGGAGGCAGGAGAAGAACGACCATGATGAGGAGGGCGAGGGGAACCCCCCGGCGTGACGATCCCAGAATCATACAGGGAAAAAATAGACTAGGGAACTATATAATATTTATTATATTAGTCTTCAGGGTTTCTGGGCGACCACGAGGAACTTCCAATCCTTCGGCCGCCCCTTGGCTTCCAGGAGACGGAACCCGGATCTCTGGCAGAGCTCCTCTACCCATTCTCTGGTATGCGCAAGCCTGTACGCGTCGATATGATAAGTGATGACGTTGCGGGGCGCGGCCCGCAGCCGCATCAGAACACGAAGAACGGCCAGCCTCCAGGCAGGATACTCTTTGTTCAACGCCTCCAAAACCAAGTAGCCGCCCGGCTTCAACACCCGGAAGATCTCCTGAAAACTCTTCGCAGGATCCGGCCAGTACGGCAGGCTGAACCGAGAGACGACCGCATCCAGCCAATCAGAACAAACCGGCAGGGCCTCGGAGACCCCCTGCAGGAGACCGAGGCTCGAGAGTCCCGCCTCTGTGAAGTTTTGCTCGGCGAGCCGAAGCATGCTGCGCGATGGATCCAGCCCTAGCAGCGTCCCTTCAGGGTACAGCCGCCGCAGCTCAAGAGACAGCAGCCCGGACCCCATGCCCACGTCGAGGATGACCGGCTGGGGACCACGGACATACCGTTGGACACACTGAGCCATGGCCCGGTACAACTCAGGGTAACGCCTCATGTACGCGTTGAACTGCACGGCAGTCGAATCATCGACCGCACTGTCCATGGCCATAAGATTCTCAGGAGGAAACAGGATGGGTCGGCATAAGCCTTGCGTTTATTGCAAGGACCGGGTCCCATCAGTTTGAATCACGAGCTGCTTTGAGGACACGACCGAGAAGTCCTCAAGGACCACGAAGGGCACGGGGGGCTCCACCGCCTGAACGGGCCCATGCGTCAGATAGGTGATGCTGGAGAGGATCGCGTCAATCGACGCGTTGTCCCCGGTATCCTGGAAGACGCGGAGGTGGTAGCAATCCTCGACACCGAAGTTCTGCTCGATGTCGGTCTGCACCGTGGGAGCCACACAGGAGCATTCCACGGGGATCCAGCCGCCGACGCCGACCCCGGGCCCGATGAAGACCTCGACCCAGGCGTGGGCCACCGCCTGCATCGGGGTGGTGTCGCTGAGGAGGTAGCCGCGGATGAACCGCGCGGGGATGCCGACGGAACGGCACAACGAGATGTAGAGGAAGGAGAGGTCATCGCAGTCCCCGGTCTTCAAGACGAGCGTCTGGGCTGCGGGCTGCACACCCACCGACTCATGGGTCTGGTAATGGCAATTCTCCTTGAGCCATTTGAAGAGGGCCTTGGCGAGGAGGAAGGAGTTGGTCGACGAATTGCGCAGTACGGTGTCGGCGACCGCGGATATCGCGGGGTCCGCCGGGTCGATGTACCGGGTGCTGTTATTGCCCTGCACGTTGGTGTAGCGGTCGACGAAGTCCTGGGCGGTGACCCGCAGCTGCGCCAGGGACAGGGCGCGTTTACCGGTGAGATCCGAAAAGAGGTACGTCTGGGCCTCGACCTGAGTCTGGACGCCGATGAGGTAATGGTGCGGTCTGCTGCCGGTGATGTTCCAGACGATGACAGTGTTGTCTGCGCGCTCGTCTTGAACCTGGGACGACGCGTTGATCAGGGTGAAGGGGCAGTCGCCGATGAGGACCTCGGGCAGGTCGCAGGTGTAGGTCACCTCGTACGCGCCGGTCCCGGTGCAGTTGACGAAATAGCCGTACCGAAGGGTGTACTGCACTTGTACGGGGTGTGCGGTGTAGGTGGTCGGCCCAGAGAAGAGCGGCGTCGTGCAGCCGGAGAGCATCAGCGTGATGCCGAGTATGGCTAGGATTCCAAAGAGGTTGTGGGGGCGCATATTATGCGGATCTCCTGAGGAGCCCGTGTTTGTGGAGTGGCCCGGGCGGGGGCGTGTGCGGCTGTTGGGCGAGCCAGTGGCGGCAGCCGCTGTTCATGGGGCAGTGCTGGCAGCCGGGAGATGCCTCGTGGCAGACGGATTTTCCGAGCTGGGCGAGGCTGTCGAGGTACTTGAAGACGTTTTCTTTCATCTCTTCGGCCTCGGCGCTGAGGAACGTGATGGTCTCGTCCGGCGTCTTGGTCTTGACCCAGCCGAGGCGGGTGGCGACGCGGTGGACGAGCAGGGCCTTCTCGGTGGCATGCTTTTGTGCCTCTTTCTGCTGCTGCGATGGAAGTGGTGGTGCCTTGGGGAGTTTGGTCTTGTAGTCGCTGGGGTCGATGTCTTTGAAGACGGTGACGGATTTGCCGCCGTGGTCGGTCTCCCGTGTTCGGATCTCGACGAGGATGGGGACCTGGATGCTGGCGCCGCTGATGAGGGCGACGCCGATGGGCAGGCGCTGGATCTCGTCGTAGGTCTGGCTGGTGAGGCCTTCGACGGACTGGATGATGGCTTTGAGGTCGTTGGGGTTGGTGACCTTGAGGATGATGTTGGTGTTGCACTGGCTGATGATGTTCTTGTCGATCTTGGCGGGCCGCTGGCTGACGACGCAGAGCCCCATGCCGAACTTGCGGCCTTCGCTTGCGACGGTGCGCAGCATCTGGCTGCTGACCGCATGGCCGATGCCGTGCTCCGGGCAGTAGTTGTGTGCCTCTTCGATGACGCAGAGGAAGGGCGGGATCTTGCCGGCCTTGCGGTCCTTGAAGAGTTCTTCGGTGAGCCGGGCGACGACGACGTCCTGGATGTCCGGTGGCACACCACGCATGTTGATAATGGTGCATTTGCCTTTCTGGACGAGCTCCGTGGTCTCGGTGCCTTTGTCGCCAAAGACGCCGATGGCGTCCAGGGATTCGAGGCTGGCGATGACGTTCCAGCGGGCGTTGCTCTTGGTGTGTTCCACGGCCTCGATGATGTCCCGGATGGTGTAGTTCTCTTTGAATTCCTTGAGTTCTTTGATGGTCTGGTAGAGGACTGCGATCTGCGGTCCGGAGAGCTTGGCCTGGAGGAGCTCGAGGATGTCGCGACCTTCGAGGCTGAGGCCGTTGAGCATGAGGTGCTTGGATCCGTCGTCGGTCGCAAGCGGGGAATAGGCGGTAATTTGGCTGGCGTAGTCCGTAGGCTTGACGCCGAACTTATCCATGTTCTTTTCGTCTTTCTTGTCCTTGTTCGGCTTGGCCAGGGACACGTACTCGCCGTGGGTGTCGATGATGACCAGTGGAATCTTCTTCTTGAGGAGTTCCTCGATGAGGACGCCGCAGGCGTAGCTTTTGCCGCCTCCGGTCTTCGCGAGGATGCAGATGTGTTTCTGGACGAGGGAGTCGATGTTGAGGTAGACGGGGAGGTCGTGGCCTTTGAGGAGTCCGAGGTACGCACCGTTCTGCTTCTCCGCCTGCAGGCCGAGCACGTGGCGGATGAGGTCCTCGTTAGCGAGGGTGATCTGCGCGCCGGCTTCGAACGGGCTGCGGGGTGCCTGGAGGTGGCCGTCCTTGTCGCGGAAGCCGATGACCTCTGCGTACGCGCTCACGTCGCTTTTGATGGGCGGCAGGATGCTGTTGGTCTTGATGGTGATTGCGTCTTCGAACTTCAGGTCGGAGTAGCCCTTGATGTCCATGACCTGGGCGAGGACGTAGCCTTCTTCGTGTGGCGCGGCGACGTAGTCGAACTTGCGCAGGCTGTGGCCGTTGACCGTGAAGTTGAATTTGGTCGAGCCGACGTCACCATAGATAAGTCCGATACTGTCGTTTTTCTGGTTCTGTGGCATCCAAACCCCTGCTAGGCTAGCGAAATAAATTACGTGGTTCTTATAGTTTATGCAAGCGTCTGCCGAGGTCCTGCGGCAGCCCGGCGAAGGCCATGAGCGCGTCGACTTCGATGAAGTGGAGGCTGCCGGGGATGACGAGGACGTGGAGGGGCGGGCCGTAGTCGCGGTCCACGAGGTTCTTTATCCGGTCCGCGGCAAGCAGCGGCTGGTCGGATCCGGCGCGGGCGACGACGCAAGCGAGGGTTTCTTCTGAAATCGTCGTGCTCTCCAGCCTCGTACCCATCTCGAGGATCAGCCGGAGGCCCTCCGGTGCGGTCATATACCGATTCCGGTCCGCCTGGATGTCCAAGAAGACCAAGGTGTGCAGGCCAGCGGTCTGGTTGCCGGCGATGACCTCGTAGGGGCTGGTGGGGAAGAAGTTCTTCTGCGGATATGCTAGGGTCGTGCTGCGGCCGAACTTGTAGTTCTGCAGGCCGAGGAGCCCGGGGGCGGCGGTGACGATGCTGCTGCCATGGATGATCCGGGTCGGGATTCCTTCGCGTGCGGCGCGCAGCCTCAGGTCGACGTGCGTCGTCGCGGTCATGGGGTCGCCGCAGACGAGGAGCGCGGCCTTCCTGGTTCGTGCGGCGGCGAGGACCTCGTCGGCGCGCTCGGTCTGCTCACGGGACAGCATGGTGATGGGCCTGCCGATCTGCTGTTCGAAGGCGGCCTGGTCGAAGGCGCCGGGACGCGAGGTGTAGAACTCGGCGAAGACCACGTCCGCGTGCTGTAACTCGTGCAGGCCTCGCAGCGAGACGTCCCGGGTGCCGTAGAGCCCCAGGCCGACGAAGGAGAGCGAGCCGGTAGCGCTTGTCATGGTTGCTGGTACGCATCCTGCGGTGGTTCATGAACTTATCCGCGCAGTGAAATATTTCGAAAACGTTTAAAAGTCCTTTTCTATACTCGTATGTGGGCGACAACTACCGGCTTTCTTTTTTCCCTTTGCCACGTCAACTCTGGTTTTTTTCACGAAAAAACCCTCCTGGATATAAAGATTGTGCCAGGAGAAAATTAAGAAAGATTTAAATTCCCATCAGAGCATTTCCCTGCCGGAGGTATGAGTTATGCCTTACATACACCAAGGATGGACTTTATACACACGCAACGTGAACTTGAAAGGAGGAAGGAAGCAGACCATTTACTTCTTCAGCAAGCGCTCACCAAAGAGCGGGACACCCTGCGAATTACCAACCGGCTACGCCGTCGGCGTGAACAAGAGAACGGGACTGCCGTACCTACGGAAGAAATAATAGTGTCCCCTTCTTTTCTCTTTTTTTCCCTTTTATCCCTCCATGACCCCCGTTTTCCTTGTTTTTCCTGCGTGAGGCGGTCGTGATGCGCCATCGATACCAGGAGCGCAAACGGCAGCAGAAGACCATCGCCATGCAGCGGATCCAGCACCTCAGCCGCCTCGCAGAAACGCAGGCGCTCAAGGGCGACCTGGCGCTGGCGCAGCGGTACATCGAGCTGGCACGGCGGATCGCCACCCGCATCGTCGTCCCCCTGCCCTCGTCTGTGAAACGGCGGGTCTGCAAGAACTGTGGGACGTACCTGCTGCCGGGCAGCACGAGCCGCACGCGCATCCACCGCGGCCGCATCGTCCTGTACTGCACCCGATGCGGCGCCTACAGCCGCTACCCGCTCCATCATAAAACCGTGAAAACGCGCCCGCCACCGGTCGAAGATCAATAAGAAAATCCTTCTCATGTTTTTGTGAGATTCCACTGCTCGTTCGTAGGCTGTGACGAAAGCAGAAGCCGGGTGCCGTTCTGCGAAAAACTCACCGAATACTGGACGGTGGAACCACCGTTCATGGTCTTCGTCAGGACACTGCCGCTGACGGACCAGGTGCCCGCATCGTCGACCAACGGGACCACCGCGTGATAGCTGCCGTTTGCGTAGAACGTGATGTTGGCAGGGACATGCCGGCTGATGTTGGTTCCGTACGAATACGTCCCATGCCACGAGCCGATGAATGGAGTCATCGCAGGATTCTGCTGCTGCAGGCAGCCGGCCAGGCACAAGAGCGCAAGCATCATGAACAAAACCATGGAGATGACCTGCCGTCTCATCTGGTTGTCCCGTTCCTTTGCCACGGATGAACCACCGCGGGTTATAAGAACATTCCCCACACCTTTTATTGTAGTATCCTGAATTAACTTTCTCCTGATTTTTCAAGTTGGTCATCTCACCCCACTCTTTTCTCCCTTTCCCTCGACTTTTCCAGGAACGCCTGATGAGGCGTTCGCAATC
>Ga0315282_10014737_pt1 | contig 11605 bp, 10 predicted proteins | sample YL17G07_20_MG_FD_203693 | JGI IMG/M metagenome (GOLD analysis project Ga0315282, IMG submission 203693) | Sediment microbial communities from Yellowstone Lake, YNP, Wyoming, USA - YL17G07_20 | ecosystem: Environmental > Aquatic > Freshwater > Lake > Sediment | place: USA: Wyoming | collected...
TCAACCTTAACATTCACGGAAACAAGCGGCGGAACCTTCCACTCGCTTCAAACCCAAACCGAAAAAAGGTTCAACGACATAACACTCAGAATATCTTCTGTTCCAAACCTCATGCCAGGAAAATACACCTTCACACTGACTATAACCGTCCAATACAAAAGCGGACAAGCACACTTTAAAGGAACAAGCTAAAGCCCCACAATAAAGAAATGCGCACTGAAACTGGTGGTGGTTAAGTGCCGGAGCTGAGGGTTGACGTATCCGATTTGAAGAGTGAAAGCGGCAACTTGATAAAAGAATTAGCCGTTTTCTTGGAAGAAAAAGCGAACGTGAAAGTTGAAACAACCGCAAATGAAATAATAGTGAAAGGCGAAGAAGAAGCCATTTCCAGAAAATGCCTGCGGGCGCTTCTTAAGGATTTCCTACAAAAAGTCGGCGTAAAAGGCAAGGTGAAAAAAGGCAAAGGAAAAAATCTAATTGTAACCAAGAGTAAGGGCAAACCGATATTTTGCGGAAGCGGCGGCGAATGGAAGGTTGAGCTTGAACAACGCCTACAAAAGGATGATGAAATTGTGCTTCTCGCCTTGGGAGACGTCAAATACGAAGTTTTAGCCTATCTGAACAAGAGAAAAGACATAGAAATAGTGAAGCTTGAAACAAGGTACATGAAGAAGTTGGAGAAGGGCACAGGACTCAAAGCCATACTCAGAAGCCGCATAAAGCCGAACAATTTTCAGAAGTTGTAACCGCTTATACATTCAAGTTTTTCCAGAAAAGGTAAACTTTAGTCTGCAACAAGAAACCGCAGACCTTGATTAAGCGTGCAAGCCTTTCAAGGCTGGCTTTCATTACTTCTTTGGCGTAAACTTCCTTCCTTCCGAAGGGAACATGGCAGAAAAAGTATTTCATAAACCGTGCATGCATATGCCTTATTAGAATGTGACGGTCTAAACACTAACTGATCTGTAATGGAAATAATAGCTGAACATTCATTTAACAAAGGAAAAGAATTCATTGAGAAATTTCACGGATTGGAATTGCAAGAGCTAAGAAAGATTGTGCACTCTGTTGATGCTTCTCGTTTCAAGACAAAAGTAAGTAAGGAAAAGACAATGACGGGACAGATGCTTTACAATCCAAAAGAAATGAATAAGGAATTCAAAAGGCTTCTGAAAGAAAGTGGATGGGAAATTAGAAGAATCACGCTCAAGACCTTCGTTCCCGAAATCGGTAAGGAACACATAGGCTTTAGAGAAATTGACGCTGTTAAAGACAAGTTAGGCGTAGAAGTGCAGTTTGGCAAGTATGCATTTATGGTTTACAATGTGGCGGCGAAAATGACGATTTTCAACAAGCAAGGAATAATAGATTCTGGCATAGAAATCGTTCCAATGCTGAGTCTAGCTAATGAAATGTCTTCTGGTGTCTCCTATTTCGAGCAGATAAAAACAGATTTGGAATATAGAGGAGTAAGCAATATTGACATTCCCGTTTTGGTTCTAGGTGTTGACGTGATTAAGAGACCTAAACAAACACAAATTACTTAGCGAACTCGCTAAGGTTTTTCATTTCCCATTCTGGTGGTGGTCTAGCGACTTTTTCAGTCCCGTTCGGTTTCCAAATAGGCTTACCCAAAGGACGTTTCCTTAGAGTGCCTTCAAGAGCCTTTACAATCCTGTCATATGCCAAGTCTGTGTAGGTTTTCTCTTTATCAACACCTATTCCTTTTCTGTTATGCAAGACAGACGCTATTATCGAAGAACCTACACCTGCGAATGGGTCAAAAACCACGTCATTTTCGTTTGTAAGAGCTAGAATAAGCCTCTCCACAAGCTCTATCGGAAATTGAGAAGGATGAACCGTTTTTTCTGGATGGTTGCACTTAACGTTTGGGATTTCCCATATTTCCTTTTCCCAGTCTTCTAATATAATTTCCCAAATATCTGAGGGATTCTTGCCGAGTGGGTTACTTGTAGGCTTGCCCTTATTCGTTCCTTTATAACCACGCTTACCCATATATTTTTGAGGAACACGAACAGCATCCAAATTGAAAACGTAATTATCACTTTTGGTGAACCACAGAATTGTTTCGTATCTTCCAGAAAATCTCTGGCTAGCGTGAAGACCATGTTCAAAATGCCAAACAATTCGGTTTCTGAGTTTCAACCCTAGACTTTTGAAAATGTGATAAAAGAACACGTCAAGCGGAAAAACTTCTCGTTCTTCAACATAGTTGCCAATTTCCCAGCATATACTTCCTTCTGGTCTCAGTATCTCCACACATCGTTTAACAACTTGTTTTTGCCATTCGAGATATTTCTGAAATTCTACTCTTTCTTCGTAGGCTTTACCTATATTATATGGTGGAGATGTCACGATTAGAGTTGCCGTGTTTTTTGGGACAACCTTCAGAAATTCCAGAACATCATTACACGCAAGAACAATATCATAGCCTTGTTTGAAAGAACTATCGTAAAGAATCCTCTTGCCACTAACGACAGTCTCCATTCTGTTCCCGCAAGATACAGATATACATTTCTCGGAATTTAAGGTTGCTGAACAGTTTTTCTCAGTCATGATAAGACTAAACTTCGTCTTTAGACTTGGATAAGGCTTTCTATCACCCGACTGTTAACACGAAGAACAATCACCCATCAAGTTAACAGAACCAAATGTAGAAATCCTATTTAATATAAAGAGAGATTAACTACTTAGGGAAAGGAATTGGTCGACGACCAGAAGAATACAGCAGGTGAAAATAAGAAGTCAGTATATCGTATTATGCTTGATTTTCATCCTCAATTTCTCAAAGCTATAAAAAGCGTCTATCCACTAGGAGTTCTAGGCTCACTGTCAATGACAATAGCTGCATTCATAACCTCATTTGCAGAAGAGTCACTCGCCCTCGCACAGACATACGCTATTGCTGCCTCGCTTATGTTCTTGTTTGCTTTTTCATGTTCTTTAGTTTTGAGATTGTTTCTTATATTGGAGAAAAATGAGAGAAGTTCAAACTTAGGACAATTCGCACTTATCTCTTACATATGTACTGGTTCGGGGATAGCCTTTCTATTCCTCGTAATCGCCCAATTTATGTCTGTGCTCTCTGTAGCCAAAGCTATCGTCCCAGTCCTCTTGATAGTCGTAATTGGAGGGATTCTATTTCCAGTTCCAGCTATCATTAATATAACCAAAAATGCCAAATCAAAAAGTGTCTCGGTCTTGGGCTATCTAACTATCGTCTGCTATTTGCTCGCTGTCTTAAGTCTCATTTCCTTCATATTGTTCATATATGGTATAGCCTTACCATTGCCCACATTGTGGGGTTACTTACTAATAGGAAGCCTATGTCTAGGCTTATCCTTTTTTTCCGTTATGCTAATTCTAAGATTCGTACAAGTGCACAAAAGGAACAAATAGATATAGAAAGCATTGAATCTCTCGCAAAGAATGTCAAGATAAGCCTCATCATCAACCGATTTTTTATGGTATCACCCGACTGTTAACAAGGAGAATAATCACCCATCAAGTTAACAGAACCCCATTAGCTACCCCACTTAAGAATTTAGCCTAATTTTAGCACGCTATCCATCCGTTTTTAATGATGCTGATTTTTCCAGAATAAGTAAACTTTGGTTTGCATTAGAAAGCCGCAGATTTTGATTAAGTTAGCCAGTTTTTCCACGCTCAGGCATACTAATTCCTTTTGATATGCTTGTTTTGCCCCAAATGGCAAGTGGTAACTGAAGGCTTTCATGAACCGTGGATGACTGTATCTTATGAAGGCTTCTTTGATCCTTTCCATGTCTTGGTCGCTCATGGTTTGAAGCTTTTCAACCACGTATCTTTGACTGCCCAAAAGTTGAATGTTAAAGCCGAGATGCTGGAGGGTTTCCGCAATCTTTAAGGCTTCTTTAGGCGGTGGCTGCTCAGCTATTTTCCTCATTCCAGCCTTCTCTGCGAAAGGATTGTATTTTGCCATGACTGCTGGCATTTCCACGTATGGCGTTCCCGCTTTGGCTAAGGTTTCTTTTACAAGCTTCACGCCCAAGCCTATGGTGCGGTATTTGGGATGCACAACAACACGGCTTATAATGCTCAGCTTCTCATTCAGTTCTTTCATTGACATCTTTGGCAGAACAAGTCTTCTTCCGAAGCATGTGGGTGGCGGATAGCAGTAGACTATGACTCCGCATAATTCGTCGCCACGTTTCAAACAGAAGATTTTGCGAGGACCAACTATTTTGTGGCTTCTGTAATGGAAGCCTGCAAGCTTACGCCAATCCTCAGTTGAGCCTTTCAGGGTCCGCATTTCCTTAACGAGGTTGCATTCCTTTGCAGGCTTATTCGGATAATAGTTAACGGTTATTTCTTTTCCGAAGCGTTTGTGGATGTGGACGCTCGGGTTTAGATCCTCAAACAAGTCTGTGTGTGTTGTCGCTGCAAGAACCGCTTTGCCTTGTTGACGTGCAAGCTTCTGAAGGTTGTACGCTACTATTTTTGCTGTGTCCCGATCAAGGGTCGCTGCAAACTCATCCATAACCCAGAACTGAGCTTTACTCTCCATCATTTTTGCTATTTTATAACGGTATTTTTGTCCGTCGCTCAGCTGCTCATAACTGCGTAAGAAAAGGAAAGCATCGTTTAAGCCTACTTTGCTCAGAAGCTCCAAGCCTTCTTCGAGGGTTTTGCCGACTGTTTCGATCAGAGGCTTGCCAGGTTCAGGCTGGATGTCTGCGATGTTAATGCAGCTTAACTCCATGTCTTGTTTGACATCTTTCTCAAGAGCCTTCAGCAAAACGCTTTTTCCGCTTCCGCTATCACCGGTGATATAAACGATGTCCGTAGGCCCTATGTTCAGCTCAACATTATCATAGATTATAAATTTCTCCCATTGGTCAAGCCCGAGACCAAAACCTTCAGCAACGGCCACAACACGATCCGAAGGCTTGGGAGCAGCAGTCTCATAAGCAATGTTAAACGTGAACTTACCAGAAACCCTATCATATGTACGTCGCATCTTACGAATCAGAAAAAACTCTTTACGCCTTCTCAAGACTGAGCCCTACCTTGTGACACCCACAACCTTACGCTTCGCCAATTTCTTCCGTACACGCTCGAGTTTACCCAAGCTTGAAAGCCTCCAAGTCCAGTTCTTTCATTTCGACAGTCGCATAAATCGCTAGGGCAGTAGCCCAGAAAACATCATCATGCTGATTCTCAGGATGATAATACCGATAAGTGCCATCCTTTTTGAGTTCATACCTCTCCACGTTAAGCTCCACCGAATAATTCAGCTTTTTAGTAGGTGAAATTTGAATCTCCGCATATGGATACCTATAGGCATCATTCAACATACGCTGTTTGAGTAGGCTAGCCATTTCCTGCTTTCGTGGCTGCGTGAAGTTTACGCCCTCAACATTCTGAATCCCACCGTTAGTCATATCCTCCACTATATAATTGCCAACGCCTGTGATGTCAGCTCTAATTCTTTCAAAAGTCTCCCAGCGGTCCGCCAACGTTTTAACGTATCCTATCACAGAGGCATATTTAGTGCCCAAGGGCCACACTTTCAAATGACGTAGCATTGATTTCTCGCCCACGCGTTCGGTAACCGCAAAAGCCGAATGATCTCTCTCCTTACCAAAATCTAAACCCCCAAAAAAGCGGCCTTGATGCGTAGGTCCCTCAAGATTCCATAACTCTAAATTGGCGTCCTGGCATTTCGTAATAAGACTTAGGGGCAGCCAAACAGCTTCATCTTCAGCCCACTCCGCCTCCATCTCACGCTTCCATCTAAACTGATCGTCAGCGTACTCCTCTTTCAGCTGATCAGCTTTTCTCTTAGTTAAGGGACCATTAGGCTCGAGGGCCTGCTGCCACGTCACATGACTTTTAGCAAAATGCTTGTATTGGGGACGATTGAAAAACTTCCAAAACATACTATCTGTGCTCCCTGGAGTACTGCTGCAAATGAATTTTCCGTGAGCCTTGGTAGCGAGAGTGAATATAATGGCATCATAGAGTTCTTGGTCCGTTGGAATGTAGTTATACTCGTCAGCGTAAACAATGTCAAGAGTAAAACCTCTTATCGTATCCGGGTTGCAGGGAAAAGCCTGAATAAGGCTACCATTCCTCAGAGAAACCATAGTGGCTTGAGGTTTGCGGTAAAGACCCTTAGGCAGTTTAGCCAAGAAACTATTAATCTTGCGAATCGGAATTTTCGTTTGACGCCAACTAGGACCCACAATGGCAATCTGGGCTCCAGGATGCAGGAGGGCGTAGTGCAGCAGCCACGTGCTGATCATGTGCGTTTTGCCACTCTGCCGACTCCATCGCAGGGCAACAGAATCATTCTCGGCTATTAGTTCGGCGCCTTGACGCTGATAATCAGTAAGTTTTAACCTAAGCCATTTCTCGCAAAACTCAGGAAAATCCTCTGGAATAGGTAGAGGTTTTGGCTTCTCACGTTGCCCCTTTAACTTTTCAATTTCACGCCAAAGAGATTGCGGGCTATCAGGCAATCCTTTCCAAGAAACAGTCATTCGGGCGGCGCCTCAGTTTTCAACTTAGCTAAAGCCTTCTTGATTTCATCGAGATCGGAGAGTTTTTTCGGACGTAGAGATAAGCCTAGAAGCTTAGCAGCTAACTTCATGTATTGCAACGCTAGCTTCTGTTTGGGTTGCTTCGCCTTAGCGTATCTTTCAGCAATCTCATAACATTCAGCAGCAAATATCCTCATAATCTTATCCCGAGCCTTGAAAGACTCTGCATCGACAAAATCCTTGCCCTGAAGTTTCCTGGCAATTCGACAGAAAGAACGATAGACCAGATGTTGAAAAAAAATATTTTTTTTTCTCATGCGCTATGCCTTCTGACCTAGAAATATGCCCATGACTGTGCCGCTTAAGCCCGTTATGGCAGCAAAAATTTCAGAGTTCCAGATGCCCAGAAAAGCCATGTGGGCGATCTCGAGAGCTGATAGACAGATCGTCATTCCGATGGCGAATTTCACGCCTAAAACAAGTTTCTCATTAGGCTCAACCACTTCAACTTGATCCCGGCCACGTGGCCCTCTCTTATGCACTCTGCGAGTAAGCGCCTTCTTAACCCAATCCCGCATGATTAACCACTCTCTTCATAAAAGTACGCTTATTCAAAGCTCTGCGGCCACCCAACAAGAAACTGTTAACCAGCTGACGCGCCACCTGAGCGTCAACACAAGTCTTAGCAACAACAATCACTTTCAAAGTCCACGTTAAAGGTACAGCAGTATAATCAATGTCAAAAATGCCGCTGGAATATTTGAAACTGTTCTGGGCAATAACAATATGCTTGCTTTTCTCGCCGAAGACGCCGATAAAAATGCCCCAACTATGGACAGGGACATCAATAGCAATGCCCACACCACTACTCTTACCCACTGAAGCGTCAGTCCATTCCACGCAAATCAAGTCGCCAGAAGAAACATCCTTTAACGCCTTCAAAAGCTGCTTGTTCACGGTCAAATCACCTCACTTTGATCACTTTTTTGGCATTCCGCTTCATTTTCAGCCATAGGCTTTTCAGCCTCGAAGAGTTCTGCTCGAGTTTGCCAAAAATCTCGATATTTCCATTCTCGTCAAGAAGCATTATGACTTTGCCCTTCGGATTCAGAAACACTAAGCCGTGGCCTAAATTGACGTTCTCGGCTTCTGTGATGCGAAACTCGTTGTTAAAGAGAATGTCTGCGTGCACCCAGTTTTTACAGTTCACGCTTGTTACAACGCTTAAGGTGTTTACAGTTATGGAGTCAGCGCCAAGTGAACCCACGTTTGCTATGGGGCAGGTATTCATGTTTAAAGTGCCACCATAGAATGTTATCCCATTGACAGTAGTTATAGCACAAGCATTCATGTTCAAGCCTGCGCCCATTGTTAAGCCGCCGTTTAGCGTTAGAAGATTGGCGTATGTGTGCGGTATCCGAGCTTCAGCGAAAACTCCGCTTGTTATGTCTCCTGCACCGTGGTTATGAGCTGCTGGAGTATAACGCCCATTAGGATTAACATACATCGGATCGAAACCTGAGCCTTCAGCTTCAAGCACATAGCCCGCTGTGCCATCTAAAAGTCTCGCTAATGGGAATCTTCCGCTCGTTATTTTAGAAGCATCTAAACTTGGAATGTCACCAGCAGATAACAACGCATAAACAGGGTCGAAGCCTGCCCCTTGAGCTTTGAGGAAATAGGCAGAGGTGCCATCAGGAAGTCTCGCCAACGAAAAACGTCCGCTTGTGATGATGCCCGCTGCTGCTATAACATTCTGTAAAACCCTTGCGTTAGTGATAACTGTGAACCCAGCAACATTTAACCAGCCATCAACATCACAGACGCCACTTAAGTATAGGTTACTCCATTTAACCGTGCTGCTGCCTAAATCACGCGTGGCATTCACGTCTGGAAGAAGGTTTACGGCTACTCCGCCAGCTAAGGCTTTGATGGCGCCTGCAAGGTAGATGTCCTTCCAACGTTTGGGACTTGAACCCAAATCGTAGGTGTTGTCCGCATCTGGAACCAAATTGAAGTTGAAGAGCATGTTGCTGACTGCTATTTCCACGGCGTAGATTTTTGCGAAACGCTTGGTTGCTGAACCTATGTAGCCACTCTGGTCAGCTGTGGGCAGTAGTTCGGCGTTAAGCTCAAGTTTTCCTGCATCTACACGCTTAAGCCCAGTGTCTGGTGTCGATACTCCGCCCAACCCAAAAGCTATGCTATCTTGCGTTAGCCTTGCCTTTGGATTTTCTTCACCATAAACTTGAATGTGTAAGTATCCGTCTGTGGGCAAAAGCAACGTGGAAACGTAAAGCAACTTAACCTTTTTAGTAGGGCTTCCAACTTCGAGAATATTGTCTGCTTGAGGCTCCAAGTACTGGGCTTTAAACTCAAACTTGTTGTCTGCTATGCGCTTAAGGTAAATGTCTGGAGCAAGGGCCCCACCCGAACCAAACTCTAGGCGATCTTCAGTTAAGCGCGCCAGGGGGTTAGCGTCGCCCTGATTCTTTATGCGGAAGTCACCATAAGGCGAGAATAGACTATGATACAAAACGAGGAATTTGCTGTGCAACTCTTTCCAATGAGCTGTTTCACAGCCTAAAACTCCATGTTCATTATTGCTCGGCTGAAACTGATGGTCTAAAGCAGTAGTGCCAGCCTTGTTTTTTGTGCGGAAGTTTATTATTGCTGCTGCATCATCGAACGGTCCAATATGTTTAGGGCAAACCCATCCTGTGATTTTGTCCCATCCGCCTTTATCTTGGCTGGGCCATTGGACGCCATTATCATCGCCAGCTTCATGTCCTTGATGGTGTGCTCCTAAGCCTCCGCTCCATGCAGTTGGAAACACGCCTTTTCCAAGTTTTGTCCGCGCAAGCTTCTCAACCGTGATGGTTGTTGCACGCAACCCATACAAGTAATCAGCCAATAATGGCGGAACCTTTCCGAGCTCAAGGGTTATTTCAAGAGTCTGTGTTTTTGCGTCAACATGATATTCGACGGTTTCAATGCGAAAATCGCTGTCAACGTTCTCATTAGGCAGTGTAACATGAATCTTGTCTGCGGGTAAAAGTGGAGTGGTGCCATAATCTATAATCGTGGAACTCAAGTTGAGATATTCCGCTGGATCTGAGAGGTAAGCAAGTAAAGCCTTAGCTCTCAGCTCGCATTCATTATCACTTACAAGTTCCTCATCAGTCTCCGTGAGTTCACGTAAGCCATAGTCATCTTGGCTGTCAGTATTTTCTGATGTTCCAGTATAAGAACAGTTTAGAAAACCGAAGTCGCCATCCCAAAAAATGTATGAACTAGCACCGACACAATTCATAATGAGTTTAAGACCGCTTATTTGGTTCCATTGAGGATTTCCAACCTTTGTCCAGATTCCGTTAGGGTTATGATTTGCGTCATACATTTGGCTGGACCCTAAAGCCAGCGATAGTAACCCCCACTGTAGAATGCATTTGCCTTCAAGAATAGATTTGATGTCTCCTACGAAATAGTTTGCACTGTCAGGAGCAAGCAATATCACATAACCAGTGCCTCCTCCCAGATTCCCAGGCATCCAAGCCCACACAACAAAAGTTTGAGGCTTAACTAATATGTCGAATGTGCGGTGAATAGTTGCTTCTCCGCCGCCTCCCGGAGTCCAAACTTCAAGGCAATGGCTTCCTTCTCGTTGTCTTACAGATTCCAATTCGAGAGTTCCCGAATCGCATGTCCAACCATCCAGCGATTCACTCCAAAGGTCCAAGTTTGCTGGAAAATTTTTCCCTTGACAACCATAAACAGTGATTTTATTCCTTATCCGAGAAATGTCTTTGCGGTATTCGCTGTCCTCGATTGTTTCTGAAAGGCTTACAGGGCTTGTCTTGCTGTTCTTTGGGAAAAACTCAAACTTGCCATCTGGGGCCACACGAAAATCGTAGCCTATAACACCCACTTTATCGCTTGATTCAGCAATGTACTTCAGAATGTCCCAAACTGGAGTATTTTCATACTCTAAATGCGTGAAAGTGGTGTCCGTGTCTTCTATGAGTTCTGTGCCGGCTCTAACATGACTTAAGCCCACGTAAGAATCCATCAAGTCCTTAACGATCGCTTCGCCTTTTTGGCTATCATAAGTTTTGGTTACAACTTTACGGAAAAGTTTTTCTCCCCAGCAGCGCCCACTCACGCGGATATAATGTTCTGTTGATGTAGGGGATAGACATTGAACCTTCTCAACACGAAGCGTTATGATCTGGGGAACATTCGTACCTCTTCCAACGTCAATGTGGCCATCCACACCCACGTTAATCGGATAGGTTCCACTTGGACTATACTTTCCATCCCAGTTCTGAAGCAAACAGTCAAAACTACTAACCTCTTTCGTACAGCCCAAATGAACCATAAGATCGACAACGTCACCTTGAGGCGGAGTAACACTACCAAAAACAACGGCCATTTTTGGAATGTCAACGCTCATGGCTCAACACCTTTACGTGATAATGCTTGTTCTTGAGCACGAGTAATTCCACGCGTGCTTGTCGGCGTCTCAGCAGCAGTGACGTTATAGTTTTTCACACTTGCAGTCGCAGCATTCATTTGACTTGCGAAATAAGTCATGGCAGCCGCCGCAGCAATAATCACGGCGATTCCGACGCCAGTTAAAGCGAGAAAGGTTGCGTGGCTAATGTTTAAGGCGTTTTGGGCAGTAACAGCAACCCATGTAATGGCCGTTTTGATGCTGTGGGCTATGCCTGAAGCGGTTACGGCTCCTGCTGTAGCTGTTTCAACTGTTCCTTCAATCGCCACGGCAGCCGTTTGGCCAGTCGTCATCAACGTGAGAAAACTGTACATTCGAGCTGCGGTGGAAACAACCATTATTATGGCCATCACAGTGCGCATGTATTTGCTTGTCTCTTTGTCCACGATTCCGAAGTCTGAGGCGAGCATTGTAAGTTCTGTGCCCATCATGGCAGTAGTCCTGATGCCGCCGGCAACCGTGCGCAAACTCACAGTACTGGCTTCAGCGTGCATTTGCATCTCGGTGAAACTGGAGCCTGCAGCCTTAACATTCTCGCCCATCTCAA
>Ga0315282_10014738_pt1 | contig 11605 bp, 12 predicted proteins | sample YL17G07_20_MG_FD_203693 | JGI IMG/M metagenome (GOLD analysis project Ga0315282, IMG submission 203693) | Sediment microbial communities from Yellowstone Lake, YNP, Wyoming, USA - YL17G07_20 | ecosystem: Environmental > Aquatic > Freshwater > Lake > Sediment | place: USA: Wyoming | collected...
CTTGAAGCGTAAGTCTCAAGCAAGGAGAGGGGTAGACCGATGGCCGCTCCGACCAGAAACCCTGCTGCGGCTAGGATTAGAGTGGTCTCGAAGGCTTGCAGCAGCACCGGCCAGTACTGGATAAGGACATCGACGATTGCCAACTATCCTTTCCCACCCTTCTTGGACTCTCCGTACAGCTCGATGATGCTGCTGAGGAATTTCTTCGTCCTGTCCTGTTTGGGATTGGTCAGGAGTTCTCCGGGAGTATTCTTCTCGGTGACGATGCCGTCCGCTAGGAAGATTATTTCGTCGGCCACTTTCCTTGCGAAGCCGATCTCATGAGTTACCGCCAGCATCGTTGCGCCCGATTCCGCCAAGTCCTCCATGACCTTGAGAACCTCACCTATCAGTTCGGGATCGAGGGCGGATGTGGGTTCGTCCAACAGTATGATCTTCGGTTCCATTGCGATCGCCCGCGCTATGCCCACTCTTTGTTGTTGGCCGCCGCTTAGTTCGGCCGGATAGTGCTTTGCCAGATCAGCTGTGATGCCAACATCGCTGAGAGCTTTCATCGCCCGAGACTCGGCGTCTTTTTCGTTCATCTTCTTCACCTTCACCAGGCCCAACTTCACGTTTTCGAGAGCGGTTAGATGCATGAAGAGATTGAAGTGCTGAAAGTCGAACCCTATTTCGCTTCGCACTTGGCTGAGTTTCACGTGTCTTCCCGTGACTTCTTCATTGTCCAGAAAGATGCGTCCGGAATCGGGCTTGACGAGGAGATTGATGCAGCGAAGAAGAGTGCTCTTCCCTCCACCACTGGGTCCTATGATTACTTTGGTTTCTCCTTTGTTCACGCTCAGTGAGACTCCATTCAACACTTCCTGAGCGCCGAACCTCTTGTGCAAGTCTTCTACGCGCAACAATGGATCCGTCATTATGCTCCTCCTCCAAGCCCCGGTATCTTCCACCTCTCATAGAGGACGTTCATTCCTCTGTTTATGCCCATGCTCGCAACAAAATAGATGGCTGCAACGATGAGGTATATTTCGAGAGGGTGCAGGGTGATGGCCACTATGTTTGCGGCCTGTTTCAGTAACTCCGATACGCCAAGGGCATAAGCCATGCTCGTATCTTTCAGCACTATGGTGAATTCGTTGCTCCAAGCAGGAATAGATAGCCGAACAGCCTGAGGTAGGAGGACGTGCCTGTATGCAGAGAACTCCGTCATGCCGATACTGAGCGCGGCTTCGGCCTGTCCTTTTCCAATGCTCTCCAAAGTGCTTCGAAAGATCTGAGACTGGTAGCCACCGCTTCTGAGACCGAGACCCAGAGCTGCAGAGATAGCCGGAGATAACCTGATTCCCAGATGAGGTAGTCCAAAATAGATTAGGAAAAACATGACGATGAGAGGCACGCCACGCAGGACCTGATCGACCGAACTCGCGATGCTTCTTGCAGCTCGAGGCAGATAGGTTTCTGCGAAAGCAAGTAGGATTCCGATGACGAAACCTAGCGCTAGACCTCCAGCCGTAAGAAGGGCCGTGTAGTAGAATCCGGTTAGGAGGTACGGCAGGTAGGCCTCAAACTGGAGGTCCACTGCTACCCCCTAGAAGAGGAGTTATTGTTTGCCGAAGTATTTCTCTAACAGTGCATTCCATTCAGATGAGCCCTTGAATTCCTGCAAAGCCTTGTTCAACGGATCCAACAGGGTTGTGTTCCCTTTCTTGACGGCGAATCCCCAATGTTCCCCCGTCTTGATCGTGGTTGACACCGCCACCGGATACTGACCGGTGAAAGCGACCGCTACTGGACTATCAACGATCACAGCGTCGACTCTGCCATTTACCAAGTCCAACACAGCCAGCAGGAACGTGTCGTATTTCTTGATTGGTCCTAAGGTGGAGTTGTTCTCGTCGGCCAGATTGGCGCCCGTAGTTCCAGTCTGGACTCCAACGGTTTTGCCAGCAAGGTCAGCTATCCCTTGCGGATTGAACGTGCCTTGTTTTACAAGTATTGACTGGTCGGCCTCCCAATATGAGTTCGTGAAGTCAACTTGCTGCTCTCGTTCAGGGGTGATAGTCATGCCAGCCGCAATTATATCGATTTGTCCCTGTTGCAGGGCCGTTATCAGACTGTCGAAAGGCAAGTCTTTGACGGTAATGTCGTCATATCCAGCTTTTTGTGCAAGAGCTCGAATCACGTCTATGTCGAAGCCCGTGACGACGTTGTTCTCCACATATTCGAAGGGTGGGAAAGGAGTGTTAGTGCCCACTACCAACAGTTTCTTCGGGGTCGGTTGGGCCGATTGCGTGTAGAAATAGTAGCCTCCTCCTATGGCGAGCAGTAGAACGATGATTACTCCAACAACCAGGCTGCTCTTCAAATCAAGTCACCGTACGATCAGGTATTCCTAGATGAGATGAAAAGGTACCCACCTGACGGAACCTACGACTTCAGCAGGTACGTGAAACACTGGTTCGATTGGGCGTGAATTGAGCGATGTAGTTCAGCTTCTCAGACCGATTCCTTGAACACTCACTCTTCCGGGTTTCTGAAGTTCGCCGCGGACCTCAAACTTGACACCTGCGATCATTTCTGCCACTCTTATGTTGGTCAGAGTATGCATGGTTATTTCGGAAATGAGAATCTCAGATCGACCTTCAGCCACAGCCAGATAGGGGATCAATATGTCACCAAGATGACGGTCTACAGGAGCGTTCGACGCGATCTCGGCTAGTAGCCTGCTGGCAGCTTCTTCACCCACTCGTTCCGCTGGTTTTCCTCTTTCACCTATGCTATCTCCACCTATGACTGAACCGTTCGAGAACTTCATGACCAGAGTGATACCGCTCCCAGGCGCAATATGTGGATCTTCGGTAGGCGGGTACGTCTCGATCGCTATGTTCACGTCCCTATAGCCCGCTGTGCCGAGTTTCTCTTTCGCTGCAGTTGCCTGCCGTTGGGCCACGTGGCTCGGAAGCTTGACGCAATGACTGATTCCTTCTACACCTGACGTTTGGCCTCGGTCGAGCAGACAGAGTGGTTTGAGCGAGGACACAGGTTCAATAGCCATTCTCACTTGTCCGCCCCCTTTCGGGTAATGCCCTCTCCGAACCACTTGAAGGGAAGCGTCGTAATTCATCAGCTTCAGCACAGGCAATACCACAAACCGGATGTAGTCGATTGTTGGGCTCCAACGCACATCCGTGCCGCCTGTTAACTCAAGTTCGACCCGACTGGGCGCGAAGACGGCACATGGCATTAGGGCCTGAAGTATGAGCGGAATACTCCCCGCAGTACCAACATCCATGCTGAATCTTCCAGCAGCATGCCCGCGAGGTTTGAACACGATCTCACGCGAGCCTTGACTGATGCCTTCGGTCTCAGCGTTACACATTCCCGCAAGCGCTTTCACCGCTGTCACGTGTTGCGCTTGAAGACCCGGATTGGGCCTCTTGTCTCGGATCCTGTGAACGCGCACTTCCTTTGCAGTGAGCGCAGCAAGAGCCACACTGGTTCGGACGATCTGCCCTCCCCCTTCAAGCATGTCTCCAGGAATTTCAATCAGGGGAAGGTAACCTCCTTGTCGTCGAATTTCATGAGTATGATTCAAGCAGCAGACTGTGTTCGAGAGCGGTATAACACCGTTACTGCTCAGTTCGCACAGTATTGGCTCAGTCGACGTTGAAAGATTTCGTTTCGGATCAGCGCACTGTTCCTGATCCACGTTTTCTGCGGAATCACGAAATCCTTGCAGGCGAACTGAAATGCCTGCTGGAACGTGTCGAAAATGAAGGGGCTAGTTCTGAAGGCGGCGCGCACGCTCTCTCTAACGTTCCACACACCTACAGGCAATATGTATCCCGGATGGATTTCACGGAGGACAACCGCTGCGGCTTGTTTCTGCATTCGTCCAAGTGCCTCAGCTACTGCCAACCTTGTTGAGTAGTAGCATCCACCGACGGAGGCGTAGCGGGTCCTACCTTCGTAGGGCTCGTGGTCGCCCATCAACGCTGGAACGGAACCGTTCTCATTCCATGCCGTTCCTGGGAACCACGCTTCAATCCATTCGAACTCCCAATTTCGAGGAACCAGAATAGCCGCATAGATGTTGTCAAGGTACTGGTAGTGATAGACATGATACTTGTCAAGTGCCGGATTTTTCTTGACGGATCTTAGGAGACGTTTTGATAAGGTGTCGTCGACGGCGGTAATGCTCCATCGTGTCGGAACGATCTTTCTCTGGTCTTGAATTCCTAGCATACCAAGGCTTAGGATTCTTTGAATCCTGGAAACTGCAACTCCGCTCTTGTAGAGCTCGACAACGCCATCGACAGCTAACTGATCTCCATCATAGTAGACAGCTTCGAGCTTCCGCTCTCCGGTACTCGGCGCGATCTTCATATCCTGAATGATGGCCGAGGGGCCGAAGGGTTGCGTTTCTTCACTAAGCGTCACCGCCATGCGCGGTTTCTTTCTGAACTTTGCGTCAACATCAACCGATGAAGACGAGAGTGCCAGATCATGGAGATCCAAGAGATACTTGCCGGGGTCCGAGGCAATGTGAACATCTAGCAGAGACTTACCGCGAATCAAGCTAAATCGGTAATCGATGATCGTCTGAATGTCTTTTCCGAGCCAAAGCTCCGGCATATCCAGAACACGAGTATCCCCTTTGGTCGGTGGGATCAACGGGCCTACGTAGACCTTCGGATACCCAACATGGCCGACAAAAGCTCCGGGAGGGCTTGATCCATCAACGTGCTCTGAGTTGAGAGCTGGAAGATGTCGGACGAGGGATTCGGCCTTGGAGAGAATGGGGCAGGTTGTTTTTCCGCAGAGCATGCGGCTTCCGCGACACTGCATGCAGATCGTGGAGGAAGTTGTCGCGATGAAACTGAGGGCTTCGAGATTCTTCGCTGGGTCCAGCCCCGTTCGTCGTTGAATCCACTCCAGATTCTGCAGGGAGCTCAAGCCCGCCAATACGAGACTAACACGTAGGTCGATCTAATCAGCGAGAGAGGCATATGAAAGTAATCGAGAGTTAGGCTTTAGCTATGGATTGGTTCCCAAACTAAGGTCTTATGAACCCAAACTCCTAGTTGTGAGCCAAAGTATAGGCTCCTATAGAGAGAGAATGCGGCGTAACACGAAGGGAATGGTGTCTGAGCTTGGACGGCGACAAACGTCGGGGTTTGCTGATCGGTAGATTCCAACCTTTTCACATGGGTCATGTGCATTGCGTTCAGTATGCTCTGAATAGAGTCGCCGAAGTCATAATCGCTATTGGAAGTGCGCAGTTCAGTCATACGCTCCACAATCCCTTCACTGCAGGCGAACGGGTGACAATGATCCGCCTTGCAATGGATGAGGCAAAGATCGACACTTCGAAGTACTACCTCATTCCGATCCGTGACCTCAGAATCCATGACCTCTGGGTGCCACACCTAGTCTCCCAGACACCAAGATTCGAAGTCGTATTCTCCAATGAACCCATTACATCTCGGCTGTTCAAGGAGACGGGATATCGCGTCGAGCCCATCCCCTTCTTGGATCGCGAAAGCTACTCAGCTACAGAGATACGTGAATGCGTTGTCAAAGGGTCGAGTTGGGAAAAGCTTGTTCCAGCTTCGGTGGCGGCGTACATCAAGAGTATCTTCGGAGATGAACGTTTGAGGGAACTAGCTCTCAGCGATCAGCCTAGTCGCCATAGACACGGACCACATTCCCTCTTCTAGCTCCGATTCGTTTCGCAGCGTTCCTCTCGCGGCAAGCCACTTCCAGAAAGCCGTGGCTGCCAACGAGGATGCCTATCTCATCTCGATTCAGGTCCGAATATGTCTTCACGAACCGCGCAGAAAGCCGTTTTCCTCCGATTACCACTCGCACCTTCTGTCCGAATTTCAAATTCAATCTTGCCAGATCAGCGTTCGGAAGACTGGTGATCAAGTTGCCAAAACTGTCGACATGAAAGATTTCGCTGTTCGCAGTTGTGCCATTGATGGTTGATCGGCCGTATTCTGGTTTCACGTAGTCACTGATCTCAGGCCCGCATTCTTTGGGTGGAGTTCCAGCCGCCAAGTGTGCGGCTGCGGGAGCGAAGATATCTCTGCCATGGAAGGTCGACGAGACCTCATTTCGCATCAATGAGTGGTTTGTTAGCTCGTAAACGTGAAGTATGCCATCCCTTGTGGCAGCGGGTATCAATAGACCGTTATCTGGCCCGACGAAGAGACTCCTACTTGTCTCGATGACTATTGCTCGTCGTTCGCCACCGACGCCAGGATCCACGACCCCGACATGAACAGTCCCACTTGGAAAGTAGGGGGTCGCTCTCGCCAAGAGGAAGGCACCCATTCTAATGTCAAATTTCTCAACCAGGTGGCTTATGTCTATGATCTTCGCATCTGGGCAAATGGATAGGATGACCGCTTTCATCTCGCCGACAAAAGAGTCCATCAAACCAAAATCGGTCAGCAGACTAACGACGTGCAACCGTCCCTCAGCCCATCCAAGTCGTTTCAACTAGAGTTGTCGCGTCTGCCTTTCGGAGTATCTCAAGACTTGAAAGTTCTTTCGCGCTTTCTTGACAGTTGTTGAGTGATCTGCCTTCCTTAGCTATTGCCAGCACTTTGACGAGTCTCCTATTGTTGAGAACGGAGCCCTTCAGAGCCGGATGCTGCGACAGAAGTGTGCCTCGAATCAACCATCGACCCACGTTCAAATCTCCTTTTCCTGAGCTCTTAAGATGTCGCTCGCTTCTTAAGATACGACTGAAGCAGTTCTCCCTGTAAAGTCAAAGACAACAATGCAACACCGAAGGTCATTGCAATTATCATTTCTCGGAATGGAAATTGCTGGGGAAGGGATAATGCTAGAGCGACCGAGATTACTCCTCTCAATCCTCCTCCTGCAAGGATCTTCCTCCAAGCGCTCGGAAATCTCTCGCCTGAGAAACCTGCTAAAGTCATGATTGGGTATACGCTCAACACTCTTCCGACAAGTATCGCGACGAAAGCAGCAAGAATGAACGGAGCAAATTCAGCAAGTAGAGAGATGTCTGCCTTCAACCCCAGAAGCAAAAACGCGAACGAGGTCACCAGGAAGGTGACAACTTCCCAGAACTTCGTCATAGTGACGCGTGTTTCTTCCGACATGGCGACACGCATGGTTCGGTTCCCCATATACAGGCCAACGATAGCAACGGCAACCAAGCCCGAAGCACCTAGGCTCTCTGCGAAGGCATAGGAACCAAACATGACCGCTATTGTGAAGGATGTCTCAGCGAGAGGTTCTGTGATCAGTCGGTGCAGAAGCTCAGCAATTCCGGAAATGACAAGACCGATCAGGATACCCCCACCGAACGTGTAAGTGAACAGCGCGACGCTTTGGACAGGGCTGAAGCTGAGAGAGATGGCAATCGGATAGAGAATCACAGCCGTTGCGTCGTTGAAGTATGCTTCTGTTTCAAGCAGCGTGATCAATCGACTCGGAGCTCTGCTGCGCTTCAGGACGTTAACCACAGAGACAGGATCCGTTGGTGAAACTATCACACCAAATGTGAGAGCTACCGCCAAGGGCAAACCGAAAGCTATGTTCAGAACTATCCCACTCAGCATGGCAGAGATTACAACGCCGAAGACCGCCAATGAGAGCACTGTCTTTCTGACAGTTTTGAAGACTTCATATTTGGTGCGCACGGCGGCCTCAAAGATCAGAGGGGGAACAACAAGGCCGAGTACGACGCTCCGGTCTAGCGGAATCTCGCTAAGACCACCGGCAATTCTCAAGAAGGAGAGTACAAGCCCGATGATTATCAGGACCGTCGTGTAGGAGACCTTGAGCTTCTCGCTCAGCACCGCAGCGAGAAAGGACAAAACGATGACAAGCAGTGCGACCATGAAAGATGGCGCAGTGATCAAATCTGTCATCGGTCGCCGTCAATCCTGAGATACATTATCGCCACATTCCTGAAAATCTTCCTGCAGCGATTGTGCCATACATGAGCTTATGCATCTCAGCGACGGATCTTCGTTTGGCATCGAAATACCACTGGCCTTCACCTATAGGGTGTCATCGAACGGTAGGAGAAGTTGCCTTCTCCAATACGGAATCTGCGTTCGAACCAACTTCTCATAATCACTGCGGCTGCTTGGCACTGCAGTGAGGGCAGATCGGAGTTCCTGCTGGGATTTGGCCACCACATTGGACGCAGTACCGAACCTGTCTCGGCGCTACGCTGGGAACCGCTCCCGGACTGGTCTGGGGGCGCCGAATTTGTCCCAGATTGAGCTCCTGCCTCGTCTGGATCGTCCTCATCAGGTCGCCTCTGCTCATTATGCCCAAAAGCTGCCCACCTTCCGCGACCACAAGTCTTCCAACTTTCTTTCGTGCCATCAGCTGCATTGCGTCGAGAGCCGTTATTGAGGGTTTGACCATAATCACGTGTTCGCAGGGGACCATTGCATCCCCGACGGTCTTGGTTGCCCTCAATTCTGTTGGGACCGATCTGACGCACTGCAATGTAATCAATCCTAGTATTTTGCCCTCCCTAACTACTGGATACCCGCCATGTCGGTGCACGAGAAAATAATCAGAGATCAATTGTTGAACAGTAATGTCCGGTGGTACAGTGAGTACGTTCCGCGTCATGATGTTCCCTACCGTGACTCCTGATAGGGCCTCGCCGACAAGCGTCTGCCTCAAGCTTGTCTCAGCGCCGGATCTGATGAACCAACCCAACACCACAATCCAAATGCCGTCGACAAAATCCCCGAAAATTATGGCCACAAATCCTCCCAACATAAAAAGCAGTGATAGAGCTTCGCTGACTCTTGTAGCGGTGCTGGTGGCTCGGATCAAATTGCCAGAACGTTTCCATAAGCTGCCACGGAAGACTCTGCCTCCGTCAAGCGGAAAGGCGGGGACCAAGTTGAACGCGGCCAGGGCGGCATTGATGAGCGCACCATAACCCAGTGTTGCCACAACAGCGATCGGAACGTTCGCCAACTCAGACAGGTACCAGAGGGCGCCCAACACGCCGGCGATGAGAAGACTCATCAATGGCCCCGCTGCTGCCATTCGAACTTCCAAACCTGCATCTTGCGGTTCCTCAGTCATCTCGGATACACCTCCAAAGAAGAAGAGAGTGATCCGAGCGATCGGGAGACCATTCTTCTTGGCGATGTAAGAATGAGAGAGTTCGTGAATCAATACCGATGCGAAGAGAACTATCGCTGAAGCAATGCCAATCGCCCAGTAAGTAACAACATCCAACCCGGGATATTGGCGGGGCATGTAACCGTACGCCAGTGACCACGCGATAAGAATGAAAACCAACCACAACGTATAGTGAATTCGAACAGGTATTCCCATGATTCTTCCGAGTCTAACAGACAACATGCATCACTTCATGCCAAGTCACCAAGCGTAATCCTAACACAAAAAGCATTCCTACAACCAAATCGAGACCCAAACGACCTCAATCTCAAATCAGAAATCTATGACAGGATCATACAGTTCGATAAGGTCGTGGAATTCTGCTTCCTTCTGGGAAATTGAATCAACGAAGTTATCGGCTTTCTTAACGAAGCTTTGGGGCGTGCTCAAAGGGAAGATAGAACATCGCTAAGGGCTTCCAGCATAAGGTCAATGTCCCCCGATTCGATGTAACCCATGTTCCCGGCCCTGAACGTTTTCTTCTTCAGTGGTCCGTATCCTTCAGCTAGTTCGAATCCCTTTTCGCGCATCTTCTCGTAGATAACCTTCCCTTCAACTCCCTCCGGCGCGTTTATGCAATTCACGGTAGGGCTCTCAGAGCCTTTTCTTGGGAACGTTGATAGCCCAATTTTCTCCATGCCACGTCTTATCTTCAGGTTCCGCTCCTCATAGAGGCCGAAATACCATTTCTTGCCTCCTTTCTTTTCAATCATCTTAAGCGCCGTGTTGAGTCCAGCGATCTGTGGGATTGCAGGAGTGACTGGAGTCCCTCTTCCCTTCTTCTGGTCCTCTTCCCAGAGTTTGAAGTCAAAGTACCATCCCTTGTTCGCAGCCGTTGCGGACAGATTCATGGCCTCCTCGCTGACGCTTCCGATCCCAAGGCCGGGGGGAACTCCGAAGCACTTCTGCGAACTTGAAAAGCAGACATCGATACCCCACTCATCTACCTTGATCTCGGTGCCCCCCATGGAGCTGACAGCGTCGACAAAGACCAACTTCCCCCGCTTCTTCGCAGTGGCAACGAGCTCTTTCAAAGGATTGATGAGGCCTACGCTTGTTTCATTGTGCGTTATGGCCACAGCCTCAACATCAGGATGTTTTGTCAACATCTCATCGAGATCGGCGGGCAATATCGGTTGACCAAGAGGTGGTTCCAGCTTCTCAATCGTTATGCCGTTAGCCTCAGCCACATCAGCGAACCGCTCGCCAAAGCTCCCGTTAATGCAGCAGAGCATTTTCTTTCGGACACAGTTCCTCACTGAAGCCTCCATGAATCCCGACCCAGTGCTGGAAAAGAGGAAGACCTCTTTCTTGGTTGAAAGAAAGTCCTGCAATAGTCGGACAGTATCATAGTGCAGGGCGAAGTATTCCTTGCTCCGATGACTATACATTTGGTGCCCCATCGCCTCAAGAACCTCAGGATAGCAGGCCACTGGGCCGACTGTGAAGAGCTTCAATCTGTTGCACCGCTGATTAACGACGCCAATCTCACACATAAAGAGTGGGCATCGTTTCTCAATTAGAAATCCTCGGAAGAGCAACGGCAATGAAGACTAAGTTGACAGCAAGGCCACAAGACCAAGATCGGCGAAAGGATCGCAGCAGCGTAAGAGCTCTTCGCTAAATCCAAGTAAGGCGGAATGCAATTGAGTTTAGCAGATACAAAATGCTAGACCTGAACATACTAGCGTTCACGGATTTTCACGGACGCCAAGAAGCATACAGTAGGGCTTCGCGACTGATCTCCACCGAGAAACCTGATCTTGTGGTCGTTGCCGGCGATCTGGTCAACTACGACGCCGAACGCGGCAAACAGTTCCTTTTGCAGCTTGCAGGTGCAGGACGACCGATTTACTTCGTACCAGGGAATATGGACAACGGGGAATTGATGGACTGGGCTGGAAATTCAAATGTCCATCCTCTGCACGGACGCTGCGAGTGTATGGAGAGAACCTGCCTAGTTGGTCTAGGAGGTTCTCCTCGCGGCCCGTTCAATTCCCCTTTTGAATTCGCAGAAGCGGAAGCAATCCGACTACTGGATGAGGCAGTGAAGAGCTGTCGCGGAGACAGGTTAATCCTTGTGTCTCATTGCCCGCCGAAAGACACGAAGATTGACCACGCCTTCAGCGGAGAACACGCGGGAAGCGTCTCTGTGAGAGAGTTCATTGAAAGAGCCCAACCAGTGTTAGTCATCTCAGGCCACATTCACGAGGCTCAAGGCATCGACACGGTTGGCCTGAGCAGGCTTGTAAATCCTGGATCAGCACAACGCGGCCACTTCGCGAGAATAATACTGAAGGATACGCCCAGCATAGCCTTTGGCAAGCTATTCTAAGCTGCCAGTGTTGTCGCGAGTACTCGCGTTACTTGCCTCTTGCTTCGTGGTCAAGTTCTCTGAGAAGGT
>Ga0315282_10014739_pt1 | contig 11604 bp, 7 predicted proteins | sample YL17G07_20_MG_FD_203693 | JGI IMG/M metagenome (GOLD analysis project Ga0315282, IMG submission 203693) | Sediment microbial communities from Yellowstone Lake, YNP, Wyoming, USA - YL17G07_20 | ecosystem: Environmental > Aquatic > Freshwater > Lake > Sediment | place: USA: Wyoming | collected...
CGGGCGGGACTTTATCGGATCCGATCCTTCGGCCCTCATTCTGGGCGACAACATTTTCTATGGGCACGGTTTCCAGGGCTTTCTGGTGGAGGCTTCGGAGCGGACCATCGGGGCCACGGTTTTCGCATACTGGGTGAGGGACCCCGAGCGTTACGGCGTGATCGAGATGGCCCGGGACGGACGCGCCCTTGGCATCGAGGAGAAGCCCAACAAACCCAGGTCGCACTACGCCGTCACCGGCTTGTACTTCTATGACAGTCAGGTGGTCGAGATCGCCTCGGCGTTACGCCCCTCGGCCCGGGGCGAGCTGGAGATCACCGACGTCAACAAGGCATATCTCGAAGAGGGCAAGCTGCACGTGATCTCCTTGTCGCGCGGTTACGCATGGCTGGACACGGGAACCCAGGAGTCGCTTCTTCAGGCGTCCAACTTCATCTCGACGGTCGAGATCCGACAAGGGTTGAAAATCTCGTGTCCGGAGGAGATCGCCTACCGCATGGGATTCATTGACGCCGCCCAACTCGAACGCCTGGCCTATCCTCTCGCAAAGAGCGGCTACGGGGAATACCTTTTGGGTCTGCTGCAAACCGAATACCGGGCTTAATAATACGCAGGATGCGGTAAGGGCTGCGCACCGTATCCATTCAACTCGCAAGAAGGCCACCGCTATTTGTACCGTCTCCATGCCGGTTTGGCCAGAGCAGGTCCTGCCGCTGTCGCACTCTGGAACCGCCACACAGACTCCCTGTCGGTTCCGGCAAACAATATGCGGTTCGTGGGATCTATCGCCAGGCACAGGATATTCGGGCAATCCAGTCCATCGTTCATCTCTATCCAGGAAGCCCCGCCATCGCTGCTGCAATAGACGCCGTGATCGGTTGTCCCGGCGTATAGGGTGCCCGACCCGGCCGCGCGAACGGCTCCCGACCCGGTAATCGGAGAACCTCCCGCGTCATACACAACGTCCCGCGTCCCATAAGTAAGCGGCGTGGAAACCCACGTAGTCCCTGCATCGCTGGTTTTGAACGCTCCAGCGGACGTCCCCACGAGCACCTTGTTGGAATCCGTGGGGTCCACCCAGAGCGCGTAAGCGGTTTCCCCCGATCCCGTCAGAGAAACCAGATTTCCCGTGGCGTTGCCCCAGGAGTCTCCGCTGTTTTGGGAGCGCCACACCCTGGCATCGTTGTCCTCCCCGGCGGCGTACACGATGGCGTGATTGGAAGGAGCAACCGCAATATCGTAGCACATCCCATAGTTCGCTCCCAAAGTGCGCCGTGTGCCCCACGCCAAACCGCCGTTTGCTGATTTACACACGGCTGCGGCGAAGGTACTAGGATCGCTCCCGCCCGCATAGAAAATGTTGGCGTCCACGGGGTCGGCGGCCAGGCAACCCCCATAGCCGAAGTAACTATCCACTTGATTCCAGACGGAACCTCCGTCTGCGCTCCTAAAGAGCTCGCCGGGGCTTGCTCACCCGCCGCCTACCAGCGCGAGAACGATGTCCGGATTCTGACGGTGGACCACCAACGCGCAAACGTTATCGCAGCTCTGGAAAGAGGGTAAATCCGTCCAGGTGTTTCCACTGTCGTGTGAGTCTAACACGTTGTAGCCCTGCTTTTCGATAAAGAGAGTGGTGGGGCAGGAAGGCGCAGCCGCAAGGGCTGGAATCCTGCACGCCCAGATTCCTTCGTAGGAAGAGGCCCAGTTCTCCCCTCCGTTGGTGGACTTGAAGAAACCCAGAGACGTGGAGATGAAAATGGTGGAAGGCGAGACGGCTGGGATTTCCACGTGAACACCCTTACCATTGATTCCTGTTTTGGTCGCCCAGGAGTCCCCCTTGTTTTTGCTTACGTAAACGGCGTTCCCGACCGCATACAGGTTGGAGGTGTTGGCGGGGTCAATTCCGATCGCCGAGACGTAAGAGAGAGAGGAATTCTTCGCCCACGAATCTCCGCCGTTTGCACTGGTGTAAAAGTTGCTCCCGCCCACGTAAACACGATTGGCGTCAGTGGGATCTATTGCCACGCAGTTAAAGTAATACCCCTCCCGCGAGTCCACTGCGCTCGAAATATCCGACCAATCAAGCCCTCCGTTTGTGGAGCGGAGCAGCGCGCCTAGGTACGTGGAACCGGTGTACTTCAGCCCACTCACGTACATCACGTTCGGATTTGATTTCGAGATCGCAAAGCCGTAGGGGAAAAAAGAGGAGAATGATAAAAAGGAGGAAACATCCCAGTCCTCCCCTTGGTTAACGCTTTTGAAGAAGCCAAGGCGGCACGATCCGCTGCCGGAATCGTACGCGTAGCCCGCCGCGAAAACTATGTTCGGGTCGGTGGGATGCGCGCGGACAAGATAGGCCAAGCTCAGCGAAGGAGGAAACGAAGCGTAATCCCAGTCGGCGCCGCCATTGGACGATCGGTAACACCCGCTGTAGGAGACCGCATACAGGTCTGTAAAACTCGAAGCGCAGACATCATTGATCGTCGCGGAAGGGATTTCTCCAATAGTGCTCCAAGCGGCTCCGCCGTTGCCGCTCCTATAAACACAGCAAGGATCCCGCGTGACCACGGTGATCTGGGAGGGATTGGCCGGGTTGGCGATCGAGAACAAGAAGTTTCCACCGCTTGGTCCTAGCGGCTTCCACTCCGTGCCGGCAATGGCGTGCAGATCCAGCGCGCACAGGAAAAGCGCCAAAACCCCGGAGAGAAATTCTCCGCGGAGCAACCATCCCCTGAAAAAAACCCGGAGAGGCGGCGCGGCTCGCCGGTATGAAGCTGCCTTGGCATTTTTTAACGGTCTCATGTTTGCCTCCTTGGCGAGAGATCGGTGAACGCATCGTTATAAGAAAGTCTACAGCTCCGCCGCTCCATCTTGTCAAGGGGAAAGGCAAAGTAATTGGGATAAGAGGCTATCCATTATCCCCCCAAGGCCCGGAGGGACGGCGAAGGTCCTCCGGAGACGCGGTTCAGCCGTCCCGGGACTGGACATGGAAAAAGGGGCGCGTTTTCCCACCACTCAAGTGGTGGGCTACTGTCGGTCCCTCCGGGACATGAAGGCCGTGTACTTCCTGCAAATCGGCGGGTCGCACCCCGCCGTTTTTTTCCGGCGTTTTGTTTCCGGCGTTTTGTTTCCGGCGTTTTGTCTCTTGCCGGGGAGACCTTTCCATTGTATAGTCCGCAGCTGGCCTGGCACAGGCCCCGGCGAACCCAAGGAGCGTCCGTTTCCCATCCGTTCACCGGCATACCCCGGAATGGAGCACGAAGAGCCCGATGGAAACGTACACTTTCGACGTGGCACAATACATGGCGCCGGAGCGTTTCGAGAGGATCCTGCGCTTTTCGCAAGACAAGGAAACCCCCTGCCTCATCATTGACCTACACAAGATCCGCGAGCGATACGCCACCCTCAAGCGCAACATGCCTTACGCTCAGATTTACTATGCGCTCAAGGCCAACCCCATGCGGGAAGTGGCGGCTGCTTTGGCCGAGGCGGGCTCGGGTTTCGACATTGCCAGCATCTACGAAGCCGACCAAGTGCTCGAACTCGGGGTCTCCCCAGACCGCGTCAGCTACGGCAACACCATCAAGAAGGCCAAGGACATCCGGTACTCGTACGAGAAGGGCATCCGCGTCTTTGCGACCGACTCGGAGAGCGACCTGAGGAAGATAGCCGAGAACGCCCCCCGCTCCAACGTTCTATACCGGCTCATGACCGACAGCGCCGGCGCTGACTGGCCCCTGTCCAGAAAATTCGGCGCCCATCCCGATTCCGTGTACAAGCTGGTTCTTCTCTCCAAGAAGCTCGGACTTATTCCCGCCGGTATCTCTTTCCACGTCGGTTCCCAGCAGCGGGATATCGGCCAGTGGGACGACGCCATCGCGGCCTGCAAGTACCTCTTCGAAGCCTGTGCCCAGGACGGTATCGAGCTTCGCGTGATCAACCTCGGCGGCGGATTCCCCGCCCACTATGCCACCCCCACGCAAGGCATCGCCATGTACGCGTCGGAGATCACACGTTTTCTCAAAGAGGATTTCGAGCAAGGTCTTCCCGAAATCTGGGTGGAGCCGGGACGCTATATCGCCGGGGACTCCGGTGTCCTGGCCACCGAGATCGTTCTGATCTCCAAGAAGTCCCCCTCGAATCTTTACAGTTGGGTCTATCTCGACACCGGCAAGTTCGGCGGCCTGATCGAAACCCTCGACGAGGCCATCAAGTATCCCATCTACACCCAGAAGACCGGGCGCGTCTGCGAGGCGATCCTGGCCGGGCCCACTTGCGACAGCGTGGACATCCTCTACGAGCAGCACAAGTACCTTCTGCCCGAGACCATCGCTGAACGGGACCGTCTCTACTTCTTCACCACGGGCGCCTACACTCACAGCTACAGCTCCGTGTGCTTCAACGGATTTCCGCCTCTGAAGGCCTACGTGATTGACACGGACAAAGACATGGCATAAGGAGTTCGTAGTGCGGCCTTCAGGCCGTGACGCCCTGGTCCAACTTCAAGGGCAACGGGCTAAAGCCCGCACTACGAACGGAAGAACCGGAAAGCGTTTTTGCCGACCGTTCTATTCGTATAACGTCCAGTCCGCGGTGGCTGTGGGGGCCGGCGCCGGTAGAAACGCCTGAAATCCCATCGCCAGCATCGCGCCCGAAGCGTTCAAGACCATCGGCTCCTGGGGCGGCGATACCAGAAAGCCGATCGTGAGGGCGAGCGTGCACCCATTGGGCTGCGTCGAGACCCCGCCTCCCGCTGAAACGGTGAGCTCGGCCAGGACGTCGCCGTTGCCGTTGGAACTGCCCTGGCCGGACGCCGCGAGGGCGGCCAATCCAAGGACCAACGCCAGGATGAATCCCCATTGTCTTGGTTTCATTTCGCACCATCCAATTTGTTGGCGTTCTCCGCAAAAGGAACCGAGGTGATCTTGAACCGGTCGGCGAACCGGTCGCCCGGGTCCAGGCCGTTCTTGTTCGTGTCTATCCAGACCTCCACGTAGACCGTGTTATGGTCCCTGAAGAGCGCCTCACTGATCTCGATCTCCTTCGAGAAGGCGCCCTGTTTCACTTCGAGCTCGCATAGGACCTCCATGAGGAGGCTGCCGCTTGTCGCCGCGTCATAGAGCCGGAATCGCGCGTCGAACTTGTCGTTGACGGGGTGTCCTTGCCCGTCGTTTACCACGCCCTGCAGGGTGATGGATCGGGTGCCGGTGTCGAGCGAGAAAGGGAATCCTCCTGGCCCCGGGTCGAAACATGTGCCTTTTTCGTGACGGGGATCCGGGCCGTAGAGATTGTCGCCCTTAAGGGCTACGTATTCTCCACGATGAGATCCTTGATTGGCGTAGATGGCGATTCGTCCGCCTGACCCCTGCCGGTTCCAACCCTTGCCGCCGTTTGCGGAAACCCTGACCTCGACGTCGGAAAAAAACTTGCCGCAGGCAAGAATCACTGTGCCTGCGCTCCCGGCGCCTCCCCATTTGTTGCCACCCAAGTCCCACAAACCAGGGGCCGCGGAAACATCCATAGCACCCGCCACCGCCAGATTGCCGAGGGCGCACAGTTCAAGCGCGCCGCCCCCCGCCGAACCGGCAAGGGTTGTGCCGAACACGGAACTGGGTCCCCCTCCCCCTCCGCTGCCCAGAGGGCTGACGATAGTGAATAGATTGTGCAGTGCGCCGTTTGGGGCGGCATAGTTATAGACTTCCGAGTAGATCGAGTAACTACTGCCGGACTCCCCAAAAGTCACGTGTCCGGCCCCCGAGTCCTGCTGTCCGCCTCCGGGACCGTAACCCGATTCATTCACTGCTCCGCCCCTCCAGCCCTTTCCTTTCAGGTCCCACGTCGCGCTCGAAACGATGTCTCCATGAGCGAGAATCGCAATTGGTGCGCCCAGACGTTCGCTTCCATCTCCGCCCACCGTGATGGTGACGTTGGCCGGAATCCGGACTTCCTCGAAGCACCAGACGTTCCAGTCGGTCAGGGAGTCGTGAACTCCCAGGCACTGGGTCGTGGCGTCCACAATCATCTTGGGCGGAAGTCCGCCATCCGTGTCGAACTCAAAAGCCAACGAGGTTTTGGGAGCGAGAACCGGCCCTACTTCCTGGTAGGAGGCCGGGTTCAGCACCAGCGATCCGCCGCGATTGGGAGTTTGTCCCGGAGCGCTGCTGGAAAAGAGAATATATGCCGCCACAACCGGAAGAAACCTGAGGAGATGAATTCTGTTTCGCATGAATACTCTCCCTTCTTTCTATAAAGTCTCTGTTTGAAGGATGCAGACACACAGCATATCGAACACAGCACAAAAAATCCAGCAATGACAACTAATTGGATTATACACATAACGCACAGCCTGCGCAAGTAGGATTTCCGTGCCGCGCGGTTCCTTCTCTGGCTGATGTATCTGGAATCGCGGAACCGCGATTGCCGGACTGCCAAATCTCGGCTTGCAGGCGGAACTCCCGCGTTACTTTTTGCCCAGACGGGAGGCGGCGAGGTCCAGGAGGGGGTGACGCGCCCGGGTTTCGCCTTCGGCGGGCGGGTAGTAGTCGGCATGGAAGACCCACCAGAAGGCGCCCCGGAATCGCTCCTCAAGGACCCAATCCAGCTTGTGGCCGATGCTCTGAACGCTGTCTATGGTCATGAAGTCGCGGCCGTCGGGGCTGAAGTAGTATGACGCCTGGGCTTCCGGGTCGTAGGACTCGGTCCAGCCGGCGCGGATGAGATCGGCGGCTTCCGTGAAGTCAATATAGCGGCCCTTTTCCTTGAGCGAGACGGGGCTTTTCTCGCCGGGGCGCAGGTTCCGGTAGATGAAGCCGTAGTTGGCCAGCCCGATGCAGAGTTTCTCGCGGGGGAACCCAGCGGCAAGCCACTGGGCGAGTTCCGATTTCATGGCGTTGAGCGGCGTATTGTGCGTGGCCGTGTCTCCCCAGATGCCGCCGCCCATGTCGTAGGTCATGATGTTGACCCAGTCCACGCAGCTGCACAGCGCGCGGGCCTCGTCGGGCGTGTAGCGCCACGAGGAGGGGAGGGCGGTGGTCAGGCAGTAGGATCGGGTGGTCTTGGAATCGGCTGTGCGGAGATCATTCAGAGTACGGCGGATCTCCCCCAGGAGGGCAATGTGGTCGGACTGGACGATCGTGTGTTCCCAGTCTATCTCCACGCCGTCGTAGTCGTGCTTCTTCACAAAGGCGGTCACGACGCGGGCGAAGGCGGCGCGTTTCGCCGCGTCGCCCGCAAAGTAGCTGAAGCGGTCGCTGCCTGGGATGGAGACCAGGACTCGAGTTCCGGCCCGGTGGGCGCGGGCGATCAGGTCAGGCACGAGCGCCTCGCCGGAATCGCCCGCGGGATAGGCATGGTCGGTGACGAGTTTCTTCAGGACTTGCGGCTCGGGCAGGTCGAAGTCTTTTCCCTCCCACGCGGGTCCCGCCATCACATAGAGAAAATCGAAGTTGCTGAAGCGGGTTGCTTTCAGTTGGGTGGGATCTTTCAGACTGCCGCCCACGACGTAGGTGGCGTGGAGAGCCGGGTGGTCGTTGTTCGAGAGAGGTTTGGGTTTCTCCATGGGTTCTCTCCTTTGAGCGGCAGGGCATGCGGAGCCCAAGAGGGTGAGGGTCAAGAGAGACGTCGCAGCGAAGAAATGCCGGGAAGTCACGCGGGGCGCCTCCAGTGTACGTTCCGTAGCGGAATGCGATAAAGCACGCGGAAGCGCGAACTCCGAACGTGCTTCCGACAGGCGCAATACGCCCTACCTTTCGGCAAACCGGAGCGATTTTGCGAAAGGAAGCTTCTCGAAGGCGGCCAGGAAAGCGTCGGACGGGTTGATCTTGAAGCGCCCGTTGGGCACAACCATCAGTCCGTCCGTTTCCTCCCACTGCAAGCGGAAACGGACGGGCATCTGCCCCTGGTGCGCGCGAAGCAGGCCCCGCAGGCTTTCCAGTTGCGATATGTCCAGCACCGCCAAGGGAAGCGTGATGTCCACGACGCGGGTGCGGGCGCGGCGCAACTCATCCAACCGCTGCGCCTTGTCCACCAGCACTTTTCCCACCTCATCCTGCGGGCGTTTACTCACCTTGCCTTCCACGTGGAGCATCGAGTCCAGGATCAAGAGGTCCCGGCTCTGATCATAAAGCTTGGGGAAGAAAACCGTTTCGAACTTGCCGTCGAGATCTTCGAGCTCGACAAAGGCCATGGCGTCGCCATTGCGCGTGAGGATCTCGCGCATGTTGGTGACCATCCCCACCATCGTGGCGGGCTGCTTGTCCTGCATCTCGGCCAGGTCCGCCGAACTCACCTGGGCAAAGGAGCGGATGTCGGCGCGAAAGCGGTCGAGCGGATGGCCCGACAGGAAAATGCCGGCCAGTTCCCTTTCGCGATTGAACCTCTCGCGGTCGGTCCAGTCGGGAACGTCGGGGAGTTTCAGCGTGTTCAGGCCGGCCGACCCGTCCCGCGGCTCCAGCATGTCGAAGAGCGAGGTTTGCCCCGATTCCTTCATTTCCCTTTGGGATGCCCCGATGGCCAGCGCGTCGCTCATCACCTCGAGCAATTGGGGCCGCGTGGCCTCCATGCCGTCGAAGGCTCCGGCGATGATGAGGCACTCGATGGCGCGGGTGTTGATGTGGGTCTGGTCCACGCGCGCGCAGAAATCCTGGAAGGACTTGAAGGGCCCGCCCTTGTCGCGCGCGGCGATGATGTGCTGGACCGGCCCGTGGCCCACGTTCTTGATCGCCGCGAGGCCGAAGCGGATGTCGCCTCCCACGGAGAAAAACGCCTGCGAGAGGTTGATGTCCGGCGGCAGCACGCGCAGCCCCATGTCCCGCGCCACGCCGATGTAGATGCCGAGTTTGTCGCTCGCGCCGGTGCGGATCTCGCCGGTCAGGAGTGCGGCCATGAATTCCGCGGGGTAGTGCGCCTTGAGGTAAGCCGTGCGGAAGCAGAGCACGGCGTAGGAGGCCGCGTGGGCCTTGTTGAAGCCGTAGGAGGCGAACTTCTCGATCATGGCGAAGATCTCGGTCGCCGCTTGCTCGTCAATGTTGTTCCTGGCGCAGCCGTCCACGAACTCGGCGCGCATCTTGAGCATTTCCTTCTCTTTCTTCTTGGACATCGCGCGCCGCAATATGTCCGCCTGGCCCATCGAAAAGCCCGCCAGCACACTCGCCACCTGCATCACCTGCTCCTGGTAGATCATCAGGCCGTAGGTTTCCTTGAGCGCCTCCTCCATGGCCGGGTGGGGGTACGTGATCGCCTCGCGCCCGTGTTTGCGGGCGATGAAGGACTCCATGAACTGCAAGGGGCCGGGGCGGTAGAGCGCGATCAAGGCCGTTACGTCCTCCAGGTTGCCGGGCATGGCGCGCCGCAGCATCTCGCGCATTCCCTGCGATTCCACCTGGAAGACCCCGAATCCGTCGCCGCGCTGCAGCAGCTCGTAGGTCTTCGGATCGTCGTATCCGATCTTGGGCCAATCAACCTCGACGCCGTGGTTCTGCCGGATCAGCTCCATGCAGTCCGCGATGATGGTCAGGTTCTTCAGCCCCAGGAAGTCAATCTTGAGCAGGCCGAGTTCCTCCACCTCGTTCATGTTGTACTGCGTGATCACTTCGTCCTTGCCGGATTGCCGGTAGAGCGGAATGGCCTGGATCAACGGCTTGGAGCACACCACGACGCCCGCCGCGTGGATGCCGGGCTGCCGGACCGCGCCCTCGATCTTCATCGCGTCGTTCAGGATGTCCCTGACCTGGGGGTCCGTGTCGTAGCTCTCCTTGAGTTCTACCGAGTCCTCCAAGGCGCTCTTCATCGTCACCTTCGGGCCTTCGGGGATCATCTTGGCCACGCGGTCCACCATGTTCAGCGGCAGGTTCTTGACGCGGCCCACGTCGCGCACCGCCGCCCGCGCCTTCATCGTGTTGAAGGTGATGATGTGCGCCACGTTGTCCGGGCCGTACTTGTTGCGGACGTATTCAATGACCTCGCCGCGGCGCACCTGGCAGAGGTCAATGTCGAAGTCCGGCATGCTTACGCGCTCCGGATTCAGAAAGCGCTCGAAGAAAAGCTTGTACTGGATGGGATCGAGCTCGGTGATGCCCAGCGCATAGGCCACGATGCTGCCCGCGCCCGAACCGCGGCAGCCCGTCGGGATGCCCCGGTCCCGCGCGAAATGCACGAAATCCCACACCACCAGGAAATAGGAGACAAACCCCATGCTCGCGATGATGCGCATTTCGTACTCGTAGCGCTCGCGGACCGATGGCGTGATCTCGCCGTAGCGCTGCCTGAGCCCTTCCTCCACGAGCTCCCGCATGTATGCTTCCGGCGTCTTGCCGTTCGGGGGGATGTACTCGGGCAGGAGCTGCTGCCGGAAGCGGATCTCGGATTGGCAGCGTTCCGCGATGCGCACCGTGTTCTCGATGGCGCCCTCGACGTGGCCGAAAATCTCCACCATCTCCTCGGGCGGCTTCAGGTAGAACTCGTCCGCGTCGAAGCGCAGCCGTCCCCGGTCCTCCATCGTCTTTCCCGTGCCGATCGCGATCAGGAGTTCCTGCGTCTTGGCGTCCGACCGGTTCAGATAATGGGCGTCGTTGGTGGCCACCACCGGCAGGTTCATCTTGCGGGCCAGGGCGATCAGTTCCGGGTTCACCCTTTTCTGTTCGGGAAGACCGTGGTCCATCATCTCGATGTAGAAGTGATCCGGTCCCATGATCTGGGCGAAGTCCTCGGCGGCGCGGTAGGCCTCCTTGGGCCGGTTATCGCGGAAATGCTGCGTTACCACGCCGGACAGGCATCCCGAAAGCGCGATCAGGCCCTCCTTGTGCTCCGAGAGCAGTTGCTTGTCAATGCGGGGCTTATAGTAGAAACCTTCAAGGAAACCTTTGGAGACCAGGTGGCACAGATTCAGATAGCCCGTGTAGTCCTTCGTCAGCAAGACGAGGTGCTGCTGGGACTTGGTTTCCGGGGAGGTCCGGTCCTGGTAGTGGGTGGGGGAGAGGTACATCTCGCAGCCGATGATGGGCCGGACCCCGAGTCTTTGCGCCTCCTGGTAGAACGAGACGGCCCCGAACAGGTTCCCGTGGTCGGTCAGGGCTATCGAGTCCATCCCCAAGCTCTTGACCTTCTCGAGAAGCGGCCCCAGATGACTCACCCCGTCCAGAAGGCTGTATTGGCTGTGAACGTGCAGATGGACAAACGAGGGGCTGGGCATCTATGAACCTCAAGGATCGCTATCGGAGAGCGAAGACGGCGACACAGGACAAGAAGCGCTTGACCATTATCACCGGATGCCATCGTATCCGATCTGAGCGGGAGATTCCAGTCCTAAGAGGGTGTGCGAGGGGCGCATCTCAGTTTCTTGCAGGGAGAGGAATTCCGGCCCCCACCGACTTCAGGTCGGTGGAGCCGTGATTCTGCTCCAGTAACCGTCTTTCTGGTTCTTGCGCCCCGGCGACTTCAGGTCGGTGGAGCCGTGATTCTGCTCCAGTAACCGTCTTTCTGGTTCTTGCGCCCCCGCCGACTTCAGGTCGGTGGAGCCGTGATTCTGCTCCGGTGACGGGCTTTCTTGTTCTTGCGCCCCCGCCGACTTTATGTCGGTGGAGCGATGATTGTTCTTCCCGTGGAAAT
>Ga0315282_10014740_pt1 | contig 11604 bp, 11 predicted proteins | sample YL17G07_20_MG_FD_203693 | JGI IMG/M metagenome (GOLD analysis project Ga0315282, IMG submission 203693) | Sediment microbial communities from Yellowstone Lake, YNP, Wyoming, USA - YL17G07_20 | ecosystem: Environmental > Aquatic > Freshwater > Lake > Sediment | place: USA: Wyoming | collected...
TCGGAGTGTGAATTTCGGAATGTTAAATTCTTTTTCCTTCGATCGCCAAATCCAGTGAACCATCAGAGGCTCAGGGCAGCCATTCACCCGATATAATGTATATGGAATGGCGCCATGTACCTTACATGGTACATGGCGGAGAGAGAGGCCAACTACGCTTCTTGTGAAGCTTCGTCGGCTAAAGGATTCTTTTTTGTAATAAAGCTCTCCCCGACCCCGTTTTAAAATATTGTTCGAGTTCAATTGCCTTTGCTTGATCTTTAACAGCAATATACGCTTCCAAGCTAAAAGGCATCCTGCTCTTTGTAGAATCAACTTTCCCAGAATTATGCTCAATTAATCGACGGCGAATATTGTTCGTTGAACCTACGTAAAGATTCTTATCTATTATGCTTCTTAGTATATACACATACCACATGCTTTATATGGCCTGCCAACCGAAGCTTTAGCGTGCCGACTACGCTCTTCCAAAGCTTCGTCGGCCAAGTGGATGGCTTGCCAGCCGAACCCTTAGCATAAATGATGGCCTGCCAACCGAAGCTTTAGCGTAGGTTGGCGGAGAGAGAGGGATTTGAACCCTCGATTCCGTTTTTAGCGGAATACTCGCTTAGCAGGCGAGCCCCTTCGGCCTCTCGGGCATCTCTCCGTGATTTCATCTTCGGTGAAATACTTTTAACAAAACCTACCCATGAACTTTTAACTTTTTCTCAATGAACTTCGGAAAGCACTGAGTTGCTTCACTAATTCATGAGCATCGTATTCTATTTTCTCATTCACCTCTGAAGTAATCAACCCATAAAGCTGAGCTAAGTCAAACCCGGCAACTGTTTCATATACAGATCTGATAGAAATTCCAAGAAATCTTGCAAATTCTATATCTGAATTATCTGCTGATCCTTCTGCAATATTAAGAACGATAGAATTCAGGGCTCTTTCTATCTGTGACGCCAGCTCCTTATCCTTCTTCTTTATATACTTTTCAACTATATCACGACAGAACTTGCAGAACTTTTTTGAATCCTGGTAGACTTTAAAACTCTTAAACCTGAATTTCATTTTGTTTTGTTATAAAATTTTTTCTCAGTTAGAAGTCGAGAGTTGTTAATAAAATTTGCTTTTCAAGATCTTCCTTCGGAAGATACTTTAAACCTATAACTCTTAATCTGTAGCCCTAAGAAGTTAAAGATTAAAAGTTAGAAGTTAAAAGTAAAATGTAAAATTTGCATCGCAAATTTTCTGGCGGAGGGAGTAGGATTCGAACCCACGTCTCCTTTAGGGAGAAGCGGTTTTCAAGACCGCCGCCTTAAGCCACTCGGCCATCCCTCCATTCTTTTACGCTATGCGCAGAGCGCTAAGCGCTTAGCGTTTTTTAGTGATCCGTTCAACTCCGTATAGATAAGGTCGCAAAATCTCCGGAATGATCACACTTCCATCGGCCCGTTGATAATTTTCCAATATGGCCACCAATGTCCTTCCAACGGCCAAACCAGAACCATTGAGGGTATGGACATATTCTGTCTTCGACTTTCCGGAAATGCGGTATCGGATCTTTGCCCTCCTAGCCTGAAAGTCCTCAAAGTTGCTGCAAGAAGAGATCTCTTTAAATGTGTTCTGGCCAGGAAGCCAAACCTCAATATCATAAGTCTTCGAGGCTGAAAAACCCAAGTCCCCCGTACAAAGGTTTACAACACGATAAGGAAGCTTCAACCTTTTCAAAACCTCTTCTGCATCCGAGAGAAGTTTCTCCAGTTCATGATAAGAACTCTCAGGCTTCGTAAACTTTACCAGTTCCACTTTATTGAACTGATGTTGCCGTATCAAGCCCCGAGTGTCCTTTCCGTAGGAGCCAGCCTCTTTTCGAAAACAAGGAGTGCAGGCAGTATAGTAAAGAGGAAGGATTTCTTCCTCAAGCACTTCATCCTGATGAATATTGGTCACAGGGACTTCTGCTGTCGGAATAAGAAAGTAATCGGTCCCTTCAACCTTAAAAAGCTCTTCCTCAAATTTTGGAAGCTGTCCGGTGCCTGTCATTGTAACCCGATTAACCATAAAGGGAGGGAGCACCTCGCGATATCCATGTTCTCGGGTGTGAAGGTCCAACATAAAATTTATCAGTGCCCTCTCCAGCTTTGCCCCAAGATCCCAATAGAGGGTAAATCGGGCTCCCGCAATCTTTGCTCCAGATTTAAAATCGAGAATTCCCAGTTCCTCACCTAAATCCCAATGGGCTTTGGGCTCGAAATCGAATTTTGGAATCTCACCCCACCGCCTGACCTCAACATTATCAGAAGAATCCTTGCCTTTAGGAACAGAGTCATGGGGAAGATTAGGGATGATGAGGAGAAGATCCTGCAAGGCTATTTCCTTCTCCTCAACCACATCGTCAAGCCTTTTCAATTCCTGAGAGACCTTCTTCATTTCAGCAATTAATTCTGAAGCATCAATCCCTTCCCGCTTCTTCTTGCTGACTTCGTCAGAGACCTTTTTCTGAAGGGCTCTCAACTTTTCCCATTCCTGAATCGCTTTTCTTCGTTCCTCATCGACGGAGAGGAACTTGTCGAGATTGACCGTCTGATCTCTCAGGACCAGCTTCTCTCTGACCTCTTCCATATGTTCTCGAATGTATTTGGCTTCCAGCATAAAAAACACCTTAATCGTTGGGCATATGTCCAACAATCAAAATTTCGTAAATATTACCATCAATTTCTTACGAAATCAATTATTGTCTTCTTATCAAATCGGGTTTGGGGAGGACGGGTTGTCTTAAAGAGAGATGGCCAGCAATGGTTTCTACTGCCTTTCCCTCGATGAGGATCTGAACTCGTTTGATTTGAGAAAAATTGAGAGTGAGAGAATTGACAATGGAGTAAAGGGTCATCATTTCCGCTGAACTTCCTCCAGGATGATCTTTGGAGAGGGCCTTATTAAAATTGACTTTAGCCACACCATCCTCACCAAGTTCAAGGCCTAACAATTTTGTTTGAGGAGGGAGAGTGGGGATGAGCTTCCCTTTTGGACCTTTGATAAGCTCGTTGATTGCATCCTTTGCCTCCTCCTCAACCTCATCTCTTTTCAAGATCTCTCTCTTTTCTCCGATCAGATATTCACTTTCCCCATCTGAAAAATAAAGGAGGATTCCCCTCTTTTCTCTCAAGATACCTCTTTTTTCAAACCATGGCTTAACCGAATCGAATATCTCCTGTCTGAAGAGAAAAAAGAGCGTTACAAGAATCCCAATCAGTATTAGGAAAAAAAGAATCTTCCCGATCCGACCTTTTTTGTGACTTTTTTTCTTACGCTTTTGCTTCATTGAAAACCTATCTACTCAGTGGTCTTTTCCTCCACCACCTTTCCTACAATGGGCAATGAATACCGCTTTCCTTGGAGAGCTTTGATCATGAGAAGAAGCCAAAGAACGAGGCTCAAGATCCAGACCATGGCCCCTATGACGGGGATCCACCCGATGAGGAGTAAGATGACAAAGAGAACGAGAAAGGTGATCGTGGACTGTTTGGCATGGAATTTAACAAAACGGCTCTCCCTCTCGACCACCAAGAAGACAATCCCTGTAACGAACCAGAGGAGGTAGCAGAGGAAACCTGCCACATTCTCCTCCAACCCAGTACTCGATCTTCCCTTTCCTTCCATGGTGCACTCCTTTCCATATCCAAATTTATCAACAGGACTCTGAAATTTCAATGTATAAAATTTTCAATTTGAAATGCCTCACTCTACCATGGTAATTTGCCGAGATCCAGTGGGGATGCCGGAGAAAATCTTATAGCGGCAACATCAACTTGTCCCTGAACTAAAAGAATGATCTAACAGTGCAAGGACTTTACTATGGATGGTGAATGTTACCCTACTCTCAAAAATTTAGATTACCCGCTTTATAAGATTTTCGAAGGCATTCCTGCTGGATCATAAGATTTCACCCACGCTTCAGTGAGACATTACTTCAATCTTCTTTTTCAAGAACTGGCCTGTATAAGAGAGGGGATTTTGGATCAATTCTTCCGGTGTCCCACATCCAACCACCTCCCCTCCTTTCTCTCCGCCCTCCGGACCCAAATCGATGATATAGTCGGCCGATTTGATCACCTCCATATTATGTTCGATCACAATGACAGTATTCCCTTTGTCCGTAAGCCGGTTGAGCACATCGAGCAATCTCTGAATGTCCGCAAAATGAAGGCCTGTCGTCGGTTCATCTAAAATATAGACCGTCCTCCCCGTTTCCCTCTTGCTCAACTCTCTGGCCAGTTTAATCCGTTGAGCCTCTCCCCCTGAAAGTGTTGTGGCGGGCTGGCCCAACTGGAGGTAACCCAGACCGACATCGCTAAGGGTCTGGAGTTTTTGATGGATGGCCGGGAAATTTTTGAAGAAGTCATCGGCCTCTTCGGCCGTCATTTCTAATACATCCGAAATCGTCTTTCCTTTGTATCGAATATCGAGGGTCTCGCGGTTGTAACGCTTTCCGTGGCACTCCTCACAGGTCACATAGACATCAGGCAAGAAGTGCATTTCGACCCGTAAGATTCCATCTCCATGACACGATTCGCATCTTCCTCCTGCCACATTAAAACTGAACCGCCCAGGTGGATATCCTCTCATTCTTGATTCAGGAAGCTGGGCAAAAAGTTCTCGGATAGGTTGAAACACACCCGTATAGGTGGCTGGGTTGGAACGGGGTGTTCGACCAATCGGCATCTGGTCCACGTGGATGACTTTATCGATGTGTTCCAGCCCGTCTATTCCTCGAACGGATACACCACGCTGAGGGGAATGAGACAGCTGCTGAGCTAACAGGCGATAAAGGGTGTCGATGACTAATGTCGATTTCCCAGACCCTGAGACACCCGTGATGCAGATAAACACTCCCAGTGGGATCTTCACATCGATATTCTTCAAATTATTGGCTGTAGCGCCTCGGATGATTAAAGCCTTTTCTCCAATCGTCCTCCTCTGCTTTGGAAGAGGAATGGATCTTTTCCCGGAGAGATATTGTCCGGTCAATGAATGCTCGGCTTCCATCAAGGCCTCTGGAGGACCGCTGAAGACAACCTCTCCTCCCTTCTCTCCTGGCCCAGGTCCCATATCGATGATATAATCGGCAGAACGGATCGTTTCCTCATCATGCTCCACAACGATGACCGTATTTCCCAAATCTCTCAACCGTTTCAACATCCCCAAGAGGCGAAGCTGGTCCCTTTGATGAAGTCCAATGCTCGGTTCATCCAAGATATAGAGAACACCGACCAAACTTGACCCGATCTGGGTAGCGAGGCGAATGCGCTGAGATTCTCCACCGGCGAGCGTGGCAGCAGCCCGATCCAGGGTGAGGTAGTCCAAACCGACCTCCACCATAAAATTCAACCGCTCATTGATCTCTTTCAAAATACCTTGAGCGATTTTTTGAGATCGTGGCGTCAACTCCAAATGCGTCAGGAGCTCCAATGCCTCCTTGACATAAAGATGAGTGACCTCGGCGATCGATTTTCCACCCACCTTGATCGATAGAACCTCCTTCTTCAACCGAGATCCTCCACATTCAGGACAGGGAGCCACATTCATAAAATCTTCCAACTCCTCCAGCCCCTCCTCGTCCTCCTGCCATCTTCTCTCCATCTCTCGAATCACCCCTTCAAACTTTTGCCGAAAGAGGTGAGACCCAACCTTTCCCTTCACCCTGAAAGAGACTTCCTCTCCTTCCGATCCATAGAGGAGAAGGCGCTGAACCGATTTGGGCAATCGGGAGAAAGGGGTGTCAAGATCAAAATGGTAATGTCTGGCCAATCCCTCCAGAATGGGCCTGAAAAAGAACTCCCCCCTCTTCTTCCAGTGAAGGATGGCACCCTCCTTCACTGAAAGAGAGGGATCCGGAACAATGAGGTCGGGGTCAAAATAGCGTTTCGTTCCCAATCCACTGCATATGGGACAGGCACCCTGAGGATTGTTGAAAGAGAACATCCGGGGTGTGATTTCTGGAAAACTGAATCCACAGTCGATACAAGAAAACTTCTGACTGAAGACCATGGGAGGTGATCCTTCTCTCTCGACCTTCACAATCCCTTCCGAGAGATGTGAGGCGATCTCTAAAGAATCGATGACCCTCTTCTCCGCCCCTTTCCGAACCACCAAGCGATCTACCATAACATCGATCTCATGACGTTTATTCTTATCCAGCCGGATCTCGTCGTTGAGATCCCTGATCTGACCGTCAATCCTCACCTTCACGAAACCATCCCTTCGGAGCTCTTCCAACTCCTTCCGATATTCTCCCTTCTTCCCTCTCACGATGGGAGAGAGAATGGTGAGAACCGTCCCCTCCGGAAGCTGAAGGAGTGTAGCTGCCATCTGCTGAAGGGTCTGTGAAGAAATGGGAGAACCACAATGAGGACAGAAAGGCTCTCCGATCCTGGCGAAAAGGAGTCGAAGATAGTCATAGATTTCTGTCACTGTCCCTACAGTGGAACGGGGGTTTCGAGAAATGCTACGCTGATCGATGGCAATGGCCGGAGAGAGGCCTTCCATCGATTCAACGTTCGCCCTCTCCATCTGCTCTAAAAACTGGCGGGCATAGGCGGAAAGGGATTCGACATATCGTCGTTGTCCTTCGGCATACAGAGTGTCGAAAGCCAGCGTCGACTTACCGGAGCCGCTCAGCCCGGTGATGACGACCAATTGATCTCTCGGGATCTCCACATCAATATTCTTTAAATTGTGAACCTTCGCCCCCCGGATGATGATCTTTTCCATCTTTCTCCTTTTTGAAAAGAATTAACAGAAAATCCGGGAGCTGTAAACCCCTTAAAAGCGAATCATGCGAATGATAGCGAATCTGCTGAATCACTTGTCCCTATTAGAGTCATTCGCTATATTCGGTCTCATTCGAAATGTTAGTTCACAAAAAAATACTTGACAAATTAATCAGACTCCTTATAATTTTTGAAGTTTAATTTATTAAACTAATTTCTTTCTAAACTGTCCCCACAGGATTTATGAAGATTGGTGAACGCATTCGGAATTTGAGACAATGGCTAAACGATCCATAATATAGTGAACGAATTAAACAAAATGACGCTTAACAAGATGTCATTGCGAACGAAGTGAAGCAATCTCAAAAGATTGCCGCGTCGCTTCGCTCCTCGCAATGACTACTTTCTTTGGTCGTTGACTATAAAAGCAGGTGGTGGTTGAAGATGGCTAAAGTATTGATCATAGGAGCAGGTGGTGTAGGTACCGTTGTTGTTCATAAAGTTGCAAAAGTTCCACAGGTGTTTACTGATATCATGCTGGCAAGCCGTACAAAATCAAAGTGTGATGGTATTGCTGAAGCAGTTGGCGCCAATAAAATTAAGACGGCTCAGGTTGATGCTGATAATGTTCGACAACTCGTTGAATTATTTAAAAGCTTTAAACCAGAAATGGTAATCAACGTAGCGTTACCTTATCAAGATTTAACCATCATGGATGCTTGCCTTGAAACAGGAGTGAATTATTTAGATACCGCAAGTTATGAACCACCCGACGTCGCTAAATTCGAATATAAATGGCAATGGGCGTACCATAACAGATTTAAAAAGGCAGGACTGACAGCCATTTTAGGCTGTGGTTTTGATCCCGGAGTTACAGGAGTTTTCACCGCTTATGCCTCCAAACATCATTTTGACGAAATTCACACTCTTGATATTGTTGACTGTAATGCGGGCGACCATGGAAAACCATTTGCAACCAATTTTAATCCAGAAATCAATATTCGCGAAGTTACTCAAAGAGGTAAATACTGGGAAGATGGACAATGGAATGAAACAGAACCCCATGAAATTCACAAACCGTTAAATTATCCAAATATCGGACCCCGCGAATCTTATCTTATTTACCACGAAGAGTTAGAATCATTGGTTAAACATTTTCCTACTCTAAAACGAGCTCGATTTTGGATGACATTTGGACAAGAGTATTTAACCCATCTACGTGTGATTCAAAATATTGGAATGGCCAGTATTAAACCTATCCTGTATGAGGGTAAAGAAATTGTGCCTATTCAATTCCTCAAAGCGGTATTGCCCAATCCGGCCGAACTCGGTGAACATTATTCAGGTGAAACTTCCATTGGTTGCCGGATCAGAGGTATCAAGAATCATAAGGAGAAAACATATTATATATATAATAATTGTAAACACCAGGATGCCTATAAGAAAACCGGTGCACAAGGCGTGAGTTATACCACCGGAGTGCCTGCAATGATTGGCGCTATGATGTTAATTACGGGTAAATGGAAAGCGGCCGGCGTATTTAACACCGAAGAATTCGACCCGGATCCATTCATGGAACAATTGAGTATACATGGACTTCCTTGGCACGAATTGTACGATGTAGATTTAGAATTGTAAAGGTTGGAACAATGGAATAGTGGAATGATGGAATTATGAGAAAGAAATTTCTATTCGCATTTAAACCCAATATTCCAGTATTCCAACATTCCATTTTCTTGCAGCGGTGAAAATGATGCCTATTGACTTTAGCAAAATCCAAACGCCGTGTTATGTGATTGATGAGCTTCTATTGCGAAATAACTTTGAACTAATAAAACAGGTTAAAGAGGCTGCCGCGGTTGATATTCTTGTTGCGTTTAAAGCTTTCTCGAATTGGGGTGTATTTCCGATCTTTAAAGAATACGGCTTTGGCGCTTCAGGAAGCTCAATGAACGAAGCGCGATTAGCATTTGAGGAACTTGGAGTAAAAGCGCATACGTATTCGCCTGCTTTTGAAGACAAGTCTATCGCAGACATTTTAAGATATAGCAGTCATATTTCCTTTAATTCCATAAACCAAATGCGAAAGTATTTTAAGATTGCGAGTCAGAATGGTGTTTCCATTGGCTTGCGCGTTAATCCTGAGTTTTCAGATTCTCCCTATGACATCTATAATCCTTGTAAACCCGGTTCTCGATTTGGCATCACTGCAGAGCAGCTTGGCGATGCTATACCACAGGGGGTTGAAGGTTTTCATTTTCATACATTATTTGAGGCGGATTCCTTTGCGCTAGAAAAAGTGTTGGCTGTTTTTTTAACCAAATTTGGTAGGTTTTTACCAAGGCTAAAATGGGTGAACATGGGCGGTGGTCATCTTATAACAAAAAAGAATTATGATATACACCATTTGATTAAAATCTTAATTGATTTCAAAAATAAATACGATATTGAAATGATTTTAGAACCCGGTAGCGCTTTTACTTATCAAACGGGTTACTTAGTTTCTACGATATTAGATATTGTTGAAAATAAAGGTATAAAAACTGCTATGATCGATGTTTCCTTTACTTGCCATATGCCCGATTGTTTAGAAATGCCCTATAAACCTGTCATTTTGGGCGCTACCGATGAAATGCCAGGAAAACCAACATACAGAATGGGAGGCATTAGTTGTCTGGCAGGCGACTTTATGGGGAATTGGTCATTTGATAAAGAACTAAAACCCGGCGATAAAATCATCTTTGATGATATGATTCATTACACGACTGTAAAAACGACCATGTTCAATGGCGTCAATCATCCTTCCATTGGAATATGGAGTGAAAAATCAGGATTTCGATTAATTAAAGAATTTAATTATCAGGATTATAAAAATAGATTATCTTGATTTTCTATTTCCGAGTGAAGTGATAAAGGAGATAGAGGAGAGGGTAGACGGGGAGATCGGGTATCTTAAGGAAAAATAATTACTGAATTTTGGAGGTTCGACCCTGCAAAGTTTTGGTTTCCACCGTTGGTAAGGAAGAAGAAACTCCTCCAAGAGACAATACGAACTTACCGTTCCTGATTTGGCCCACAGCATCCCATACCTGTCCATTGACATCGATGGGAGCGCGAAAAGGTTTCACCCTAAAGTTCATTATGATCATCTCTTATTGTTTCAAGCCTCCACGTTCTTCTATTTCTTTTTCTATTTCATGCTTCCATATCTCAATAGCCGCTATCGTCACTCCCACCATAACCCACGATCTCCAATTCAATAAGCCCCAATCAGCCACAATCCACAATGCCGCACCTATCCATGCACTTACGTATAAAGAAAAGCCTCTCCACTTACCCAAGGCTTTTAGTGGGACTTTCTCAAGTTTCAATGCCTCCGTTATTTCTGGGTCTATTTCTAAAAAAGACATGTATCTCCACGGCCTCTTCTTAAATTCATCCTTTAAAACCCCTTCTATTTTTTCCAAAGCCTTCTTTATCTCCGGATCCTCGTCCGCCAATCGTTTTAAGGTTTCCTCTATCCCAATATCCCCTTCACTACGATGAGAAGCAACCTCGTTATTCATATTCCACCTCATTTACTCGAACCATGGCAGTTAAACACGAGCCATCGCATCCGACAGTTCCTCCCAGAACTGCTCGACTGTGTTTGCATATCGCTTTAGGTCTTGAACCGCTACGTATACATCCTCACCCATTAACGGGCTGTACACCCTTGGAGAAGACCTTTTACCCAAGAAGGAGAGCCCACCAAGTGAAGGCGCCTCGAAGAGGTCAGGCCGGAGTGAATGCAGCTTCTTTGCCGAATCACCCTCGGCATGTTTAACCGTGTTGGCGACAAGCCGAAGCTCTTCCAATTCCAGCCAACACCGGAATTTCGTGACATCTATGCCGAATCTCTGAAGCCGTTCACGGAAGATGGAGTGGTTGAACAGCTTGGGATCGTTTTCCTCAGAGGGGTGAAGTACTTCTCGTCGGTGGAAAAACATTGCCTGCTGCTCATATAGATGGAACAAGGCTGCGGCGAAGATGTTTTGTAACCCTTGACGGAGACCAGTCATCATTTCGTAGTATGCAAGTCCGGTTTCGAAAGCCCTTTCCGCGAGGTCAGACATGTCGATATCGTCTCTGGCTGGCAGTGAACCGAGTCTCTCCCATTCTTTCTCAGCCTTTTCGTTCGCTTCGCTCTCAATATTGGCGAATGTCGGAAGAAGTCGATGTTCGAGAACTTCGACCAGCGAATGGAGCTGTGGCATAAAATACTGCTTGAAATGAGTTTCCCACCATTGATGATTCAAGACCATCCTCTATCCTTTCAATAATAGGTAGTAGGACACTTTTTCTAAAAGATGAGGTCGATGAACGGATCTGGCTTCCTTTCTCTTGTCTTCCGCTTCATCTCTTTTTCATATCCCTCGTCCCGTAGAAGCAACCATTCCTCTCTTACCCGTTACCCGCTCCCATGCCGACCAATGGGACTGGTTTGGGTTCCATCCATTCTGTTCCAATCGGGATCTCACAATCTTCTATGCGTCTATCGTATGTCTCACCGCTACGTTCAGGTGCCCCTCCAGGTTCCCCTCCAGGTTCCCGGACTTCTTCAATGCCCGGAACAGTTTGGGACAGCACTTCCTCCAGTGGTCCCGGCCTAACTGTTTTAATTGTCCCTCGTCCAAGCCTTCTGCGATTGGCAGGTAAGTCAAGGGCTTGTTCTCCTTGTTGCTATTTTAGGCTTTTTGAATAATCTGTCAATATCCAATACCAGAGAATCTTCAATTCAGACATAGCGAAGGGTCAGGAAAGGCAGCTTACGGTGATTCCTACCAAGAGCCATTGACTTTCAGAT
>Ga0315282_10014741_pt1 | contig 11604 bp, 9 predicted proteins | sample YL17G07_20_MG_FD_203693 | JGI IMG/M metagenome (GOLD analysis project Ga0315282, IMG submission 203693) | Sediment microbial communities from Yellowstone Lake, YNP, Wyoming, USA - YL17G07_20 | ecosystem: Environmental > Aquatic > Freshwater > Lake > Sediment | place: USA: Wyoming | collected...
CGCAAGGGCAAAAGAGAAGATCACGACCATAGCGATCAAGCTCAACTACATCTGGAACATCTTCAAGCTCTACCAGATGGAGATGGGAACGACAGGTGGATGAAAATGTTCATATTCGCATCTACTGAATCTCCTATTTCCATGACAACCTCAATTGAAAAGCCCTCTACTTGTCTTTGAATATAATAGAACCATTTCAGTGGCTATTTGACTATCAATACAGGACATGGAGCTTCGATGGCAACTCTATGGCTGACGCTTCCCAAGAAGAATTCCTTGGCTCCACCTAAGCCCCGGCTTCCCATAACTATGATATCAAAGTTTCCCTCTTTGGCAGTTTCAACTATTCTATCGGATGGCCTTCCTTCTGCGATCTTCGTGGAAACTCTGGAACCGATTCTCGTGGCTTTCTCAAAGGCCTGTGACAGCACGCTTTCGTGACTAGTTTTTAATTCATTGTAATACATGTCTATGGTCGATGGAGAAATATACGACATGCTCATATCAGGATAGGCCATTGGAACAGCGACAGGTGGTATGACGCTCAACAATACAATCTCGGCAGAATATTTTTTGGCTAGGTCAAGTGCATAATCTAGTGCTTTGTTTGCATGTTCAGAACCATCAAGTGAAACTAGAATTTTCTTAATCAAGTTTTATCCACCATTGGCCTTTTCTCGGAACTGTGGCCATGCTCTGCCCCACCATATGAGTTATCTCCTTCGACAACCGATCTGGATCCCTATTCATGTCATGGAACATTTTTTTGGCAATCATGTAATTTTTACACCATCTCTCGATGGTCTAAAGGACATCCGCTCAAATTCATAAATGTGTGTGACTGTTCTGCTACAGCAACAACGACCTATATATTGGCGTAATTTCCCTAATATACGAGGTGAGAACATGGCCAAGGTGACAAAAAGAGATGGGAGAACGGAAGATTTCGTCTATGAAAAGGTTGTCGTGAGCTGTATAAAATCGGGAGCGCCTGTGGACGTCGCTCGCGATATAGCTAAGGGAATAGAGAAAAGGATACATGATAATACATCGACGAAGGAGATCAAGAAACTCGTCCTAGACGCGTTAAGGGAGAAGAACCCGGAGCTTGCGACGAATTGGCTGACATATGACAAGGCCGTTAAGAAAAGAAAGGACTAACTAAGCCACTTAACAGCTGTAAGAATGCCCAAAGCTGGATGTCTTCGTCATCGTCGATGATCAAAACATTAGCCTTGTCAACTGCCGTTGTACCAGCACCGGGAAGGCTTTCATTATGCATACTCTTTTCCCTTGTACATATGCATATCACCTGGCGCTAATGGGCAGGCGCACTATAGCGTTTGTGCCCTTCTGTTCTTCGCTCTCCAAAATCAAGGTCCCACCGTGGCCATAAATCACGTTCTTAGCATTGATAAGCCCCAAACCTACGCCCTTCGCCTTCGTCGTATAAAAAGGCTCAAAAATCCTCTCAAGTTCCTTTTTTGACATTCCCACTCCCGTATCCTTAATCTTTATCTCAATGGCGCCGTCCACCCGTTCCGTCGATATGGCTAGTTCACCGCCTTTTGGCATGGCTTGTATGGCGTTCACAATGAGGTTCGTGAGGGCACGCATCAGCTGATTCATATCAAACTTGACGCGGGGGATTTTCCCATAAGAAGCGGTCAGCTTTACATTATCAGGAATTATGATCTGGGCCAGCGTCTCCTGTAGGAGGGCGTTGGCATCTTCCTCGACGAGATTCAGAGGCTGGGGTGAGGAAAAATCGATGAGGTTTTGCACGAGCATGTCCGCGTAGACGATGTTGTGGTCGATCGCCTTTAGTATACCAAGCTTCTTCTCTTCTTCGCAGGTCCTGAGGAGATAGGAAGCGGTGCGGATTGCCGATAGGGGATTCCGTATATCGTGGGCGATACTCCTAGCCACCTTGCTCATGGCATTCAGCCTCTCCTCTTCGGCCATTTTGCCAGGAGTGATGTCCTGTAGTATCCTGAGGTATTGAGTCGATCCAGTTTCGGTCGTCTGAGCTACTGAGGTAATTGATGCCCAGAATATGGTTCCATCCTTGCGCTTAAATCGCGCTTCAAAATCCTTGACCGCTCCCCTCTTAGCGAGTTCATAATATCTATCCCTATCCTTCGGGTCAACCCAATGATCGGAGAGGGGCATGTTCGACCATTCCTCTTTTGAGTCATAGCCGAGTATCTTCCATACAGCCGGATTCATTGCGATGACTTTTCTTTCAGGAGTATTGATCGTTATGGCGGCTGGGATATTTTCTATTATGTCCTCTAAATTTTTCTCAGACCTTCGTAGCCGTTCTTTCTCCTCGATGATCTTCAGGAGCTGCTGGGGGTCGAAGGGCTTTTTAACGTAGGCATCGGCGCCAGCGTTCAGCGCCTCGATCACGTTGTCCAACGAGGCGTGGCCGGTGATTATGATCTTGCGTATTTGAGGGGCGATCTCCTTCATTTGCAGTAAAAGCTGGGTTCCTCGAATGTCGGGGAGTACGATGTCTATCAGGGCCAAGTTGAAGCGATTCCTACTCAGCTTCTCAATGGCCTCCGCGCCGGTCTTCGCCGTGTCCGTCACATAGCCATTCTGGGTGAGCAGCGATGTCAGCATCACCTGGATATCTTCGTCATCGTCGATGATCAAAATGCTGGCTTTATCAGCTCCCATTTCCCTGACATCCTCTTGACCATATCGAACTTTTCATTATCGGGCACACCAAACCTCATCTCCGGGGAAAGTTATGTTTTGCTAAAACCATCCATTAGTTGCCCCAAGAATTTATTCTTAGTTGTCAAGAGCTCCAGCATCCTGATAACGCAATGTGGCTTAGGTCTACCCCACCAACTGGGTTATCTCCTTCGCGATCGCCTTCAATGTGGCGCGTCCAGAGCATCTCGGGCACGTCCACCGCGAGGAAGAGCGCAGAGAGAAACAAGGCCTCTACCACTGTAACGGCCAGGTTCTGAACCCATTTGCCTATATGCACCGTGAAGTCGTTGGGCTGGCCGGCGACTATTATGGTGAACGCCCTGCCTGCGGTGATTATGTCGCGCAATACCCCTGCCTTTTGGGCCTGAATCACCGTGCCTAAGGATGCGGTGATGGATTGAGTCTTGTAACCCTCGGCCTGGAGCTGCAGAACTATCTGCTGCGAAAGCTTATCCAGGTTCTCATTCTTTCCCTTGAACCTTAACACCTTTTCCGTAGGCATGTTATTTTACACTCGCTGACCCAAAAGGCTCTTTCGCCATATTCTTAAACGCATGTGACTGTCGCACTACAGTAACAACGATATAGAACCCAATAACTTAAACACAGCCATTGAAGATCGACCATATGAATGGCACCTTCGCGATCGCTGTGTGGAAGGCCTAAGCTATACTTTAAGGCATTTGTAGTGGCGAATTATTGGCAATTCTTTTCCATCTGCATTTTACGGCCGTGTCCCCAAATCTCCGCCAGCTCTAGGCTGCACCTTGCGCAGTATCTATCGTACGCGCTCTTGGGCATAAAATATGCATCGCATCTTAAACAGCGAATTTCCTGCATAACTTCGATGTTAATTATGCTGATCTTCCTCATCCTAAATCACCATCCATAGTCCTACCCTTTCATCTCCGCTTTAGGTGATGTCATCACGTTATTTATCTGCCTCCGAGGAAATTTATAAACGCGTGTAACTGTTGGGCCACAGCAACATCGATATAATAGTGGGTTGAGCTTAACAGCATTTGCTGAGGCGATGAGAAGGTAAATGGTCCTTCATCCACCAGGGATCTCAAGTAGGGCAACAGAACTGAGGAAAAGAAGGGCACGTGCTCTAAGCTCGGTTGTCTTGTACTCGGTCCCTCTCAAACCAGAGCGCGAGAAGGAACCCACCATTAGATGCTGTTCATGTGGTGGGCAAGTAATTAAAGTCCAAAGGCTGGCCATTGGGTGTTCTTCTGTCTGGGAGCACGTCTGCGCCAATTGCGGATTGGTGATGGAGCTGCCCCCGTCATTGAGAGCTGGATTGTATGCTGAGTCGGGTTACGGCACTTCCGGAACGTTGTGAACTGGATATGAGGTTGAATCAAGAGCGAACCATAAAGCTCGCAAGGGACACGCTAAGCTATGTGGCTGAGAGGATAGATTGATATGCCTGGCCGTCTATCTTACATTCTTCAATGGGCGGATGTCCTCAATGACGAAAGACGAGGGTGACCGATCAAGCCAATCCGCTGCGGCTCTGGGGGAAGGCTTGACATCAGAGGAAGCCAGGAGAAGAATTAACGAATATGGTTACAACGAGGTAACTGAAAGGAAGACAAGTCCAGTTGTAGGGTTTCTTAAAAAATTCTGGGGCCTTTCGCCCTGGATGTTGGAAATGACGGTGGCACTGGAATGGCTCGTCGGAAAATATCTGGAGATGTACATAGTAATTGGCCTCCTGTTTTTCAACGCGATATTGAGTTTTCTCCAGGAGGAAAAGGCGAATTCCGCCCTTGAGCTCCTCAGGCAAAGGTTGAGGATAAACGCGAGGGTGGAGAGGGATGGGAAATGGGGCATGATTCCAGCTAGGGAGCTTGTCCCCGGTGATGTCATAAGGCTACGGGCGGGCGATTTCGTCCCAGCGGACGTTACAGTAGCCGAAGGGAGCGTCGAGGTCGACCAGTCGTCTCTGACGGGCGAATCCCTCACGGTCGATAAGAAAGAAGGCGACGGCCTCCTCAGCGGGTCCGTCCTCAAAAGGGGGGAGGTCACTGGAATCGTCAGCTTGACAGGGTCGAAGACATACTTCGGAAAGACCGTCGAGCTGGTTCAGATCGCCAGACCAAAGCTCCACGTGGAGGAGGTGATCTCCAGAGTTACGAGGTGGCTCCTCCTGATGGCGGGCGTCATGCTCTCGATCGGGCTCGTCCTCGCGATATCGAAGGGCATGGACCTCATCGAGATACTGCCATTGACGGTCATCCTCCTACTGTCGGCAATACCGGTTGCGCTACCGACGATGTTCACCATAACCATGGCCCTTGGCTCCTTAGAGCTCGCGAAGAAGGGAGTGCTGGTCACCAGGCTGGACGCGAGCGAAGATGCTGCCACAATGGACGTAGTTTGTGCTGACAAGACCGGAACGATGACGATGAACAAGCTCTCGGTAACCGAGGCGATCGCAACCGAAGGATACCGGAAGGAGGACGTAATACTATATGGCGCTCTGGCGTCGCAAGAGGCAAACCAGGATCCCATCGATCTGGCATTTCTATCGGCGGCAAGGGAGATGCGGATCTCGCTCAGCGACTATTCGCAGAAGGCATTCGTCCCCTTCGATCCCTCAACGAGAAGGACGGAAGCGACAGTGGAAAAGGAGGGCGTGGAATTTTACGTGCTGAAGGGCTCGACAAGGACCATGTCATCCCTATGCAGGAACAGCCCGGAGGAATTGTCTAAAGTCGATGATGCCGTGGAAAGTCTCTCGCCGAAAGGTTACAGGTTCATAGCCGTCGCCAAGGGCGCGACAAAGGAAAATATCGAACTAGTGGGCGTCGCGGCCCTCTACGACAAGCCGAGGCCAGACTCCCCCCAGCTCATCAGTGATCTCAAGGATCTCGGCATTTCCGTGAAGATGCTCACAGGCGATGCTCTGCCAATCGCCAAAGAGGTCTCCAATCAGCTCGGTCTGGGCGGGAACGTAATTCGAATGTCCGATCTCAAAGACAGCCTGAAGGACGAGGGGGGCTCAAAGATTTTAGAGGGGGCCGACGGTTTCGCGGAGATCTATCCGGAAGACAAGTTCCTGATCGTCAAGGGCCTTCAGAAGGACGGGCATGTCGTCGGTATGACGGGCGACGGCATCAACGACGCGCCGGCCCTGAGGCAAGCTGAGGTCGGAATAGCCGTGAGCAACGCGACGGATGTGGCGAAGAAGGCGTCCAGCGCGGTCCTCACCGTCGAGGGCCTGAGGGGCATAGACGACTTGGTGAAGACCGGGAGGGTGATATTTCAGAGGATAGCCACTTGGATAATCAACAAGATGATCAGGACATTCAAGCGAGTTATATTCATAGTGTTGGCATTCATCATCACGGGCAGGTACGTCGTATCAGCGTTCGACATGATATTGCTCCTATTCCTGAGCGATTACGTAACGCTGTCGATCTCAACGGACAATGTCCGATATTCTAGGAAACCCGAGAAATGGGACATAAATGGGTTGGTCAAGGCGGGGGCATTCTTGGGGATCCTAATGGTAGTTGAGTCATTCCTCTTGCTCTATATGGGCTTCTCATATTTCGGCCTATATGACAACATAGATCAGCTGCATACGTTTGTCTTCAATTGGCTCACCTTCTCGGGCTACTTCACAGTATTGACGGTCAGGGAGAGGAAGCATTTCTGGGAATCTAGCCCGAGTAGGGCTCTTACTCTGTCCATTGCGATCAATATGATTATAGTTTCCTTGTTCTCGATAGTCGGGATACCGGGACTCGCACCGATAAGTCCTACAAAACTTCTGACGGTTCTTGCGTATTCGTTTGTTACCTGTCTTCTATTAAATGATCTTGTCAAAGCGTTCTTAGTGAGAAGATTTGGGATGGAACTATAGGTCATACTTCCATTCTCTATTTTTTTCTATGATTTGCTCTAAGGTCAATCAGAATAAGACACAGGAAACAGATGTGCTAGTCTCGATAGGCAAGACCAACCTAACTTATTCCCTTTGCCATGAAACAACTAGGCTTTTCTTATTTCGGCCCACATGCCAGGAGGGTCGGGTATGAGCTGACCTCCTGCACAGTAGTAAATAGCAATCTGAGGAATGTCGAAGCGACCAATGCCCAGCTTACGGGCACTGATGCGGAGTATTCGAACTTGAAGAACGTTAATGCAACGAATTACAGATGTAAATAGACTTGAGTTCAGAAAGGCTCTAGAAAGGTACTTCAGGGGAGGAAAGCTACAATCCAAGTATTGGAATGGGGGCTATCTCTTTGCCGTGTCAAAGGAGTGGAGGATCAAGACGCTGGAACAGCTAGCTGATGCTTTATCTGCGGAGGAAAAGCACTTCTCAGACACCCTAGAGGCGTTCATAGGATGGTTCAGGGGCAACGAGCTCAAACTGGGGGAGGAAGCCGAGGAGAGCCTGAGGAGGAGGATGAGGAGTTACTATGCCGCTTACCCCTGCAATATAGCTAAGGAGTGGTGCAAGCTCTTGGTAGAACAGGATAAGGTTGAGTCTTCAAACGTTTACCTGTGGTGGGGAGGAGAACCGAACAGCGATTCCTGCTATGCTATACTGTCGCTCTTCTTCGAGGTCGATCCAGATGATATAGGCTCAACTGAATTCGAGGAGAGAGTCTCGAGGAACCTGAGGGCCATCATTAACATAGCCAAGAAGGAAGAGGTATTTTTATCATCGCACAGGGAATACGAGCCTCCTGTCTGGAAAGCCGTGTTCTCTTAGAATCTTCGAATGCCGCCAACATCCCTCCCGAGCTTCATTCGATGGGATGGTCTCGAGGAACTTAAGAACTCTCATTGACTTAGCTGAGAAGGGTGCATTGTTGTCGGATTGTTTTATCCTCCACTAATGTTTGGAGGATTATTCTCCTTCTAAGAGGCTATGATTTAAGAAGAGCAACTCAAAACTCTTTAAGCCATTACCTGTAAATGATGATTATGGAATGGGGGTAATAGATCACTAAGAGTGCTCTCTCAACTCAGAGGTCAACACTGAGTGCTTCGATCTTTACTATGCTCGGCAAGTTGGCATGAGAAAGCGTATTAGTATACTTTTTGTCCGGATGGGCGTTGCAGCGACATCAAGATGACGTACCGCAATTGGCTCTTCTTTCTGGTGATGGTGCTGGTCTGGGGGTCAAACTGGGCAGTCATGAAACTCGGCCTTGGAATTTCCCCTCCCCTTGCCTTCGTATCCACCCGTCTCCTATTCTCAGCTTTGGCCCTAGCCCCAGTGATGATCTTCATCAGGCCCAAGATCCCGAGGGATCGCGACTCTATCATCGGGTTACTTTTCTACAGCCTAGTGGAAACGGCAAGCTTCGCGGCTACCGGCATTGGACTGGTTTCATATGATAGTGGAACCGGCGCTGTCCTGACATATACTCAACCCCTCATGGTCTTTGCGCTTGCTCTAATGCTGCTAAATGAGAAAATCTCAGCCCCTAAGCTCTTGGGCGTCGTCATCGGCTTCTCGGGGGTCGTCGTCCTCTTCTTGAGGGATAGTAATGGACTAATTTCTTGGTCAGCTGTGCTGTTGCTATTAGGTGCGTTCTTCTGGGCTCTTGCCTCCGTCTATTACAAGCTCCGCCTCGGTAAGGTTGATGCCACCCTAGTCAACTTTATTCAGGCCATTTTCACATCCCTCCTTTTGGCTACCATCAGCATTATGGTGGAACCGGTGCAGCCCCCCTGGTCTTGGAAGTATGGAGTAATTCTTGCATATGCGGGAATCGGGGCTTCCGCGATAGGTATGACGCTTTGGCTCCGTCTTCTCAAGGACGAAGGGGCAACATCGCTCTCCGGATCCACTCTGATTGTTCCCATCATAGCCTTATTCTCCGGTTGGTGGCTCATAGGAGAATCACTGGATCTTCGTTCACTCATTGGGTGCGTTCTGGTCTTGGCTGGCGTATATCTTGTCAATAGTAAGCTTGCGAAGGACAAACGTGACTAAGATGAGTTACTACATTTTGAGTCTAGGGGAAGAGGACCCCGAGGCTTCACCTAGCGGAGTCTACTTGTGCGATTCTCTACAATGCGATGAACTGCTTGAGAAGGAACATTCCTAGGTTTCAGAGTTGGACTCGAAGACGATCCTGCCGGATACGATTGTTTTCCATACTGAGAGGTCATCGTTCAGAAGGACGAGGTCGGCGTCCTTTCCTGTGCTAATGCTCCCTTTCCTATCTGTCATCCCAAGGACCTTAGCTGGATTCCAAGATGCCACCTTCGCGATAGCCGAGAGCGACCAGCCGGTGAACTTTCTGAACCTCGACGCAAGCTGATTCATGCCAAGCGCTGTACCGATCAGCGTACCATCGCCGTATCGAGCAACTCCCTCCCTTGACTCATACCTTCTGCCATCATAAACGTAGTTCCCATCTCCGAGCCCCATGGCCTGAAGGCCGTCCGTGATCAGGACGCAACGGTCCTCCCCCAGTATTGAGGCCGCCAATCGGACTATGACCGGCGAAATATGGGCTCCATCCGATATTATCTGCGCGCTCACACCCTTCGATTCGAAGATCGCCGGAAGGGGACCTGGAGCACGATGGTGAATCGGGTTCATGGCGTTGAACATGTGCGTTACGTGACTTATGCCCGCCTCGATGCCCAATATCGTCTGCTCATATGTGGCAGCCGAATGACCGAATGATGCAACTATGCCCCGCTTCTTGAGTTCCTTTATTATCTCCAGAGATCCCTCAAGCTCTGGTGCAATGGTCATCATTCGCAGCGTGCCGTCGGTCATCGAGAATATCTCCTTAAGCACTTCGGTCGAGGGATCGCAGATTGCACTTGGATTTATCATCCCTTTCTTCTGAGGTGCAATGAAGGGCCCTTCGAGGTGTAGGCCGAGAAAATGTGCACCTCTGGATTCTCGGTGGGCTTGCTCTACAGTCCTGAGAAGATGTAAATTATGCGTTGCGAGATGAAAGATGGTTGTGCCCAGGAAACCCGTTACGCCAAAGCGGGTGCATGTCTCAGAGATGATCGATAGAGTGTCAGAAGTCGTATCCAAGATATCTTTTCCCCCCGCTCCTTGGATGTGGAGATCTATGAAGCCAGGGAGGAGAAGCTTGCCAGAGGCATCGACCACATGACTATTCAGCCCTTTCTCTAAGTTAGGTCCTACCTTGGAGATTGAGCAATTTTCGACGAGGATATCAGCTTTTACCTCGCCATCAGGATTGCATATTATAGCATTCGCTATGACCAAGCTCATGTCTCTAACTACCCCAAGTAATTGCGCACCTCATCAAATCGAGACATTCATGGAATTATACTTATCGCTAGTCAGTTCGCCCAGTCCAGTTGAGGAGAGATGTCTGGCCTTCATGCCAAGGCATCTTGTGCATCTTCTTAATTGTTGACAACACCTTGCTCTTGCCAAATCCCCTCTCGTCGCACAAAAACTCGACTATCCCTTCCTGGTTAATTGGCTTGAACTCGATCCTGTACTCCTCCGTCACATTCGGTTCTATGAAGGCCTTTCTAAGGGATGCCAGATCCTCAAGGAGCTGTGCAGAGACCGACGACGGCATGTCCTCGATTCGGCCAAATTTCCTTACTGTGGCCAACGCTCTCTTGGGACCTATGCCCCTTATGCCCCTGTTGTAGTCGGTCCCAATGAGGAGCGCTAGGTCTATCAGCTGCTCGTATCTTATGCGAAGCGTACTCAGGAACCTTTCAAGTTCGATGATCTCTGGTTTACTTGGAAGCCAGACATTCCTATATTTACCAGCGATCGAAATATATCGTGCCATCCTGGGGGTTCCGAAGAGCAGCGAATCATAGTCTCCGCTATTAGACGCCCAGGCCACGCCGCTCTTGGCGATATGTGCTGCCTGCGCTTCTGCTTCGGATGGCGCTTGAATCCATGGCACTCCAATCAGGTCGAGTAATCTCTTAGCGTCCGCGATCACATTACTATCAAGCCTGCCCGTCGTAACTGCTTTGGAGTATGCTGTAGCTAGGTCCCTACGTTCCACAGCCTCCTTCCATTCACGGATTGTCTTCTCACGTTGCCTCTTTCTCTTCTCCTTCTCCTCCTCCGTGAGCCACGAGAATTTTATCTCAGGTCTTCTTCCATCGAATACGAATACCATTGGAATCCCATACTCGTATATCAATCTACTAGACCTATAGAAAAGGCCGACGAGACTGGAAGTAACATGGCCTTGTTCGTCCATGAGGGGCGTCCCATCTGGATATCGGACGAGGGAGAGGAATTGATGGAGGATGCTGCTGGCATCAATGGCCAGTAGCCTCCTTTCGAGATCACTAAGTCTGATGACCTTCTTCACTATCAGAGGTCCTAACTGAACTCCCATCTCTCTTACACTATCCAGCGAATCGATCTATATTCAAATATCTTGCGGGGGATGCGAAGATGCGTGTGATATACATGTTCAGGCCACTATCTCAGAGATCAAGTATGAGAGGGAGATCAATTTCTATAGCCTTTAGTATCCCCACAGCGGCTTTGTCTTCCTCTTTAGATCGATGAGCTTCCGCAGCACGGAGACCTCTCCCTCAGAGAGGTTGGATGAAAATTTGGATAAGAGAAGTCTTGCGTCTTGCTCTGGGACATCAACTAGGAATGTCTCACCTTCATTCATTTGCCTCCCTATCGTTGGCTCATCGAGACTTAAGGCAACGCTCGAACTTTCCATAGCCTCTGGTATATTCTTACCTTGGTCCTGAATCTGTTTGATTTCACCTACGATAACTCCATCGAGGTTGATCAACCGATAGCCCGGCCTGACCTTTCCAGCATCGATCTTGAAGCCAGCAATTGCGGGATTGCTCCTCCTGAAAACATAACCGGGGATGAGGGTCAATTTCGCGGGCCTTATAAGC
>Ga0315282_10014742_pt1 | contig 11604 bp, 8 predicted proteins | sample YL17G07_20_MG_FD_203693 | JGI IMG/M metagenome (GOLD analysis project Ga0315282, IMG submission 203693) | Sediment microbial communities from Yellowstone Lake, YNP, Wyoming, USA - YL17G07_20 | ecosystem: Environmental > Aquatic > Freshwater > Lake > Sediment | place: USA: Wyoming | collected...
ATCCACAATATACTAGACCCGAAGATTTCAAGGGTTTAAAAGTTCCAGAAATCCTTCTTTCGGGAGATCATCAAAAAATTAACAAGTGGAGGAAACAGGAAGCCTTAAAGAAAACCAAAGTTAAGCGCCCAGACCTTGATTGATAAGCCGATCAACAATTTCCCTCCAAGTACTATATTTAATCCCTAACTCTTTTTCGGTCTCTTCGACTTTTAATCCCCCAAATATGGGATATCTGACCGGATTATCGGCCTTTTTCAAGAACTCTTTTAAAGAAGATGGTTGTACTACACCCTTTTTTCCTCTGACTTTTTCAATAACATAGGAAATTAGTTCATAAGGGGTGGTCGTATTGCAAGAACTGGCATGGAAAACTCCCTTAGCTTCCTTATCTATAATTGTTTTTAAAGCTAAAGCCACCTCATCAATAAAAGCGATGGAAACTTGCTGATCGTTAAAAAGTGGATAAAGTTTTCCTTGGTCAAAAAGGGATAAAGGTTTTCTAATAAAATCCTGTTTGGGATCAAATTTAGCTCTCACCGGATAAATTAAGCGCAAAATAGTGGCTTCTTTATCCAAACTCTTTAAAACCGTTCTTTCCCCTTCTCCTTTCGTAAATCCATACCAAGTCACTTTTTTGGAATCAGTTTCAGAGGGATGGTTTTCTTTATAAGGACCAGGATTTTCTTCACTTCCCGGAAAAATCATGTCCGTAGAAATTTGAATAAAACGAATTTTGGGAGTAAGTGTACTAATAAGGTTTTTAACTCCTTCAATATTTATCTTCCAGCAATCCCCATTTTTATCATCTCTTTGGTTTTCTCCTTCACCAACATTGGTGTAAGCAGCAAAATTAACCATTATTTCAGGATTTATTTCCGAAACAGTTTTTTTAACATTCTCAATATTGGTCAAATCAAAATCTGGGTAATCGGGAGTAGCAAGATCATAATCCTTACCGTAAAGTTCCACAAATCTTGAACAGACAAGTCCGGAAGAACCTGTTAGAAGAATTTTTTTTGACATTTTTAAGCTTTGAGGACCAATTGTTTAAACTTTTCGTAATCTTCTACATAACCTTTTCTTTCCGGATCGTAATTGGTACTACTTAAGGCAAGAACAATACTGTCATCACTTAATTTTTCAAATCCATGCCAAACGTATCTGGGTACCCAGATAAAATCGTTCGTAGATAAGGGAAGAGTTTCTTTACCAGAACCTTCATCTAAAACGATTGAGGCTTCCCCTTTCAAAACAACAAAAATTTCATCTTCATCGGTATGAGCATGTTGACCGGATTTCTTTTCTCCTTTGGGGTTAGTTAACCAATAAATTCTTTTAACCTTAAAGTCTACATTTTCCGGTAAATATTGATAAAGCTCGGCCGGATTCATTGTAAAGTTGGGGGCATCCCTCGAAACAACTTTACTTAATTTGTATTTAGTAGGCATAATTATTTTTTCCCCTGATGAATATGGGGGTTGGCTTCTTCTGCTCTCTTCTTAAGCTTATTCACCCATTCTTTATTTTGCAAATACCAATCAATGGTTTCTTTAAGACCTTGTTCAAATTTCTCTCGCGGATAATCGGGTTTCCACCCAAGTTTCATAATCTTACCTGGATCTATCGCGTAACGTCTATCATGACCAGGCCTATCCGTAACAAATTCAAATTGATCTTCTGGCTTACCGACAAACTTAAGAATCATTTTAGTTATTTCCAAATTATTTCTTTCGTTATCCGCACCAATATTATAAATTTCACCTGGTTTTCCTTTATGAAGAAGTATGTCTAAAGCCTTGGCATGATCTCGAACATGAATCCAGTCTCGTACATTTAAACCGTCTCCATAGACTGGTAATTTTTCTCCTGCCATGGCTTTGAAAACAAAGTAAGGGATAATCTTTTCCGGATATTGGTAAGGACCATAATTATTTGAACAATGCGTGACAATTACAGGAAGTTTGTGGGTGACCCAATAAGCATTACACATTAAGTCTCCCCCCGCTTTTGCCGCGGCATAGGGCATATTGGGAAAAATGGGAGTTTCCTCCGTAAACTCTCTTTTCTCATCTAGTTTTAAAGCACCATAGACCTCATCTGTGGAAACATTAACCATTAGTTTAATATTGTTTACTCTGGCTGCATCAAGAAGCATTTGCACTCCCAAAGTATTTGTCATGACAAAGTCTTTACATCCTCCATGAATAGACCTGTCTACATGAGTTTCCGCAGCAAAATTGATCATGTGGTCAATTTTGTTTTCTTTAATAACCTGATTTAACTTTTCCAAATCAATAATGTCTCCTTGAACAAATTTATAATGGGAATTATCCTCAACCTCTCTTAAATTATCCAAATTCCCAGCATAAGTGAGTTTGTCATAATTAACAATAAAATAATCGGGATACTTCTTAAGCATGTGCCTCACGAAGTTTGAACCTATAAAGCCGGCTCCTCCGGAAACGAGTAATCTCATAATTTAATTCTAGCCCTCTCTCCTATAAAGAATTCATGACAGGTTCTACGTCCGTCATTTCCGGAAATTTCCGATTCCGGACCAATAAGACTGTTATCAATCTGGCTTTTAACATTTAAAATTTTTACTTTTTCCATTAAGACGCAATTTTCAACCCTTGAACCTTGGATTAGACACTCTTTTCCGATGGCCGTAAAGGGGCCAATATAAGAATCTGTAATGGTGACTCCCTCTTCTATGGAAGCAGGGCCTCTTATTTCTGAATTGACGATGGAACAATTCTTTCCCACAAAAACCCTGCCGCCAATTTTGGAGGTCTTGTCAATTTTACTTTCCAGTTTAGTTTCGGTTTTGGCATCAAGGATATACCGATTAGAATCAATCCAGTCGTCAAATTTCCCCGGATCAAGCCATTTGCCTTCATATTCCACAACATCTACTTTATGACCATGATCAATGAGCCATTGATAAGCTGAGGCAATCTCATATTCTCCTCTTTCGGAAGGCTTAATGGCATCTTTACCTTTAAAACATTTAAAGATTAAGGGGTCAAAAAAATAAAGACCGGGGATGGCATAATCATGAGGTGGTTTTTCCGGCTTTTCGACATATCTGACTAACCTCCCTTTGTCGTCAAAGTAAGGCACACCCATCCTTTTATTTTCAGGGTGGTGGACCATAAGAACCATGCCGTCCGGTTTCTTCTCCAAAAACTGCTCAACGTATTTCTTAATTCCATTAAGAAAAATGTTGTCTCCCAAATGAAGAAGAAATTTATCTCCATCGATAAACTTTTCACAAACCTGAAAGATGTTGGCCAATCCTCCTCGAGGATTTTCCTGCAAAACATAGGTAAATTTAAGTCCCCATTTTGAACCATCACCTAAAAAGTTTTGGGAAATTTCAGGTCCTCCTGGACTGTAAGTAATGGCCACTTCTTTTATGCCTGCTTCCGCCACAGCCTCAATGGGGTAAAAAACAAGGGGTTTATTGGCAACTGGGATAAAGTGTTTATTAACGTAGAAAGACATGGGTTGCATCCTTGTCCCCATGCCACCGGTAGGAATGATTGCTTTCATTTAATGACAATTCAAAATATCAAAAAAACAGCTTGAATGCAAGACTATTTTCACAAAATTTGATCTTTTTAAGTGTGCTTGTCAGCCACACTGGAAGCTCCCCAACTTTCAGGTTTGGTCTTGGCCACATAGCCGTTACCGTTGACCATGCCTACCACCTCTTTAATCATGTCCCTGGTTGGCCCCAAGGGCCCTACATCAACATGAATCTCCAAATCGTACTTAGCTGAGGTTATTTCCTTTCTTAACTGAGGAACCACTTCCTGGGCAATGCTTAAGGAAATTAGAGTTTCGGTATAGATTTTATCCCTTAAGACGGGTTTCTTAAATTGTTTTTCCTTTCTCCAGTAGTATTTGCCTCCGTGTCCACGTCTGTGTACGATCAGAGCAGTCACAAAATCAATTTCATTCCCGTTGTGGGTTTGGGAATCCGTACCGATCACCAAACGGTAAAAACTACCCGGTTCTTCCTTCACAAACCGGGCAATATCCAAGATTGCCTCTGTCATGGGCATCTCGCCCTTGGTGGGGCTTATAAAGATAAGCTTTCCGTCCTTCATAGCCCTAAATTATACCTCAAAATACCAATTTTGAGAATTTTAGACTAATTTTATCTCTCAGAAGCCTTAAAACCTCCTAAACTCTAAAAAGAAGCGAAAAAACAATAACTAGCCCTAAGGCGGCCACCACTAAATACTCAATCACCACAGCAAGGTGTAAATCCCTATGTAGGTAGTGATGTACAATGCCCCAGATGACGTAGGAAGCGGCTAGCGCAATTAAAACTGCAATCTGAAAGATGCGATCATATGAGAAAAAGATAAAGCCAATTGCCCCCACAGCCAGAAGTCCCAAAAGGGTTAAATAATGAGGCAGATGTTGAGCAAAATTCTTCATAAGACTTGTCCTGCTTTTAAGATTAAGACAATGACCGCAATCATACCCAAGAAAGCCAAATGAGCAAAAGTTCTTCCCCCGATTCTCACAATCCTTCTTCGGGAGGTGACAAAAGCATCAATCACTAAAACCACCAAAAGGATGGTAACTACCGTTAAAGAAACCTTCTTAGTGGTACTAAAAGGAGAAATTAAAATATTAGATTTAGTTCCCACTATTCCTTCACCAGAGGTAAGAAGGCTGGTGGGTGAGGCAGAAGGGGTAGTTGATACTATCAATGGTACTGGGGAGGCTGTAGGGATAATTGTGGGGGCTGGGGATGCCGTCTTTGCCTCGGCTAAAGGTACGGCAGGAATCGTATCCACATATTTCGTCCCGAAATGTTCAACTATAATGGTGGTATCAACCCCGGCTAAATTACCTTCCACGACTGCTACTCCAATTTCTTTATACTTAGAAGAAAGCATGTTTTCCTTGTGGGAAGGTGAGGCCATCCAGGCATCCACCGCTGAAGAAGGATTAGAAAAATCACGGGCTAAGTTTTCCCCCGCATAGCGATATTGATAGCCTGCATCGGTAAAGAATTTCCAGGGTTGAGTCCCGTCAGGCGCCACATGCGCCCAATAACTTTTATTTAACATATCCGCTCCCTTTGCTTGGGCCGATTGAGATAATATCGGGCTGTAATTAAGAGGTGTTAAACCCGCCTGAACCCTTTTTTCGTTAGTTAAACGAATAACCTCTTCAGGTGAAATATTGGCCGCATAACCTAAAATCTTTGCCCCAAGATTGCCGGGTAAGGAAAGAAAAAGCTGAAAGACAATCAAAATAACCGCAATTAAACTTAAGGTAGAAGGGTGAAGAATCTTAGCTTTCTGGTTGTTAGATTCATGAGGTAGAAAAAGGTGCCTTAAGAAACGTAGGAATTTCATCTTCCTTCAATCTTATCTCTCAGTTAACCTAGAATCAATATAAATAAAAAGAAAGGAAGATTTATTAACTGCTTTTTGTCTAATTTAGACTAATTTATCTTTTTCTTAAGACGAGAAGGTAGACTAAGATACCTGCCACAAGAAGAATGGGAAGGAGAATGGCCAGAGCCAAAATTGTCTTGTTTTGAGTTAAACCATTAACTGTTTGGGTAACTCCACTCCCTTGAGCTTGCCCTTTGGTTTCTTCTGAAAGTACTTCACCCTTGGGTGACTCTTTAGGTAAGGTAACAACTTTAGTTCCTGTCTTACCACTAGTAGGGGCAACTGTGGAGGTAGTTGAGGTTCCTGCAACCGTTCCCCTATCTCCCACCAAGGCAGAGGAGTTTCCGGCAAAATCAACCGCTCTTAAGGCATAATAATAATCTTTTGTGCCGTCCAAACCATTATCTTCCCATTTGGCATCAGTATCTTTTGCTCCGCCCACTTCGGCTATTTTATGAGACCCATCGGCATTAAAGCTGGGTTCTGTTCCTCTGTATACAAAAACTCTGGAAAAATCGTCATTATTGGGTGTGTGCCAGCGGATGATGTAATAATTAGGATTAACTTTCTCTTTAGAATAGCTTCCGGGTTCCCCTGGAGGAGTCTGATCAAAAGTGGTGCAGGTTTCATCACTGGCACTTCCACCAACAACCATTTCGACTTTAAAACAATACTTTTTGTCGCTTTCCCCAATTTGGCCGGCATCAACGCTGACTTGACCCGAAGCACCAGTTAGAACTGGTCCAAAGGGGGCATAAGCGCCTCCTTCTTTGTTTGAAGAGAATTGGACTTGGATATTAGAAGGGTCATTATTTATGGCTGAGTAAGAAAGTTTAAAGCCTTGATAATTAATATAAGCGGGAAGTTTGGTAATAGAAATCTGGGCGGTAACCGCAGAAACCTTTTGTACCAAGATAAAAGGCAAAACCAAAAGACCAAGAATAGTTAAAATAATTTTATTTCTTCCCATTTTCCTTTCCTTTCTTTTGGTTAATTCTCATAATCTGGTTAAGTTTTGAGTTGAATTTTACCCTAAGTTTCTTAGAATTCAAAAGGAGTCCCAAAACTAAAGCCAAAACAGCCAAAACAAGAAGTGCGGTTGAACTTCCTGTGGCCGGAAGCATTGCTCCTAAAACTTCGGTAGATGCACCTAAAACTAAGGGGGTAAGACTGCCACCATAACTTATTCCATTAGCTATTTTAACTGTCGAGCTTGAAGCAGGATCACAGAAAATTTGCTTCTCGGATCTGGTCATAACGCTACAATCTGCGAAGTTGGTGTACTGACCAGCGGTTAAATCCGAGTTTGTTAGTGCTTCATAATTAATAGTGACGCTTTCTCCCGCTTCCAAAGTTCCAATATTCCAGGAAAGAACGCCCCCTAAAAATGAAGGGTCTCCCGTTGTTGCTCCGGTGGTAGAACCCATCACATAACTGAATCCTCCCGGCAAAACGTCCGAGATCACAGCATTAATGACCGGAATATTACCTGTGTTTGTTAAGGTTATTGTATAGACAACACTTCCCCCAGCACCAATTCCATCCGGTTTGTCGTTAGTTTTCGAAATCTCAACGCTCGGCTTCTGCAGGAAGTTACCGATGTAACACTGATTGTCAGAGCCCGAGGTGACATTGACTGTGTATCCACCGAGACCTTCGAAACCTACGCGTTCACCGTCGCAGTAAATATTTGTTTGTTGCCAGTCATCCGGAATAACAGGCTCACTTAAGATGTAGGTTGCCGGTGTAAGGTCGGAGAAGATTGTAGACCCGCCCTCATTAGTTACTTGTGTAAATTGGCCAAGCGTGATATTCCAATCTGGAAGAGCAGGCTCACCGTCGTCCCGTTGGCCATTCTGATTCTGATCATCGAATTTTGTAACTGTCACCTTACCCAATTTAATATTGTGGAAAGTACAGCTTACACTGCCACCCGGATTTAGATGGAATGATGTTCCCCCCGTATGGGTTTCAAGGTCCACCAAACCTTCACTTCCCTCGCAGCCAATATCTCCCGGTTTCCAACCGGCAACTGCCGATTCGGTAAGTGAATAATCACCAGGAAGGAGATTGCTAAAAGTTTGCGATTGCCCGTTTCCTAAAGAGGCAGAGCCCGAATTTTGCCCGGCTAGCGTAAAATCAAAGTTTTGAACCTCAGGGTCTGTTGCGGGATCCGTTGCTTTTGTAACAGTGATTGAGACTCTTTGGGTGTTGGTAAACGTACAAGTAACGGTATCGCCGGATGTAACAGTTATGTTGTCTACAGAACTTCCGTTGTCGCAAGTAGCACTTGTTTGGTCCCATCCGGCAGGAACCGTCTCGGAAGCATCATATCCGCTCCCTGGGATAAGATATCCGCTGTCGTGCTGGGTCCCGCCAGTTAAAGGAAAGGTATCATCAATGCCTGAAGGACCCCCACCTAAAGCGAAATCAAAGATTTGCGGATCTTGTGCCGGATTTGTTACTTTCTGGATAATGATCTTTCCAAGTTGAGTGTTAACAAAGGTAAAGCTGTATGAGTCGCCGCTTTGTGCCGTCCCAAAACTGTGAGTGGTTTCAGTAAGCTCTGTCCAACCAGGTACTGGCGCTTCGCCCACACCGTAATTTCCGGGGCCAAGATTAGTCCATGTGTAACAACCATTTTCTCCTGTGACTTGAGGACTCGTTGGCTGGCCGTTTACCATCAAATTCACATGCCACCCGGAAACATTCGTTCTACCTTCTGTGGTTCCAATTAATCCGTCAGGATCAGACTGCTTACAAGCAGTGATCGATACTTTTTCAAAATTAATAAAGTCTTTGTTGATCTCAGATTCACCTGGAGATAGAGTGACGAGGTGGTAGAGAGACGTTAAAGCAGTCCAACCTGATTGAACTACTTCATTTACTTGATAATATCCAGATAAAAGATTGGTAAAACTGTATGTTCCATCGGCAGCTGTATTTGTCGTCTGGTAAAGAACACAATCGGAAAAGCTAGATGTACAATTATTGTAAAGTTTTATCACCCAATTAAGAATACCCGTTTGATCACCTGTTGTACTGATGTTTCCGTCTGCATCTTCAAATTTTGTTCCCGATATTGAACCCAGTTTGGTGTTAGTAATGAGACAGGATTGGGTTTGTCCTGCAGCAACTAGCACATTTTGACAGGTGTCTCCTGTCTTGCTCCAACCCGAAGGAACTGTTTCGGCAACTGAGTATGTCCCCGCTGTTACTTCATAATCTTTATCAGCAACATCTGTTACTGTTCCCGCACCACCTCCTATAATGGTCCCCGAGCCGGTCGCAGTTATGGAAAATTGAGTAGGATCGGTTGCAGGAATTGTAGTTTTTTGAACAATAAGATGTCCTGTTGTTATATTTTTATTATTCGTAAATGTACAGGAAACAATATCGTTAGCCCCGACAGTAATACTTCCTACACCGTTAGTAATTGGCGAGCCCGTTGAGACGTTGTTCTTTGTGCAAGCTTTGTCTGTAAGTGTATATGCGCCCTGCGTAGTTTCAACAACTGAGTAAGTGCCAGCTGAAACTGGAACTGCTTGAGTATAGCCTTGAGTGTCTGTTGCGTAGTCATGTCCATCAATCGTAAAGTGCCAGCCGCTGAGAGTCGGCGTTTGTTCACCGGTAACAACTTTGTGAACTGTTATTGTTCCCCCGCAGGTCTGCGTTGCGAAAGCAGCAAGTTGAGAAGCAAGATTTGCAAAATCAGTTGTAATAACATCGGATGTCAAAACATTTCCGGTATTCATATTTGGACCGGAGATGGCTTTAAGATTGTCCGAATTAAGATCTGTGCCAATTCCTATTGTCAGGATTCTTGTACCTCCGCTTTTGAGAGCATTAGCTACGGTTTGGCCGGCACTGACAGCGGTTGATTCGGAGGCTCCTCCGGGGTTACTTCCATTCCCAATCGTGTTTGGATTTCCGTCGGAAGCAAAAATAACCAAATTTGGATTTGATCTTGGATCAAAAGTACTTTGACCTTTGGTCAAACCGTCCTGCCAGTTGGTATAACCTCCCCCAACCGGAATTCCGTTTATTGCACTATTGGTATCGCTGACACTTGCTGTAAATGCGTGTTCGACATTTCCTGTAGTTGCAAACTTCGTTACTGAAAATTGAGTCGGGGTTCCATTCAAAGCAGCCGTAAATGCCGTCATGGCGGATTTCATTAGAGTCATTTCGCCAGAATCGATGCTTGTGGAATTATCAAGAATTAAAGCGATATCAAGTCCGCAGGCCTGGGGAAGAGTTGGATTCGGTGTAACCGACGGATTCGGCGTGGGAGTGGGACTGGGGGTAGGTGTTGGGGTAGGAGTCGGTGTTGCGACATTAACCGAGTTTGAACAGCTGTTGTTGTTTTCGTTTGATTCTGTAACATAGGTGTCGGGGTCGACTGCGCAGACGCCACCAACAGGAGGATTTGCCAACGTACCAGATGTATGAGGAATAACCGGAATTGTAACCGTTATCGTTCCACCCGAAAGGATGTCTATAGTGTTGTTGTTCGTTACGGAACAGGTTAAAACATTACTTCCGTCGATGGTACAACCGAAGTGAGAAACCGCCTCGCTTGGCGTACCATAAGTAGGACCTGAGGGAAGGTTGTCTTTTAGAACAATCTGATTTTCTGAGAAAGTTGCGGTAGCATTTCCACTGTTTGTGATTGTGAGTACCCAATTAAAGGGATTTCCCTGAATGACGTTTCCTCCGACATTATTGGTTTTGGCGATTGTAAGATCCGGCTGTTTTAAGGTATTTGTAATGGTACAAGTTGCGCTTTGGCCTGGAGTCAAGGTGATGTGGCCTGAAGAGTCGCATGCTCCACCAAAAGCCTGGGTGTAATTAGAGAGAGTTGTACCTGAATGGGCAACCTCACTGACTGTGTGTTGTGTGTCGGCAGAAACAGTTACGGCTCCCGTAGAACCTCCATTCCCCTGATTAGAACCCGTGCCCGCAGTTACTCCGTCAATTCGAAGATCAAATTTACCTGTATCGTTAGAGGGTATAAGGGTTTTGGTAACCGTCAAAGTGGCAAATTGTGTATAGGTAACAGTAATTTGTATGTAATCTACACTTGCAGTTCTATTGCTTGACCCACTCTGATTAATAACCGAAAGGAAGACACCAAAATTAGCATTATTGATATCTGACGCGGCCCATGTGGTTCCCCATAAATCACCAGCGCCGCCGTATGTTGCAACACCTAGCGATATTGGCCAATCGGTCCCGGATGCTTTGTCGTTCCCCGCGATCACTCCCGCCTTAAGTAAATTTAGATCGACGTCATTCACACTTCTACTATTTGAGTTTGAGTCGCTGCTGCGACGGATGTCTACTTGAATACCGTTGATAGTAGCACCGGCTGGAACGGCAAACCCATATCCGGTTCCCTGCAGATACTCAGATGTGGCATTACCAGTAAGGACTGCCGTTGCACTGCCTGCACCCGTAATGTTTCCGGGGTTTGTCCATGAGATAGTACCGGGACCGTTAACGCTTGCACCAGATCCGGCGTTATTTGCTCCCTGAGCGGCATCAGTAAAGGTTGTTGAGGCTACAACAAATTCGCCGTCTTTTACTTCAACTTTGTAATTTGGTCTGTAGTTGCCGTCGAGTTGATAGGCATAAGAGAAAGTTCCTTGAGAGTCGGCGGTTACACTATCGCTGAAAGTTACCGGAGGCTCGTCTGTTGAGCTTGCTACTAGTGTATAAGATTTATCTGCCGTAAATCCGGTTCCTGTAATCAAAACCACACTTGTGGGCGAATAATCGGGTTTATCAGTTGTAACGGTTGGTACATCAACATTCGAATTTAGTTGTGTAATTGTAGAAAGATCTATATTTTCTATTACTGTCGTTGTGATAGTTCCCTCTTTTTCAGGTATTGTTGGAGTGAGTGTAGGGGTTATTGATGGACTGGCGGAAGGCTCAATGGAAGCCGGAGGACTGGTAGTTGTAGGATTGCTTTCCAAAGCTTGAGTCTCGGCCGGTTGATCGAAAGGAACGGGTGTGACCAGATCGGTTGCAATAGGTGTTATTTCGGGGGTTGGAGTAGCGATTTCGGTTGGACTTGCATCAGGTGTTGCTTCGGGGGTGGAAGTTGCTTCAATAGTGGCTTCGGGAGTTGGTGTAACAGGGTCAGTTGGTATTACTTCGGGAGTTGGTG
>Ga0315282_10014743_pt1 | contig 11603 bp, 10 predicted proteins | sample YL17G07_20_MG_FD_203693 | JGI IMG/M metagenome (GOLD analysis project Ga0315282, IMG submission 203693) | Sediment microbial communities from Yellowstone Lake, YNP, Wyoming, USA - YL17G07_20 | ecosystem: Environmental > Aquatic > Freshwater > Lake > Sediment | place: USA: Wyoming | collected...
CGACTGTACGAATCAAAACTTAAACGGATGACTCACACAGCACAGTAAGGCAAGTTGGAGAACATCAAACGGCAGCAAGGCAAGCAGACTCGAGAATGAACTCTGAAGCTTTTACATAGATGAATGGCTGTGGGCTTCTGGGCTCACAGGCTACTATTTCTCTTGTTGCCTTTGAAGTTCTCATATTTGATGCCTTTCGGATAGCCGACCGATACGAGGCAGTTCTGTGATGTTGCGGCAATTTGCTTCGCCGCAAGCCGGTCATAGTATTCGCTGACATGCAGTCTCTTGGATAGATTGTGGCTTGGAGGCGCACCGGGATGCGGTTGGCGTCTTGAATATGGCTGCTCGCTGCGGCGAGCATGCTGTCACGCCGATGGTTTGGCCTATGCTTCTACGCTGGGATGGATGCGGGTGGAACCGCAACAACGGAATGCCCACCCAAGCGAAGAGGATCAGTGTGGAAGCATGAATCCCCACGACTTCAGTCGCGGAGAGAGTCAAAGTTCGCGATTGAGATTTCCCCCCTTGTTGAAACCCAGAGTCGACGGAGTCTAATTGATTGGCAGAGCAGGAATCGACAAGGGCTTGCTTGCCCACGGCGACCGGTGAAGTCAAGTTAGCGCTGAAGCCTGCAAAAGCGAACCCCGCGTAGGATTCACGTGCGCACAAGCCAGAGTCCATCATAGAAGCAGCGACTAAATCGCTCCCTAACAAGAGAGGAAGCCTCGGACCGCTTGGCATAGAGGCAAGGGTCACCGTACGAGGCCCCGTACGAACCGTACAGGAACGCTACCACAACACGGGGGGCGAAGTACTGGCTTGGTTGTCCCGAAACAGAGCGACTTGCGGCTTCAAGCGGTCAGACTGCTGATGCGTCTTCAGGAATCGGGTCCCAGAAAACAAACTGAACTCGTAGAGGAGCTGGGCATGCCCCGAACCTATCTGAGGTTGTTAGGTTGGCTGCGAAGGAACGGATAACGTTCTATGACGCCAGCTACATCCTTGTCGCGAGAAATCACCGGCTGACTCTGGTCACGGAAGGCACGAACCAGAAGGCCCCGCCGCACACACGGCTTCCGTCACAGGTGCACGGCCACGTCGACCAGCTGCCTGCGTCTGACACCGCATATTGGTAGATGGTCATAGTGCCCGTCTTCTGGATCGGGACAAAGTTGCTGATTCGCAGCCCAGAATACCAGAGAAGGTAGATATGCTGACACGTATGGACGCTCGGATCCTCCAAGACTTTGCTGACCGGGAACAGGGCTCCATAGAGAGCGATCTTAACTCCTGAGTCGACATACATCATGGTGAGCCCATGGAACCTCTCCTCGACCAGAAGGCATGAATTGGTTTCTGCATGAGCGTTCAGCCACTTGAGTGCCCCCACCGTGTCTTCCGAGGTTCGAGTCACATCCTCCGCCGCTATTGAGTTGGATGCCAAGCTAGCTGGCATGTAAGTGTTCAGGACTTGCAGAGCGTTGAACCCGCCGATCCCATTTGGGTTGGGAGGTACGTGTTCTGTGCCGGTCAGGGTGAAGTAGGCCTGTCTGAGAGGCAGTGTTCCGCTTGCATATCCGACCGCGACCCCTCCCAGCAGCAGGAGCACAAGAGCGAAGCCAAGCTTTTGACGAGTAAGCCTGAACTTTTCCAAACCTGATGCTGCATAAGCAGCGAAGGGTACGGCGAGAAGGAATATCCATCTCCAGTATACAATAGGCGTTGAAACCCAGGGGAGAACCAGCGGGCTGAATGATCCGACGGCTGTTAAGACGAGGATCGGGTCAAGCATTCGGTTCCTCACAAAACCCTTCAGTATGAACGGAGACAGCAAGATAAAGCAGAACAGGGTCAGCACTGCAATGTTTCTCGCCATAGTCAAGTAGGAACCGGCCAACAGTCTCGGATCAGACTCAAGGTAGCCCATGAGAAGACCCCAAGGCTTCTGGCCCAACTCAAGGATTCTGGGATCTTGAAAGGGCGCAACGAAGAATGTGACATACGCCTCCGCTCCAAACGCCAGTAGCGCCGGAAGATACAGGATCACGTGTCGCTTCCAGTTCGAGCTGTTCGAAATGGTCAGCCATCCTGCCGTGAAAAGGAGCACAACCGCAGCGATCTGGTTAGACATCACGCACAGGACGGCTAGAATCGGTACTGCCAAGCCTCCGATTCGGGTCTTCATCTGCTCAATGCCCAACGCCAAGAATGCGAAAATCAGCCCCAGCTCAAGTCTCAGCATGTCCCAGGAGATTCTCAGCGCTGCAAGCTGTACCGCAAATAGAACGGCGGCGATGAGACTCTTGTGTTCGTCAAGTCGACAAGCCTTGACGAAGAAGAAGTACAGAGAGGCGCATGTGATGCCGTACATCAGTGGACCGGCCATCTTCAAGTACGTGAAGACGTCCAAACCGGGGGCTTGAATTGAGATCCAAGCCAGCATGTAGAACAGGGGGGCCTCTCGCAGCTGTTCAATTAGCGATGTGTTGGGATAGGCTATGATGTTCCATGTATAGTGGGCCATCGTATCGTAGCCGACGGGATAGGTTCGCACAATCAGCTCAGGAATGCCCCGTAACCCTGCACCTAGCAGAAAGAGCTCTAAGGCGCGCAAACGCATTTGACTCTCTCCGCGAGTAAAAGTCGGGAGATTCATGCTTCCACCGTGATCCTCTGTTGGGTGGGCATTCCGTTGTTGCGGTTCCACCCGTATCCATCCCAGTGTAGAAGCATAGGCCAAACCATTGGCCTGACAGCGTACCCGCCGCAGCGACCCGCCATATTCACGACACAATCTCTTACTCGAACTCTTCCCCGCCTATTTCGGTTGGGAGCCTTATTCGAGCCTTTGGACATCCCAACCACATGTGGAGCCTACTGGCCCTTGCGGGCTTGTATGATTCGACTCCAAACATTCCTTGGACGCGCTCCACATTTAAGCTGCAAGGGCTCGTTTACTCCACGACTAGGGTCGGGAGCTTGCGCTTGCGCCAATCTAGGTCAGAAATACCGAGGCTAGCTACCGACGGTCAAGCGCAGCAGGGATGCGTCACTTGTGGCGACATGTTGCTTTATTGACTTGCTGTTCTGCCCAAAACGATTGGGTTTTCATCTTCTGCTGCGGCTCAAGCGTAGGTCAGAGTGTGCTCGACGCGAAAGCTAGTGGAGTGAATGTGCATGAATGAGGCGGCGCGTACAGTTGGCGGATCTGTGGCTCTTGCCTTTCAGAGCGCTGTAAACTCTGTTCTGGGTTTGGTTTTTTTCATATTTCTCGCAAGGTTGATCTCACAGGTCGAGATGGGTGTCTATGCTTCACTTCTATTAGCGATGGCTCTCTTCCAGACTGTTGGGCCGTTGGGGCTTCAAGTTGCGGCTGCCCGATTCATTCCGAAGTCTATAGGTGAGGGAAGGAACGATCAGGTATCGACCTATGTCACAAGTATTGTTGTCGTGTCTTTCGTCTCGGCGATAGTTCTCTCGGTAGCATTCAGTTTCCTCTCCACTCCTCTTTCGCTGTTTCTCACGAAATCCGCGGAATATGGCAACGTGTTCGCACTGGCTTCGGTCGCGTTGTTCTTCACGATCCCGGCAGCTAACCTAGACGCCGTGATGCAAGGGTTTCAGGATTTCCGGAGACTAGCTGCCGTCAGGGTTTTTGCGCAAGCCCTGCGAGTAGCAGTCTCAGTTGCTCTTCTCATGATGGGCTACGCGCTGATTGGAGTGGTCTGGGGGTTCATCGTGATGAACATTTCGTCGCTGCTCGTCTACCTATACCTGGTTAGGTCGAACCTGAAGATGAGCATCGATAGCGCAGTAACAAGTCGTCTGCTCAAGTATTCGTCTCCGCTCTTGCTTGCGAACTTGGCGAACTTTTTCTCCGGCCAAGCGGATTTGCTTGTTCTCATGGTCGTGATGATCCCTGTTGTGGTGGGTGTCTATCAGGTTGCGGTCACCGTGAGTGGGCTGCTTGGAGCAATCCTCATCACAACCATCACTGTCACCGTTCAACCAGTTGCTGCAAAGCGGTTTGGTTCTTCGGGGAAGAGTGGGCTAGAATCGGTCCTCGCGAAGACATCCAGATACCTCATGTTCGTTTATGTTCCTGCCGCGTTTGGTCTAGCTGCACTTGCTGGAACGGCGATCAATCTCATGGCTGGACAGCGTTACCTTGATGCTACAACTCCGTTGGCAGTGATCTCGCTTGTCTCCATTGCCTCCGCTCTATCCATCATACCAATCATAGGGCTACAGGCGGTGGGAGACACTGCCTCAGTCTTAGCTGCAACGATATTGTCCGTTGTTATTGGTACAGTCGTGGATCTTGCTCTGATTCCTAGGTTCGGCGGATTGGGTGCGGCTCTCGGTAGAGCTGCCCTTATGCTCGTTGTTCTTGTTGCCAGCGTACACCTGGCGAGAAGCCGCATGGCCGTGAAGTTTGACCTACGAGCTCTAAGAGAATCCATGCTCGCCTCAACCATAATGGGCATCGTCCTGGTGGCGATGCAGGCAAGATTCGGCTTGGCAGCATACAACGCGCTGCTCTACATCCCAACAGGACTCGCCATTTTTCTGGGCGTCATGAGACTTGAAGGGGCCTTCAAGCGCCGAGACATGAATATCATTCTGGAAGTTCTTCCCTCGAGACTAAGATGGATCTCGAAGTTGCTCTCGTGGATGGTGACCTAGTAGGCGTACAGGCTGAGATGATCCAGCAATTGTGGCCAGTTTCACTGATAAGCCTGCGATCTAGATGGGTTGCTGCTCGGCCGCAGAAACCTAGATCGCCTAATCCTCTTTCGAGGAACCTCAACGTAGCGGTTAGCCAGATATACTGCCGATGGCTAGGAATACTCGGGCTCCGAGCTGAGTTCGTTGCGAAAGTCCATCCTTCTTCTACTGGTTGCCCTTAGTGCCTTGCTTGTTGCCATGCCTCCTCTGACGACCGCTCATGCATCAGCGTTGACTCAAGCATATCCATCGGCGTTTCAACGGCTCCAGATAACGGCGCTCTACGCGGCTGACCGCACTCCGTACGACCAGCCATTGACGGTAAGGATACTGGTCACCCATGACTCCTATCTTCTTCCTGAGGTCAACATCTTCTACATGCCCATAATCCAGAACCGAACTGTGGGCACATTCTGGCGAATATCTCCGGCAGGACTGGCCCAGGCGTATTCCGGCCTGAACGAGACTCTTTACGAAGCGGCTGTGCCGAACTCAGCTTGGGGAGATGAGCTTCCTGCGGGCACAATTATCGTCTACTACGCGGAAGCGCATGATGCCTCAGGCAGCGTATTCACGGCCCTACAAGAAGATAGGCTCAATCCTTTCGTCACTGACGACAAGTTCATCGTCCGCATAGTCGACTTCAAGCCGCCCTCCGTCTCTAACGCGATAATCACACCGGACAAGCCTGTGTCCGGGGAAGATGTGCTAGTCACAGCCAATGTAACCGACGGCAAATTGGGCAGTGGTGTGGTCACCGTGACTCTGTCCTATTCGATCGACGACGGGCCCTTTGCGAGCGTACCCATGACGATCTTCGAGGATGACGAATACACAGCAACGATTCCCGGTCAGCAGCACGGCCGCAAGGTCACCCTCTATCTCACCGCAATAGACAAGGCGGGAAACAAGAACTCGACGAAAACTAGGATGTCCGAGTATGTGGTTCAGAAGAGCACCGAAGAGATAGCGGCTGAGGAGAGGACGAATCAGCTTACCGCTCTCGCAGTTGGCTCCGTCTGCGGAATCATCATCTTGGGTGTGGCGCTTCTGAAGAGGCGCACTCTCGCTGCTATAGTCAAAGGGCCCCAAGCTGCATTCTCAATAGGCATGGTGCTCGTCTTCATCGTGGCAGCTAGAGTTGCGTTCGTGTTGTGGCAGAACTGGGCGCTTTGGTGGTGGAACGCAATAATCCTCTTGGCATTTGTCGAGTTCTGGGCTTTGGTCGATCCCCGCATTCAAGGAACCGCTAGACCGTTCATCAGGGCGACGCTCGGGTTCGGGAGATCCATAGTTCAGTACCTCTCGAGAACATTTCAGGAGAATCCTCCGACGATCCTCGTCGCAGCCGCGTACGTGCTTGGGTTTGGCGGCGCGGTATGTGACGTGATATGGTACCTGGCATACCGAGACATCCATACGGCCTACGCTCTAGCGAACTTCATAGCCGAATACGTGTTCATCCTCCTTGCCTTAGGCGTGATAGGCCAACTCATCTGGCTTAGAACGGATTTGAGTAAGAAGCCCCGCAGGCTTTGAGCGGTGGGATGAATTGCGTGCGCGGCAGCGCCAAATCCGCGTTGTTGAGACGAAGCATGAGTCCACCACCAACACACATAACCAGGAAGCATCTCGTCCGTCATTGAACGGTAACGAGCACAAGGGGGCAAGTGAGAACGCGGAAGGCGTACAGGTTCCGAATCTATCCCAGCGAGGAACAGAGGAGAATTCTTGAACGAACCCTTCAGACATGCCGCATCCTGTACAACAACTTGCTCGCTGAACGCAGAGACAACTACAAGAAGACCGGGCGGGCGCCATCATACTACGAGCAGAAGCGAGGTCTCACGAAGAGAAGGAACGCTAACCCATACCTGCCTCAGGTGCACTCTCAAGTGCTGCAGGACGTTGCCCTGCGGCTGGAAGGCGCCTTCGAACGCTTCTTCAAGAGAGACAAGAGTGGGCGAAAGGCAGGCTATCCGAGGTTCAAGGGCCGAAACCGGTACGACTCCTTCACCTACCCCCAGTACGGAAACGGCGCCATGCTGAAAGATGGCAGACTTAAACTGTCCAAGATCGGGGCGGTCCGAATCTTCCAGCACAGACCAATACCGCCCAACTCGACCGTCAAAACATGCACGATCCGTAGAGATGTTGACAAATGGTATGCCTGCTTCACCGTCGAGATAGATGATACTACTACGAAGCCGCGAGGTCGCCAAAGCCTTCGTGTTGGAGTCGATGTTGGGTTGAACTTGTTGGTGGCTTTAAGTGACGGGGAGAAGGTGCAGCCGCCGAAGTTTTTGCGAAAGATGGAGAGGAAACTCAAACGAGAACAAAGACGCCTCTCAAGGAAGAAGAAGCATTCCAAGAACTGGACGAGGCAGACCATAAAGGTTGCAAAGGCGCACCGTAAGGTCCGAGTGCAGAGGGGAGACTTCAATCATAAGCTGAGCCGGATGCTTGTGAATCGTTTCGGCATGATAGTCTTCGAGAAGCTTCGTATTCAAAACATGGTCAAGAATCATCGACTGGCGAAGTCAATAGCGGATGCTGGTTGGGGTCAACTGCAAGCGTTCACATCGTACAAGGCGGCAGAAGCCGGTGCGATTGTGAAGTTTGTAGACCCATCCAACACAACAGCGGACTGCTCAAGATGTGGGTTCCACGTTCCGAAGACGCTCTCCGAAAGAATCCATAAGTGTCCGAACTGTGGGTTCATGCTTGACAGGGACTGGAACGCCGCAGTGAACATATTGAATCGTGTAGGCTGGGGCACAGCCGAACTTACGCCTGGGGAGATCCAACCTCTACTCCGACCATGTGTTGTGGCGGAGCAAGTAGGGTCAAGGAACCAGGAAGCCCATGACTTTTAGTCGTGGGAGGATGTCACCAGAAGGAAGCCGCCAACGAATGATTGACAACACCCGAATGTTAGAAAGCGAATTCATGGAAGCAGATGCCGACCTGACGGAGCAGATCCTCACAAGTCGGAGGACCAGAAAAAGTAAGGAGAATTGGGGCAATTCATCCATAGCGAAATATGTCTGTAGTTTCCCATTATTATTTCGCATCCTGAATCGTTTGGGTGGCTTCTGTCTTCTGCGGTGGCTGTTTCCTGTGGAATGCTTGGATTGGGGTTTCGAGTATTTCGATGTTGAGGCTGAGGTGTGGTTTGATCTCGTTGTGCCAGTGGACGTACTCGTCTATGGATTTGAATTGGTGGCGTTTCTGTTCGTAGACGCCGTAGAAGCGTTCCAGCTTCCCGTTGGTTTCCCCTGAAAATCTAATGATGAGAACGTATTCTTTAGGTCCATTCTTCTTCACTGTCCTTGGGTAAGTTGTCGAACTGTTGATTGAAGTCTTCTGGATACTTTTCGAGGATAGCTGTGTTCCCCATAAGGGTCTCTGCTAATTTGCGAATATCACGTGGAGCGTTCTCTTGTCGTTTTGCTTTCCAGGCTAGAATCCTCTTCTTCCTGGCCGTAAGCCGTTCATCCATCTCCATGTATGATTGGCGGGTTGTTAGAAGCTTCCAGACTATGCAGGCCATCTTCCGTGCGGCGGCAACTTCCGCCTTCTGCGCACCCATCCTTTTGCAATGCTTCATGTAGAAGCGTTTCACCGCTGAGTTCTTCCTAGCGGAGACTGCGCCTCTCACAGCGCATGGCGCGTCACGACGAGTTAGCCTAGCGTAGAATGTCTACGCACGGTTAACTCCTGCTGTACGGAACAATACCCGAATAGCTATCGAAGCGTGTCGATAGCTGGTAGGGTCAGGCGCCTGCAACCGTAAGGTTCAGGCTCCCAGAGATAATGTCCCAGACTGGCGGGTCTTTATTTCCTGAGCACGGGCCTGTCAGGAGCTCTGGTGGAGGCAGCCGATAAGAACCCAGTCCAGGGGTTCGAGTCGGCGTTCTAAGGGCAGGCAAGGCAACGAATTAGAAACCCACAACGGATGTGTGAGAACCATGCGAGGACGCTGGAATAGTGCCTGTGTAAAACCGTCACGGAGAGGATCAATGACACGTGATGGGGCGCGCATGGCATGGAGAGCCACCACATTTTGCGCGAGTGGAAATGTGGGAAATCGCCTCCAGTAAGAATGGAGATGAGAAGCGCTCGACGTAGCGCGGTTCTCCCAGTAGCTGGTGGGTGCCTAAACCTGTCCGCAGTAGTGTTCCGTACGGAACGTGAGACCCAGACCCATCTGCCGTCATATTTGACGGATAGGATAGCTGTGTCTGATTTGGTGAGTCTGGTTCGCAGGGGTCATAGTACCCAAGAAGGCAGCTAATAACTGCCCCATTTTGTTGGGGAAGGACCCCAGTCTGAGGTCTGAAAACCTACACTGTAGTACCGTCGGTGCGATCCACGAATCAGGAGGAATGAGAATATGGCTGTACAACAACCCAGCTGGCAACGGCTGGTGGCTCCGAAAGGGGCAGGTCAGGCCATTCTCAGCCTCCAGAGTGGATTGGCGACTTCAGCCACCATGAGAAGGAGAAAGCGGTTCCGCCGCCTGTACCCTTTACTCTGGAGGCAAGAGTGGCTAGAACAAGCTCTGAAAGCAGTTCTGGACAATAAAGGATCAGAAACACCGGGAATAGATGGGAAACGGGGCAGTGCTCTCCGCGACCCAACAATGAAAACACGGTTTATCACCGAACTGCAACGAGAGCTGAAACGATGCGGACAAAGAAAGTACAAGCCGTCACCTGTTCTTCGGGCTTACATTCCGAAGGCAAGTGGAGACGTGCGCCCAATCGGCATCCCAACATTAAAGGACAGAGTTGTGCAGGCAGCCTTGAAGATGATATTGGAACCAATCTTCGAAGCTGATTTTCTGCCCAACTCTAATGGCTTCCGACTCGAAAGAAGCACGTTGGAGTGCGTTCTCCCTGCATATCGATACGGCGACCGAATGCAGGGATATGATTGGGTGATCGAGGGCGACATAAAGGGCTGCTTCGATAACATCAATCACAGGATTCTAATGAAAACAATCCGGCAACGGATTGCAGACAGAAGAATCTTAAGACTAATACAAAGCCTATTGAAGGCACCAGTATTGGAACATGGACACCTAATCAGAACTGTAAAGGGCACGCCACAGGGTGGAGTGTTGTCTCCGCTCCTGGCTAACATCTACCTGAATAAGCTCGATCAGTTCTGGTTGGAAAACTGGGGAAAACAAACAGCATGTCAAAGAAATCGCAAAAGAAAACGGGGCGAGGCAAGCTGCGTTCTGTTCAGATATGCGGATGACTTCATCTTCCTCGCTAAGGGCAAGAGAGATGGAGTTGAACGTATAAAACGCAGCATCACGACTTTCTTCAAAGACTATTTGCGACTGGAACTAAGCAAGGATAAGACCCGAGTTGTCCCGTTAAAAGAGGGATTCAAGTTTCTTGGATTCCAAATCAAGCGGGAACGACTTGGACACTTCAGCAGTGTTCGAATTCGTCCAACCCAGCGTAATGTGGCAAGGCTAACTGCCAAGCTACAAGGTATGTTGGGACGACGGGCGATGGCTGACCAACCCGTAATGAAGATTCTGGCTTTAAACAGAGTCCTAAGGGGCTGGGCGAATTATTATCGATATGTCAACGCAAATCAACAATACTACAACATGGACGGCTTAGTGAATTACCTCTTCAGAGATTGGTATTGGAAACGTGCAGGAAAACGTTTGACGGGAGAAATCGTCTTGGAAGGAAGAACTGCAGACGGTAAATCTTTCCAAGCAAAACTATTCAAAATGACCTCCCGCCCCAGTGAAGCTATTTCAGGAAGTCCAATGAATCCATTATTCTGGAAGTACAGGCACATTGAGAATCCCTACCTTAAAGGATTTGAAACCTGTATCACAGACGAAGATACGCCCTTTGTAGATGCCCGCGAGATACACCCTATTGCACAGGAATATGGCGACACCTATCTGGAGAACCGAATCCTCGCGTTCGACAAAGATGGAAATCACTGTACAACGCCTGGGTGCAATGAAAGGGTGAAACTCGAAGCACATCACATCGAACCAGTACCGAAGAACCCGAATTTCGACCCGAAATGGGTGCATAGGGTCGAGAACCTAGTTACGAAATGCACCACTTGCCACAAGAAAATCCATAGATGCAGTCGACGGTAAAACAGATGAAGTAGGTTGGTAAGACTGAGGAGGGAGAGCCCGGTGACGGGAAACTGTCACGCCGGGTTCGGGGGGGAGGGTGCGTGGTTTACCTGCCCAAGCAATTGGGAAAGGCAGCGTGCCCTTACCTGTATCTCAACTCCACGCGTAAACATGCCAGCGACGGAGACCATGAAGCCCTACGGAGACGAATAGAATCAACCCTCAAGGAACTCTCCATACTCGCAGCCACCCTGAAACGTCAAGGCTACAGGGAAGCATCCGAATTCATAGCCAGGAACGGTAAGCTTCTCGTCACATTCGCGGAGCTCACGCTGGAGGGCATACGGGTACCATACACCACGAACCAGATAGAACGACTCATGGGTGAGATAGCCAAACGCTGCAAACACAGATGGGCTCACTGGAGCGACCAGGGACTCAAGAATATCCTCACCCTCATCCTCATCCACTACACAAACCCAACCCTATACGAGGAATACTGGCAAAACTATATCCATCAGGACTCGATCAAGACAACGCCACTCACAACGCAGATCTAGCTCACAACTGGACAGCACCAAAATCTTTACTATTCTCCCCGAAGAATCCAGACTGGTAATCGTTTCGGGGTCTATTGCATGATATTCGAAGGTATGCCCATAGTTGATGCCCATACACATCTAGGATATTTTGGCGGATGGGCAGACGTTGGAATAACCCTTGATGAGCTGATCGCCTTGAA
>Ga0315282_10014744_pt1 | contig 11603 bp, 8 predicted proteins | sample YL17G07_20_MG_FD_203693 | JGI IMG/M metagenome (GOLD analysis project Ga0315282, IMG submission 203693) | Sediment microbial communities from Yellowstone Lake, YNP, Wyoming, USA - YL17G07_20 | ecosystem: Environmental > Aquatic > Freshwater > Lake > Sediment | place: USA: Wyoming | collected...
GTATCGCGTTGAGTTTGTACTCACGCGTATAGCTCTTCCGCGGTCTCTTTTCCAGACTCAATTCGTACCTCCGGTTTCATGCTACACCCACTTTCCTTGGTGTCCATGCCACCGGGGGCACTCCGATGTACTTCAGCCCAGGTCTCCGCGCACCGTTGGTCTCCCATCCCGCTTTCGTCCGCACTGCCGACCTTGTTCGCAGGACGCGAGTAGCGTGACAGCCGTCTCAGTTATTGCCGCAGCGGTCGCCGTCTTCGCGAGCCTCTGGAACATGTGGCATCTCCGGCGCGGACAGCAAGCTGAGGCCTATCGCAGAATTCACGAGCTGTACGACAGGGTAGTGCAGGTAAAGATAGAGCACCCTGTGTTGCTTGCTCTGGCCCGCAAGTGGGAGTCTTCCGCTATGCGAAGGGTCTACGAGCACGCCAGCGATGAAGACAGGCGGTGGGCTGTTTACTATGCCTACGTTGAGACGTGCATCGGATTCTGCAATGCTGTTCTTCAGGCCCGTGGGCGGAAGTTGATGCCTCGCCGTGAGTTCGAGGATCAGTGGCTTCCGCTCGTCAAGCTGGTCATCACGGAACACTACCCCATCATCAGCGGTTTCCTGACCGAGCAGAAGTACGTCTCATCATACCTAAGAGATTTCGTCTCGGAACTCAGAGGCAGTGGCTGGGATTGGAGCCGCGAGCACCTGAGTCTCACATGGGGCAAGATTGACGGCGACATGACTCAGGACAGCTGATGCGCAGATGCTCATTTGACACGTCCGACCCGGATGTCTGGGATTGCCGCGTGAGTGCATGACTTGTGCCCTCTTGACGGAGACGAGGTGAGTATCACGCTCACGAAACCAGCCAACGAGATGACTCTGGTCTTTCTTTACTCGAGGGAGAACCGATATAGCTTCAATGCCTTGGCCGGCTCCCTAGAGTCGGACCCCTTCTGCGACCGCGTTGACCTGCTGTTCCCCGCAACCGAAGAGCAGGTCACATCGTGCGTAGATGATTCTCTGCGTGCCTGCAAGCGGACTCTCGTTGGGATATCGTTGGCCACGCAGCAACTCTGGGATACCCAGAAGATCGTCTCTAGCCTTCGAAGTAAGTTTGGTGCACAAGTCATCCTCATCGCCGGAGGCCCACATCCCACTGCCGACCCCGAAGGGACACTGAGGCTCGGATTTGACGTCTGCGTGCAGGGCGAGGGCGAGGAAACGCTTAGGGACCTCTTGAAGGCAATTGCGGAGGGACGTGAACTCGGTTCAGTGAAGGGGATCGCCATCTTGGAGGCGGGCAAGTGCCAGCGCACAGGTTCCCGTGACCCCATCAACTTGGATGCCTATCCTCCCTTCGGGGTGAAACACGGCAGATTCGGGCCAATTGAGATCACGCGTGGTTGCCCGTACGTCTGCGCTTACTGCCAGACCGCCCACATCTTCGGAGCCGTCCCACGGCACAGGAGCATAGAGACGATTCTGAAGTATGTGCGGACGATGCGAGATAGGAACTTAAAGGACGTAAGGGTCATCACGCCTAATGCATTCTCCTACGGTTCCCTCGACGGGCGGCACATCAACTTGCCTGCACTAGAGCGCCTGCTTCGGGAGATCAGGAATGTGATCGGCTCAGAGGGCCGCATCTTCTTCGGCTCCTTCCCGTCGGAAGTCAGGCCAGAGCATGTGACAGACCAGACAGTGACGTTAGTTACCGAGTATGCCAACAACGACAACTTGATTCTCGGCGCCCAGTCAGGCAGCCAAAGAGTGCTCGACCTGTGCAACAGAGGACATACCGTCAGTGACGTATTCAACGCCGTGTCGACCATACTGGAGCACGGACTGAAACCGAACGTTGACTTCATCTTCGGTCTGCCGGGTGAAACTGACGAGGATGCCGAGAGCACCGTGGCAGCGATGACCGAGTTGGCCATGATGGGTGCTCGCATCCACGCTCATACGTTCATGCCGCTGCCACAGACGAAGTTCGCTCGCGAACGGCCGCTTGGAATCTCGAAGAGAACTCTGGCAGTCCTTAGGAAGCTGGTGTCAAAGGGCGTGGTGTATGGCGACTGGCTGGAGCAGGAGAAGGAAGCGAGGCGAATCGCCAGGTATACGCATACTGGGCGTTTGTGATGTGCTGGGGCGTCGTGCGGCGCGGTATTAGCAGGCGGGTGCGGATAGTGCTGGGGGGTATTCAAGAGCGTGCGCGGGAATGGCGCAGGTGGTTCGTCCGTAGGTTCGCTCAGCTGAGCGAATGGGGACGGCTGGGCGCACACAAGACTAGGAGTTTCCTACGAAAGCTCCTCAGGAGACTGTTTCCCGAAGTCTCGCTCGCCACCTCGCTCTTGGCCCTCATTGTAGGTGGTGTGCTGACCATGCTCGGGCGCCAGGATTGGAGAAGCATGGCCGCCGGCATCGTGGTCATCCTAGGTACCATCGCTAACATCGGTTGGCATCTGGTGACGAAGCGGAAACAGACGGCCGTGATGGCTCTGACCGCCAAGTACCTGCTCTCTCGTGAAGCCGGAAATATCGACGAGATGCTCGGTTCACTAATAAGCGAAAGGCAAGATTGGACTGAGATACACCCGGAGGATGAGTTTTTCAAGACCCTAGAGGAGGTGTGCCGCGGGGGGCAGTATGAATTGAAACGGAGAGTGGCCGAGGCCCTCCCGGCTCTGTTCTCTCTGGACTTGGAGCACGCGGAAGACCTAATCCGCATTCTACGCACTGATTGGCATGAGCAGAAATGGAGGTCGGATAATAGGCGACGAACAGTAGAGGCGCTGCCCCACATCATTGACCGTGACATCGACTTCGTGTTCGATATGGTCCAGCACACAACAGGCGACGAGATCTACACGACCATTGCGTCAGTCGAAGTATTGCATGAGTGCGAGCGTCGTTCGCCCAAGAGAGCGAGAGGTGCTTACCGCGCGCTCCACAATGCGGTCGAAGGTAGCGCTAAGCCCGACGAGACCGCCGCAATCGACCTACTCTGGGAATTCCTGCACACGGTTCAGACCGACCGACGCAAAGCACTTCGGGATTGTGACGGACTTGTCGACCATTCAAACCCCTACGTGCAGATGTGCATGGCAAGGAACATCCGACGGCTCTGCTCATGCTATCCCAGCTGCAGACGAAACGGAATGTGCAGAGGCGACCCGGTAGCAATCCTCCGACTCGTAGGATGCATACTGGAGAAGAAAGGAAACCACAACGCCCGACGACCGATCGCAAAAGGGGGTTCCCTTGATTGCCTGGTCAACCTGCTGCGCACACCTCACTCGAGCCAAGCTCGGAACATGATTCTGAGCCTTGTTGACGACCCGGACAAGATCATAAGGATTACGGTGTTCGACAAGATTGAGCGCCTGCGCCGTCAAGACCAGCAGTTGGGAGGCTTGATCCTAGACCGTATCTTGGCGCGGAACGACGATCCCGAGCTACGGGATCGCGCTCTGCGACTGAAGCAGAGATCTGGCCAGCCCGCGTCCTAGTCCGCGCGGGACCCGTAATTCCGGAGACGCAATAGGCGATTCCTGACGCAACGTCATTCCAGATTGTAGACGACAGCGCAAGCTGCCAGCGGCAGCCGCAGTTAGCAGAGAGCAGTTAGGAGTTAGGCACGGCCAAGGGCCGTGAGTGTCCGGTTACCAGTTGCCATTGTCCAGTGCGGGCTTCCGCTTTCCGCTCCCCGGTCTCGCGTAGCCGTCTTGTGATGCGAACCGGTCTCCGACCCTGTCGCGCGGTTCATTATAATGAACCACGAATCCCCAGCGACACGGCAAGCGATTCCTGACGCGCGCCGCGGGCAGGGCCGAGGGGAGCATGGACGCCGCCAATATCATGAAGCCGGCGCTGGCCCGGGGAAACCTCAGTTGCATCGGAGCCACAACCATCGCCGAGTACCGCTGCGCCAATTCCGAATTCCCAATTCCTAATCAACGCAGAAATGCCCAATGCCCAGTTGGACATTCCCGCCCATTGGGATTTGACTAGGAATTCGCCATTAGTCATTCGTCAGTCCCTTGAGGCAACGATGAACCTTTCCGTACGCTTTGACCCAGACCATCAGTTGCCCGACAAGGCGATTGACCTTGTGGACAAGGCAGGGGCGCGAACACGGGTGCCCGTCTTGAGCATGATGCCGGGCGGTAAGGCAGCCGGGGCCGACGAGACGGGCGGCGAGGTCACGGAACTGACCGTGGCGCAGGTGTTGTCCGACAAGATTGGCGTACCGCTGGAAGTCGTCACCGGCCATCTGGAAGGAATGGCGCAGTCCCGGCTGCTGGAACTCAACTCGTTCCTGAAGAAGCGGCTCATTGGTCAGGATGAAGCGGTGGAGCGCGTGTGCCGGCGGCTCCAGATGGCACACGCCGGGCTGGCCCAAAGGCGCGGCCCGCTCGGGGTCTTCCTCTTCCTCGGCCCCACCGGCGTCGGAAAGACGCAACTGGCGAAGCTGATGGCGGAGTTTCTCTTCGGCAGCGAGTCCGACATGATACGGCTCGATATGTCCGAGTACATGGAAGAGCACAGCGCTGCCAAGCTCATCGGGTCGCCGCCCGGCTATGTCGGTCACGAGGAGGAAGGGCAATTGACCGGCAGACTGCGGACGAGACCCTATTCAGTTGTCCTGCTTGACGAGGTAGAGAAGGCCCATCCAAGGGTCTTTGACCTGTTCCTTCAGGTCTTCGATGAGGGCCGCGTCACCGATGCAAAGGGCAGAACCGCGGATGCTAGAAACGCCATCTTCGTCATGACCTCCAACATCCAGGCCGACAAGCACTTCAACGTCGGCTTCCGAGACACAGTTGAATCAAGGACGGCGCTGCAGCAAGAAGTCAAGGCGCGGTTCCGGGCCGAGTTCATCAACCGGGTTGACGAGCAGATTGTCTTCCGGCCTCTGAGTGAGGAGGATGCGAGAAGAATCCTGCGGCCGATGCTGGCCGTGATTTCAGAGGAGCTCCGCAAGCGGTATAGCGTCACGCTGCGCGTCAGCGAGGAAGCTGAGCAGTCACTCGCTCAGGCAGGCTATAGCCCGGAGTACGGGGTCAGGGAGCTTCAGAGCGACTCGTCCAAGTTCCCTTGAGCGGACTGATTCTCAGCGGCAAGCTGAAGGAACATGACTCCTGGCAAGTGGTACGCGGCGAACAGGGTCTTGTGGTTGTCCCGATAATCCGAGAGGCACGATAGGAGCAGAGGGAGTCCCGGGGCGCAGTAAAGAACTCTCGGCTCTCCAAGTGCATTTGGCGAGCCGGAGGGACGCGGGCCACTGGGCAGAGACTCCCCTCACCCTTATCCGGGAGCCTCCCTTGGATGCGCTACTGGCTGCATCCGTTGCGCCGAAGTGCCGGCGGCCGAAACCGGCCGGACAGCAAAGCGGCGGGGAAATGGCTCCCCGCCGCAATATGCAGGTGTCTCCAGGACTAGCGGGCGATGATTACTTTGGCCACCGGCGATTCGGTTCCGGTTACCCGCGCAAAGTAGATTCCGTCCGCAAGACCCTTGCTCTCGAGCCGGGCTCTGCCGCGTTCGAGCTTGATTGTGCGCACGGCGTTGCCGGCCGCGTCGTAGAGGTCGATGCTCGACTCCCCGCCGCGCGGGTTCGCAAGCCGCAGGTTGGCGACGCCGCCGAACGGATTCGGCGCGACGTCAATCCGGACCGATGCCGGAGCCGGCGCCGGCTGGAGTTCCGCCAGTCCGACCGGACCTTGGATGATGGCGTTCGCCACCACGTCACGAGCCGCGGCGTCGCGGCTAGGCGCCCAGACGCCCGTGTACTCCCAAGCCTGGTTGGAGAGCGGCGGAATCGAGTCCATGCCGAACGACGGGTCGCTCGTAGTCGCCGACATGGCGCCGACAAAGAACCCGCCGTCGTTGATTACGATGGGCGACGAGGGCGTATTCGTGTACCATTGGGGCGCGGTGACGTTGATGGTGCCCGAACCCAGTGTGTCGCCCGGGGTGCCGCCGAAGCCGTTGTCGTCAAACACGCAGAGCAGCGCCGAAGCGCTCGTCGCGGACTGGGCGTATATGCGGTAGCTCATGATGCTGCACGGGTAGACCGGCGGGACGAAGTAGTTGCCGAACCCGCCCGGGCCGTTCCATGACATGTAGCTGTTGGGCGTGCCGCCGTCGTAGCCGAGCGTCGCCGGCATTGTGACCACGTGGCACTCGATTTTGGCAGTGTCGTTACCCGCCATCATGTCGCCGGGAAGCCGAGTCACTATCTGGATGACGAAAGTGCCCGTGCTCGTCGGCCACCACTGGCCAGGCGGCATGAGCGAGTCGGTTTGACCCGGGTTCAACGCCTGGGCCGTTGCCGAGTCGGTAAACAGCACGCTGCCTGACGGCCGCATCACCTTGAAGTAGGTTGTGAACGGAGACTCGGCCTGGTTGCCGAAGTTCTGGACCTTGGCCCAAAGGTACAGCGGCCGGGCGTTGATGGCGAACATACCGCCCGAGTGGTCGTTCATCGCATTGCGCACGCCCGCGTCGTGGATTTGGATAGTTGTCGAGTCAGGTGGGAAGAACCGCACGGCGAGCGCCGCATGGTACATGTTGCCCGGCGGCACGGTGCCTGAAAGGTAGTTGAGCCCGATGGCACCCGAGACGTTCTCGATGCCGGTCTGGTTGTTCGTCGGCGACCAGCCCTGGTAGGGCGTGCCGGTCTGCTCCTTGTACTGGAACGTTATCGAGGAGTCGGGCCGGGACAGGATAATCTGGAAAGAGTTGTTGCCGCCCGTGCTCCAGAAACGGATGCTGTCGTACTCCAGGATGAACGTGTCGTTCGCCGCGTTGGCCCAGTGCCAGACCGAGCCCTGCGGTGAGCCGCCCGAACTGCAGTCGAGGTCGCTCATCAGGGGCGCCACGGTGTTGTTTGTGCCCGCCGGGCTGGGAACCCCGGGGAAGGGCGAGGCGTTCAGGCCGCCTCTCGTGAACGTCATGTAGCCGTTCGAGCCGACGAAGATGTCGTTGACCCGGTACCAGTAGTACGGGAACTCGAACCCGAGGCTGAACGGTCCGAGGAAGTTGTCGTCGCCCAGCCCGGTAATCCTCGTGCCGATGCCTTTAATGTCGACCCAGTTGTAGGTCGGTGCGCCCGGGGCCGTGGTATCGGAATCGAGATACCGATAACCGTACTGGTCCGGTCCGCCGCCACCCAAGAGCGCCGATCCGGACGGCATTGCCCCGGGATTCACCGGAGTCAGCGCCACCAGGGCGATTGACAGAATGGTTACGAACATTAGTCCTCCTTTGGACCCCGCGCGGGCAGGGCCCGCATTTATCTTGCCTCTCTCGGCCACCAGGGGGTGGTCCGGCATCGCCTGGGAGCCGAACCGCGTTCCAGGCGCGAGTGGTCTGCGGCCGGTTTGCCGCCAACTTGAATATAGGCGTCTTCTTTCCGATGTCAAGCTTAAAGGCCGACCCCGGAATCACCGTTTCTTGACTTCGGCGCGCCCAGACAAGATGATTGATAGTAGCTATGGACAAATTCCTGGTCCGGGGCGGCCGGGCGCTCAACGGCACGGTGACGGCCGCCAGCGCCAAGAACGCGGTCCTGCCCCTGCTCGCCGCCTGCCTCCTGACCGACGAAACCTGCACCATCGACAACGCGCCGCTGCTCGATGACGTGAGCACCATGGTCCGGCTGCTCCGGTCCATGGGCGCGGACGTGAAGCAACGCGGCCGGACCATCAAAGTCACGGCGACCGACGGGCTGAACCGGGAAGCACCCTATGACATCGTGCGCAAGATGCGGGCGAGCTACTACGTCCTCGGGCCGCTTCTAGCCCGGTTCGGCGACGCCAAAGTGTCGCTGCCCGGAGGCTGTGCCATCGGCCCGCGGCCGGTTGACCTTCACCTGAGAGGCGTAGAGGCGCTGGGCGCGAAAGTGCGCATCGAACACGGCTACATCCGCGCCCGGGGACGGTCGCTGCGCGGCGCGTCAGTGCTGCTGGAGGGTCCGAATGGCCCGAGCGTGGGCGCAACCGCGAACACGATGATGGCCTCGGTGTTCTGCCGGGGCGAGACCGTCATCGAGGGCGCCGCCTGCGAGCCCGAGGTGACCGACCTCGGCCGATTCCTGAATCTGATGGGCGCGAGCATCACCGGCTGCGGCACGCCAGAAATCCGCATCCGAGGCGTGAAGCGGCTGAAGGGGGTAACCTATCGCCCGATACCTGACCGGATTGAAGCCGGCACGCTGGCGGTAGCCGCGGCGATAACCCGGGGCCGGGTCGAAATCAAGAACTGCGAGCCCGAGCACATGTCCGCAGTCGTCGATAAGCTCCGCCGGACCGGAACCAAGGTCGAGGTCGGCCCGCGGTCGCTCCTCGTCTCGGCCGACGACCGGCCCGAACACACGAACATCAGCACGGCGCCTCATCCCGGGTTCCCGACCGACCTGCAGGCGCAGTTCACCGCGCTCCTGGCCCTGGGCCGGGGTACGAGCGTCGTGACCGAGAACATCTTTGAGTCCCGTTTCCTCCACGCTCTCGAGCTCAACCGCATGGGCGCCCGAATCGACATCAACGGCAACATGGCGATTATCCAGGGAGTGGAACGTCTGGCTTCGGCTCAGGTCATGGCCTCAGACCTGAGGGCGTCGGCGGCCCTGGTGCTTGCCGGGCTTGTGGCTCGCGGCCAGACCGAGATACTGCGCATATACCACCTGGACCGGGGCTACGAGCGCCTGGAACGCAAGCTCGGCAGGCTGGGCGCGCAGATCGAGCGGGTCAGCTATTAAGGCGAGGAGACAGGATACGGGATACAGGATGCCGGACGAACGACGACCCATGAGGCGGCGCAAGACCGTGCCGGTCAAAGTCGGCCCCGTGACAATCGGAGGCGGCGCACCGATTGCCGTACAATCCATGACGAAGACCCGCACCGACGACGTTGCCGCCACGATGCGGCAGATTCGCAGACTGGAACGGGCTGGCTGCGAAATCGTGCGCCTGGCCGTCCCGGACAAGGCCGCAGCCGAAGCGCTGCCGGAAATACGTGCCCGGACAAGTCTGCCCTTGGTCGCGGACATTCACTTCGACTATAAGCTGGCCCTTGCGGCAATCGCGGCCGGGTTCGACAAGGTGCGCATCAACCCCGGGAACATCGGTGCGGCATGGAAGGTTCGAGAGATCATACGCGCAGCCCAAGCCGGGGGTAAGGCGATAAGGGTCGGGGTCAACGCCGGCTCTATCGAGAAGAGCATCCTGGCGCGCCGCAGGCACCCGACTGCGGCGGCGATGGCCGAAAGCCTGGCAAAGAGCCTGCGACCCTTCGAGGCCATGGGGTTCAAGAACGTCGTGCTCTCTGCCAAGACCACGAGCGTCCCGGATGCAATCGGGGTATGTCGCCGGATGTCGCAGCGCTACCGGTACCCGCTGCATCTCGGTCTGACCGAAGCAGGCCTGCCTCTTGAGGGAGCCATCCGCTCGGCTGCCGCGCTTGGCGTGCTGTTGCGCGAGGGCATCGGCGATACCGTCAGGGTCTCGTTGACCGGCGACCCGGTCCTTGAAGTCATGGCCGCCTACGAACTGCTCTCGGCCCTGGGCCTGCGCAGCCACGGCCCCACGGTCTACTCATGCCCCACTTGCGGCCGCACAAGGGCCGACGTATCAGGCCTCACCCGCCGGGTGAAGCGCGCGCTGTCAGGAATCCAGCGGCCGCTCAAGGTCGCTGTCATGGGCTGCGCGGTCAACGGGCCGGGCGAGGCAAAGGAAGCAGACTTCGGCATCGCCTGCGGCGCGAACCGCGGCGTCATCTTTGCGCACGGCAGGGTCATCCGCACCTGCGGTCAAGACCAGCTCGTTGATACCCTGGCCAGAGAAATCCGAAGGACCTCCGAATGACCAAGTCCCAAACCCCAATCCCCAACCAGGCCCCAATGTCCAATAGCCCGTCAGGCATTGGGCATTTCCTCCTTGTGTGGTCCTTAGTCCTTAGTCCTTTGTCCTTTTCCTATGGTTGTACCATTGGCGCGTTCGGGCCCGGGGCAACCGTCGACGGCCGGCCGATTCTGTGGAAGAACCGCGACGTCACGAACCAGGACCAGGAAATGATGTTTTTCCAGGGCGAGCGCTACAAGTACGTCACGAACGTCTATGCCGGAGATACGGCCAACGCCTGGGCCGGCTACAACGAAGTCGGCTTCGCCATCATGAACTCCAATTCCTTCAACATCATTGACAGGAATGACGGCGGCGCTGACGACGGCACGATAATGAAAACCGCGCTTGCCACCTGCGCCACGGTTGACGACTTCGGCCGTCTGATGGACTCCCTCGATTCCACCAGCAATGGCCGAACGACGCCAGCAAACTTCGGCGTGTTCGACTCCACCGGCATGACCGCCATCTTCGAGGCCAGCAACCTGTACTATGTCCGCTACAATGCGCAGGACGAGAGCCTGGGATTGCTTATCCGCGCCAACTATTCCATGTCCGGCAGTCCCAGCCGCCAGACCGGCCGGGAACGGTGGGAGCGGGCCATGGAACTCGTGGTGCCGGCCCGCCAGAGAAACAGGATAGACGCGCGCTTCGTCATCCAGACCCTGACCCGCGACCTCGGCGCCAAGGGCTTCAACCCTTACCCGCTTCCGTACGAGGGCAGGGTCGGCGAGCTGCCCTTCGGCTATTTGCCGACCGACAGTTCGCTCGCCCGCCACTCGACCCGCTCGGCTGAAATCATGGTCGGCCCGAGGCCGGGCGCGCGCACGGGCAGCGGCATGATGTGGATGGTGCTCGGCCCGCCCGAGGTCAGCCTGCCGGTGCCGGTCTGGGTTCAGGCCGGGCCGGTGCCCGAGTTGCTCAACGGCCCGGAACGTGCTCTCTTCTGCGACGAAGCGATTCAGTTGCACGGCTACGTCCATTCCGACCCGACCTACCCGGCTGCGGCGAATACCTTCCGCCTCAGGGAACTGTATGACAGCTTCGCCTCGGTCGAATCGGCCATCTTCGCCCTCGTGGAGAGCAGCGAGGCCCGGTGGGGCCCGACCGGCCCAACCCCGGAGCAGGCTCGAAGCGTCACGCTGCAGGCCTGCGACTCGGTCCTGGCGGCATACATCAACTTCTGGGACTACGTCAACCGCGAAGCGCAGATCCATCGACCCGATGGCCGCTACGGTACCTGGCAGAACGTTACGCGCGATACGATTGTCCTGCGCTTTCCACCGGACGCCCGGCCCGGCTCGGCCCAGGTATTCGATGCGCTCGGCCGCAAGGTCGCGGAGATGAACCTGACTCCGGGCCAGACCGTTGTCACTTGGGAGCCATCGGGCCTCCGCTCAGGCAACTACTTCGTCGTCTTCCCCTCGGGCAGCGGCGTGAGACAACTCCGCTTCACCTACTTCCGTTAGCCAACAGACGGGTCTGGCCCGACTCCGAGGGGCATGACCAGAATCCGTCCCGGACTTCGGCTCGTGTCGCAACCCAGAGCCCTTGTCCTGCACTGTGTCCTGCTCTGCCTTGGCGTCCCCGTTGCCTCATATATGCACCTACTCCGGCGGACCCCGTTGCCTCAAAATAGATTTCTACTCCTAATCGCCTCATTGTCCAGTCCGTAATAATAGTGGAGTTGATGCCACCTGATCCTCGAC
>Ga0315282_10014745_pt1 | contig 11603 bp, 4 predicted proteins | sample YL17G07_20_MG_FD_203693 | JGI IMG/M metagenome (GOLD analysis project Ga0315282, IMG submission 203693) | Sediment microbial communities from Yellowstone Lake, YNP, Wyoming, USA - YL17G07_20 | ecosystem: Environmental > Aquatic > Freshwater > Lake > Sediment | place: USA: Wyoming | collected...
CCCTTCCTCAAAACCCCGAGTCCAGATGCAGGTCTAAGGGAAAAAGTCCCCCACACCGACTTTCTGTGGATGACAAATGCAATAACACTGCTCGACGCGAACGTACAGAATTTTTGCGGACCACAGCCGGCGGATAAGTCACTGATTCTGCGACCGGATCGGATTTTGGCGACGCACAGGGCTTATCCCCTTCGCCGACAGCCCTTCCGGTGAACAGTATAGCGAGTGAGGCCGGAACCCGGGCCGAGCACTTAGGTCACAGTCAATTTCAGATCGAGCCTGGAGCTGAATCCGCCGCCAGTACCCGTAACTGTGATCGTGTAAGTGCCCGGAGGGGTTCCCTTAGGAGCTGGGGCACCGCCGCCCCCGCCTCCGAAGCCGCAAGCCGCTGAAAGGGCGACGACCAACATGGCGACTCCTAGCACTGGAAATCTGTATTGACGGCGTTCCCATCCGAGCACCGCTAAGGAAATCAGCGCAAATGCACTAAGTAGCCACCAGATGCCAAGAGGAACGCTACCCGGCGGCGGGCCTTTCCGAGTGAAAGGACGCGGACCGGCGAGTGACCGCGCGGTGGTCTTAAGGCTGACACTAAAGGTCACGGGGGTTGCGCCGTCAAGCGGCACTGACGTGGGCGAAATTGTGCATGATGATGCTTGCGGGGCGCCGCTGCACCCCAACGCGACAGTCCCCGAGAATCCATTAGGCACAAGCGCCAGATTGTAGATCGCCGTTCCACCAGCGGCCACAGTCTGCTCTGCCGACGAACCTTGTGCGGGCTGCACGCTGAAGTCAATGCCAACCCCAGAAAGCGTCACAGAGTGCGGGCTGCCACTGGCGTTGCTGGCAATTTCCAACCGACCAAGTTTGGTGCCGGCGGACGCTGGCTTGAAGGTGGTGGAAATCGTGCAACTGCCGCTCGCTGCCACGCTCGCGCCACAGTCGTGGGTTTCAGCATAGTCGCCGATAGGCGTAATACTGGCGATGTTTAACACCACCGTGCCGGCGTTCGTCAGTGTGACTGTTTGGGCTGCGCTGGTCGACCCCACCACTTGGCTGCCGAAGTTCAGGCTCGACGGCGACAACTGGACGATGGGCGTTCCGGCCGGCACACCGTTCCCCGTCAGGCTCACCACATCCGGGCTGCTGCTGGCGTTGCTGGCGATGACGAGCTGCCCGCTCCTTGTCCCGCTGGCCGTGGGAGTGAACGTGACGCTGATCGTGCAGCTTGCCGCTGCCGCGACGCTCGACCCGCAGTCGTAGGTTTGAGCAAAGTCACCGCTGTTCGTCCCAGTGAGCGTGATGCCGCTGATGTTAAGCGTCGCACTGCCGGTGTTGGCCAGGGTCACCTGCTGTGCCGCACTGGTGGTATTCACCGCCTGATCCCCGAAGGTGGCAACCATCGGAGACAAGGCAACGATGGGTGCCCCTGCGACACCATTGCCTACCAGGCTCACAGTGTGCGGGCTGCCACTGGCGTTGCTCGCCACGCTGACCTGGGCATTTCTGGCCCCGGCGGCCGTGGGGTGGAAGGTGGCACTGATTGTGCAGTTGGCTCCCACCGCGACGCTTGCCCCGCAAGTATGAGTCTCAGCGAAGTCCCCGGCATTCGTCCCGGTGATGCTGATGCTGGAAATACTCAGCACGACGTTGCCGGAGTTGGTCAATGTCACTGATTGTGGCGCACTGGTCGTGCCAACTGACTGATCGCCGAAACTCACGGTGGAAGGCGAAAGGTTGACGGCAGGTCCAGCCGCAACGCCCGTCCCACTCAGACTGATTACGTGCGGGCTGCCGCTAGCGTCACTCACGATAGAGACCTCTGCCGTCCTTGCGCCGGTGTCCGTCGGGGTGAAGGTGACGCTGATGGTGCAACTGGCCTGGGCCGCCAGAGTGTTCGGGGAAACAGGACAGGCGCTCGTCAGAGCGAAGTCGCCACTGTTCGTGCCATTAAGTGTGATGCTGGAAATGTTCAACGCCGCCGTGCCGCTGTTGGTCAAGGTGTCCGTCTGCCCGACACTGGTCGTGCCAACCGGCTGATCGGAGAAGGTCAAGGCGGTTGTCGTCAACGTGACTCCCGGCGCCACACCGGTGCCCGACAAGCCCAGCGTGTGAGGACTGCCGGCAGCGTCACTGACCACGGAAACCTGCGCGGCCTTGGCGCCTGTGCTCATCGGCTTGAATGTGACATCGATAGTGCAGTTGGCCGCGGCCGCCAGACTGTTCGGCGAAACGGGACAGTTGTTAGTCTGAGCGAAGTCGGCGGCATATGTTCCGGAGATGCCAATGCTAGAAATGGTCAGGGCCGCCGTTCCACTGTTGGTCAGCGTGATCGCCTTGGCAGCGCTAGTGGTGTTAGTTACCTGATCGGCGAAGCTCAGACTCGTTGGCGCCAGCGTGACCGGGGGCGGCACTCCGGTACCGGACAAGCTCGCGGTGTGGGGGCTGCCGCTGGCATCGCTGGCCACGGAGACTTGCGCGCTCTTGGCTCCCGTGCTCGTGGGTTTGAATGTGACATTGATGGTGCAATTGGCCGCGGCGGCCAGGGTGCTCGGCGAAACGGGACAGTTGTTGGTTTGAGCGAACTGTCCGGCATCGGTTCCGGAGACGTTAATGCTCGAAATCGTCAGGGCTGACGTCCCATTGTTGGCCAGCGTCACCGTCTTGGCCGCGCTGGTGCTCCCCACCAGTTGATCGCCGAAGCTCAAGTTTGAGGGCGTCAGGGACACACCTGGGGCAACTCCCGTGCCGGACAAGCTCGCGGTGTGCGGGCTGCCCGAGGCATCGCTGGCGACGGAGACCGCGGCGCTCTTGTCGCCCGTGCTCGTGGGCTTGAAGGTGACATTGATGGTGCAGTTGGCCGCCGTCGCCAAGGTACTCGGCGAAACGGGACAGTTGTTGGTTTGAGCGAACTGTCCAGCATCGGTCCCGGAGATGGCGATGCTCGAAATGGTCAGTGCCGCAGTGCCGCTGTTCGTCAGGGTAATCGTCTTGGCCGTGCTGGTAGTCCCCACCAATTGATTGCCAAAGCTCAAGCTCGTCGGGGCGAGCGTCACGTCAGGCGCCACGCCGGTGCCGGAGAGGCTCACCGTATGCGGGCTGCCCGAGGCGTCGCTGGTCACGGAGACCGCCGCGCTTTTGGCGCCCGTGCTCGTCGGCTTAAAGGTGACGCTGATGGTGCAGCTAACCGTGGCCGCCAGAGTACTCGGCGAAACGGGACAGTTGTTGGTTTGAGCGAACTGTCCGGCATCGGTTCCGGAGATGGCGATGCTCGAAATGGTCAGCGCCGCCGTCCCGCTGTTCGTCAGCGTGATCGTCTTGGCTGCGCTCGTGGTGTTGGTTACTTGGTTGCCAAAGCTTAGGCTCGTCGGGGCGAGCGTCACGTCAGGCACCACGCCGGTGCCGGAGAGGCTCACCGTATGCGGGCTGCCGGCAGCGTTACTTGCTATTGAGAGTTGACCAGTCCTTGCTCCCGTAGCCGCAGGCGTAAAGGTCACATTGATGGTGCAATTGGCTCCCGCGGCGACGCTCGAGCCGCAGCCGTTAGTCTGAGCAAAGTCCCCGGCGTGCGTACCGGTGATCGTGATCCCGGAGATATTCAGCGTTGCCGTGCCGCTATTCGTGAGCGTCACAGTCTTTGCCCCGCTCGTGGTGCCCACGCGTTGGTCCGTAAAGGTAAGGCTCGTGGGCGATAGGCTCACGGCGGGCGCGATGCCGGTGCCCGTCGCCGAAATCAGGTGCGGGCTGTCGGGCGCGCTGTCCGTTATAGTGACGCCGCCAACCGTGGTGCCAGGAGCGGTGGGTGAGAAGGTGACATTGATGGTGCAACTCGCCGCCGGGGCGCGCGAAGTGCCGCAGTTGTTCGTCTGCGCATACTCGCCGGTCGCCGCGATACTCGAGATGAACAACGTGGTAGAGCCCATGTTCGTGAGCGTCACAGGCATGGGCCCGCTAGTGGTGCCAACATTCTGGTCAGTAAAGGTCAGGCTGCTGTTCGAAAGGCTCGCCACGCCGCTCGTGCCGGTGCCCGTCAGGCTGAAGACATGCGACCCTGAGGCAGTGACGGTTAAGGTCCCAGTTCGCATCCCCCAAGCCGCCGGAGTGAAGGTCACGTCAATGGTGCAGCTTGCTAATGCTGCCAGGATGCTGGCGACAGGGCAGTTGTGCGTCTCAGCAAAGTCGCCGCTGATGCCGATGCTGGAAATATATAGGCCCCCGTCCCCGGAATTCGTAAGCGTAATGGTCTGCGGAGCGCTGGTCGTACCGACCCCTTGGCCGGGGAATGACAAGCTAGTGGGCGAAAACGTTACGACCGGGATCTGCATATTATAGGCAGCTCCGACTAGGGCGTCGGTGCCCCAACTGCCTGTAATCGCCGCATTGCCACCAGTGTCGTAAGAGTAGATGGCGCTGCCCGTTTCGTCGGCGCTGGTGCCGAGATATGTAGAGAAGATCAGAGGCGACCCAAGGGCACTCAATTTGGTGACGAAAACATCGCGGCCACCGTTGTATGTCGAATCGCTAGGACTCGCCATCGGGAAGTCGCTCGAAGTCGTATAGCCGGTAAGGATCGCGGTGCCCGTGGACGCCACACTGATACCGTTCGCCACATCGTTGCCACTCCCGCCGACGTAGGTGCAGTAAACGGGTGCTGCGCCTGAGGCGTTGAACTTGGTGACGAAGGCATCGGTGCCGCCAGCGTTGCTTGCCTGGAAGGCATTCTGCGTCGGGAAGTTCGTGGAATCGGTCGAGCCCGTCACGAAGGCGCTGCCGGAAGAATCCACGGCGATCCCATTGCCGGATTCCGTCCCGCTGCCACCCAGGAAGGTGGAGTAAACCAGTGCGGAACCCGCGGCATTCAGGTCGGCCACAAAGGCATCGGCGGTGCCGCTCAGGCCGCCCTGATACGCGCTGGCCGTCGGGAAGTTGCTGGAAGTGGTGGATCCTGCCACATAGGCATTCCCGGCGGAGTCAACGGCAATGCCAGCGGCCTGATCACTCCCGCTGCCTCCCAGGTAGGTCGAGTAGGAAAGCGACGCTCCTCCGGCAGCCAGCTTGGTGACGAAAGCGTCGGAGCCCCCGCCATTAGCACCCTGCAACGCGCTGGCGGTGGGGAAATTAGTCGAGGTGGTGGAACCCGCAATATAGATGTTGTTCGAAGAGTCCAGGGAAATACCGTTGGCCATGTCGTCGCCGCTGCCACCCAGGAACGTCGAATAGGTGAGTGAACTCCCGGCGGAGTTCAGCTTTGCCACGAATGCGTCGCCGCCTGAGGGGCAAGTGCCCCCGCCGAAAGCCACCTGAAATGGGGTGACCACCGGAAAGTCCGCCGAGCACGTGACTCCGGTGATAAACACATTCCCCGATCCGTCCAGGGCCATGCCCGTGGCTTTGTCAGCGTCGCTGCCCCCAATGTAGGTCCGGAAGGCATCGTAATAAGGACCATAAGAAAAATAGAGTGACGAGGTCTTAGTCACAAAGACGTCTGACGCGCCGCCCGCATAATTAGGCTGATAGGGAGCCGAAGTCGTAGGGAAGTCAGTCGAAGAGGTGGATCCCGCAAAATAGATATAATCGCTGGCTTCAGCGACTGCAAAGCCGACATCGTTGCTGGTGCCCCCCCGGGTAGCATAGTTGAAACTGGGGTCAATGATCAGGGCCCTCTTCGCATCGTACGCGGCGATTTCGAAGCTGACTTCCCATTGTGGATTTTCGATTTTCGATTTTGGATTGAAAGGCTTCGAGGTGCGGAGGACGTAGCCACCGTCAACGAATTGGCGATTGTCCGTCGCCAGTTGCCCGTTGTCAGTTGTCTGCTGTAGCGGCGGTGTCTCACCGCCGCTGAAAGTTCGGCGCTCAGAGAGCGCCGCTACAGGCTGATACACGACGGGCTTGTGGATGCGAATGTCCCCTACCCCGGTGCTGAGGACCAGATCGCCCTTCCCATCAACATCGATTTTGTCTGCTCCTTGGAACGCCAGTTTGATAACGTTGGGGTCGGCGCCGGGAGCAACGACGAAGTCAAACTCCAGCCGCCCGCCGTGGTCCTCGTTCCCAAAGTACACGAGATCGATGCCCGGATAGACATCCTTGTAGAGCACCTTCGCATAGTTTGTGACGTTGGTGCGCCACTTCCTGGGGTCATTCCCTATGAAGTAATTGCTCTTGCCCGGCAGCTCTTCCAGGCCCGTCACCCGCGGCGCGGGATTGGCACCCGCGAGCTTCATGCGAAGAACCACCGGGGTTCGGGACTCGGGATTCGGGGTTCGCGCGAGAGCATTTTCGATTTGTGATTTTGGATTCTGGATTAAAGGCGCTAAGAGCGCGTCCGTTGTCCCTTGTCCGTTGGCCGTTGCCTTTTGCGGCTGACCGCTGACGGCTGATGGCTGCTTTTCGGCTTTTGCCTTTTGACCTTCGACCTTTGACTTTCGACTGGGAGTTGTCAGCGAAAGCACCGCTTCGTCAGAAGTCAGGAAGAGTGTGTAGCCGCTGCCGCGCAACAGGAATTTGACTCGCTCGTCGGTCTGCCCTTGGTTGGCCTCAAATCTCAGGGGTTGCTTCGCGAGGGCCTCGGAGACAAGGGGCTTGCTCATCTCCGCATACTTTCCAGGCAGGTTCGCGCCGCCGGTGGGAGCGGCGATTGTCCGGCTGGATATCGCCCAGATCATCAAAGCAATAAGAGGAGGTAAGCCAAGGAGGGTAACGACCCTTCGCCGACAGCGGCCGTGGGAGCGACTCCAGGAGAGCATGGATGGCCTCCGCCGTCAGGAATATGACCACCTATGTGGTTGTATGGACGGGGGAGTGAATACCACGGAACTTACACGATGTCAATGGATTCAAGACTATTGCGACAGGAACGACAAAAAGTCAATGCTCCAGAATCGGTGAACAGCGCGGGATTGAAATAAGGCGTGGCTGGGTCGGCTGATCCCAAGAGTAGTCAGGGGGTATTGTCGCGATGGCCTGCAATCGCTCTGTGTTAGAATTGCGCCCAAGGACTTTTTCTCCGCAGAGGGGTGCCTTTATGGGCATCGCGCGACGAGTCGCTGCTCTTGGCGTGCTCATGCTTCTCGCGAGCGGCGTTGTTGTGCACGCTCAGCGCCTCCCCGAAACGACGCCCGAGGAACCGCCGAAACCGAAACCCGCTCGCCCGCCACGCGCCAAGCCCGCGCCTCCTCCTGAGCCCAAGCTGGCGGAGTTGACCCTTCAGACTCTGCCGGACGCTGAGGTCTACCTTGACGACGAATTTCGCGGCCGTCCGGGGCCGGAGGGGCGGCTGATCATTCGGGAAGTCGATCCTGGGTCTCACAAGCTGCGCGTGACATCACCCGGCCGGCAAGTGTACGAGACAACGGTCAGGCTCGCGGAGGGCGAGGTCACGACCATTTCGGCTGATCTTCCCGAGTTGTTGGGCAAGCTCACCATCCAAGTGGCTCCCGGCGCGGAGGTCTTCCTCGATGGGCAGAGTCGTGGGCCGGTGGACTCGAGTGGAGAGCAGACATTGCTCGACGTTCCGCCCGGGTCGCACGAAGTGCGAATCTCCGCCGCGCGGAAGCAAGATTGGCAGCACACTGTCCCTCTTGGCGCGGGAGAAGCGTTGACAGTAAGTGCGTCGCTGATCGATTTGCCGGGCAAGGTGGCGTTTCATACAACGCCCGGGGCGGATATATTCCTGGATGGGACAAGCCGGGGGAAAGCATCGTCCAGTGGAGAGCTGACTGTATCGGATGTTTCCCCAGGGTCGTATGCAGCGCGCATCTCGGCGGAGAAGAAACAGACTTGGACGGGGAAGGTTTATGTGGGCGCCGGAGAAACCTTCATCGTCAACGAGACGCTCCTCGACTACTTCGGGAGCTTGGAGATAGCGACGATGCCTGCGGCGCAAGTGAGGGTGGACCAACGCATGTTCGGGACTTCCGACAGCAACGGGACATTGGAAGTCCGCGAAGTTGAGCCCGGCAAGCACGAGGTGAGCGTTTTCCACGTCGGCTATGACCGCTGGGAACAGCCCATCACGATGAGCCCTGGCGGGAAGGTGAAGGTCGAGGCGCAACTGGCGCTGGCCTCCTCGGACTTCCTGCCGGATCGGACCCTGAAAGGTCATGAAGCATCCGTGGCTGCGGTGGCTTTCAGTCCGGACGACCGGTATGTGGCCTCGGGGGGTGACGACCGGACAATTCGCCTGTGGGAATTGTCCGGCGGAGCCGAGGGCCGCTCTCTGAAGGGCCACCTGGGACCTGTGCGAACGATTGCCTTCAGCCCCGATGGTCGTTATCTCGCCTCGGGAAGCAATGACAGGACGGTGAAGATTTGGGAGGTGGCCAGCGGTGCCGAGGTGCAAATGTTGAAGGGCCATCGCGAACCAGTCCTCGCGCTGGCCTTCAGTCCCGATGGGCGCTACCTGGCGTCGGGAAGCCACGATGAAACCGTCAAGCTGTGGGACACTGCGAAATGGACTGAAATCCGCGCAATCGCCGGAAACAGTGAGCCGGTGTTCGCGCTCGGTTTCAGTCCGGACAATCAGTATTTAGCCTGGGCCAGCAATGCGAGCACGATCAAAGTTCTGAACATCGCGACCGGAGAGGCAGCAAAGTCGTTCTCGCGGCCCGCGCGGTGGATTCGCCGGCTGCCCATCGTGCCTCTCCCATCCATCGTCCCGGTCCCGAACCTAGGCCTGACCGCGTTGCCTGCCATCCCCGCAATCGCCTTCAGCCCCGACGGCCGCTATCTTGCTTCGGGAGGTCTCGACAAATCAATCCACATCTGGGAAGTTGGGACGGGGCGTGAGGTGAGAAAACTGGAAGGGCACGGGGCGGTAGTAGCTTCGGTTGCGTTCAACCCTGACGGCCGCTATCTCGCTTCAGGAAGCCACGACAAAACGATAAGAGTGTGGCAGGTTTCCACGTGGCGAGAGATTCACAGCTTGGCGGGCAACACCGCAGAGGTTCGCTCGGTTGCGTTCAGTCACGATGGTCGCTACCTCGCGGCGGCGAGCAAGGATAAGACTGTCAGACTCTGGCGGCGCAAGGGTAACTGAGCCCCGCTACCGGCTGCATACCCCCCAAGTTGCAATTGTTACGCGCCGTGAGGTCCCTCCCCTCTACCGCGACTTTGCACAGCGGAATCCGATGCGGGGAGAACGTTCAGTAGCCACCTCCAAATTGCGCGTGGCGGCAGTAACGTGGTGCTGGTCAGATCTGAAGGAGCCACCACGGATCACCTTGGCGTCGGGAGGAATCGCGAAACTTGCCTGGCGGCCCGGGTAAGGCTTGTAGTCATCCTCACACCATTGCCAGACGTTCCCAGACATATCCAGAACTCCGAATGGGCTGGCAGCGGCGGTGCGCCGTCCAACAGGATCAGGGTGATCCAATTTCGATTCAGTGCTATTGGTCAAGCGGGGATCAAACTCGTTTCCCCAAGGGTAGAGCCGCCCATCCGTCCCGCGCGCGGCGAATTCCCACTCGGCTTCGGTTGGCAGGCGTTTCCCCTGCCACCCACAATACGCCCCCGCTTCGTACCACGACACATCGGTTACCGGCCACTCGCCTTGCTCCGGAGCAGAGCCGGCGCTCGCGCTCTGCGGCAGTGCAGGACTCGATGTTGCGCGAACAAACTCCGCATATTGCTGATCGGTGACAAGCGTTTTGTCCAGGAAGAACGGCGGCACACTGACGGAGTGGGCTGGCGTCTCCTCTGGATTGCTAGCTTCGTTTCGGCCCATAAGGAACGTCCCACCAGGGATCTCCATCATTCCCATTGGCGGAGCAGGGGGCTCAGCCTTGTTGCCGGTTGGTGTGACCTCTTTGGGAGCCAGCAAGCGCCTAACCAGGGACCGATTCTGCCAAAACAGGATTCCTACAGAACCCAAAACGAGAATTCCGAGAACAAGCGTCATGCGTCGAGCCGAAGCGGATCGGGCAGGCTGCGACGGCGGAACAACCGGCGGGTGACTCTCCGGCCTGCGGGCTGGTGCTCGCTCTGGAGTGGGATAACGCCGGGGAGGCGCTTCAATCTCGACCCTCGGAGGAGTTGGAGGCGTCGCAACCGCGGTTCCGGCTGCACTCCCGTCCGCCGCCTTGAAGGCGAGGTGCTCATCTGGAAACACCGTGGGCTGAGGCCGCAAGACACGCATGGGCAATAGCGCTTGTTCTCCCAACGCTGCGTCCCTAAGTTCACTGGCGAATTGAAGTGCCGTCGCGTAACGCTCATCTCGGTTTTTCGTGAGCGCCTTGCGGATGACTCGCTCCACTGACTTCGGGATTCGCAGGTCCGGTCGGACTGCATGAAGTAGTGGGGGCTCTTCCGAAATGTGCTTGCGCACGTAACCGAGCGGGGTGTCCGAGTGGAACGGAACGCGTCCCGTTACCATTTCATACACGACAATCCCCAGCGAGTAGACGTCTGAACGCCCATCAAGCTGATCGCTTCGCATTCCAGAGGCTTGCTCGAACGACATGTAAGCAGGAGTTGCCATCACGATGCCGCCGGTGGTGTCGGTGGCCAGTTCACGCAGCTTGGCGATCCCAAAGTCCACGACCTTGACCAATCGCTCACCTTCGTCATCAAGGGTCAGGAAGATGTTGTCGGGTTTCACGTCGCGATGAACGATCCCCAGTTTGTGCGCGGCGTTGAGGCCCCGCGCCACCTGTCGTGTGATGTCAGCCACCTCCGGCAAGGGCAATGCACCGCGGGATTTCAGCAGTTGCCGAAGCGTTTCACCTTCCAAGTACTCCATCGCGATGTATGGCGAACCATCCTCCGACTGACCATATTCGTAGATGGTGACCACATTGGGATGACGAATTCGACCCGTCGAGGCAGCTTCGTTGCGGAACCGGATGAAGAACTCTGGCTCGTCAAGGAATTTCCGGTGCAAGACCTTCAGGGCGACAGGACGGCCGATCATAAGCTGCTCGGCCAGGAATACAACACCCATACCACCCGCGCCCAGCCGACGGATGATCCTGAATTGTCGTGCCAAACCGGCTTGTATCTCTTCCGCAGTAGAAGTCTCGGAGAGGAGAAGCGGTGTCCCGTCAAACGGGCAATATGCGGTCTCTTCAGGGAACCCACGTTCGCACTTCGGACATATCCGCGTGCCGGCCTGCATGGTGGCCCCCCGAACCTGAGGGTAGGTTAGCACAGCTAATCTGACCAGTACAGGACGTCAATGTACCCGTGGGCCTGTAGCGCCGAGTCTTGGTGGCCCGATCTGTGTGCCGCTCACAATCGTCCCGCCAACCCGATATCGCATGACGCAATGGTGCTGTCCCTACCAAAAACTCCATCGGCGTTGAAATCGTTGATGTTATCTGTTTCTGCAGCTAAGCTTCCTTGCCTGTGCTCCGCAATAATTCCGATCCATAAAGACCGTGCGCCACACTGAGGGGCTCTTAACAATGTTAAGAGCTCACTCCTAAGTTTGTGAAACTGCGTGAGATGCAATTTTGGCGAGGGACAGGAACTCCATTCGCGCCACTTGCCGCATGACCGGCGTGGCCAAAGGCACTGTACTCACGCTACTGGCCGATGTCGGTCGGGCATGCGCGGAATTTCATGACCGCACGATCCGCAACGTCAAGAGTTGCCGCATTCAG
>Ga0315282_10014746_pt1 | contig 11602 bp, 12 predicted proteins | sample YL17G07_20_MG_FD_203693 | JGI IMG/M metagenome (GOLD analysis project Ga0315282, IMG submission 203693) | Sediment microbial communities from Yellowstone Lake, YNP, Wyoming, USA - YL17G07_20 | ecosystem: Environmental > Aquatic > Freshwater > Lake > Sediment | place: USA: Wyoming | collected...
TTTCCAACATTATGCAGAGCCGGAAGAGAACGGGGTCTCTCCGGAGCATCAGGAGCCATACGGGCAGGAGGAGAAAAAACCCGGCGTGAAGAACAAAGCAGCGCCGGTTCATGAACGTGGAAAGACGGTAGAGCCGATGGCACAGCGCGGGATCGCGCACGAATTCCTGTGGATATCCCACGAAGACGGACCCCGCCGTCAGGTTCTCAAAGAGGATCGCCGCGGCCGCTCTTATGGCGGCGGCGCCGTGCGCCGCCACATATCGGACCTTTGCGTGATGAGTCGGATACAATTGCCAGGACTCCTTCGCAATATCATCCTCGTTTCTGATCAGCCTGTTTTGCTCGGCGTATCCATACACCGCCGGAAAGAAGCGGACGTCGAAATTCTCGCGGCTGGTGGTAGAAATGACGGCCTGGCCGATGGAGCGATAAGTCTGGGCCAGTTGAAACAGAACCGGAGAAACGCTCAGAATCAGCGCGGGGACGGCGATGGCGAGCAGACGGATTCTTTGCCCTTCCCGTTTCACGGTTTCTCGGCATGCCCAGAAGGCGGCGAACGCGGCCCACAGGACGAAAAAAGGCAGAAAGGAAGGTTTGGAGCAGGTGGCGCAGGAAAGGAGAAAGAGGGAAATGAAAAGGGCCGGCTTGTTCGGGTGGAGACAGAACAACGCGATGCAAAACACAATAGCGGCGATCAGGAAAAGGCACAGCGTCTCGGGCAACGCATGCAGAGCGACAAACGTGAAGGTGGGATGCAGCAGGACAACCAGGAAGGCGACGGCGGAAAACAAGGCGGACCGGGTGGCGCGGTGGACGGCCAGAAAAACCAGGATCAGGGTTCCGACGCTGAGCGTGGCTTGAAAGAGGATAAAGCCGGTGGCGCCGGTCAGGTGGCGCACGGAGAGAACCAGTGGATAGAAGAAAGGCCGCAGAGCAAGATACTCCTCGGGCTTCTCTCCAATGCCGATCAGATAGTCCGAAACAGCGCGGTATCCCACTCCGTCCGGGGAGGAGAAGAGGATTTCCTCGAGATGACGCGAAAACCCGAGTCTGTGCACGGCCAGGACAGCCAACACGGCATAAGCCAGGCACAGAATCGCAAGAGGAACCGTCACTTTTCTGTTCATCGCCGTCAGTCCTTCACGCAGGGAACCTCCCTCAGCGTTCCGTTTGGGTATGCGCGGGAGTGTAACGTGTGGATTCCTTTGGTGTCAAGCGCTTTGTGCAGGCCTTGCCTCTGTCGAGACCAAACTCCTGCTTGACTTTCCGCAGACGCATCTCTATCATGATGTGTCGTTGTGACTGGAGCTCCTTGATACGAGAGGAAAGAGTCGCTTCGGGAGGGAGGCATGTAGGGTTTGCTGGGTTTTTCCCGGAATGCGGGGTCTTTTCTCCCCCTCTGAGCAAAGAACCAGCAGACAGGCCGTCTCCGTACTTCTATCACGGAAGGGGACATGCGTTCATGAAGCTATCTGGTCCGTTTCGCAGCCTCACTCTGTTTGCGGCAATCATCACTCTTTTCACCCTTTTCTCCCTCGAGGCCGGCAGGCTCCAAGCGCAAGAGCCCGCTAAGCCGCAGTTCGTGTTCCCCGCTCTCCCGGAGTCCCTCGGTTCGGGAAGTCTCCTTGTCCTGAAGGTCGAGTCGAAGAAGCCCGACGACTACGAGTACCAGTGGCACACGAAGTGGTGTCAAGACGACTGGACAGCCGCGGAGGACTGGCCTTCCTCGGCCACCTATACCTTCACGCCTCTGAAACCGGGGCTATACGCCCTGCAGGTGAATATCCGGAACCGGAGCGACAAGACCATCGTAACCCAGAAATGGCTGGGGGAACTCCCGGTTCAGGGAGAACTCGTGCGGAAGATCATCTATTCTCCCGCGGCCGTCTGCCTGCCAGAAGGGACTCCTCTCCATTTCTTCCTGGAAGCGGATGGCGGTTTTCCCCCCGAGAGGCTGGAATTCCTGCTCTGGAGCCTTTTGCCAACGAACAAAGTAGTCGTGAACTGGCAGGCTTGGCCATTGCCGGATTTTATCCTGCGCCAAACCGGAGAGAGCAACCAAGTGGCGGTGCAGGTGGACATCCGCCTGAAGGCCTATCCCCAGGTTGTGCACAAGATATGGCTCAACACGTTCTACCTGAGCCCGAAAGAGCCCAAGCCAATCCCCAACCTTCTCCGTTCGCTTCTGGCGGACGACTTTGCCATCAAAGACCCGAAAAGCGCCGCGCAGGTGCAGGGTGAGGAACTCTCGCTTGTCCTGAACCTGCTGTACTGGGAACACTCGAAACTCCCCGCCGATGAGCAGATGCAAAAGATAAAAACGCTCCGCTGCGTCAAGTCCGTGGAGAGAAAGACACCTGAAAACCTGCGTGTCGTTCTTGCCTGCGGGCAGGCCTACACGCTCGACCTCAAGGAGAGACAGTGGCATCAGGAGGGTTCTCCTCTCACGCTGCGGTTCGCCCTGGACGCTTTTCCATCGTATGAGAACGTTTATGGCCGCTTTGAGAAAGATCAGGAGGAGATCGCCCTGATTGCCGGCATGACCTATGCCGTGTACGCGGGGTATTATTATGGCACCGCTCCGAACTACATCCTGGAGAACGCCGCGGATTCCATCGCGCATTGCGGGACTCTGGTCCGCCAGCTCCACGATCTGCTGGAGGACGTGGGAACCACCACGTCCTATGTCGCGATCAGCGTCCAGGGCGCCTCTCATCGTATCCTCCAGACTTCGGTGAACGGAGTGTACTACCTCCTCGATCCTTCGGCGGGGTTCATTTATCGTTTCAGCGCGGACCAGCTGGGCAAGGCGCCCATCCCCATCCCGATTGTGCTGCCGCAACAGCGCACTCTGGACTTCCTGAATCTGCAGAAGATCTTCCGCAACTACTCCCCCAAGTTCGACTCCGTGCTTGTTTTCGACAAGGTCTATCCGAATGTCGTCCCGGCATGTCCCGCACCCGTGCAGTCTCCCGCAGGAGAGAAGCAGTGATTGACTTCGCCTGCGTCCGTCACCGCGCCAGGATCGTGGGCGCCTCCCCCGCCTATGACGCCCCAAACGATTTTCGCGCGATGCTGACGCCGATGTTCGAAGGGGAGGATCCTGTTTCGCACTACAGCGCGGCTCTTCGCCCCCTCCCGCAAGGGCAAAGCGAGGACTGGTTTGTGCTGGAGCTGCCCCGCGAGCGGCGGATTGAAACGCTGGAGATTGATTGGTGCCGGGCGGACCTGGCCGGCTGCGAATTCACGTTGGAATGGGGCGACGGAGACCGCGGCTGGACCGAGTGTCTGCGGGAAGAGGCGGGGTATCAGCGCTGCCGTCGAGCCATTTACCGCCGGGACCTCGACGGGACCGTCACCGCGCGGTTCTTCCGTTTCCGGCTCTTTCGGTCGCTGGGCCAGAACCGTCTGCTGATCCGCCGGTTCTCACTGCTGGGCCCGGGGCCAGCGCCGCGGCACGTTCTGATGCTAGCCCCCGATTGCCACATGGTTGACCGGCGCATCTTGCAGGAGGCCCGCTCCCTGATCGAGGCGGGATACCGCGTGACGCTGGTGGCCGGAGGCGAGTGCCCGCGCGAGGAGCACTACTTCCAGGACGGCGTCGAGATCCACCGTTACCAGTACGACTGGGACGACGAGAGGATCAAGAATCTTCGCAAATGGATCCCCACGGCCGGACTGCGGCGGCTCTTTCACCGCGCGTTTGTGGGTTTCGCCCGGCGCTTTCTGCCTTTCAATTCCTTTGATATGTTTATCTACAATCGGGCGCGGAAGTTCCCCGCCGACGTCGTACACGCGCACGACCTGCCTTTCCTCAAGCACGGCGCGCGTCTGGCGCGGGAATGGGGCGCGCCGTTGATTTTCGACGCGCACGAGATCTACTACGAGCAGGAAGTCCTGTCGCCGGCGCTGCGCAAACGCCTGCTGAAGGAAGAGAAGCGCCACGCGCCCCAGACCCAGATCTTCATTACCGTCAATGACGCCATCGCCAACTGTTTCCGGGAGACGCACGGCGATCTGAATTACCTGGTCCTGATGAACTGCGCCGACCGGGTGGACGCGGTGGACCGGGCGGCCTCGCGGCGGAAACTGCGCGAGATGGCCGGCCTGAAGGACAAGGACCGCATCGTGCTCTTTCAAGGGTGGATCAGCGCCGAGCGCAACCTGGATACCCTGGTGCGCGCGGCCAAAGAACTGCCCAAGGACGCATACCTGGTCTTCATTGGGTATGGCGAATATCAGGCCGATCTCGAGAAGATAGCGACAGCCGATGGCACGGCGGACAAGGTGCGCTTCCTTGGCCGGGTCGAGCCAAACCAGATTCTGCCGCTCACCGCCGGGGCGGACCTGGGCGTGATCCCCTACCAACCCATTGACCTGAATCACAAATTCTGCTCGCCCAACAAGTTCTTTGAGTACGTTCAGGCTCGCGTTCCGATGGTCACGCACGACCTCGAGTTCTTCCGCCGGATGAACGAGCTCCACGGAGTGGTGGCCACGGGCGACCTCTCCACGCCCGAAGGAACAGCCCGGGCCATCAACGGCCTTCTAAACAGCCCGGGACGCCTCGAGGAACTCACCCGCCGGTGCGAAACAGCCTCGCTCCCCCTCAGCTGGGCGGAAGAGTCGAAGAAACTGGTCGAAGCCTACGCAAAATACTTGAACTGAGCCTTTCCCGTCATGTCCCACGTCCTTGTTCTATCCGCTCATGAGACTCAGTTGGACCGCCGGATTGTGTCGGAGGCCAACGCGCTGGTTATGTCCGGGCGGGAGGCGGGGCTTTCTTGTCCCCGCGCTTGTGCCGGCAAGGAGGGCTAGGAGGAGAGGCATGGACCTGTCCAATCGCACGATCCTTGTTACGGGCGCATCGTCCGGTATTGGCCGGGCCGCGGCGATTCTGCTAAGCGGGCTCGGCGCGCGGGTAATTCTGACGGCTCGCAACACGGAACGCTTGACCCAAACCCTCGGTTTGATGGCAGCCGGCGATCACGTGATCGAACCTTTTGACCTGAAGGACTGCGAGGCCATTCCGCAATGGATGAAGGAGCTGGCGGAAAGAAACGGGCCGCTTTTCGGCCTGGTCCATTCCGCTGGGATCGAGGAAAGCGGGGCCATCCATACGCGAAAGCCTGAGGCAACGCGGCGGGTGCTTTGCATCAATCTCGAAGCGGCTATCGCGCTCAGCAGCGGTTTCTGCCTTCGTGGCGTGAGATCCGCGTCCGGCGGTTCCATCGTTTTCCTGTCTTCCGTGATGGGCTTGGTGGGCCAGCCGCGGAAATCGGTTTACTCCGCCAGCAAAGCGGGGCTGATCGGGTTGACAAAATCCCTCGCGCTCGAACTGGCAAGACAGAGTGTTCGCGTCAATTGCATCGCAGCCGGGCTGGTGGAAACCGAGATGACCAAGGAAATGCTGCGTTTGCTTTCTCCCGCGCAAGTCGAAGCCATCCGCGCGATGCACCCTCTCGGCTTTGGCCGCCCTGAAGACGTGGCTTCCGCAATAGGGTTTCTGCTGTCCGACGACAGCCGTTGGATCACTGGCACAACGCTGGTGGTGGATGGGGGATATACCGCCCATTAGAGGGGGTTTGCCGAAAGCATGTCGCGCGATCCCCAGGCAATCCCGCCCACACTCGAACGGGCACACCGGTGGTATCCTGAAAGGTGGTGCGTTGCTATGAAGCTTGACGAACTGCGAAAACGAATTGCTGAAGAACTCAATGTTGACCCAGCCTGTCTTATCGGCAATGCAGGTCCAGGAACGCTGGCGGAATGGGACTCGATGGGGTCGTTGGGGATCATCTCCGTTCTCGATTCGGCGAGCCGCGGCTCGATAACATCCGAGGAAGCCGAGCAGCTGGTGTCATTCGACGCTGTGGTATCCCTGGCTCGAAAGAAAGGGATCCTCGAGGATTGAACCGTTGCGTCCCGCTGCTAAGCAAGAAGGCGACCTTGGTTTTTCGGCGCAAAGGCGGCATACCTTGCCATCGAGGGGGGAGAAACCCAAATGACGCAGGCCGTTATCGAATCCATAGCAGTGTACCTGCCCGAACGCGTGGTGGGCAATGAGGAACTGGCAAGGACCATCTCAAGGTGGAGCGCGGCGGACATTTTCCAGAAGACCGGTATTCGAGAGCGGCGTTTTGCCGCGGCGGGAGAATGCTCGTCCGATCTGGCCATTGGGGCCGCCAGGAAACTGATGGAAGAAGGCCGCATGAACCCCGCCGAGATTGACTATGTGATCTTTTGCACACAATCGGCGGACTATGCGCTTCCCGCGTCGGCCTGCTTGATACAGGATCGCCTCGGGTTGCCCACGGCCTGCGGCGCAAGCGATGTCAACCAGGGCTGCTCCGGCTACGTGACAGGACTCTCCTTGAGCAAGGGGCTGATCGTTTCGCGGCAGGCCCGTTGCGTCCTATTGCTCACTGGTGAAACCTACAGCAAGTACATCAACCCCCGAGATGCCGCTGTGGCCACTCTCTTTGGCGATGCCGGGACAGCCACAGTGATCCGCGCGAGAGAGGAGACCGACGCCGGAATCGGCGAGTTCGTTTTCGGCACAGACGGCCGCGGCGGAAAGAACCTGATCGTGCCGGCCGGAGGCATGCGAAAGCGACGCACTCCTCAGACCGCGCAGGAAACAACGGACAGTGACGGGAACACACGCAGCGAAAACGACCTGTACATGAACGGGCGCGATGTCTTCCGATTTGCCATAAGCGAAGTCCCGCGCACGTATCGCAGCTTACTGGCAAAAACGGGGCTGGCTCCGGAGCAACTCGACTACCTGATCCTGCATCAGGCAAATAAGTACATGCTGGACCAGCTGGTTAGACGCCTGGAACTGCCGAAGGAGAAGATCCCTTACGAATTCGAAGACATTGGAAACACCGTCTCCAACACCATTCCCATTGTTCTGGAGCGGCTTCTGAAGCGAGACACACTACACCCTGGACAGCAACTGATGCTGATTGGCTTTGGGGTGGGATACTCCTGGGCAGCTTGTACGGTCCGTTGGGCGTAGTGCAAGAGCGAGTTTCTCCACAGAGATTTTCCCGTCATGTGCCACATCCTTTCCCCATTCACCCATGAGACTCAGTTGGACCGCCGGATTGTGTCCGAGGCCAACGCATTGGTCCAATCCGGGCGAGGCCGGCTAATGACTCGATGACCCCACTGCCCACGAGCGGACGTTCGGGAGGCGGACACGGAACTTCTCCTTCTTCGGATCTGACTCGATCCAGACCGGCTTCTGGCCCCACTCGCCGGTCCGCGCGCGCTTCCGTTTCTCTGCCGGGAACCCTGCGAACGGGATGCCGAAAGCGTCCACTGTCTCCTCCGAGCCTTCCGGTCGCTCCTCAATCGGTTGGTTCAGGACCGACGAGCGGGAGCTTCGCCGCCTTCGAGACCCGCTCGAGGATCTTGCTCCATTTGATGCACTCGGAATCCTCCCCCTTGCGCGTGCGCTTCTGGCCGTAAACGTGGTGGGCCTCATCGTTGATGACGACGACATCGCGCCAGCCCCCGAGCATCCGCCGGATCACCGCGTTCGGGTCCTGGTGCGCCCGGCGGCGCATGGCGCGAAGCACCGCGGCAGGGATGAACCTCCCTTCCTCGAGGACCTTCCTCGCCGATCCAGTCCTCGCGTTGCCCTTCCAGCGGGATGCCCTGCCAGTTGCGGACCATCACGTTCGGATGGAACTCGTCGTGGTACTCTGGCGGCGCCATGTCGAAGGCGTCGTAGAGGTTGTGCTCCCCGGAGTAGGAAAGCCCATCGCCGCGGGGAACGCCGCTCACTCGGTCGTGCACGGTGAGATTCGGCGCCAGCACGAGAAAGTTAGCCGAGAGCGACGAGCCGCTCACTTTGCGTTTGTGAAGGGTCGCCCAAGTCACAGGCAGCCCCATCACCACCGTCTTGCCTGTGCCGGTCGCGAGCTTGAGCGCATAGCGCACAAGATCCCCGTCTCAGGCATCTTCCGCCGCCTCTGCACCTCGTAGAGGTAGATGACGGTCTCGATCGCTTCCTGCTGGCAGAAAAAGAAGCGCCGGCCGATAGCGAGGCCGCCGGGCCTCGCGTGGAGGAAGCGGCGGCAGAGATCGAGGTGTACGAGAGAAGACAGAGGGAACCTGGCAGAACATGGAGCAGGATGGGGTGAGGAAAGACGATGATTCGGATTGACGCAAGCACACTTTACACGCGAGCAGACCTGGCCGGACTCCTGAAGGATAGGGGCGTGGACGTGGACCACTTCACCGGGCGGATCAAGCGCCGGAAGGTCTTCAGGATGTTGTGGCTTGGAGCGGATATCTTGGAAGCGATCCGAACCGCTCCCGCCCTGGCCGAACGCGAGAACCGTACAGCGGACCCGCTCCCCGCGATCCCTGGCCGGAAAAGGGACAGACCAAGGAAGCAAAACGCGGCGGCCGGCGGCGGCAAGACGTGGTTGATCGGCGGCATGTTTGACCCGGCTGACCTGGGGATCAGTGAGTGAAAGGACGCGATGATGGCGAAAGAACTTGACACAGACCGCGCGGAGGGCATAGATCACGACCAGAGGCCTGCCATGTGCACCACGACCTACACGCTCCCCTTTCCGGCAAATCCTGGCCTTTGGAAGGGGGTGCACGAACAGATGAAACCGCGATTCCACAAAGTTGGAATCGTGTCAATCCGCGAAGGTGAAACTCCCACGAGCGGCCGCATGTACTATGAGATGCGCTACACGGACCCGGACACCGGGCTGGAGGTCAAACGGCGGATCAAGGTCGGGGTCGCCGGTTCAAGCCCGGTTTCCCGCTCCACTCCTTTTCGGAAGATGATTCAGAAATGATCTACGCCAACCTCTTCCGGGTTGGTTTCTTGCTTTTTGGCGCCTCTTGGTTTCTTGTTTGCGTCCTTTGTGCCGTTTATGTCCCTTTAGTCCTTTGAGCCTTTTTTCATGGACCCCATCACCCACGTCCTCGCCCCCGCACTGTGGACCGAGCCGGTCCGGCCGCCCGACACCCGCGGCGCGGCCTACGCGCGGTGGCGCGAGCGGGCCGCGGTGGTGCTGGGCGCCCTCCTGCCCGACGCAGACGGCATTCCCGGCCTGCTGGAGACTTTTGGTCTCACGAAGCTGCCGCTCTACACCGAGTACCACCGTTGCGCCACGCATTCCCTCGTGGGGCTGTGCGTGCTGTCGGCGGTGGGAGCGTTCCTGGCGCGCAAGTGGCCGGAGAGGTGGCTCATCCCCGCGCTGCGAACCAAGGCGGCGGGGCGACCCATCGCGCTCCCCTCGTGGGGGCGGCTCTTTGCGTTTGTGTGGATCGGATTGGCCTGGCACATCGTGGGAGACGCGATCACGGCGTGGGGAACGCTGCGGTTCTTCTGGCCGTTTTCGACCATGGATTTTCAGCTGCGCCTGGTGAACTCCATCGAGCCCTACCTCTTGACGATCACGCTGTCGGCCTGGGCGGTTCAGCAGTTCCTCCTGATGCGGGGCGCGCGCAAAGGGGCGTGGGCGGTTGCGGGCGTTTGGCTCGCGGCGTGCGTCCTTTACATCACCTACCGCGTCCACTTCGGCCCACCGCCCTTTGTTTGAGAGTTTACTGAAGAAAGCCACGGAATACTCGAAGCAGCGACGCCGCAACCGAACCAATCTTCGACCACGGATGAACACCGATGCACACGGATTTGGCGGCGAAGAAAGACAGATAGATTGCGGCGAACGTCGGCTTTGACGGGCGCAGGTTTACTACGACAATATCCGTGTCAATCCGTGTGCATCCGTGGTAAGAAGGTTTCTAGAAAAGCGGCTCGCAGGTCATTTCCTTGGGTTGCGGCGGGCGGCCCATCATTTTGAGAACGGTCGGCGCGACGTTGCCCAGGCATCCATCCGTCCGCAGCGCCGCGCCCCTGTGCGCCTCGCTCACGATCACGCACGGCGTCGGCCCCGTGGTGTGCTGCGTGTGCGGGCAGTTCTCGTCGTAGTTCCACATCATCTCGCAGTTGCCGTGGTCGGCGGTGATGAGCGCCGAGCCGCCGGTTTCGAGGATCGCGGGCACGACGAGCCGGAGCGCGGCGTCCACGGCCACGGCGGCTTTCTGCGCCGCTTCGAGCACTCCCGTGTGCCCCACCATGTCGCCGTTGGCGAAGTTGGAAACGATCAGGTCATACTTGCCGGATCGGATAGCCTCGGCCAAGCGCCGCGAAACCTCCGGAAGGCTCATTTCGGGCTGGAGGTCGTAGGTGGCCACCTTGGGAGACGGAACCATAATGCGCTCCTCGCCTTCGAACTTCTCTTCCTGCCCGCCGGAAAAGAAGTAGGTGACGTGCGCGTACTTCTCCGTCTCGGCGATGCGCAGCTGGGTCATACCCGCCTTCGAGACCACTTCGCCGAGGCTGTTGAAGACATTTTCGGGCGGGAAAGCAACGACCGCGTTCATGCCGTCTTCGTAGTGGGTCATGGTGGTAAGGTCCGCCCGGAGGTTCTCGTCACGCTCGAAGTGGGTGAACTCCTTGTCCACGAAGGCATGGCTGAGTTCGCGGGCGCGGTCGGGGCGGAAGTTGAAAAAGAGGATCTGGTCGCCGGACCGGATCGCAGGGGCGGGCTTGCCGGGAATGGCGACGACCGTGGGTTTGACGAATTCGTCGGTCTCGTCGCGGGCGTAGGCCTTCTCGACGGCCTCGACCCCGGAGGAAGCGGCGAACTCGGCCTTGCCATACACAAGCGCGTCATATACCTTCTTGACGCGGTCCCAGCGCGTGTCGCGGTCCATGGCCCAGTAGCGCCCGGTGACCACGCCGATGCGGCCGAGGTCCTCCTTCTCGAGGGTATCCTGGAGCGTGGTGACAAAGCCAATGCCGCTGTGGGGAGGCGTGTCGCGTCCATCCAGGTAGCAGTGGAAGATCACGCGGTCCGCGGGCATGCCGAGTTTCCTGGCGAGGCGGAGCAGGGCGTAGTAATGGCGGTCTATGCTGTGGACGCCGGCGTTGCTGACAAGGCCCATGAGGTGGATCTTCGCGCCCGTATCGCGGGCCTTTTCGATGGCCCTAACGAAGGGCTGGACGCTCGCCATGCCGTCCTGCTTGATCGAGAGGTCAATGCGGGTGATGGTCTGCCACACGATGCGGCCCGCGCCCAGGTTCAGATGTCCCACCTCGGAGTTGCCCATGATCCCCTCGGGCAGGCCCACGGCGTTGCCGCTGGTATTGATAAGGGTGTTGGGCCAGTCCTTGAGGAGTTGGTGCCAGAAAGGGGTCGGGGCGGACTCGATGGCGTTGTTCTCTTTGGGATACGCGTCGGGGGCGCGCCCCCAACCATCCAGGACGAGCAGCAGGGTCGTTTTCTTGCGATCGGACATTCCGTTTGGGCTCCTTGGGGTTCAACTCCGCGCGGGGGTTGTTCGGGACTCCGAACACCGGGCGGCGGATCGGGAGATTCTATAAGGCAGGAAACGCGTTGTCAAAGAATTCCGGAGGGATGAATTGCTGGGAGGGATGCCCGCCCAGGGGGCGCATCTCACTTGCCTGCAGAAGCCGCCCCCTCCGACTTTATGTCGGTGGAGCGGTGGTTTTGCTCCAGAATCGGTGAAAGCAACCCACGCCCCCGCCGGTTTTA
>Ga0315282_10014748_pt1 | contig 11601 bp, 7 predicted proteins | sample YL17G07_20_MG_FD_203693 | JGI IMG/M metagenome (GOLD analysis project Ga0315282, IMG submission 203693) | Sediment microbial communities from Yellowstone Lake, YNP, Wyoming, USA - YL17G07_20 | ecosystem: Environmental > Aquatic > Freshwater > Lake > Sediment | place: USA: Wyoming | collected...
GGATTCGGCCCCGTCATGGCGGCATCGGACACCGGCTTTCCTGTGACCCGCCAGAGCATACCAGACCAACTATCGTTTCCAACCCAAAATTTGTTTCGGCAGATGTAGCGGCGAGTTCACCTCGCCAACCGGTGGCACAAAGCCGTCCCCACATCAAATTGGGTTACTTCCAAGGGGTGGGGGACATAAGGGTGATAGCCTTCCGGCTTTCCCGGGGGACGGCGCGAGAATAAGGTAGCGCGGGCGTCTCGCCCGCTGTCGCCGGAGCGTCCCGCTCCCGCCAGCAATGCGCGGGCAGGATGCCCACGCCCCAGCGGGCGAGACGCCCGCGCTACAAAATTCTCCCGCCTGTCTTCAGGAAAGCCGTAAGCCTTCCGATTTTATGTGGCGCGCCAAAAGATTCCGGTTGACCGGAGGACACTGAAAGAGTATGAGTTAAATGTTGACCTGACCTCGCCAGGTAGACCAAGCAAGTGCAGGACACCCGCCATTTTATTAATCTGCATGGAGGAAAGATCCAATGCCATCCTTTTCCAGACGTGAATTTATGCGCCGCAGCACGGTAGGAGCAGCAGGTCTGGGCATGCTGCTAAACGGGAAGTGGGTTCCCGTGGAAGCAACTCCCCTCCCCCCGCCCGCAAGCCCCAACGACCGCGTTAACCTTGGTTTCATCGGATTCGGCATTCGCGGGAACATTCTGATGGAAGCCATCAAGAAGACCGGGCAAGCCAATCTGGTGGCCGTCAGCGATTGTTACCAGGGGCATCTGACGCGCGCCCAGGAACGCACGGAAGGCAAGATCGACACCAATTTTGCACAGTACAAAGCCCTGCTCGAGCGTAAGGACATCGACGCGGTCATTCTCGCGCCTCCCGATCACCAGCACCTGCCGATGGTATTGGACGCGCTCGCCGCGGGCAAGGACGTCTACATCGAAAAGCCCATGACGCATCGCGTCGAAGACGGACCCAAAATGATCGAAGCCGTGAGGCGTTACAACCGCGTCCTGCAGGTGGGCAGCCAGGGACGCTCCTCGTTCCTGCAAAAAAAGGCGCACGAAATCGTGGCTTCCGGGCAACTCGGGAAGGTTACCAAGGTCATTGCCTCCTACAATCGCAACAGCTCGAATGGAGCCTGGAACTATCCCATTCCCCCCGACCTGAAAGAAGGCGTGAACTTCAACTGGCAGGAGTGGCTGGGCAATGCCCCGAAGTGCGCCTATGACCCTGAACGCGTGTTCCGCTATCGCAAGTATTGGGATTATTCCGGCGGCATTTCCACTGACCTCTTTGTTCACCTGATTACGTCCATTCACTTCATCATGGATGCAAAGGTTCCATCGAGCGTCATGGCGGCAGGCGGAATTCTGGTTCGGAAAGATGGCCGGGAGGTTCCCGACACGCTCGATGCCCTCTTTGTTTACCCCGAGGAGTTCGACGTAAACATGGGAGCAACATTTAACAATGCGAGTGTACCCGACCAGGGTATGACATTCCTGGGGACTAAGGGATCGCTCACCCTGATGGGAAGCAGCTTCAGCGTTGCGGCGGAGAATCCCAAAGAGGGGTACGGGTATGCCATCGATTCCTGGCCGAAGAGCCTTCAGGAAGAATTCATGAACATGGGTAACCATCGCGCGGAAGCGAACCCGCCCATCATGGAGGAGGGAACCGTCACCTACAAAGACCAGGGCACGGACTCGGTGGTGCTGCACACCCTGGAATTCCTGGATTGCGTACGCTCGCGCAAGGAATGCAGCGAAAACGCCGTGGTCGGCCACCATGCTGCCGCCGCGGGCCACATGGTCAACCTCTCGTATCTTTCCGGCAAGAAGATAGTGTGGGACGCCGCCAGCGACACGGCCCGGGAAGGGTGAAAAGAGTGGTGAGCCGGCTGGGATTCGAACCCAGAACCCCTGCCTTAAAAGGGCAGTGCTCTACCGTTGAGCTACCGGCCCGGCTATCCGTCGCACGCGGGCATCGGCTCCGCCCCCTATCAGGGCGAAGTGTCTTGCCGGCCACAAGAAAATCTTGCGGACTCTATCCTTACAAAACTACATCACTCCGCCCCGTTTCGTAAACCCCCCAGTGGGGGTTAGGTGGCGCCGCCGTCCTCTACCCCAGTTTGGCGACCAGCTTTTCCAGGTAGACTTTTTCCCTCTTGATGTCTTCGAACTGCTGGGGGCCGGAAATTTCCCGCTCGATAGTAAGCGGCCCGGTGTATCCCAATTCCTTCAGGCGCGGAATCAGTTTGGGAAAATTCGCTTTGCCCTCCCCGATGGGAACTTCTTTGCCAAGTTGCCGGGGATCGGTGGGGAAGAGTCCGTCTTTGGCGTGCGTGCCCCGCACCAGGTGGCCGATGACATCCAGCGCGTCGAGAGGATTGCCCTTGCCATACAGAATCAGGTTGGCGCAATCAAGGTTTACAAACAGGTTATCAATGCCCGCGTCGGTAATGGCGCGCAGCATGGTGATGGGCGTTTCCTGCCCGGTCTCCATCAGCACGATTTGGCCATTGCCCTTGATATGCCTGGCCACCTCGCGGAGCGCACCGACGACGCCTTCGTAATTGGGGTCATTGGGATTCTCCGGGATAAATCCAAAGTGTGAGTGCAGAGCCGGCAGCCCCAGCCGCTTGGCGAAATCGGAGGCGCGCTTGTAGTTATCGATGCGCTGCGGGCGATACTTGGGGGGAACCACGCCGATGGTCAGGGGGCCTTCATAAAAAGTGTACTCATTAGGCGGGCCCCCGGAAGTATTGATGGCCGTGACCTCAATGCTGTACTTCTCCATGGCCCCCTTGAGGGCGTAGTAGACTCGGTCCGAAAAGTCATCCGTTCCGGCTTGGCAGGTCGGAACACCAAAATCATGAACATGCTTGAGGGCTGCTTCCGGATCCTTGGCAACACCAATGATGATTCCCAGGCGGAAGGGCTTACCGGCGGGAATGGCAGGCGCTGCCGAAATACTCGACATCAGGCCCGCCGCGCCCGCGGCCGCTGAAACTTGCAGAAAACGACGACGATTAAGATTCTCCATTCTAGGTCTCCTTGTTTCCAGCTGTCAGCTTTCAGCTATCAGCTTCCGATGCAGACATTGGCTGAACGCTGATGGCTGAGAGCTGACAGCTTGCTTCAATGCATTGACAATCTTTTACGGTACAGCATAGTATCCAATTTCCGGTCGAATTTCTCCCCGGGAATCGCAAATGCTCTTGGAAGAGTCTCTGGGGACGTTGCGGAAGAGTCTGGAGGCCGCGCGGATCGTGGCTTTCACGGGAGCTGGTATCTCCGCCGAGAGCGGGATCCCTACGTTTCGAGGGCCGAACGGACTATGGAGGAATTTTTCACCGGAAGAGCTCGCGACCCCGGAGGCATTCGCGCGCGATCCACGGCTGGTCTGGGAGTGGTACGATTGGCGACGCCAGATCATCTGCAAAGCGCAGCCGAACTCAGGGCATCGGGCCCTGGCGGAGATCGAAAGGCGAGCGCCGGGACGCTTCACCCTGGTGACTCAGAATGTGGATGGGCTTCACGACCGGGCGGGGAGCCGCAACGTCGTGAAGTTGCACGGGGACATTTGGCGGGTGCGCTGCATGGGTTGCGGCGCTGAAGAACCTAACGAGCAGGCGCCCTTAGAGCTGTTGCCTCCGCTTTGCCGCTGCGGAGGGTTGCTCCGTCCGGGCGTGGTGTGGTTTGGTGAGGCTCTCCCCGAAGGCGCCTGGGAACGCGCTCATGAGGCAGCCGCACGGGCGGATGTTTTCCTGGTCATCGGGACCTCGGCAGTGGTTTACCCTGCTGCCAGCCTCGTGCAAACTGCCTGTCAGTCGGGCGCCCGCGTGGCGATTGTGAATCCTGACCCCACTCCTGCCGACGAATTTGCCGAATGGATTCTGCGCGGCACGGCGGGAGAAATTCTAGCGAGGTTACTATGAAACAAGCTTACCTGGATTGCTCTTCGGGTATTAGCGGCGACATGTTTTTGGCGGTGCTCATCGACGCGGGAGTTCCGGTGGACCGGCTGTTCGGCGAACTGAAGAAGCTGCCGCTGGGTTTCTATGAATTCAAACGCACGCGCACCGTGCGCGGCGGATTGGTGGGGACGCGGGTGGAGATTCGTGTTCCCGGCGATCAACCTCACCGCAAGCTTGCGGATGTCCAGGCCATTCTGGAGAAAGCGTCGCTGCCGGAAAAAGCCGCGAGCCAAGCGCTGAAGATCTTCAACCAGCTTGCCGAGGTGGAAGGAAAACTTCACAATGTTCCTCCAGGTGAAATTTACTTTCATGAAGTCGGCGCGGTGGACGCAGTGATTGACATCGTGGGCACGTGTGTTGCCTTGGAACTGCTGGAGATTTCTGACCTCATCTGCTCGCCCTTGAACGTCGGCAGCGGGCGCGTGAACGCGGCGCACGGAAGCTTGCCCGTCCCGGCTCCCGCCACCGCAGAGCTGCTGAAGGACATTCCGGTATATTCCTCGGGCGTGGAAGACGAAATGGTCACGCCCACTGGCGCTGCCCTGGTGGCTGGCCTGGCTTCCGGGTTCGGCCCCCTGCCGTTGATGAAGATCGCGAAAATCGGCTATGGCGCGGGAGAAAAGGATTTCTCCGATCACCCCAACATTGCCCGCCTCTTCGTCGGCGAACTGATTGAGGCCGTCGCCGGCGCGCCGAGCCTTCCCGGCGACGAACTCGTTTCTGTGATCGAAGCCAACGTTGATGATATGAGCCCGCAGCTTTACGGCTACTTCCTGGATCAGGCCCTGGCCGCAGGCGCGCTGGATGTCACATGCAGCTCGGCGCAGATGAAAAAGAATCGGCCCGGCCTCGCCATCAGCATTCTCTGCGAACCCGACAAGAGTGATGCGCTTTCCCAGTTGCTCTTCGAACAGACCACCACCATCGGCGTGCGCATCTATGAGGCGCGGCGGAAAGTGCTGGAGCGCGAGCAGGTGACGGTGGAAACCCCTTACGGTGCGGTGCAGGTGAAAGTGGCGCGCCGCGAGGGGAAGGTGGTCAACGCAGCGCCGGAGTTCGACGATTGCCAGCGCCTGGCCGTGGAGAAATCTGTGCCGCTCAAGCAGGTGATCGCCGCCGCCGAAGCCGCTTATTTGCAGCAAAATGACAAGGCACCCGGCGCATGAAACCGACGTTTTTCCTTACTACTCCCATCTACTACCCCAACGCCCGTCCGCACGTGGGATCTGCCTACACCACCATTGTGTGCGATGTGCTGGCGCGCTATAAGCGCATGTGCGGCTACGACGTGGCCTTCCTTACCGGCACCGATGAGCACGGGGAGAAGCTTGAACGCGCCGCCGCCGCGGCGGGGAAGTCGCCGCGCGAGTTTGTCGCGGAAAAGCGCAAGCTGTTTGTCGAACTTTGGGAGAAACTGGGGATCCCGGTCAAGGTTTATCCGGATTCCGACCAGAATTCTCTACGGTTCATCTATACGGACCATCCGGACCACGTAACTTCCGTTCAGCGTCTGCTCATTCGCGCCAGGGAAAATGGCTATATCTATACGCATCGATACGAGGGTCGTTATTGTGTGTGGGACGAACGTTATGTCTCCGACAATACGGACCCGGTGAACTGCGACATCTGTGGCCGCCCGGCGGAACTGATCAGCGAGGACAACTATTTCTTTAGGCTGTCGGCGTTTGAGCAGCGGCTTCTGGAACTTTATGAGCGCCGGCCGGATTTCGTGAAGCCTGATTACCGCATGAACGAAGTCAAAAGCTTTGTGCGAAGCGGGCTGCGCGATATCTCCGTCAGCCGTAGCCGCTTGAAGTGGGGAATTCCGTGGCCCGATGACCCCCACCAGGTGTTTTACGTTTGGTACGACGCGCTCACCAGCTATATGACAGGCATCGGCTATGCGCAGGGTGAAAACGGCAGCGCCGAGTTCCAGAAGTATTGGCGCAACAAGCCGGGTGAGTCCGAACTGGTGCACATGATGGGCAAGGACATCCTGCGCTTCCACGCCATTTACTGGCCGGCGTTTATCATGGCTGCGTACCCTAACCAGCCAGAGATGCTGCCGACCACCGTCTTCGCCCACGGCTGGATTTATTACGAACAAGAAAAGATGTCGAAGTCGAAGGGCAACGTCGTCTACCCCGAACCCATCATCGATGCGCTTGACTCCTTCGGCGCCCCCGGCAATGACGCGCTACGCTATTACCTGCTGCGCGAAGCTCCGTTCGGGCAGGATACGAGCTTTTCGTACGAGGGGTTGATCCAGAGGTACAACTCGGATTTGGCGAATGATCTCGGGAATCTGGCAAGCCGAACTCTTAATATGCTGCATCAGAATTTTGGCGGTTTACTCCCCGAGACTAAAGAACCGTTAGGCGCAGGGAGTTTGCCTCAACATCAGTTCCGGGTTCTCGGAAACGACACAGTTCGGCTCTGGCGGAGCTGTTTCGATTTGTACGATTTCTCTAACTGCCTGGACACAATCTGGCGGTTGATTTCGGTTACTAATCGATACCTCGGTTATACGCAGCCTTGGGCAATGGCGGGAAACCCACAGCAAAGGGATAGGCTTGCAAACATCTTGCTAACCGCGGTCGAGGCCCTCCGAGTCACCGCAGTGCTCATTTCCCCGGTCATGCCAGTCGTTGCCCAGAAATTGTGGGAGCAACTCGGTCGGACTGGTCAGCTCGGGGTGTTTGGAACGGAGTGGCCTGCCTGGGATCTTCCATCTGATCCCACGAGGCTCAAGCCCGGCACCAAGGTTGGCACACCCGAGCCCATTTTCCCCCGCTTGGACAAACAAAGAACGCTGGCGAAGCTCGACGAATTCTCCGAGCGAGACCGCGAGCGCGGCAGGCCAACCGTAGGGGCGCTTCGCGAAACGCCCCTACAAGCCAAACTTGCCGCGCTTGACCGTGAGCGTGATAAACCTAAGGAGGCAGTGAAATCCGTGCAAACAGAGAAAACACCTGAAGCTGCTGCGACGCCCGCATCCGAATCCCGGACCCCGAGTCCCGAGTCCCGAACCCCGAGCCCCGAATCCCCAGCCCCCAGTCCCCAGTCCCCAGCCCCCGCCACAGCAGCCGAGTCGCCGAAAATCTCGATCGAGGATTTTGCCAAGGTGGAAATGCGCACGGGAGAAATCAAGGCTGCCGAGTGCATTCCCGGCGCAACCAAGCTGCTGAAACTGCATGTTGATATTGGCACGGAAGTGCGGCAAGTCTGTGCGGGAATTGCCGAGTACTACGAGCCGGAGAAGCTGATCGGCATGAAAGTGGTGATCGTGGCGAACCTGCAACCCCGCAAAATGCGCGGCGTAGAATCCAACGGCATGATCGTCGCGGCCTCCATTGGCGACCAGGGTCGGCCCGTGCTGGTCACCTTTAGCGAGGATGTGCCGAATGGAGCCAGACTGAGATAATCGGGTGATCCGATGATCGGGTGATCGGGTGAACAAGGAACAAATCGGCGAATCTTCGGACTTTTCGAAGAAGAGGCTTTCAGATCACCAGATCACCCGATCTCCCGATCACCCGATTTATCTTGATTCCCACGCCCATCTCGACGACTCCGACTTCGACCCTGACCGCGCGGCGGTGATCGAACGCGCCCGCGCCGCCGGCCTTCGTTACATCCTGGTGGCGGGCGGAGGCACGGGCCCCGATCACCTGAACTCGCCGCTGGCCATCGCCGAGAGTTACGATTGGATTTATGCCTCGGTGGGCGTTCACCCGCACGAAGCCCGGCACTTCACAGATTCCCACGCCGAGAAAATCCGCAAGCTCGCGCAGCATCCCAAGGTGGTGGCGGTGGGCGAGATCGGTCTCGATTACTACTACGACCACTCTCCGCGCGACGTTCAGCAACAAGTCCTGATTCGGCAAATGGAACTGGCCCGCGAGCTCAAGCTTCCCATCATCATTCATTGCCGCGACGCCTGGGCGGACTTGCACGCCATTGCCGCGGCCCATTGGAAGCCGGCGGGCTTGGGCGGGATCCTCCACTGCTTTACGGGAAGCCTCGAGGACGCCCGCACGTTCCTGGACTGGGGCTTCCTGATTTCCTTCGCGGGGAATCTGACGTTCAAGAATGCCGCCGACCTACGGGAAGTCGCGCGCATCGTTCCCCTTGACCGCCTGCTGACGGAGACCGATTCTCCCTACCTGGCGCCAGCACCCCATCGCGGCAAGCGCAATGAACCTGCCTTTGTGCGCGGAGTCACGCAGGAACTCGCCCATCTCCGCAATTTGACCGAAGGACAAATTGCCCGACAGGTGCTTGAGAATTTCGAGAAATTTCTGTCGGCTTGAGGTTAAGCCTTGCGCCCGGCCCACGAACCGGCTTCCGCAATGAACTTCTGACTCATGACACTTGGCACATGCGGACCTGATGGTCGGCACTCCAAATAACAACATCCGCGGCCCAGGGCGGCTAATCGCGGAGCTGCACCACCCAGGTTTTCACACAGGCTCTGGAGCCCCGCCCTTCCGGCAGCCCCCCAAACGCGTTCCGGCCTGGTTCTGGGCTTCCTGCTCCTCGTGTCACTCGTGGTGAGCGCCGCGCTGGAGAGCGGCACGACCAAGCGCCTGCCCCGCTGCGGGCTGACGACTGACCGGGTGAGAAGAACCGCAGACCTCAACGACGAGCGATCAGATCATTTCCAAGCTCGAGCCCTAACTGAACTTCACGAGTCCCAGCGTGTGTTTCCCCCGTCGCAAACGTGACTGAGCAATATCGACCAAACGCTTGAGCCCTGTGGAACAGACACGCAAATCACCCCAGGGTATAAGAAGTGTCCCTCGAGCTGGCAGGCGGAATCTGGTGGGAGGCGAATGTGAGGGGAGGAGTGACGTGTTGGCACAAGCAGTTGCCATCAAGGTGAACTTCACAGCTCGTGCCAAAACGAGCGGGGCGTGACGGTTTTTTGCGGAGCACGCCTGGCGAACTCCGATTCGCCGTTACTCCCCTGATGGATAGTCACGCCCGTCCAGCTCTCTGCTTTGCTTGGTCTTGCGCTCGAATGCGCTCGGTTCGCTCGGTTCGGAAGTGCGAGTCTTGCGCGGACAAGGTATAATACCAACGAACCTGTGGAAACAGAATCTAAGATTCGAAGGGTCGCGTTCCTCGGCGACTACCTACCGCGCAAGTGTGGCATCGCCACTTTCACGTCCGACCTGCTTGCGGCCGTGGCGGCGGGGCACCCCCAAAGCCAGTGCTTCGCGGTGCCGGTGAATGACATCGAGGGCGGCTACGAGTATCCGGACGTAGTTCGCTTCGAGATTGAGGAGCAGGATTTAACCTCCTACCAGCGCGCAGCGGACTTCATCAACATCAATAACGTGGACATCGTCTGCGTTCAGCACGAGTTTGGGATTTACGGCGGGCCCGCCGGCCGCCATGTTCTGGCGCTGGTTCGCGAACTGAAAATGCCCGTCGTCACCACGTTCCACACACTCCTGCGCGAGCCCAACGACACCCAGCGGCGCGTGATGCAGGAATTGATCGCGCGCTCGACCCGGCTGGTGGTCATGTCCGAACGCGGACGCCAGATGTTGGAGGATGTTTACAGGGCGCCCGCCACCAAGATCGATCTCATTCCGCATGGCATTCCTGACATACCGTTTGTCGATCCCAATTATTACAAGGACCAGTTTGGTGTAGAAGGAAGGGTTGTGTTGCTCACCTTCGGGCTGCTCTCGCCCAACAAAGGAATTGAGCATGTCCTGAATGCTCTCCCGCAGATTCTGGCGGAATTCCCGGAGGTTGTTTATGTCGTCCTGGGTGCGACGCATCCCCACGAGTTGCAGGAGCGCGGTGAGGCCTATCGTCTCAGCCTGGAAATCCTGGCCAAGAAGAACAAGGTCGAGAAGAGCGTCATTTTCTACAACCGTTTCGTAGAACTCGAGGAGTTGAAAGAGTTTATTGGCGCCGCGGACCTCTACATTACGCCGTACCTCAACGAGGCGCAAATCACGTCAGGCACGCTGGCTTACGCGTTTGGCGCGGGTAAAGCCGTGGTTTCGACTCCTTACTGGCACGCCGCGGAATTGCTGGCAGAAGAGCGCGGTATTCTGGTGCCATTTGGAGACTCCAAGGCCATTGCACGCGAGGTCGTCGGCTTGCTGCGCGATGCGACGCGCCGCCATGCCATCCGCAAGAACGCCTACAAGCTGGGCCGCGAAATGGTCTGGAACAACGTGGCGCGGCTCTACATGCACTCCTTCGAACAGGCTCACCTCCAAGGCTCCTTTTTGTCCCGAAAGTTATTTGCTACGAAGACTCTCGACCAGCAACCGCGGGAGTTGCCGGAAGTGAGACTGGACCATCTTTCCCGGATGACTGATTCGACCGGCATTTTCCAGCACGCCATTCTGACTGTGCCGAATTTTTCCGAAGGTTACTCCACGGACGACAACGCCCGCGCCTTCATTCTCGCGGTGCTGCTCGATGAGTTGAAAGAAGAACCGGAGCGCGCGCGGACCCTCGCCACAACTTACGCAGCCTTTCTAAATCACGCCTTCGATTCCAAGACGAAACGGTTCCACAACCAGATGAGTTTCGATCGACGCTGGCTCGATGAGCAGGGGGCCGAGGATTGTCACGCCCGGGCGCTCTGGGCACTGGGCGTCGGCGTCGGACGTTCCCCCTACCGGAGTTTCCAGATTATGGCCGGACAACTCTTCGCGCGGGCATTGCCGGTGGTGACGGAGTTCACTTCGCCACGCGCATGGGCGTTCTGCCTCATCGGCATCCACGAATATCTACGCCGTCTGAGCGGCGACCGCTCGGTCAGTCAAATCCGCGAAGCGCTCATCGCACGGTTGATGGATATTTTCGACAGGGCCTCCCATCCGGATTGGCCCTGGTTTGAAGAGGAGTTGAGTTACGACAATGCCAAGCTCGCGCACGCCCTGATTCTCAGCGGACACGCCACCGGACAAAAAGCTGTGTTTGAACGAGGCCTACAGGCTTTACGGTGGCTGGCGGGCGTACAAACCTCCGAGAATGGGTACTTCCGGCCCATCGGCAGCAATGGATTTTATCGGCGCGGCGGAATACGCTCGACCTTCGACCAGCAGCCGATCGAGGCGCAAGCGATGGTGTCTGCCTGTCTTGAGGCCTATCGCGCGACCTCGGACTCCTGGTGGTACGAACAGGCCCACCGCGCCTTCGACTGGTTCTTGGGCTGGAACGACCTCGGGTTGGAACTTCACTCCGTCAATACCGGCGGCTGCCGCGACGCTTTGCACGTGGATCGAGTCAACGGGAACCAGGGAGCCGAATCAACCCTGGCCTTCCTGCTCTCGCTTGCGGAAATGCAGCTCATGCAAAATGCCGTCACTGTGTTCAACGAGCCGGCTTTGTAGGCAGCGATGAAACCTATCAACGTCAATCGGACGAAAATCACTTTGTATCCGGACTGCAACCGTGTCCTGGCCCGGCCGTTTCGCCTCATGAGCGACCAGCGCTCCATCAAAATCTGCGCGCGAGTCATGGCTCTTCCGGAAAGCGAAGTCCATGCGCTGCTGGAGCAGGTGCGGGCCGAATTTGGTGAACGCCACCCAAAGGTCTGCGAGTTCCTCAAACGGCAGTTTGACGACGTCCGACCGTATTTGCTCAATGGCC